>WNFR01000081.1_pt1 | contig 89885 bp, 81 predicted proteins | sample 5400221 | NCBI WGS metagenome assembly WNFR01 (sample SAMN13153357, study PRJNA577476) | soil metagenome | isolation source: 40 cm soil under Madrone tree | place: USA:California | collected 2016-06-14
AATACGCGTTGTCGATGTTGTCCTTCACCTGCTTGTCCAGATCGACGAGGAGATAAACCGGCGTTGCGATCAGCGAGGGAAGAAGAACAATCCCCGAAGCGCCCAACGCGACCCGGCGCGCGATCGTTGATCCGTAGCGGGTTGCAATCCAACCAACGGCGACGCCGGCCATGATGCAGAGCGGTACTTGCGCTCCGAAAATGAGTTTGCGCTGAAACCAGACGGGCAAGTAAGCGAGCGCGAGACAAAGAACGAACCAGAGAACAATTTGCCAGTAGCGCTTCGCGTATCGGCCGCGGTCAATGATGAGCGCGGCAACAAACAGCAATAACGGCAATCCAAATCCGAGAAAGTAGCCGAACAACGGCGGACTCTTCATCTCGCCGAGCGCGCTGTGTTTGGAAACGATCGGGTGAAACACAGAGATCAAGCCTTCGTAAACAGCGAGCGGGAGCGCGGCCGCAAAATATCTGACCAGGTAAGCAAACGCAGCTGTCCGCGCCCGAACAATTGCGACGACAATCGCAAACGCGAACACCATCGGCACGAAATACGGATGGATCGTCGCCAAAACTCCCGACGCAATGCCGGCGCGCCAGATGTCCGCCGTTCGCGATTCTCGCGTGCCGCGATCGAGCCAGAAGATCGACAATAGGATCAGCGTCAGCGAAAACGGAAACAGCGGGTTCCACAAGAACCCGTAGTAGGTCGTCATTTCCGGGATCGAAAGATCGGCCGCGAACATCGGAGAGTCGCTATTCGAGCCGAGCGCGGCGAAAATTCCTCCGAACCCGGAGGCGATGCCCAAAAGAATGGAAGCGGCGGTCGATTCGGTCCGGCCGAGCCCGAGATAATCGGCATAGCGGTAGAAGGCCAGAAAGAATATTGCGACGCCGAGCGCTTTCATGATTAGCAACATGATCCCGACGTCGCAGGAAAAGAGCGCGCTGAGCCAGCCGCAAATCAGGAAGAACGGATGAAACAGGAACGGCGCGTGCGACAACGCGGTGTATTTGATTTTGAACAACAACGCGCCGCGAGCAGCCTGCTGCACCCAAGCCATGTAAGCGAACGAATCCTCCGGATCGGGTGGCAGGATCCACATGTAGCGATAGCCAGGCGGCGTGTAGAACCAGTTCACCACGTACGGCGCCGTCGTCGCGACAACGAGGAATGCGATCCAAGCCCACCGGAAGCGGCGGCCAACGTTCCGCGTCATCGGGCCGCGCTAATTCGCGCGTGTTCTTCGATCAAATAGCGATCGGTCATTCCGGCGACGTAATCGCAGACGGTGCGATGCAGACCCTCCTGCTCGAGCCGGCGCGTGGCGACTTCGCCGAGCTGCTTTGGATCGGCGACGTAACTCTCGAAAACTTTTTTCAACATCTCGCACGCGCGCTGATTCACTTCCGCCACGCGCGGATGATAATAGACATTCGCGTAAAGAAATTTTCGGAGCGCGGCGTTCGCTTTGCGCAAATCGTCGCTGTAATGAATCAGCTTCGCCGGTTGCTTGCGAACATCGTCCGTGTTTTCCGGATTCGCGCTTAAGATCGACGTCGCGCTCGTCGTCACGACATCCTGCACCTGCACGTCGATGATGTTTCGAATGATCAGTTTATGCAGCTCCGGCTCGCGCGCGTCCGGATGATTTGCGAGCACATGTTGCTGGCTGCGCTTCCAAACTTCGTTCTCGGCCAATTGCGCGGCGGTCAAAATTTCAAAATCGACTGCGTCATCGAGATCGTGGCTGTAATAAGTGATCTCGTCGGCGAGATCGGCGATCTGCGCTTCGAGCGAGGGAAATCCATCTTTGCGTTCATGCTTCCGCAAACCTTCGCGGACTTCGAAGGTGAGATTCAATCCTGGAAAATCCGGATACGCGTTCTCGAGCAGCTCGACCACCCGCAAACTTTGCCGGTTGTGCTCGAAGCCGCCGTGGTCGCGCATGCATTCCGCGAGAACTTCCTCGCCCGAATGACCGAACGGCGTGTGGCCGAGATCGTGCGCGAGCGCGATCGCTTCCGCGAGGTCCTCGTTCAACGCCAGCGCGCGCGCGATGGTCCGGCTGATCGACGCGACCTCGATCGAATGGGTGAGTCGCGTCCGCAAATGGTCACCGGTGCCGTTGAGAAAAACCTGCGTCTTGTATTCGAGCCGGCGGAAAGCTCGCGAATGAATGATCCGCGCGCGATCGCGTTGAAACTCCGTTCGATACGCGTGACTTTGTTCCGTGTATTCCCGTCCGCGCGACTCGCCGGACTTTTGCGCGAACGGCGCGAGCGTCGCGCGCTCCGTCGCCTCCATCTCCTCGCGCGTTTTCCAGCCGTTCGTCATTTCTCCGACGCCTCCATTTTTTCGCGCAGGGCGCGCTGCGCTCGCCGCGCTTCCAATCTGACGACCAGTAAATCGAAAATCGCGATCAGCGCCGCTGTGAAGGTGAGCCAGACGCATGCGACCCAGAACAAAATCACAAACCACGGATGCTCGCGCGGTTTCATGAACGATTGCAAGACGGTGAATCCCGCGACCAACATCAGCACGGCGAGCCCGAGCAAAAGCGTCATCGCTTTGCGTCGGGTCTTTTGATCGCGGATCACGCCACGTGTCGCGTGCGCGATAAATGAAACGGTCTCGAGTTTTTTTTCTTCGGGCTGCGTTGGCACACTTCACTTAACTCTAACAAAATAAGTGTGCCAACTTTACGCCGGGAGGCACTGAGCGGCAGCGAATGTGCCTAGGGAAGGCGGGCACCGAGATTGATAGCTGCGAAAGACATCCCCGCACGTCGCGCTACTGATGTTCATCGCGCCGTCCGCCTCAGAAAAGACGATCAATCTCGGCGTCTGCATCGATGCTCTGATGTCGATCTTACAATTCACCAAACTCAAGACAATCGTCTTCTCACACAGGCTTGGTGGTGCTTTGATAGCGCGATGCCAACGTTGAAGACAAAAGCAAACGTGCGGACGCGCCAAGCGCCGGCAGCGCAAAAAGTTCGCCGCGGTTCACAACCGAAGGCCGCGCTGCGAAGCGAAGCGTTCGCTCGCGCCCTGGCCGACGCAAAAGCCCACGCGAACGATCCTGCGCGTCTGCGCGCTCTCTACGAGGAAGCGGCGCGCAAAGCCGCGGCCGTTCCGAAGGAGCCGTTTGCCGATTCCTGGCCGTACGTGCAGGCGATGCTTCGATTAGTCCGCGCATATTTTCGCGGCGAGTATCGCAACGTTTCGCAAGAAGATCTGCTCTGGGTCATCACCGCCCTGAATTATTTTGTCGATCCGTTCGATCTGATTCCCGACGAAGTGCCGTTTCTCGGTTTCGTTGACGACGCGACCGTGATAGAATTCGCGGTCGCTCAAACGCGCCAAACGCTCGACGATTTCATGACTTGGGAAACCACGGCGTTTTGACTGCGGCATTCGCCGCGTCGAAATTCGCGGCGGAGTTGTGAAAGCGAAACGGCTGACGTTGCCAAGAAATTTAAGACGCAATCGCGTTTTCACCGATGCACTGGCGAGAGCACGCGCCTACGCAAAGGATCCAAAAGCGTTGCGCGATTTGTTTCACGAAGCGATGCGCAAGACCGGCTCGATGCCGAAAGCGCCGTTCAAAGAACTGTGGGGATATTTTCAGGCAATGCTGCGGTTGATTCGCGCCTACTACCGCGGCCAGTACCGCGCTATCAGCGTCACAAATCTCGTTATGATCGTCAGCGCGATTATTTACGTGCTGAATCCGTGGGACCTTATTCCCGATTGGGTGCCCGGCCTCGGTTTCCTCGACGACGCGACGATCCTCGCGTTCGCAGTTCAAAAAACATGCGAAGCGCTCGACGATTTCACGAGCTGGGAATCCAGCGCCGGTTAAACCAGCAGCAGCGCGGGATTTTCGAGTAGGTGGCGAAGTTCCTTCAAGTAGACGGCGCCGAGCGCGCCGTCGATCACGCGATGGTCGCAGCTCATCCAGATCGACATCCGATGGCCGACGACGATTTGGTCGGAATCGTCGATTACCGGCACTTTGTTGATTTTGCCGACGGCGAGAATGAATCCCTGCGGCGGGTTGATGATCGCGCTGAACGAATCGATCCCCATGCCGCCGAGGTTTGAAACGGTGAACGAGCCGCCCTGAAATTCTTCCGGCTTCATCCGCTTGTTGCGCGCGCGGCTCGCGAGATCCTTCGCTTCAGCGCTGATCTCGCGGAGCGATTTGTTTTGCGCCGCGCGAATCACCGGCGTGAGCAAGCCATCTTCGATCGCCACCGCAATGCCAAGATCGACATCGGCGAATTGGACGATCGAATCATCGTCGAACATCGCATTCGCTCTTGGCACTTTCACCGCGGCCATGACCGCTGCTTTCAAAACGAAGTCGTTCACGGTGATCTTCGCCATATCGGATTCTTCGCCGGCCGCTTTCAATTCCGCGCGCGCTTCCATTAACGGCGCGGCGTTGACGTCGATGTTGAGATAAAAATGCGGGACGGGCGCTTTGCTTTGGACGAGGCGCTCCGCGATTCCTCGGCGCATTCCGGAAAGTTGAATCCGTGTTTCACCCGCGGTTGCTTTCCGCGCCGGAGCCGTTGTCGATTTTGCCGCGGACGGCGCAGGTGCGGCAGATTTTGATTTCGCTGCCGACCGAACATCTGATTCCGTCACCCGTCCTTCGGGTCCGGTTCCTTTTACGCTCGAAAGATCGACACCGAGCTCGGCCGCAACGCGCCGTGCGACGGGTGAAGCTTTCACCCGCGCTTCGTCATCACTCTTCTGTAGCGGCAGCCGCCCCGGCTGCTCTTTCTTTGCAGGCGAGACGCCTGCCTCCACAGCTTTTTTCTTTTCCTGCGGCGGTGCGGTTTCCTCTTCTTTTTTCTCAGTCGGGGCAGGTTTCTCAGTTTCCGCTTTGGGCTTCGTCTCCTTTTTCTCTTCTGCTTTTGGCTTCTCTTCTTTTTTCGGCGCTTCTTCTTTCTTCGGGGCTTCCTCGCCTTCCTCGCCGATGAACGCGATCCTGTCGCCGACGTTCACCTTCTCGCCTTCCTTCACGAAAATTTCGGTGAGCGTTCCGTCTTCGGGCGATTCCCATTCCATCGTCGCTTTGTCGGTCTCGATCTCGGCGATCACTTCGCCGGCCGAAACTTTGTCGCCCTTTTTCTTTTTCCACGCGACCAGAGTTCCCTCGATCATCGTGTCGCTCAGCTTCGGCATTTGAATTTCCGGCATAGCGAATCGTTAGGCGTAACAAACTTTCTTCACTGCAGCCATCAACTTGTCTGCATTCGGCAAAACAAACTTCTCGAGCTTTTCGTTGTAGGGCACGGGCACGTCCTCTTGAGAAACGCGCAAGACCGGGGCATCGAGCTCATCAAAAATATTTTTTTGGATACGGTAACAAACTTCCGCGCCAACGCCGCAGAACGGCCGGTCCTGCTCAACGATCACGACGCGGTGAGTTTTCGCGACCGAGTTGTAAATCGCCTCCTCATCCAATGGTTTAATTGAGCGAAGATCGACGATCTCCGCTGAGATGTCTTCGTCCTCGAGCTGCGCGGCGACGCCGAGCGCGAGCGGAACAGTTTGCGCGTAACAAATAATCGAGACGTCGCTGCCCTCGCGTTTCACTTCCGCTTTGCCGAGCGGAATGAGCAATTCTTCATCAGGCGGCTCCACCATTCCTTTCGAGCTGTAAAGAAGCTCGGCCTCGAGAACGAGGACGGGATTATCGTCGCGCACCGCCGTCTTCAACAAACCTTTCGCGTCACGCGGCGTGGCCGGCGTGCAAACTTTCAGGCCGGGCACGCTGGCGAAAAAATTTTCGGTCGCATGCGAATGCGTCGCCGCGAGCTGGTGCGCGGGACCGTTCGGTCCGCGAAATGTGATCGGGATATTAAACTGGCCGCCCGACATCATGAACATGTTGGGCGCGTTGTTCACGACTTGGTCGAACGCGACGAGCGAAAAACTCCAAGTCATAAATTCGACGATCGGCCGAAGTCCCGCCATGGCCGCGCCGATTCCAAGTCCGGCAAAACCGTTTTCGCTGATCGGCGTGTCGATGATCCGCTTGGGGCCGAAACGATCCAACAATCCCTGGCTGACTTTGTAAGCGCCGTTGTATTCGGCGACTTCTTCGCCCATCAGGAAAACATTTGGATCGCGCTGGAGCTCTTCCGCGAGCGCTTCGTTCAAGGCCTGGCGATACGTGATCTCCCTCACGATTTCTCTCCGTTGAAGTAGCTGTATTTGAAAACGTCCTCGACCGGCAGCTCCGGACTTTGCTCGGCGAACTTCACCGAATCGAGCGCAGCTTGCTTCGCTTTCTTGTCGAGCGCATCGAATTGTTCGTTAGTTAATTTGCCTTCGCGAGTGAGCTGCGCGCGCAGACGAATGATCGGATCGTCGAGGCGATATTTCTCCAGCTCTTCCTTGGTTCGATAGCTCGCGGGGTCCGACATCGAATGGCCGCGATATCGATATGTTCGCACTTCCAAAAACGCGGGATGGGGATCTTTGCGGATCGAACCAGCGACTTCGGCGATCTTGTCGCGGACTTCGCGGAAGTTCATCCCGTCAACGATGTCCCCAGGAATGTCGTAGCCTTCGGCACGATCGACGATTTGCTTCAACGATGTCGATCTTGTCACCGATGTTCCCATGGCGAAGAGATTGTTCTCGCAAATCAAAACCACGGGAAGCTTGTAAAGGGCGATGAGGTTGAGCGCTTCATGGAATGAACCTTGATTGATCGCGCCGTCGCCGAAAAAGCACAGTGTTACGCGATCTTCATCGCGATATTTCGAAGCGAAGGCGAGCCCCGCAGCGAGCGGAACGTGCGCCCCGACGATCGCGTGCCCGCCGTACATGTGATTTTTCTTGTCGAAAAAGTGCATTGAGCCGCCGAGCCCGAGTGAGCAGCCGGTCGCTTTTCCAAACAGCTCGGCCATGCACGCGTTCGCGCTCGTCCCGCGCGCAAGCGCGTGGCCGTGATCGCGATACGCGGTGATGATGTAATCGTCATCGCGCACGGCGGCGACCGCGCCGACCACTACGGCCTCCTGGCCGATGTAGAGATGGCAAAAGCCGCCGATCTTTTGCGCCTGATATTGCTGGCTCGCGCGTTCTTCAAAGCGGCGAATCAACAGCATCAGCGCGAGCATCTCGACCTCGTCGCGTTGCTCGGCCCGCTGCATCGAAGTTTACGCGACTCGAGGAACTGTGGCTCCAGCGCGCGCCCGGCTGGTTTGTCGCCCGAAGTTCATGCACGCGACAAACACCAGCGTGAAGAACAGGTCACTGATTGCAGTGTTGCGCAGAAACATCCAAGTCGGGGTCGTGCCGCCGAAAACCGGCAGGCCGACCGTTTGCGCCTGGACAAAACCAGCCAACGTTTTCGGATATCCGGCGTCAAAGATCCACGAGACCGTGTTTGTCAGGCAGTAAAAAATTAGAGACGAGACAAGCGACGCCGGCAGCAATGTTTTGAATCCCGCTCGATCGCGCAGCAGAAAACCGAACCAGCCGATCAACGCGAAGGCGATGTAATGTGAAAGCACGAAGGGACTGATCAGCGAAAAGTGGTAGTGCAAATTCAGGACGACATCGGAGACCACGAGCGCGATCATTGGAACAGTGAATCGATATCGCGCTGGAAAATACGCGGCACTACAGAGTGCAATCGCGGCCATTGGCGCAAAGTTTGACAACCCGGTCGTGCCGGAAATGATCGCGAGCCCGGTGACGATGCGATAAAGGACCGCGACAAGAATCAGAATAAGCGCTGGAATCATCGGTAGAAATCTAGCCGACCTGCGAGAGATGCAAAGCTGATTTGCCGGAAGAGAGCAGCAGCGATCTCGCTTACTTGCGCGCGCTGATGAGCGCGTTTAAGCGCGCTTTGCGCCGATTGGCTGCATTGCGATGAATGAGCCCGCGCTTTGCGGCTTTATCGAGAGCGGAGATCAATTCCCGAATCTTCTCGAGGTCGGGTTTGGTCGCTACGCGAACGCTCTTCCGCAAAGTGCGCAGCCGAGTGTGAGCGCCGCGATTATGCGTGGCGCGGGAAAGCGATTGTCGAGCGCGTTTCGCTGCAGATTTCGTGTTAGCCATTTTCTTTTAAATCGGGCGACGACCGTCGCGCAGCCGTTAGAAATGTCAAGATGTCGATGTTACCAGCGCGCAGACCTGCCTGACGAATTCAGCTGCCCGAACGGGAGGCGATTTTAATCTGAGAACTGTCTTTTCGAAGTCCGGAAGCCGACGCGGGCGTGTCAAAACCGTAGACTTCGGGATCAGCCATGCGGCCGGCTTTTGGCAAACGGTCTGGGAGGATCTCGACCGGCGTGCCGAGCGGCAGCTGATTGTAAAGCGCTGTCACATCCACTGATCTCATCCGAATACAACCAAAACTGGCCGGCCGGCCGAGCAACTTTTCTTCGTTCGTGCCATGAATGTAAATGCAGCGATGGAACGCATGCGCATTGGCCGCCTCCAAGCCACGTAACCAGATGATCCGGGTCATAATCGGATCGCGACCGGGTGTATTCGGCTGCAAAACCTCGCCAGTCCATTGGCGATTGTGAAACACGGCGCCGACCGGCGCGTGGTCGCCAATCTTTTGCGCGACCGCCAACAAACCCAGCGGAGTCGAGAGACTGCCCCAGGCGTCACCGAGTCCGTACTTCGAAGTCGAAACCGGATATGTCGCGGCTACTGCTCCGTTTTCGATGAGCATCAGCTTTTGATCCCGAACACTGATGATGACGCGCGTGTTCAGCGTCGGTGCAGGAATGCTGACGCCGTTAGCGCGGACAACATTGAACGACAAAAGGAGCGCCAACCCTAAGGCGGAGGAACGAAACATCCGCGTTCTAATACTCACAAAACCCGCCTTGTCACGCAGTAATTGGGGAGACGGATCGAGACGCGCCGAAGCTGAATTTCGGCGACCAAGGCACAAGGGACGAGAGCGACACATACAGAAACCCGCCTTGGAACATCAGCAGAAACGGTACCGACAAGAACTGGCCTTTGCTCATGGCGAACCAGACGAAGTAGCTGAAATAAAGACCAAAAGCCAACTCAGCGATCGGCAAGGTGGATTTCAACGCGCGGTATTTGCAACTGCGCCAGGTCTGCGATTTCCTTTCGATGCCGTACTTTGGCGTTCGGGTGAAATCGGATTGATGGTTGAAGATGGCTTCTAACACTGCGCGCGCATTATTGAGCGAAAGGCCGATGCCAAGCGCGAGCAAGCACGGCAAGAGCAACATTTGTTTCATCCAGGTCCGCGGATGTAATTCGCGCTGCGCGCAAACGTAAAACGCGGCGACGGAAACGGACGCGGTCAGAAAAATCGGGATGTCGATCAAAAGCGTGCGCACCCAGCCGGTTTGCGGTCCGCCGGTGGACGGATGCAACAGCACACACAAACAAGCGAGCAGCAGATAGGCGAAGTTCGAGACGAGGTGCCCGGTTGCTTCGGCTTTGATCGCAAACGGCAGTTCGCTTCGCCAAATCCCCGGGAGAAGTTTTTTGCATGTCTGGATGGAACCTTTGGTCCAGCGATGTTGCTGCGATTTGAAACCGTTCATGTCGACCGGCAACTCGGCCGGCGTCACTACGTCGGGGAGAAAAATGAATTTCCAGCCGACTAATTGGGCGCGGTAGCTGAGGTCGAGATCCTCGCAAAGAGTGTCGTGCTGCCAGCCGCCCGCCTCTTGAATGCATGTCTTTCGCCAAAGCCCGGCGGTCCCATTAAAATTAAAAAAGCGCCCGCTGCGGCTGCGCGCCGTTTGCTCGAGCAAGAGGTGCCCGTCGAGAAACATCGCTTGCACGCGCGTGAGGAGCGAGTATCCGCGATTCAAATGTCCCCAGCGCGTCTGAATCATCCCGATTTTCGGATCGGTGAAGAAATGGATCGTGCGCTGGACCAAATCGCGCGGCGGAACGAAGTCGGCATCGAGGATGCAAACGAATTCGCCACTGGCCGATTCCAAACCGACCTCGAGCGCGCCGGCCTTAAAGCCGGTGCGGTCAACGCGATGAATATGCTCAACGTTGAAGCCGCGGCGGCGTAATTCCTCCGCACAGGATGCGGTGATTTCTCGCGTGTCGTCGGTCGAATCGTCCAAGACTTGGATCTGGAGCAGTTCGCGCGGGTAATCGAGCTCGCTCACCGATCGAAGTAGCCGCTCCACGACGTAAACCTCGTTGAAGATCGGCAATTGCACCGTCACCTTCGGCAGCTGGTTGAAGTGGCCTGCGGGCACAGACGCTCGTTTCCGGTTCTTCAGAAAGAGATAAATGATGAAATACCGGTGAACACCATAAGCCGACAGGCCGAGGAGCACCGCCAGATAACAGGCCGTCCAAATTACGTAGCCGAGGCTTCCTTGCATAAGGTGAGCTGCCAGTATTAAGACAGCAGGCGCATGATGGCGTTTCCGTCGCAGGCGTCAAATCAAAAATGGGGCGCTTACCTCGCAAAAACGACGCGAAATCGCTTAGAATCAGCATGATGTCGATCTTGCGTTTCTCAATAATAGTCGCGGCGATTTTTGGCTGCGATTTAATGGTGGCAGCCGAACCTCCGCCGGCCGGCGAAGAGCACGAACTCGAAGAACTCGGCGTCAATCGTTACACAGCGCCGTCCATCGCACAGATTTTCAAACAGCTCGATGAGTTGAAGCCGCTTCCGTACGACGAATTGAAGCGCGAACTCCCGCAAACCTCAGGCGCAAGTCGCGAGCAAAAAGCTTTAATGTTCGGCCAATTGATCGCGGACGGGTTCTTGGTAGTCGAAGCAGAACGCAAGAACTTGATCGACAATTTCGGCCGGGTGCTGATGCAACAGGCGCGCGCACTCGGTGTCGGCGATCGCGTGATGCGACACAGCGCGAGTTTGACCGAACTCGGACGACGCGGCGAGTGGCCGCGAATGCGCCAGGAATTGATCACCACTCAGACCGATGTCGAGCAAGCGATGTTGGAATTGCGTGACGAAAAGATGGCGCACTTGATTAGTCTCGGCGGATGGCTCCGCGGTTTGGAGATTGCGGCGGGCGCAGTGGAACGAGAATACCTCGGCAGATATGATGACAACAAAACTCCAACGCACGCAAAACTGCTGGCTCAGCCGGACGTAGCCAACTATTTCGCCGACGAACTGAGAACCCTCCCACCAGCGACCGCGCAGGCAGCGCTTTTTCAGAGACTCAGCTCCGGAATTGAGAAGCTGCGACCACTATTGGGCCATGTGGCGAAATTGCGGTCGCCCTCGGCTGCTACGTTGCACGAGATTGTCGCAATTCGAACCGAAGCAAACGAATTAAACAACGCGATTCGACGCGGCGAATAACGACGCGATGCCGGCCCGACGGCAAGCACTCTGCTGCTATGCTATGGTTACACCCCGCGGTATGCCATTGCGATACCTCCTCAAGCACGCCCGGCATAGTCGGCTGGAACGGTTCAACATCGTCGTGTCGATCCTTCTGGCCGGCTGGATTCCGTCGATTCTCACTTTGGTCGTTTCTTACTCGATTCTAAGTCACACGCTTCAGAGCAATATCCTGAACGATCGACAAACGTTTGTGCAATTGATCGCGCGACTGGTGGGCGATGACCTGAGCCGGACCGGCGGTATTATCGACTACTATCAAGCGTCGCCCGAAGTCGCGAAGATCCTTAATTCGGCAAATCCGCAACCGGCCGCGCAGCTGTGGCTCGGGAACACCTTTTACTCGCATCCGCGGATCGATGGAATGTTCCTGACTGGTCGTGATGGCCAGCTGATCGCTTCGATCCCCAACTTGCCGACAATGGTCGGTAAAGATGTCGATTCAAATTTGTGGAGAACGGAAGCCGCCAAAGCGTCCGGCGCGATTGTTTCGCCGGTGCATCCGCGTTTGTCGGACAATCGCATCGTTACGGACGTCGTCGGCGCTATCCGTGGCTCGGACAAGAACATTATCGGCTATCTCGGAGTATCGGTTTTAGTCGAACGCATCGGCCGCCGACTCGCGGTGATCCAATACCCGGAGCAATCGGCCTGTCAGGTGGTCGATCAATCCGGCCGCGCGTTATTCGCCCACGATTTCCGACCGAACCCCGACACTTCTTCGTCACGTGACGCGCTGCTCCCGAAAGAAGTTTTGGAAATGAAATCTGGCAGTCTCGAGCGGAGTGGAAATCTTTACTCGTTCACTCCGGTCGAGTTGACCGGTTGGACCGTGGTGGTCAAGCAACCGAAAGCCGTCGCCTACCAACCGCGGCAAGATCTGCTCGAGCGGATGGCGGTGCTCAGTGGATGGTTAGTGCTCGCGATTTCGATTTTTGCGTGGTTTGGCGGGAAATTTTATCAACGTCAAAGTGAAGCGGCACGACGGATCGAGCGCGAAGTCATTTTCAACGAGAAGATCCTGGCCAACATGCCGATCGGTATTGCCTTTGTCGATCCAGGCTCGCGGAAGTTTTTGCAGGCGAACGAGGCATTCACGCAAATGGCGCAACGTTTTGGCGGGTTGCCGGCTCGGCGCGAAGTTATCGGATCGACTAACGATCAGGTGAAAATCGCGCCGCCGGACGCGATCGAGCGGGTGCTTTCATTCGGAACACCATTTCAACTGATCGAGCAACCGTTTCAGGATGAAGGCGGCATGACGCACTTCGTTAATGTCACTCTGCTGCGCTTGCAGGCGGCCGACCAAACGATTCAAGGCGTGCTCTATTTTGTAGAGGACAAAACGCGCGACGTCGCACTGCGCCACGAGTTGATCAACGCAAATGCAGCGAAAGACCAGTTCCTCGCGCTGCTTTCTCACGAGTTACGAAATCCGCTGACGCCAGTGATTGCCATGGTCGGCGAACTCGAAGCTGCTGCGCCGCGTTCAGCCAAGCTGCATCAGGCGCTCGAAGTGATTCGACGAAATGTAGAACTGGAAGCGCGCCTCATCGATGACTTGCTCGACGTCACGCGAATCGCAAAAGGCAAACTGCAACTGACACTCGAGGTGGTCGACGTGAACGAAATGCTGCGACTCGCCTATGAAATTTGCCGGGACGAAGTCACTGCTAAATCACTGGAAACGAAGTTCGAGCTGGAAGCAGAAGAGGCATACGTGCAGGGCGATCCGGCCCGACTACAGCAAATTTTTTGGAACCTGATCAAGAACAGCGTGAAATTTACTCCGGAAACCGGGCGCATCACGATCTCAACTTCGAATCCGCGGCCGGGTGAAATTGAGATCCGCGTCGCCGACACCGGAATCGGCATCGAGCGAAATAAGATCGACAAGATCTTCAACGCTTTCGAGCAGGGACAAACGTCAATTACGCGGCGCTTCGGCGGGCTCGGGCTGGGCCTTGCGATTTCCAAAGCAATGGTGGACGCGCATCGCGGCAAAATTCGCGTAGAAAGTGCGGGCAAGGATAAAGGCGCGGCGTTTACGGTCGAGTTGAAAACCGTGCCGGCACCCGTGGCCACGGGAAATGGCGCGGACGGAAAAGAGCCGGAAGCTGCAAGGTCAGAGCGGGTTCCCGGACGCAAACATCGCGTGTTGCTCGTGGACGATCATGTCGACACATGCACCGGAATGAAAATGATGCTCGAGCGGCGCGGTTACGATATTAGCGTCGCGTATTCGGCAGACCAGGCGGTAGAAAAAGTGCGCCACCAAGATTTCGATCTGCTGATTAGCGACATTGGGCTGCCGGATCGCACCGGTTACGAGTTGATGAGCGAATTGCGGCAAACGAAAGGATTGCCCGGCATCGCGCTGAGCGGTTTTGGAATGGATGCCGATGTAGCGAAATCACACGATGCGGGATTCGCGGAACATCTCACCAAGCCCATCAACCTGGACAGGCTAGAGGAAGCCATTCGCCGCCTCCTGGAATCGAAATCCTGACCTCCGATGCAGACGATGCCGATCTACGTTTTAGTGCCAACCGTCGCTCGCGCGCCCGCTGGCGCCGCCTTTTTGGCGGCCGTTTCCTTCAATTCGCGGGAAAGTTTCTCGACCCGCTGCCGCATTATTTTGCCGGCCTTGAATTTGACGGTCGCGCGCGACGGAATGACGAAACTGCTGCCCGGTTGATTTGGATTTCGACCCACACGGGGTTTGGTGAGACGTGGCTGGAAAATTCCGAAGTTGCGCAGCTCCACCGGAACGTTGTTAGCCAGGCTGTCCGTGATCTTGTCGAGGGTTCGCTGGACAATATCAAACACCTGATGCTGCACCATTCCAGTCTGGTTGCTGATCGCAACGACGATGTCGCGTTTTGTAAGTTTTGCCATACTTCTAAACAGAGATCGTGCGCCACGACACATTCGAGCGCATGATTGACGAAGAAAAGTAAATTCTTTGGCCCGAGCCGTCTAGACCGCCGATGGCGGTAAGATTAATGCGCAGTCGCCGGCCGCCGGAATAAGCGACTACGGAATTGGCCCCAATAATAATCCAGCGGCGACTGTTCGGCCAATTCCTTGCGACGCGCCTTGAGCTGGCCTTGCATCAGGCCAAGCTTCGTGAAAACGCTATTCCAATCCATTTCGAGGCGACGAACTTCGTCACTCGTCAGCTCGCGCACGCCACGCACCGACACGCCACGTTGAAGCACGCTCATTGCCTTGCCCGACGCCTCGGCGAGGATGTCGAGTTCCCGCAGAACGTATTCGATTTCTTGCAGAAGATTGCTGCGGATTTCTGTGAACTGTCGCTCTTGATCAACCGATATAATCGGCTTCGCCTTATCTAATCCGTAAGTGATCAGATCGTGGAGTCTTTTCCAGTTCTCCAGCTGCAACCCGACTAAACGCAGTTTGGTTTCGAGTCTTTTGTCGCGCATCGGGATCAGTTCTACACGCTGACCAACTCTAATGTCTCGTCGAGCTTTTGAAGATTATCGATGAGCAGATGGGCCCACGGGCGATTCACCGTCTGCTCCTGGCTAATGATCCCCTCTTCAAAGTAAAACCGCCCTTGTCGCCAGCGGAAAATCTCCGCCACCGCCGCCTCACCTTCCAGCGAGCCAAAAACCGCGTGTCGGACCGCACCTCGCTGCAAATAAATTTCGCTGTTCCCCCGCCCTGATTTGAATGTGAAGCGGCCGCTTCGCTGGCTTAGGCAACTCATCTGCAAGATCTCGGCGGCGGAAAACTGATTGAGGTTTCCGATAAGCGAATGGCAAGGGTCGATTCCCTCCGCCGCGGTCCCCGAATTCGAGTCGAGGGATTTGACGAAGCCCGTCAGGGTCGAGCGCAAACCACGATCGGAGCAGCGCATCGAAAACAGCTGAATATTTTGTTCGGTCGCTACCGCTTCGTGCCGAGATTGCGGGCGGTCGCAGAGCACGCACGCTATCGTCAGAGATGGGAAATGCTGCCGGATGTGGGTCGCCTCTTCCAACGCGCGCGCGGCTTCCCCTTCGATGATCGAACCATCAAAGTTCTCGCCAAGCAAAGCCTGAATGGCTTCCGAGAGATTTCGCACAACCTGCACTTCGACGTCCGAGTTCTCGTGGACCATGGCAAGGGCGCGATCTTCGAAGACCGGGTCGGCGTTTAGGACTAGAAGTCTGGTTTCCACAATCTCCCAATTCAGCTATAAGAATCTGTAGCAGGAACCTTGCCCGCGCAGCCCGCTTCCGCCCCAATTAGCGCCGCCACTCTTCGCGTGCGGGCGGCTCCGCAAAGTGCTCGGGTGCAATAGCGTGTGCCGTTCGAAAATGCACCTTGGCCAACTGCCGCAAGGATTCCGCGCCGCCCTTTTCCACCAGTTTTTTCGCAACCTCTTTTACGGCGGGCGATGCACCGCGTTCCAGTCGAACCCCGAGCTTCTTTCCCTCGCGTTCGAGCCAGTTGATGAATCCCTCGCGCGCCAAAATCGAAGCCGCCGCTACGGCAATGTCGGACTCGGCCCTCGGCCGCTGTTGAATGTCGATCTTACGCCCGTGTCGAAGCAATGATTGTTCGATCAGCCGCGCATCGGCGAATTGATCCGACAACGAACGCGGACAATCAGGTTTCTTCTCGAGCAAATTTTCGATCACTCGGGCATGGCCCCAGGCCAGGAGCTTGTTCAGGTTGCCGAACTTTTCGTAGAGCTCGTTGTACTTCGCCGGACCAATCAGCACGACTTCGGTCAAATCCATCGACGTTTTTCGGATCGTGTCGGCCAGCGCCCGGATCCGCGTGTCCGAACCAATGCGCTTGCTGTCTTGCACCCCGGCATCGATCAGCTTGCGCGCGATCCCGCGGTCCACATAAATGCCGGCGATGACCAACGGTCCGAAAAAATCGCCCTTGCCGCTTTCGTCCACGCCCAGATGAGGCTCGAACATTTCCGGCGCGTGAATTTCTTCGTAACCAAGCTTGGCCTCCCCCAGAATTTTCGGCTCAAGCTCGAACTGAACGAATTCCTCCACGCCTTTGCCTTGGATCAGCACCTTTGGCCCTTTCTCGTAGACGGCCACACTGAGTTTATTTTTCTGCGCGAAGAAAATCGTGTACTGCTTCTGCGAAAATTCGAAGCCGAGTTCTGTCAGCAGCGCGCGGAGCTTTGTTGCCTGCTCATTGGTTAAGGCGTGCGTGTAGGAATTCACGTGCGGCTCACCTTCTTGTCATTCCCAGTAAATGTCGAGGAATGGAGCGAGTGGGACGAGCGACATGAACGGTTGCGCCGCGAGGACAGCGGCGAGAGAATCGGAAGACGAACGAGTTCAATCGATCCTGTTGATCAGAAAACATCTAGCGCCGTCTCGACGTTGCTCGACATGACAAAACAGAAGCTGTTTCGGAGATCGCTATTGCGATGGTACCAAAGTAACGGTCGTGACCTTCCTTGGCGCCATACTCGCGATCCATACCGCATTCTCGTCTCCGAGTTCATGCTTCAGCAAACCCAGGTGGCGACGGTTCTCCCTTATTATAGAGAATGGTTGCGCAGGTTTCCGAACTTCGGGGCACTCGCACGCGCATCCGAAAACGATGTTCTCCACGGCTGGCAAGGGCTCGGTTATTACGCCCGAGCAAGAAATCTCCACGCGACGGCAAAGCTCGTCCTGAATCCACATCGTGGGAGATTTCCGAGCGAGATAGGGGAAATGCGAAGACTTCCCGGCGTCGGCAAATACACCGCCCATGCGATCGCCGCCTTCGCCTTCGATCAGCCGGTCCCAATTGTTGAAGCAAACACGTCTCGAGTCCTAAGCCGGCTTTTCGATTTACGAACACCGATCGACTCGAGCCGTGGAAGAAACGCGCTTTGGAATTACGCCACGCCGCTCGTGCCGAAAAAATCCAGCGCCGCCTACAATTCGGCGCTTCTCGATCTTGGCGCTCTAGTTTGCCTTGGGCGTATTCCTCGGTGCAACATTTGCCCGGTCAAAAAATTCTGTAGCGCGAAAAATCCCGAGTCGCTGCCGGTAAAACGCGCGCGCCCAGCGATGAAGCGATTGACTGAGAAACACGCGCTAATCGTCAGGCAAAACAAAATTCTGCTACAATCGGCCAACCACCGTTGGCGCGGAATGTGGGTTCTGCCGCCGCTCAATGGAAACTCGAATAGAGATTGCGCGATTTACAAGGCCCGCTTTCCGTTTACCAATCATCAGATCACGCTGAAAATATTCGCGGCGCGACAGCGCAAGATCGACAACCTGACGCAGCGGTGGTTTTCCAAAGCCGAGCTTGCATCGATTCCGATTCCCTCGCCCCATCGTCGCGCAATTGAACAACTCATCGCGAACGCCTAACGTTCGCAGGTGAGCAAAACCGAAACCGTTCCCGACGTCAGCGGCCATTTCGGCCCCTATGGCGGAATGTTTGTGCCCGAGACGCTGATGTCGGCGATCGAAGAATTGGCTGCCGAATACGAGCGCGCGAAGAACGATCCAATATTTCAAAACGAATTGTCGAGCTTGCTCCGCGATTTCGCCGGCCGGCCGACACCTTTGTATTTCGCAGAGCGCCTGACCGACCAGCTTGGCGGAGCGAAAATTTATCTCAAACGCGAGGACCTGCTGCACACCGGCGCTCACAAGATCAACAATGCCCTCGGCCAGATCCTGCTCGCGCTACGAATGGGCAAGCGTCGCATCATCGCCGAGACCGGCGCTGGTCAACACGGAATCGCGACCGCCACCGTCGCGGCGCGCTTCGGTTGCGAATGCGTGGTTTACATGGGCAAGGTCGACATGGAGCGGCAGGCCTTGAACGTGGCGCGGATGAAATTTGTCGGCGCGAAAGTTGTGCCGGTGACGGTCGGTCAGGCGACCTTGAAGGAAGCGATCAACGAAGCGATGCGCGATTGGGTCACCAACGTCCGCACCACTCATTATATATTAGGCTCGGTCCTCGGCTCGCATCCCTACCCAATGATGGTGCGCGATTTTCAAAGCGTCATCGGCATTGAAGCGCGCCGCCAAATTCTCGAGCGCGAAGAACGCCTGCCCGATTTGCTCCTCGCTTGCGTCGGTGGAGGGAGCAACGCGATCGGTTTGTTCCATCCGTTTTTACAAGATCGACATGTGCGAATGATCGGCGTCGAGGCTGGTGGCGAAGGAATCCGCAGTGGTAAACACGCCGCGCGTTTTCAAGGCGGACGGCTCGGCGTCCTGCAAGGAACGAAAACCTTTTTGCTCGCGAACGAAGAAGGACAGATTGAACTCACTCATTCGGTTTCGGCCGGCCTCGACTACGCCGCCGTCGGTCCGGAACATTCATACTTACGCGATCTCGGCCGGGTGGAATATACTTACGCGACCGACGATGAAGCGCTCAACGCGTTCAGGATTCTTTCCGAGACCGAGGGGATCATTCCCGCGCTCGAGACCGCGCACGCGATTGCTTATCTCGTCAAAAGCGCCGCCAAGATGAAACGCGACCAAATCGTGATCGTGAATTGCTCCGGCCGCGGCGACAAAGACGTTGATCAAGCAGCGGCGGCGTTTGGATTAAAGGAGAAGTCCAAATGAGATCGATGACCGGTTACGGACGCGGCGAGACAGATCACGCGGGCACGAAATTCAGCGTCGAGCTCAATTCGGTAAATCGGAAGCAGAGCGACATCGTCGTGAATTTGCCACGCGACCTGGCGGCGCTCGAACCGCGGATCCGCCAAACCATCAACGAAAGTATTTCGCGCGGCCGGACCAACGTCGTCATCAGTTATCAAAACGGGGCGCGCGCGCCGCGTAAACTCGCGCTCGATGTCGATCTTGCGCGCTCATATCACGACGCGATGCGCGCATTGCAAAAAGAGTTGGACGCTCCGGGCGAAATTACGATCGGCGCAATTCTACAGGCGCCGGGAGTGATGCGCGCGCCCGAAGAAGAATTCGATCCGGACGCAGCCTGGCCGGCGATCGAGCGCGCGCTGCATTCCGCGCTGAGCGAGTTAATCAAGATGCGCGAGCGCGAAGGCAAACATCTGGCCAAAGATTTGATTCGCCGACTGAAAGCGATGCGCAAACAGATCAAGGAGATTCGCGGACTCCATCCGGAAGTTGTCAAAAAATATAGGACGACTTTGCTCGAGCGGATTCAAAAAGCCGGGCTGCCGATTTCGACCGATGACGAACGCCTCGTCAAAGAGGTTTCATTCTTTGCCGATCGATCGGACGTTTCCGAAGAACTCACGCGGGTGGAAAGCCATCTTGCGCAGTTCGCGCATCATCTTCGCAGCCACGAACCAGTTGGACGCACACTCGAGTTCATCACTCAGGAAATCTTTCGCGAACTGAACACGCTTGGCGCGAAGGCGAACGACGCGGGCATATCCCAACGCGTTGTATTGTGCAAAGCCGAGCTCGAAAAAATTCGCGAACAAATCCAAAATCTTGAGTAGTCGATTCACTCGCAACGGAATTCTTTTCGTATTGTCGGCCCCGTCTGGCGCCGGAAAAACAACGCTCGTCGATGCGCTTCGGCAAACGTCGGAGTTTGTCTATTCAGTCTCGTGCACGACTCGTCCCGCCCGCGCCGGCGAAGTCGAAGGCGAAGATTATCGATTTCTGTCCGATGAAGAGTTCAATGCTCGCGCACGCTCTGGAGAATTTCTGGAGCACGCCACTGTTCACGGCCACCATTACGGCACCCTACTCAAACCAATCGTCGAAGATTTGATGAACGGTCGCGATGTCTTGATCGACATCGACACCCAAGGCGCCGCGAACATTCGCAGACACAAGGATGAATTTGTTCGGGAATCTCTCGCCGACATTTTCCTGATGCCGCCCGACGTCGATGAATTGCGTCGTCGCCTAACTAAACGCGGGACGGAAACGGCGGAGCAGATCGAAACGCGCCTGGCGAACGCGATCCGCGAAATGGAGTCGTGGCCGCAATATCGCTACACCATCATCAGTCGCACGACCGACGAGGACTTGGAGAAGTTTCGACACATCATGAATGCCGAGCGATATTTGAGCCGCCGAGTAATCCAAAAGTGATTGTCGATCTTCGATGAAACGTAACGCCGCCAAGCGACTTGAAAAACCTGGTCCTCGCAAAGTTGTGCGAATGCGCGGCGCGGGAAAAACCATCGTGCTCGGCGTGACCGGTTCGATCGCAGCCTACAAGTCGGCTGAGCTCGCGAGCCTGCTCGTGAAACAAAGTCACAGCCTTTTCGTCGTGATGACGCACGACGCGACCGAATTCATCACGCCCCTGACATTGCAAACGCTTTCGAAGAATCCGGTGATGACGAGCTTTTTCGACGAAAAAGAAAACTGGCGGCCTGGTCACATTGAACTGGCCGACCGCGCGAACCTCGTTCTCATCGCGCCCGCGACGGCGAACGTGATCGCCGAACTGGCGCACGGTCTGGCAAATCATCCGCTCGCCGCGATAGCGCTCGCGACTCGCGCGCCGATATTGATCGCGCCGGCGATGAACGGAAAAATGTGGTCGCACCCGGCGACGCAAGCGAATGTCGATCTTCTAAAATCGCGCGGCGTCGAATTCATCGGGCCGGAAGAAGGAATGCTCGCGTGCGGCTACGAAGGACTCGGACGGCTTTGGAAAGTCGAGGACATCGCGTTTCGCGCCGAGTTTTTCCTCGCGCGCCAGGAAAATTTGATCGCGTGAGATTTCTCATCACGGCCGGCCCGACGCGCGAGCCGATCGATCCCGTGCGTTACATCAGCAACCGTTCGTCTGGAAAAATGGGTTACGCGATCGCCGAGGCGGCGATTGAAACCGGGCACGAAGTCGTTTTGATTTCGGGGCCGGTGGGCGTGGATCGACCGCGGGGCGCCGCTGTTATTTCGGTTTCAACGAGCGATCAAATGCTCGAGGCGGTGCAGCGACACGTGCGCAACTGCGACATTCTGGTGATGTGCGCTGCGGTCGCGGATTACAAGCCGGCCAAAGTTTCCAAGAACAAAATCAAAAAGCGTAGCGAAAACGTTTCACTCGAACTTGTTCCAACGCGCGACATTCTATCATCGCTGCCGAAAGATCGGCAATATCTCGTTGTCGGGTTTGCCGCCGAAACGGAAAACGTCGAGGCGAATGCGCAAAAAAAACTTCGGGAAAAAAATTGCGATATCGTTGTCGCGAACGACGTCAGTCACGCAGATTCCGGAATGGAAAGCGATCAGAACGAAGTTGAAATCTTGTTTCGTGATGGCGAAACGAAAACGATTTCGCGTGCTTCGAAGAAAATTATCTCGCGCGATCTCGTAAAATATTTTGAAAATTATTTCGAAAAACGTTTGACAAAGAAAATTGAGTGATGAATTCATCAGTTTGTGAAGTCATTCCCAACTCTTCACAAACTTCCGCGAAAGCGGATGGAAAGGGGGGAATAGAAGTCGATGGCTAAGAAAAAAAGGAAAGCAGCAAAAAGAAAAGCGAAGAAAAGAAAAAGGCATTAAGGGTCTTCGCTTAGTTAACGACTTCGAAAATCTTTCGGAGTCACAACCCCAAACTTCAGCCCGGGAGGAGAATTTATTTTCCTCCCGGTTTTTTATTCTCGCATCGTCGTGTCGATCTTCGTCGTGCACTTTGTCTTCATTGTGCGAAATAGTCTGCGATGAAGCATTACCTCGATGCCGCCGAGAATGCCGCCCGCAAAGCCGGCGAGTTGCTTCGAAAGAATTTCCATCGTTCGCAGCACGTTAACGCGTTTACGGCGCACGACATCAAGCTGGCGATCGACGTGGAGACGCAGGAGCTCATTACTAAACAATTGTTGAAACAATTTCCCGAGCACGCCCTCTACGGCGAGGAAGGCATCGTCGGTGACCAATCCAGCGACCATCAATGGGTGGTCGATCCGCTCGACGGCACCGTGAATTACTTTTATCGCATCCCGCACTTTTGCGTTTCGATTGCATTGAGATTCAAAGGAGAAGTGATTGTCGGCGTCATTTACGATCCAATGCGCGAGGAAATGTGGAGCGTGCAAAAGGCCGACAAGCCGCGTTTAAACGGCGAGCATTTTCGCGTGAGCGATCGGAAGGAATTGTCGGAGGCAGTCATTTCAGTTGGCCTGGCCAAAACCGACAAGACAATCGATTCGAATCTGCCGTTGTTCGAAGCCATGATCCACAAAGTGCGCAAATGCCGTGTGCTCGGCAGCGCCGCACTCGACATGGCCTACGTTGCGTGCGGTCGGTTCGATGCTTACATCGAGCGCGGAATCAGTTTGTGGGACATCGCCGCCGGATGGATTTTGGTGGAAACTGCCGGTGGCAACGTCGACTTGCGGCCGCGCGAAGATATGAAAGACAAATACGCCATCGTCGCGTCAAATGGAGTGATCGATTTAAAACTGTGAGCACGACACGCTGCGGAATCGGTTACGACATTCATCGCCTCGGTCAAAATCGGAAATTGATTTTGGGCGGCGTGGAAATTCCTTACCTTCTCGGACTCGAAGGACATTCCGACGCCGACGTGCTTTCGCACGCGATCGCCGACGCTTTGCTCGGCGCGATTTGTGCGGGCGACATCGGCCAACATTTTCCAAACACGGACGAATCGATCCGCGGCATCAGTAGTAGCGAGATTTTAAAGCGCGTCGCCCAAATCCTCGCCCAGAAAAAAGCGCGCATCGTAAATGTCGACGCAACCGTGATCGTCGAAGCGCCAAAACTTGAACCGCACATTTCGGCGATGCGCGTCAAGCTCGCGAATGCGATCGGGGTTTCGGATTCCCAAGTGAGCATCAAAGCCACCACGAACGAGCGACTTGGACCGATTGGTCGCGGCGAAGGAATCTCGGCGATGGCAGTCGCGACGGTCGAGCAAAGTTAATGGCGCTGCGTTTTTTCAACACTTACTCGCGTGAGCTCGAAGAACTTCAGCCGCGCGAAGACAAGAAGATCGACATCTACACCTGCGGGCCCACCGTTTACAGTCGCGCGCACATCGGAAATTTCCGCGCTTACATTTTCGAAGACCTGCTTCAACGCCATTTGGAAGCGCGCGGCTTCAAGGTCCATCGCGTCATGAACATTACCGACGTGGACGATAAAACAATCCGCGGCGCGCGCGAAGCGAAAGTCCCGCTCCAAAAATTTACTCAGCAATTCAAAGACGCGTTCTTCGAAGACGCCGATAAGTTGCGGATCAAACGAGCCGACGATTATCCGTCAGCGACCGATCAGCGTTACATCGACAAGATGGTCGCGATGATCAGCGCGCTGATTTCGAAAGGGCTCGCGTATCAAGCCGACGACCAATCGGTTTATTATCGAATCAACAAGTTTCCAAATTATGGCAAGCTCGCTCATCTGAATCTGGACGAGTTGAAACCAACCGGACGGGTCCAGCACGACGAGTATGACAAGGAACACATCGGCGACTTCGCGCTGTGGAAAGCGTGGGACGAAGACGACGGCGATGTGAAATGGGATTCGCCGTGGGGACCTGGACGTCCAGGCTGGCACATTGAGTGCAGCGCAATGGCGACCGCGTTGCTCGGCGATCAAATCGACATCCATTGCGGCGGCGTGGACAACATTTTTCCGCACCACGAAGCGGAGATCGCGCAAAGCGAAGGCGTGACAGGAAAGAAATTCGTGCGGCTTTGGCTGCATTGCGCGCATTTGCTGGTCGACGGGCAGAAGATGGCGAAGTCGCTCGGAAATTTTTATACGGTGCCCGACGTTCTCGGGAAAGGCTACACCGGCCGCGAGCTCCGTTACGCGCTGATGCGCGTAAATTACCGGACGCAGCTGAACTTCACCTGGGACGGAATGACGGAGGCGCGCGAGTCGTTGGGGCGAATCGACGATTGGCTGGAACGAATGCGCGAATGCGCCGAAAAAGAAACCGCCAAAATCGACAATCAACTTGGTCACGACTTCGAAGACGCGCTTGACGACGATTTAAATATTTCCGCGGCGCTGGGATTCTTATTCGAGACGATTCGCGAGACAAATCGTGCGATGGATGAAAATAAGCTCGATGCAAAGAGTGCGGCGGCATGGTTAAATTGGTGGAATCGAATCGATGAAACCCTCCATTTTGAAGCTGAGGACGCCGAGTTGCCCGAACAAGTGAAGCAATTGGCCGAAGCGCGGGCGCAAGCCAGGCTTGCAAAAGATTTTCGGAAAAGCGATGAATTGCGCGACAAATTAAATGCGCTCGGCTGGGAAGCGCGCGACACGAAGGACGGGCAGAAGATAACGCGACGCGCCGGCGCGAAATAGAAATGTTTGCGCCCGCACAATTCCTCAGTCTCGAACACACCGCGCATCCGAAGTTGTTCGAGGACGAAAAGTTCGTTTGGAGCGCGCTCAAACAGATCGCGAGTTACTTACAGTTTCGCCTCAAGCCGGCTGTGCTGGGCGAGCTCATCGGCCGGCCGTTTATCAGCGCGAACGTTTTTGTCGGTCGCGGCACGGTTGTCGAACAAGGCGCGGTGCTGAAGGGGCCGGCATGGATCGGCGAGAACTGCCAGATCCGCAGCGGCTGCTACGTGCGCGAGAACGTCGTCGTCGGTAACGGCGTAGTGCTGGGTAACTCGTGCGAATTCAAGAACAGCATCATCTTCGACGAAGCGCAGATTCCGCATTTCAACTACGTCGGCGATTCGATTCTTGGTTACAAAGCCCATCTTGGCGCCGGCGTCATTTTGTCGAACGTGAAACTCGACCACAGCGAGATTGCGGTCGCCGCGAACGAGGGCAACATCCAAACCGGGCTCACCAAATTCGGCGCGATCGTTGGCGATCGAACGGAGATCGGCTGCAACGCGGTGATGAATCCCGGCTCACTTCTCGGGCGCGACTGCCTGGTTTATCCAAACGTCAATTTCCGCGGCGTATTGCCGGAAGGCAGCGTTGTGAAATTACGCCAGGAATTTCAGATCCTGGAACGCCGCGATCGCGGAAAATAGCTGGCGGATGGGGGGATTATCCAACGCTGCGCATTGGCTCCAGCTTTAGAGCTTCGCTTTTAACCCTTGCGCGTAACGCGCCCCACCGGTCGAACGGCGTTCGAATCTCCGTGACGCGATTAAACAGGACCAGACCACTCTTTGGAAAAGATCTTTACCTGCGAGCTGGCGGATGGGGGGGGATTCGAACCCCCGGTACCTTGCGGTACACACGCTTTCCAGGCGTGCACAATAGACCGCTCTGTCACCCATCCTGCGGGCGAGGAAGGGTAAGATCGACAATCAGAGTTGCAAGCGGCGGAACAATTCGTCGAGCGGCAACTGAATCCCGATGAAAAATTCTCCGAAGTCGGCGTACTCGGCGCTCACCGGATCGAACCGTATTTCGTAAACGATCGATTTGATTTGAAACGTGTCACGCGCGAAAAGCGTCACGCCCCACTCCGCGTCATCGAGCCCGGTCGAACCGGTGATCAGTTGTTTCACTTTGCCGGCGTACTGACGACCGACATTGGCGTGGCCTTTCATCAACTTGCGACGCTCGTCGAACGGCAACGCGTACCAGTTGCGCTTCTCGCCGCGACGCTTGCTCATATTATAGAAACAAGCGACCGGCCAATCGGGCAGCGTCGGATAAACGCGCTCCTGCCGATAATGTTTCACTCGATCCCGAAACGCCGCGAGTGCCTGCTCGAGTTTTGTCGCGTCGCGACGCGTTTCCTGATCGAGACTGTGCACGTAATCTTCCTCGGTCGTGATGTATTCGCTTTCTTCAGTGAGCGATAAATAACTGTAAACTGGCGTCAGCACGTCGGCACCGAGCGAAAGCGAAAGTTGCTTCTCGACCCTGTTCGCGTTGTGGAGATCGGGCGTGATCAACATGAAGCCGAGATCGGCTTTGGGTGTGACGACGCTGAGAGTGAGCAACTGCGTGGAATCCAGAGCGCGAATTTCCTGAACGAGCTTCGTTAAGTTTGTTTTCGCCGCGTTTTGTTCGTCGCGGCTCAGCAAATTCCACTGCCCATGCTCGATCTGATAGAACAAATGCAGGCAGTGCCAGCCTTGTTCGGGAATGAGCGCAGTGTTTTTATCGGTCACGCGGCTAGTTTAAGCCTTGGACAGACGATGTCGATCTTAGGAGCCGATGTTGTGAGTTTGCCTTGCACAAACTGTCGGGAATTCGCTATACGAAGGGGCAAGGAGGCCAATTATTATGGCAGATTTTCTCCGCCCCCAGTCAGTCGGCGACATTCTCACCAATACCTTCTCCATTTACGGACGCGGCTTTATCGCAATTTGCCTGACCTATTTTCTCCCGCTATTTCCGGTGACGCTCTGGCAAACTGAAACACGCGTTGCCGGTGCGATGGGGCTGTATTGGCTCGGCTTTTTGGTGTCGATTTTCGCGAGCTTGTTCGCCTTCGGCGCAATTACCGTCGCTGTTTCCGATCTCGTCCTCGGCAATAGACCGAGCGTGGCGCGTTCTTACGGAAGAGTTTTCAGCGGAAGCATGTTTATGCGTTTATTCGGCGCCAGTCTACTTCAGGCGCTCTTCATTGGTGTCGGATTCATTTTGCTGGTGATTCCTGGACTGATCGCCGTGATGTGGCTGCTGTTCACACCGGCGGTCGTCGTTCTCGAAGGATTAGGTGGAATGAATGCGTTAAAGCGGAGCAAGGCGCTCGGTCAGGGCTTTAACTGGCGAAATGTTGGCGTGTTTCTCTTGATGATAGTGATCGGCGGGGTCTTCGGCGGGATTGTTGGCGGACTGTTCGGACTTTTGTTCCCGGGCAGTTTAGGAACTTTCGCGCATCGGCTTCTTCTCAGCGCCATTCAACTGTTGACCGGGCCGGTCTCATTGATCGCAATCGTGTTGATGTATTACGATCTGCGTGTGCGCAAGGAAGCTTACGACGCGGCGGCACTGGCGGAAGATTTGAGACGTTAAGCAGAGTAACCGGAGGAAAATTCACATGAGCGCAATGGATTGGTCATTTCTACCCAAAGACACAACGTTCTGGATCATCGTCGCGATTGCCGCGTTTATTATCGTCGCGTTGGCGATTATTTTCGGACGCGGGCTTAAAATCGGCGGCCTTTCAGTCGACCGCGCGCCGGACAAAAAGGCGACCGACGTTGTCGTTGGAAAAGGAATGGAAGCCAAAGGATTGAAAGTCGGCGGTAGCGTTACCGGCGTGCAGGGCCCCGGCGCGATAGCTTCCGATCGAAATGTCGACGTGCTGAGCGGCGCGAAGTTGACTGACGCTGAAATCAAAGGCGACATCAGCGGTGTGAAGCAAGAAGGCGACGTCAAGAAATGAGAGACGTCCTCGCGGCGTTCGTAGATCGACAAGTCGAGCTCGGTCGATTCTGCGACATGCTCGAGAACGACGAAAAGCCGATCATGATCGTCTGGGGCGACGACGGGATCGGCAAGTCGTCATTGCTGACACGATTGGTCCACGAATGCGCCGTGCGCAAGCTGCGCAAAGTCGAAGTGTTCGTGGGCAAGGATCGCTTCAATACGTATTTGGAGATCCTCCGCAAAGTGCGCGACGATATTGGGCCGGAGCGATTTCCAAACTTCACCACGCTGGTCAACCACTTCTTTCCCGACCCGCGTGACGCCGCGCGTCCAATCAAGATCGACATCTCCGGCGCGCAAAGTGTGCTCGATCAGGCGAAGCTCAAGAATGTGACCATTCACGGCGATGTCGCTGGGGTCATCATCAAGGATTGCAACATCACCGTGCCCGATCCGAACCTGAACATCTCGCCAAGAGACCGGACGAATTTGCTGACCGAGGAGTTCTTGAAAGACCTCGCGCCGATCGTCCAGCAGGAAATGGTGATCGTTCTCTTCGACGACATTCAGGAATTGACCGACGAAACCTACAAGTGGCTTTGGGCCGGAGTTATCTCCGGGCTGGAAGAAGGCCGATTGAAGAATATTCGCTTCGTTTTGTGCGGCCGCAGCAAACCGCAACTCGAAGGCGCGGCGGCGTTGAGCGTCAAGGAATCGGCGTTGCAACCGCTCGGTCTGCCGGACGTCGAATTGTATCTCGAGCGAAGCGGCCATGTTCCGGAAGGGCGGGCAGACGCGGCGAAAATGTTGTGGGCGGCGAGCGGCGGCGTGCCGCTGAGAGTGGCGATTGCGCTCGACAGCTACTTCGAGGTCTTTCGCGACAAACGAACACGCGTCAATGGATAAGCAGCTGGAAGAATTTAAGCAGCTGCTCAACGAATCGCTCGCCAAAGGGGCGGGCGGCCCAATCGATCTGCTTCTCGGCCAAATGGACCCTGATCGGGCGCGCTGCCTGCGGTTGTGCGCGATCCCGCACGAATTCAACATGTCGATCCTGCGCGCTCTTGCGCCGAATCTAGGGGAAGCGCCAGCGGCCGAATATTATGATGAGTTTTCAAAGCTTTCCCTGATCGAGAAGCGCGGCGAATCGCTCGCGATTCACGCGGAGCCGAGGAAGTATCTTTTCGAGCAGTGGCTCGCGCCGCAAAACGAAAAAGAATTCGCGTTGGCGAGCAAACGTCTGGTCGATTTCTTCGCCGCTTCGCCAACCGAAACGGAAAAGTCCGAAGCGGAGGAGCGAACAGTTCGAAATCGAATGTTTCATTTGATCGGCGCGACGCGCGGCGAAGGTCTGGCTGAATTTGAACGACTTTGTCGGCAGCGCCGCGAAGAGCTGCGTTACGGCCAGTGCGAAACGCTGATTAAACTCGTTCACGAATACGATCGCATTCTCAATCCTCTGGAAAATGCGATCGTCGCCTATCACGAAGGAAAACTTGCCGCGGACCGCGGGCAATGGTCGGCCGCCGAGGAGTTGTACGGTCGGGTGCTGGCGACGAATCAAATCTCAATCGACCTGCGAACGAAAACGCTTTGCCGGCTCGGGATGGTTTACGATTCGCAACGGCAGTGGAATTCGGCCATCGCTTTTTTCAAAAAGGGACTCGATCTCGCCGACGGACGGCCGGAATGCGCGAGGCAATTCGTCCATTTGCATCTCAATCTTGGATCGACATACCGGGACAGCAATAATCTGCCGGATGCGAAAAGATTTCTCGAGCGCGGGATCGCTCTGGCCAAACAAATCCGCGACCTCTCGAGCGTGGCGGACGGTTACAACAGCCTCGGCGCGCTTTATCTGAAATCCAACGACACCCCGAATGCGATTGAGGCGTTCGAAACGAGTTTGAAATTTCTCGATGAAGCCGGCGAAAAATTCCGGCGGGCGCAGGTTTTCAACAATCTCGGGAACGCTTACGCGAACGCGCGCGAATGGCAAAAAAGCGAGCAGTTTTTCGAGCAAAGTCTCGAGATCAAACGTCAGGCGGGTGACAATTCCGGCCAGGCGATGACGTTGAACAATCTTGTTCGCGTTCATCGCGCCCAGCAACAGAACAACGACGCGATCAAAGCTTCCGAAGATGCGGTCCGGTTGTTCGAAGAGGTGCGCGATTTTTACAACGCCGCGGTCGCGAAACGCAATCTCGCCCGGATTTATCGGGCAATGGAGAATGTCGATCTTGCGGGCAAAGCTTACGAGGAAGCTGCCGCGCTGTTCGCCCGCGCCCACGACTTGGACCAAGCGGAGTCAACGCGCAAGGAAGGTTCGCAGCGGAAGCGCGGGATTCCGTGGTGGGCGATCGCGGCAGTGGTTCTTTTTCTACTTCTCATCGTGGCTGTAATCATTCTCCTGGCCCGTTCCTGACCGCGGTCAGGTAGCGGGCGTAGCAGCGCGCGGCAAATGCTCCATGCAATACTCTTCGCCATCACGCGCAACGCGGAATTCCAAATCGGGATCGGTCAACTCTGTTCGCCCGCAAGTCTTGCAGTGGTGAAGCGGCTCAGCAGATGCGTGTCCGACGTCTGTTTCGAAACGTTGACGTCGCGAGGAAACGTCGTGGCGATGTTTCGCCTCGTGAAAAAGATCGCGCCCGAAGAAGAGCAGATAATTCGCGAACGCGACCACGAGCGCACTTCGAAATGCCATCGAGCCGAACGCAAACTGCCAACAGAGTATCGCGGCATAGCCCCAAGCCATCCATTTCACCTTCAGCGGCAAGATGTAGGCAAAGTAAATGATGACGTCGGGATAAAATCGCGCGAAAGCGAAGAAGATCGAAGAGACCAACATCACATTTGAAAATTGCGTGCCGAAGAAAAATGCCGCGATCGTTGTTCCGATCATGCCGATCAGGAAAAAAAGATTGAGACGGAACGAACCCCAGGCCTGCTCGAGTCGATCGCCCACCCAGATCATGAACAGGACGTAAAACGCGGCATTAAACCAATCGGGCGCGGGAATGAGGCTGTTTAATTGTGGAATAAAAATGTAAGTGACCAAGCGCCAGACTTGGCCGTGCCGAACCGCTTCTGGATTCAAATCGATGAGCGAGAGGTAATGGGGATCGAACTTGTAAAAGATGAACACCAGCGCGCTGAAAGCAGCGACGTAGCGCAACAGTCCCGGAATCGCGAGAAAACCGAAACGGCGTTCAAGTTTATCGGGCAAACTCATTCGCCGCAGCATTGCGCAGCCCAATCGCGAAGTCTAGGCTTCGCACGTGACTGAAGCCGCGCAAAAGAAGACGGCGCTCTATGACGAGCACGTGAAGCTCGGTGCGAGAATGGTGCCGTTCGCCGGTTGGCTGATGCCGGTCCAATACACCAGCATCGTCGACGAACATCAGGCGGTGCGGAAAAACGTCGGCATGTTCGACATCTCGCACATGGGCCAATTGATCGTCGAAGGCAAGGAAGCGCGCGTTTGGCTGAACACGATGTTGACCAACAACGTCGACAAGTTGGAGATCGGTCAGGGCCAATACACGTTCTTGCTGAACGACCGCGGCGGGATCATCGACGACCTGATCGCGTACCGAATCAGCGACGCGAAATTTTTGCTGGTCGTGAATGCATCGTGCACCGATCAGGATCTCGACTGGCTGAACAAACATCGAAAAGGCGATGTAAAGATCGACGACCGAAGCTCGAATTTCGGCGGCGTGGCGATTCAAGGTCCGCGCATCAGCGAACTGTTCGTGAACCTGCCGGCGCGCAATCACATTGTCGATCTTGATCTGAACGGAATGCCAATCTCAATGGCGGGGACGGGTTACACCGGCGAGGACGGCGTTGAGGTTTTCTTCCGCTCGCAAGATGCCGCCAAGTTTTGGAGCACAGTGCTCGAAAAAGGAAAAGAGCTCGGAATAAAGCCGTGCGGCCTCGGTTCGCGCGACACATTGCGTTTGGAGATGTGTTACCCGCTCAACGGCTCCGATCTTTCGCCCGAACGAAATCCGATCGAAGCCGGACTCGGATTCTTTGTCGATCTCACGAAACCGAATTTCATCGGCCGCGATGTCTTGCTGAAGACGAAGGAGAACGGCCCGCGCGAAAAACTCATGCCGTTCAAAATGAACGACAAAGGTCCGCCGCCACGTCCGCATTATTCCGTTTTCGAAAACGGTCAGCGAATTGGTGAAGTAACCAGCGGCACGCTTTCGCCGAGCTTGAACTGGGGCGTTGGCATGGCTTACATCAATGCCGCGAACGCGAAGATCGGAAACAAGATCGACATCGAGATTCGCGGGCGGAAATTTCCGGCCACGATCGAGAAAAAACCGCTCTATAAAAAATCATGAACGTTCCAGACGATTTGCTTTACACCGAAAGTCACGAATGGATTAAACGCGAAGGCGACAAGGTCCGCGTCGGCATCACCGATCACGCACAATCGGAATTGACCGATGTCGTTTTTGTCGAGCTGCCGAAGATGGATCGACAGGCGAACGCGAAGGAAGCAATCGCCGTTGTCGAATCCGTGAAAGCCGCGAGCGACATTTACGCGCCGGTCAAAGGCACAATCGTCGAAGTGAACAAAGCGCTTGAATCCGATCCCGGTTTAATCAATCGCGAACCGTTCGGTCAGGGCTGGCTTTTTGTCATGAAGATCGACAATCCCGACGACCTCAGGAATCTGAAAGACGCCGCCGCTTACAAAAAGCAGATCGGCGGGTAACATTTAACGTGGACCATGTTGGCGCAGAATCTGCAGTTGTGCCAACCAATGCTACTAAAGCGCAGACTCGACCTCTGCATCGCAATGATTCTTGCTGGCGCATTTTTCGGCCTTGTCGGATTTGGGTCGGCGGCGGCTATTGGATCTTATGCGGCTATAATTCCGGCGATCCTCGGCTTTCTCGGCTTATCTAATATTTTTCTCGGAAGCTTGCTCTTAGTCAGACGTGGTCGACTTTCGATTACGATCGATCAGTCCGGAATAAGTTTGCCGGTTGGAAGCATCCTTTGCAGCGAGCTACGGAATATTCTGGTGCCTAAAGAAGCGATGGCCGCGATTTACAAGCATGAATGTTTGCGCGGTAGACTGGTAATGATCAGCCTGCTCAACGGCGACAAAATTCCGATACAGGTGAGAAATTATTGTGAGCTAAAGAAATTTCTTACGCACTGCCGGCAGTTTGATCTACCCGTAATCTAGTCTTTGCCGAAGAGGAGTTCGTCGACGCCGCGAAGAACTTCTTCCACCTTGATGGGCGCGGCGAAGAAGCTGTAGCCGGACAGTATTCCGCCGGAAACCATTTGGCTTTCGGGGCGCAGGTTGCTCAGCGAAAGCACCGGCGTGTCTTTGAGCGTCGAATCTGTGCTGACTTCGCGCTCAATGATCTGCTGGGTCTTGTCGGGTGTGTCAACGAGGATGAGATCGGGCTGAAACCAACGGGCGGCATTCAGCGCGAGTTTATCGTCGTGTTCTTCGCGGATGACATATTTCCCGGCGCGTTCCAGCGCTCGCCGAATGAGACGAGTGACGCCGGGTTCGTGATCGATTAAGAGGATTTTCTTTTGAAACTTCATGGCGGTTGATGGGTTCGAAGCCCATTCCCGAGCATCGCTTGTGCCACCGACCGTTTAGAGCAGGCTCGAGACAGTATTAATCAACAGGGCAAGAATGATGGTGTTGAATCCAAAGGCGAGAACGCTGTGGACCAACGTCAGCCGGCGGAGCCGTCGGGACGTGATTTGAACATCTGAAACCTGACACGTCATGCCGACCACGATCGAGAAGTAAGCGAAGTCGAAATAATCCGGCGGTCGGTCGCCGGGAAAGATGAGACCGCCGGCATGTCGATTCGCGCCGGGCTCATCGCTGTCGCCGTAGAAAGTGTGAGCGTAACGGAAACTGAATACGGTGTGGACCAAGCCCCACGAAAAAATCACGGTCAACAGGGTCAAGAGAAGATGAACGGTGAAGTGGCCGCCCATTTGTCCTTTGTTGCCACGGATCAAAAAACCGACGGCAAAGAGCGCGGCACACGAAGCGATCACGACGAAGACAAATATCAGGGAGCGGTTCAGGTCCTGTTCTCGCGCGCGTTCGCGCAGTCGATTGTGCGGTGTCATAAGAATGACGACCCAGTCCAAAGCGAGAGTAGCGAACGCGAACACGTCCCAACTGGCAATGGCTGCGGTCTCAGGCCGAGCTTGGCCACGCAGCGCGAAAAAAACGACAGCCGCAGCGGCGATCGCAATCAGGAGCCGCCGGTGCAGACTTTGGCGACAGATCAGATGAGCAACGCGCATCGCCCACCGGAGTTACTAATATTTGCCGAATGAGGCAAGCCTCCCATTCGCTGCTTTCATCCTAGCCGCAGCTGTGCTTAATTTCGCGTTCGCCATGAGCAGCAAGGCCAAACCTCAGGGCTCCGAGTTGAACTTTGAAAAAGCGATGAGCCGGCTCGAGGCGATTGTCGAACAAATGGAAACCGGAAAATTGCCGCTTGAGGACTTGATCGTGCGCTATGAGGAAGGGATGAATCTGGTAAAGGTTTGCCAGGAACGCCTGACCAAGGCGGAACAGAAGATTGAGATCATCGCCCGAAACAGCGCCGGCAAGCCAATGGTGAAAGATTTTGAAACTGCGGCCGAATCGAACAAGGCTGATGAGACAGCCGACAAAGAATTGAGGAATGATGAAGTCAGACTCTTCTGAAACAACGATGCAAGTGGAGAAGCCGGTGCGATTGCTCGACGGCATTCGCTCACCGGCGGACATCAAGGCGCTTCGTGAACAAGACTTGCAGCAACTCGCGCAGGAGGTTCGTGACGAGTTGATCCGCGTTTTGTCCCAAACGGGCGGACATTTGGGACCTAACCTCGGCGTGGTGGAATTAACAATCGCGCTGCATCGCGTGTTCAACACGCCGAAGGACCGATTCGTGATGGACGTGAGCCACCAGGGCTATGTCCACAAACTTTTCACCGGCCGGCTCGATCGTTTCTCGACGATGCGGCAGTTCGGCGGGCTCAACGGGTTTCTTTTGCGCACCGAGAACGAGCACGACTGCTACGGCGCTGGTCACGCGGGCACCGCACTCTCCGCCGCGCTCGGAATGGCGGTTGGCCGTGATCTCAAAGGCGGCGACGAACACATCGTCGCGATTGCGGGCGATGCGGCGTTCACATGCGGAATCAGCTACGAAGCGTTGAACAACATCCGCACACAAACCAAGAAGTTCATTGTCGTGCTGAACGACAACGAGTGGTCGATCGCGAAGAACGTCGGCGCGATTGCCAATTACTTTAACCGAATCGTGACGAATCCCACCTACGCGCACTTGCACGACAAGGCGCGGGATTTTGTCGAATGGATTCTGGGCAAAACCGGCGTTCAACTCGCCCACAAGGTCGAGGAGAGCGTGAAAGGTTTGCTCGTGCCGAGTGTGATTTTTGAAGAACTTGGGCTGCGTTACTACGGCCCCATCGACGGCCACGACATTCCGCTGTTGATCCGGACCTTCGAATTTTTAAAGACGCAGGACGAGCCGGTGTTGCTGCACATTCTCACCAAAAAGGGCAAAGGCTACGAGCCGGCGATTAAACAGCCGGACAAATTCCACGGACTTGGCAAATACAAGATCGAGAGCGGCGAAACGGCGCCGACGCCAACGCCGACGTATTCAGAGATCATCGGCAAGACGTTGGCGAAATTCGCGGACAACAATCAAAAGCTGGTCGCGATCACGGCGGCGATGCCAAGCGGCACTGGACTCGGACATTTCCAAAAGGCGCATCCTGCTCGTTATTTCGACGTTGGCATCGCGGAGGAGCATGCCGCGTTGTTCGCATGCGGATTGGCGACACAAGGCCTCACGCCCTTTCTCGCCATCTACTCGACGTTTTTCCAACGCGCTTACGACATGGCCATTCATGACATGGCCATTCAGAAATTAAATGTGCGGCTTTGCATGGACCGCGCCGGATTGAGCGGTGACGACGGCCCGACGCACCACGGTTTGTTCGACATCGGATATCTGCGACACATCCCGAACTGGGTCCACATGCAGCCAAAGGACGAAGACGAATTCGCCGACATGCTTTGGACGATGGCTAATTACAATTCCGGACCGATCGCCATTCGCTATCCGCGTGGTTCCGGGACCGGAGCGAAGATCAAGGCCGAGCCGAAGCTTCTCGAGATCGGCAAGGCTGAAGTGGTGAAACATGGCCGAGACGTCGCGATTTTCGGACTCGGCAATATGTTCGAGGTCGCTGAAGAAGCAGGGAAGAAACTGGAGGAGCAGGGAATTTCGGTCGCATTGATCAATCCGCGTTGGATCAAACCGATGGACACCGGCACGCTGGAATTTTTTGCCCGCAGCGTCGAAGTCGTGGCAACGATCGAGGATCACGTTTTGCACAACGGATTCGGTTGCGCGGTGATGGAGCATCTCCACTCGCAACAAATCAATACGCCGGTAGCGCGAGTTGGTTGGCCAGACGAGTTCATCGAGCACGGGGCGGTCCCGCTGTTGCGCAAGAAACACGGCATCACGGCCGATGCGCTCGTCGAAAAAGTTTTGGCGGCGCTAAAGAAAAAGCCGGCCGCGAAGCCAGCAATCGCGTAGTTGCGCGCGAGATCGGCACGTCGATTGTCGATCTTACTTCATGGCTGCAATTGAGGCTCGTGATTTAACAAAGGTTTACCGGACTTACCGCAAAGAGGGTGGACTTTGGGGCGCCGTCAAAGGGCTTGTTCGCCGGCGATATGATGAAACGCGCGCGGCGGACGCCGTCTCATTTCAAATCGAGGAAGGCGAGTTTGTCGGTTTTCTAGGACCGAACGGCGCCGGCAAAACCACCGTCCTGAAAATGTTGTCGGGTCTGTTGAATCCGACTTCCGGCGATGCGCGCGTGCTCGGTTTCGTTCCATGGGAACGGCGCAACGAAATGAAACGCCAATTCAGTTTGTTGATGGGCCAGAAGAACGCGCTGTGGTGGGATTTGCCCGCGCAGGAATCACTGGAGCTCAATCGCGCGATCTATGGAATCGATCACGATCGTTTTAATAAAATCGTCGGCGGTTTGGCTGAGCTGCTCGAAGTCACAGATAAGATGAACGTAATGGTGCGCGAGCTTTCGCTCGGCGAGCGCATGAAGATGGAGCTTATCTCCGCGCTGATTCATGAGCCGCGCGTCTTATTTTTGGACGAACCGACGATCGGTCTGGACGTCGTCAGCCAAAAGAGAGTTCGTGAGTTTCTGCGGGTCTACAACAGGGAGCATAGGATCGTTACGCTGCTGACAAGTCACTACATGCAAGACATCGAAGAACTGACCCATCGCGTGCTCGTGATCGACCACGGCAAGATTTTTTTCGACGGTCCGCTGGACGCAATTGTCGACCGGTTCGCCGTTTACAAAATCGTGAGTCTCACCTTTGAAAGAAACCCGAACTGCGATTTCTCACGATTCGGCGAAGTGATTGAGCAAACATCCGTTTCGGTGCAACTCAAAGTGCCGCGTGCAAGGGTCACGGAGACCACGCGCGCACTTCTTCAGACCTGCGAGGTGATCGACATCAACGTCCAAGAGGTCCCGGTCGAAGAGGTGATCCGCCAACTTTTTGGCAGCAGGAAAACTTCTCGCGTAGAAATTCCTGCCAGTGGCGCTGCCTAATTGCGGATGAGAGCGCGCTTGAGCTCGTGCGTGTAGGCTGGATTGACTTCAAACGTCGTCACCGGCATTTCCGCCAGCCCGATCTGTTCCGCGTAGGGAATACTTTCGACAAAGCCCGCTGCCATTAGGGCGTTGAGCGCGTCCGTGACATCGTCAGATTCCATTCGAACGTAATCCTGAATCTCGGAGCCGAGCATTGAATTCGTAAATCCGATTGCGCGGAGCACGGATGCTTCCCGACCGCTCAGTTTGATGGTGCGCATACCGCCAAAAAATTAGCAGCTTCCATACCGATGGAATCCGCGGCGCGCGGTTAAACTGTTGAAGCGCTGAAACTAGCTAACACCGACTTTTCCATTCCGTCGGCGAACGTCGGATATTGCGGCGTCCACCCGAGACTACGCAATTTCGCGTTGCTCACCCGCTTGTTGCTCCCACCGCGCTTGTGCTTCGATCCCGACGCTTCCTTCGACGCCAGCGGACGATTCAATCTTGCAGCCAACCAGCGGTAGCACGCGCTCAATGAAATCGGTTCGTTATCGACGACGTTGTAAATCTGACCGGCTGTGACCGTCGACTTGAGTAGCAGCTGGATGGCACTCGCCGCGTCATCGCGGTGAATCTGGTTGACGAAACGGTCAGCATCGGGGCTGACACGACCGTCTAGGAAATTTCGGAGCAAGGCAGATCGGCCTGGTCCGTAGATCCCGCCGAGCCTCGCGACGACGCCGCCTCGGGCAAGGATCACGTTCTCTGCTTCGCGAAGCATTTTGCCGCTCTCGTGTTGCGGTTCAGCGATGCTCTCCTCTGTCACCAACTCCCCGCTCGATTGTGCGTACACGCTCGTGCTACTGGTGAATACGATTTTCGCGTCGCGAAATTGCTCGGCCAAATTTCGCGCGCCTTCCAAGTAGACGCGCCGGTAAGCGTCGGCATCGCCGCCGCGCGTGCTCGCGCAATGGATTACCGCCGTGAAATCACCTTTATGGGCCGCGACATCGCGCGCGTCAGACAGATCGACCGCAGTCGGGCGCTTACCGCTCTGCGAAAGTTCATGTACCGAGTCCGGCGAAAGCGTCCAGCCTTCAATCTCCCATCCATCGGCGGTCAACGACTCGGCAAGCGCGCGGCCGAGATAACCGCATCCGGCGATGAGAGCGCTCGGCATGATGTCGATCTTCAAGCAGCGACCGCGGCAATCTCAATCTCGTCGAACATTTTTCGCTGCAATACGCGCACTTGATTTAGGCGAATCAACTCCAGCAACGCGAGAAAGGTGACTACAATTTCGACACGAGACGTTATCTGGCCGAACAGGTCGGAGAACCGCAGCGCAGCTCCGTTTGCAACTCGATCGAGAATTTTCTCGATCTTCTCCGAGACGGAGAAGCGTTCGCCAAAAATCTCGCCAAAATCTTCTCGAGCTTCGACGCGTTTAATGACTTCCTGGAAAGCGTGGATCAGCTGAAAAATTCCGACTTCGTGCAGCACGAGCGGGGCATCCGACGCCGGAGCAGTTCCGCCGTCCCGCGTAAAGATTCGTTCCTGCTCCGCCGCACGATCATGTAATTGCGAGGCCGCTTCCTTGAACTTTTTGTACTCGATCAGCTGCCGGATCAGGTCCCATCGAGGATCGTCTTCCTCCGCGTCCTCCTCTGGCGGCTGTTGGTCGAGCGGAAGAAGGCTGCGGCTTTTGAGATAAATTAGATTCGCCGCCATCACGACGAACTCGCCCGCGATGTCGATCTTCAGTTCTTTGAATGCTTGGAGGTAGTCAAGGTATTGTTTGGTGATGCGCTCGATGGAGATGTCGTAGATGTCGATCTCGTCGCGCTTGATCAGGTAAAGCAGAAGATCGAGTGGGCCCTCGAAGATCTCGAGCTTAACCTTGTAATCGGCCTCCATGTCCGAACAAATTGTAGATGACGCGGTCTTGAAGTAAATCGCGAGCAGCGATTCGATTCCGATGCTTCGCGCGGCGAAATCTACGCGACTTCGTGGCGATGAACCCAAACGCTGTTCACGACGCCCAGTGCAAACATGATCATCAACGCGAACGAGCCGCTATAGCTAACAAGCGGCAACGGCACGCCCGTGATGGGCAGGACGGCGATGGTCATTCCAACGTTTTGGAAGATGTGCGTGAAAATTAGAGTCGTGATTCCGATTACGAGAAGTAAGCCAAACTGATCCCCGGCAAAGAAAGCGACGAACAGACTCGTCGATAAAAGCAGCGCAAACGCGCCGATGAGAAACACTCCTCCGACAAAACCCCATTGCTCACCGATTGCCGAGAAAATGTAGTCATTGTGGACGGCGGTTGAGGGAAGAAACCCGAGCTCGATTTGCGTATTCGGCGCCTTGAATCCCTTCCCGGCCCAGCCGCCTGATCCGATCGCGATAAGCGACTGATTGATCGCCCACGATGAGCCTTGCTTGTCGATGTCGGGGTGTGCGAACGCCGTCAATCGCGCTTGTTGATACGGTTTGAGCACAAGATTCGCGGTGATCGGAATCATCGCGAAGAGGATTAATAGGATACAGATTAAATAGCGGAGCGGAATTCCACCCACAAAAAGCAAGGCCAACAAAACCGGGACCCAAATGATCACTTCGCCCAAGTCCGGCTGCATCAGGATCAACAAACACGGTGCGCCGGCAATTGCCGCGCAGACCAGCAGCCTCAGCATCGGGTGCATTTGTTTGAACTGACTGAGGAACAACGCCAGCACCATAATGCCGGCGACGACCGCCAGTTGCGCTGGTTGAAAATTAATCGGTCCGAGATGCAGCCAGCTGCGCGCGCCGTAAACTTTTTGTCCCATGAACTTCGTCAGGATGAGAAAGAAAATCCCCGCCAGGTACATGGGCAGCGCACCCCAGCGAATCCATCGATAATCGACGAGACTCGCGAGCATAAAGGCGAAAAATCCGACGACGACCCAATTCGCCTGCTTCCGCCAGAAGTCCGCGGCCACCGGATCTTCACGCATATAGGTCGCGCTATAGATGGCGATGACCCCAAACACGGCTAATGCCAGCATCACAATCAAGAGGAGCCAATTGAGGCCGAGCAACTTTCGCAGAAACGGGGTCATGTCGATCTAATCTGGCGCGCGCGCCGAGCTATTTCCGAGTATACGCAGGTCTCGGAATTCGCAATGGGTTTCGCCGTTGAAACTTGGGTAAACCCCGGCAATAGCGGGCTGGAAGGAACGCTTGATTGAAGCTCTATCGGTGCCGACTAAGTGGCTGACTTTCAATCGTTTAAAAGAAAGTTTGAGAAAAATAGGCGGTTTTCTTGTCGACCAATCTGAACACATTTACAATTGAATCCTTTCCAGCCGAGGGCCCCAGTTATGGCGAAGAAAACCAAACGCAAAATCGCGTATCGCAGGTTGCCAATGCAGCAGCAATTAAACCTGCGGCAGGAGGGCAAACATTTCGATCTGCGAGCAGTCTTCGATCAACTGAACCGGCGGCATTTTGGCGGGCGGCTGCGACATTACAAAGTCGAATGGGGCCGCCGCCGCAAACATCCCCCGAAGGATCATTTTGTTTTCGGGACCATCCAGGAGCAGGATCGCGTGATTCGAATTCATCCGCTGCTCGATCAGGCGTTCGTTCCGCTTTGGTATTTAAAATACGTCCTCTACCACGAAATGCTGCATTCGGTGGTACCCGATAAGACTTTGCGCAATGGCCGACGGCAAGTTCACACCGACGAATTCAATCGACGCGAGCGCGCCTTTCACAGTTACTACCGAGCGCGTCGGTGGGAAGAACAAAACCTTGCGCGCTTTCTGCGTTAATCCGAACTAGCGCTTTTCGGCGGCAGCGGGTCGCGAACTCGTCTCAGACGGCGACGGAGTCGTGGCCACGTTCTTCTTGATGAGATACCAGAGGGTTGTCGCGAGCAACAGGGAGATCGCCTTCGCGCGCCAGTTCCTCAGGAGCAGCTTCTTCATAATGTCCGTGCAATAATATTTCGCCGATCCGTTGGCGAAATGTTTCCGGAGTGAAATTGCGCTCAATTCGCCGTCGATGGCAAATGGAAATCCCACCAGTCTCTTCCGAAACAACGATGGCGACGGCATCCGACTCTTCCGTGATCCCGAGCGCGGCGCGGTGACGCAGGCCAAGGCTGCGGTCGAGCGTCTCGCGCTGGCTGACCGGAAAAATGCAAGCCGCGGCCGCGATTCGACCGTTCCGAATGATCACGCCCCCGTCGTGCAACGCCGCTTTCGGATGAAAAATACTCAAGACCAGTTCGACCGAGAAATCCGAATCGAGTGTGACGCCGGTTTCTTCATAAACGCGAATCGACGTGTCGCGTTCGATCGCCAGCAACGCGCCAAATTGTTTGTTCGCCAATTGCGTGACCGCTTCCGCAAGATCGTGCACGGTCTCGCGCTTTTCGCTCGTCAGTGAAAAGATCGGGTGTCCCCCGAGCTCAGCCAGGCCCCGGCGCAGTTCCGGTTGGAAGATCACAACGAGAGCGATAGCAAGAAAAACAGAGAAGCTTCGCACCAACCAGCCAATCACGACCAGGTTTAACAAGGTCGAGATGAGCGTGAGCGTCAGGAAAACAATCGCCAACCCGGTCAACACTTTCGCTCCGCGCGTTCCGCGAAAATAAAGATAACCGTAATAGATCCCGACGCTAAGCAGAATGATCTCAAGAATGCTGCGCCAGCTTTTAACCCAGAGCTGCAAAATCTCCTGCATCATGACAGCACACTCTCCGTTATTCGTAAGGCGGTCACGCTTTCTTTCACGTCATGAACGCGCAAAACATCGGCACCTCCACTGCGCAAGATCGACGTCATCGCAATTGTCGGGCCAACGCGATCGCTCATTTCGTTGGAGCCAGCCAATTTTCCGAGAAAAGATTTTCGCGAAACGCCAACGACCAGCGGCCGATCATGCATCCGCAGTTGCTCCAAGTGTTTTAGTAGCGTCAAATTATGCTCGAGCGTTTTTCCGAAACCGATTCCGGGATCAAACGCGAGCCTCATGGGATCAACGCCGCACTCTATGGCGCGGTCATATTGTTGTCTAAAAAAAACGGCCACTTCCCTAACAACGTCGCCGTAGCGCGGATTTTTCTGCATCGTGCGCGGTTCACCTTGCATATGCATTAACACCAGCGCGGCGTTTCGCGTTGCGGCGAGCGGCAACATTTGTTTGTCTCCGAGCCCGGCGGTCACGTCATTGATCATTTCAGCGCCTGCATCCAACGCCGCTCTCGCGACGTCTGCCTTTGATGTGTCGATTGAGATAACGATGTCGATCTTCGGCCGCAACTTGTCGATCACCGGAATCACGCGACGCAATTCTTCTTCGGCCGAAACCGGTTCGGCGCCTGGCCGCGTCGATTCTCCCCCGACGTCAATGATATCAGCGCCTTCGTCCGCCATTTGAATTCCATGCTCAACAGCCGGCTCCGTTCCAAAAAATTGCCCGCCGTCCGAAAACGAATCCGGCGTCACGTTCAGAACGCCCATGATCATCCCCCTGTTCGAAAGATCGACAACGCGGCCGCCGATTTTCCAAACGCGTGTCGTCATCAATCATCAGACTAACACGACGAGCGCCTTATTCGAAGGGCGAGAACCGATTACTTCTTTGAATACTTTCCCATCAATTGACCCTGAGCGATGACGTGGCCCTTCATCGCCGCATCCACTTCGCGACGTTTCGCTCCGGCTTTCAAATCCAGCGTCTTATCGAGCGCGAAGATTTTAAAATAGTAGCGGTGCGTTCCGGATGGCGGCTGCGGCCCGTCATAGTGTTGACCGGGAAAATCATTCGTTCCCTGAACTCCGCCGCTCGGCACGCTGCCCTCCGCGATCTCGGTCGTTTTCGGATCGATGTTCCAGACCAGCCAATGCGTGAACAACCCGACCGGCGCGTCCGGGTCGTCTACGACCAGCGCCAGACTTTTCGCTTCGACCGGCGCACCTTCGATTCGTAACTCTGGATTAACGTTCTGGCCGTTCTTGCTGAATTTCTCCGGAATTGTCCCGCCTTCCTGAAATGCTGAACTCGCGATTTTCATTTTTCCTCCTCCCGCAGCCAGCGCGAAGACCGCAGCGGCCGCGAACGTACATCCGATGCCAAGAATTGTTTTCATCGTTAGACTGACATCCTCCAATATGGTTTCGTCCTTATGAACAAAAACGGCCGCACAATTCGAGAAAAAGTTGTCGCGTTATTGCGCACTGCCGATTACCGGCCGCTCGACCAAGACGAAATCGCCCAGAGGCTCGCCGCGAAAGGCCGCGACCGCGTGAATGTGCGGAAAACATTGCGCGAGCTCGAGCACGCGGGCGAGATCGTTCGCATTCGCAAGAACCGTTACGTCCTTCCGTCGGAAGCCGATCTCGTGACCGGCAAGTTGTCGATCCACCAAGCGGGCTTTGGTTTTCTCGCGCAGGAGAAATCTGGCGAACCGGACATTTTTATTGCGGCCGAAAATACCGGCACGGCGATGAACGGCGATCGCGTCGTCGTGCGGATCAGTCGCGACGTTCCGCAGCGGCGCGCCAAGGGACGCGGCGCGGGTCAACGAACCGAAGGCCGCGTGATTCGGATTCTTGAGCGCGCGCGAGAGACGATCGTCGGAACGCTCCAGCGGTCGAAAAATTTTTATTACGTGGTGCCCGATGATCCGCGAATCGTTCACGACGTTTACGTTCAGCTACCGAGCGATCGAAAAGCCGCCGTCGGTGACAAAGTCGTTGTTCGATTAGAAGACTGGCAGTCGCGCCATGTAAACCCTGAAGGCGAGATCGTCGAAGTGCTCGGCCGATCCGACGCGCCGGGCGTCGACATGTTGTCGATCATTCGGAAGTACGCTTTGCCGACGGATTTTCCGAAAGCCGTTCTTGAAGAAGCGAATCGAATTCCGCAATCGGTCGAGCAGCGAATGATCGAAAGCCGCGAAGATCTGCGAGAAAAATTTATCGTGACCATCGATCCCGATGACGCGCGCGATTTCGACGACGCGATCAATGTCGATCAAACGGAGAATGGCTGGCGGCTCGGTGTTCACATCGCGGACGTTTCGGCCTACGTCACCCCCGGTAGCGCGCTCGATCGTGAAGCGCACCAGCGCGGCAACAGCGTTTACTTGCCGGATCGCGTGATTCCGATGCTGCCGGAACGATTGAGCAACGGAGTTTGCAGTTTAAATCCCAGTGTCGATCGGCTCACGTTCTCGGCTTTCATCGAGTTCGACAACAACGGCCGAGCGAAAAATGCCCGCTTTGCCCGAAGCGTGATCCGCAGCGCGAAGCGGCTGACTTACAAAGAAGCGCACGCGATTTTGAAATCGGAACCAAACGGCGAGCTGAGTCGGCGACTGCACGCGGCTTGGGAACTGGCATCGTTGCTGCGTCGCAGACGCTTCGAGCACGGCTCGCTGGATCTCGATTTCCCCGAAGTGAAAGTTTATGTCGATCAAAACGGGAAGCCGACGCGACTCGAGCGCGTGGAGAATGATGAATCGCACCAGCTGATCGAGGAATTCATGCTCGCGGCCAACGAAGCGGTCGCGCGCGAGCTGCGACAGCGCTCGATTCCGACGATCTATCGCGTCCACGAAGATCCAGATCCGGAAAAACTGGGGGAATATCGCGAGTTCATTTTGAGCTTTGGCTATCGGGTCGGCGATCTATCGCACCGCAAAGAAGTGCAACGCTTCCTCGCTTCAATTCGCGGCAAGCCTGAAGAGCAGGCGCTGAAAATCGGATTGCTGAAAAGTTTGAAGCGCGCGCGTTACGCGGCGCAGCCTCTCGGACATTACGGCTTGGCCAAGGCGAATTATCTGCACTTTACGAGCCCGATCCGCCGTTACGCCGACCTGGTTGTCCATCGCACGCTCGCGCAGCGAAATCTTTCTCACCAATCCAAGATCGACATCGGACAGCTCGAATCCTTGGCCGATCACATCTCCGATACCGAGCGCAACGCAGCCGACGCGGAGATCGAATCGGTGCGGCTCAAGAAGCTGCAATTTTTCCAGCAACAGCTCGAGGAACGAAATCCCCAGGTCTTCCGCGCTGCGATCATGGACGTTCGCAATTTCGGTTTGGTCGTGGAATTGCCGGATGCGCTCGTCACGGGCGTTGTGCATGTCTCAACGCTCGGAGATGATTTCTACCGTTTCGACGCCGCGCAACGGCGCCTGATCGGCCGCCGAACGAACAAACGCTACAAGGTCGGCGATGAAATCCGCGTCTTTGTCGCGCGGGTCGACACGTTCAAACAGCAGATCGACTTCGCGATTGCGGATTCACCAGTAAAAAAGGCGGGACGGCGCCGTTAACCAAAGTCGTTAACGGCTGTTCACAAGATATTCACAACGCCATTTTTACACAAAGAATCTGCTTTCCTTTTACGTACCCGCTGGCCTAAACTCCGCCGTTTTTGCCAAAGAGATGGATAACCTCATAGAGGCCAGGGAGCTGCAAATCGAGCGCAAACACTTCCACGTCGAGTTCCGGGAAAACGATCGCGGCAAATTCCTCCGCATTACCGAGGAGGCCCACGGTCGCCGGAACACGATCATCGTGCCGAGCACGGGCGTGGAAGAGTTCACGGCGGCGATCGATGACGTGATTGAGCACGCCGAGCGGACCACGCCCGCCTAATTAGAATACCAGACCGTCCGTTGACACGCGCAAGCGCGCGGAATTACTTTGGCCGGTTCGCCAATCGGGGAATTTTCATGGCCACAAAACGCAAATTGCTCACTCGTAAATCCAGAACGCGCGCAAAATCGCTGCGAAGATCGACATCGCACCGCGCCGCGCCAAAAAAATCGAAGAGATCGACATACGTTTATTATTTCGGGGACGGTCACGCCGATGGTGATGGGAAGATGAAGTCGTTACTCGGCGGCAAAGGCGCAAACCTCGCTGAGATGACGCGAATCGGTTTGCCGGTTCCGCCGGGATTCACACTCACGACCGAGGTCTGCAGTTACTTTTATGCGCACAACCGCAGTTATCCGCCGCAGCTGAAAGCTGAAGTCGAAGCCGCGCTGGCAAAGGTTGAAAAATCCGGCGACAAAAAACTCGGCGACAAACATCGACCGCTGCTCGTTTCGGTTCGTTCCGGCGCGCGCGATTCGATGCCGGGAATGATGGACACGATCCTGAATCTCGGAATGAACGACGAAGTGGTTGAGATCGTGGCGAAGAAATCCAAAAACGCGCGGTTCGCCTGGGATTCGTATCGGCGGTTCCTGCAAATGTATGGCGATGTCGTGATGGGCGTGCAAAAACGCGCGGGCGAACATCACGAGCCGTTTGAGAGCGTCATCGAGCATTTGAAAGACGAGCGCTACGGCAAACACGATTTTCCGGACGTTAAACTGAAAATCGATGACCTGAAGGAATTGGTGAAGCGCTTCAAGGCGCTAATCAAAGAGCGGACGGGAAAATCGTTTCCGCAAAATCCGAAGGACCAACTTTGGGGCGCGATTGGCGCAGTGTTCGGTTCATGGATGAACGACCGAGCCATTGTTTATCGCCGCAAATATGGGATCCCGCACGATTGGGGCACGGCGGTCAACGTGCAAACGATGGTCTTTGGTAATATGGGCGACAGTAGCGCGACAGGGGTCGCATTTACGCGCGACCCGGCGAGCGGCGAAAAGGTCTTCTACGGCGAATATCTGATCAACGCGCAAGGCGAAGACGTCGTCGCCGGCGTGCGCACGCCGCATCCGATTGCGATGCTCGCGAAAGAAATGCCCGAAGCGCACAAGGGTTTGATGAAAGTGCGCCAAATTCTCGAGCAGCATTTCAAAGACATGCAGGACCTCGAGTTCACGGTTGAAGAAAAACGCCTCTACATTCTGCAAACGCGCAACGGCAAACGCACCGGCCACGCCGCCGTCCGCATCGCGGTCGACATGGTCGACGAAAAATTGATCGACAAGAAGGAAGCGGTGCGCCGAATTCCAGCCGACTCGCTCGCGCATCTGCTCGCGCCCATTTTTGATCGACAATCGGCGAAGCAGGCCACGAAAATCGGCAGCGGACTGGCAGCCGGGCCGGGCGCGGCATCCGGTCACGTGGTTTTCAGCGCAGAGGAAGCTGTGCGGCGATCGAGTAAAGGCGAAAAGGTCGTGCTCGCGCGCGTAGAAACTTCGCCGGAAGACTTGCGCGGAATGATCGCGGCGGAAGGGATTCTTACTTCGCGGGGCGGAGTTTCGTCTCACGCAGCACTGGTGGCGCGGCAAATGGGCAAGGTTTGCGTGTGCGGCGCCAGCGGAATTCAAATCGATTATCAAAAACGAACATTGAGCGCGAACGGCACAACGCTCGCCCAAGGCGATTACATTTCGATCGACGGAACAGCGGGCGAAGTTTTTGCCGGAGAAGTGACCACGGCGCCGTCGGAGATTATTCAGGTACTGATCGATCGGTCGCTCGACGCGAAAAAAAGCCTGACCTATCGCGAGTTCGACAAGTTGATGAAATGGGCGGACGAATTCCGCACGCTCGGAATTCGAACAAACGCCGACACCCCGGAGCAAGTCGCCAACGCGATCGCATTCGGCGCGGAAGGAATCGGACTTTGCCGCACCGAACACATGTTTTTCGAAGGCGATCGGATCGACGCGATGCGCGAAATGATTCTCGCCGGCACTCAGAAAGAACGCGAACGGGCGCTCAAGAAATTGCTCCCCTACCAACGCGACGACTTCGCCGGAATTTTTACCGAGCTGGATGGGTTGCCGGCGACCATCCGATTTCTCGATCCGCCGTTGCACGAATTCTTGCCGCACGACCACGCCCAACAAACCGAACTCGCGAACAAGATCGGCGTTTCGGTGGAACAAATCGCGCGACGCGTTCGCGAGCTGCACGAATTCAATCCGATGCTCGGACATCGCGGCTGTCGATTGGGGATCACGTATCCGGAGATTTCCGAAATGCAGGCACGAGCGATCTTTGAAGCCGCGGCCGAAGTGCAGGCGAAGGGAATTAAAGTGCGCCCGGAAATCATGATCCCGCTCGTCGGATTTCCGCGCGAGCTCAAACTTCAAATCGACATCGTCCGACGCGTCGCCGACGAAGTCGCGAAGCAGAAGAAAACGAAGTTCGATTATCTCGCCGGAACCATGATAGAGATTCCACGGGCGACGTTGCTGGCCGATGAAATCGCACGCGACGCGGAATTTTTCAGCTTCGGCACGAACGATCTTACGCAAACGACGCTCGGAATGAGCCGCGATGATTCCGGAAGTTTTCTACCGCAGTATGCCGAGCTCGACATTATCGAGACCAACCCATTCGCCTCAATCGACCAGCGCGGCGTCGGAAAATTAATGGAGATGACCCGCGATCTCGGCCGCAAAACGCGACCGAAGATCAAGCTCGGCATTTGCGGCGAACACGGCGGAGATCCTAACAGCGTGAAATTTTGTCACCGACTCGGCTTGGATTACGTCAGTTGCAGCCCGTTTCGGATTCCGATCGCTCGCCTCGCCGCCGCCCAGGCCGCTATCGCTCAGTAATCTACTCGAGCTCAGAGAGCTCGATCCGCTTTCACGGTCGATCGGTTCTCCCCGACTGCGGCGCGTGAAATTTCAGCCACGCGTTCCAAGCACGGTCGTAGGTTTGTTTTTCAGCCCAGAGCTGCGCTTCGAGATAATGGAAATACGGCGGCGAATTTCTGCGGTCGCTGAAATGACGAACGGTGGTTAATGCGTCGTCGATCCGTCCCGATTGTTTTTGCGCGCGATAGAGTTCGTAGCCGATCGCGTAATTGTCGGGCGACGCGCGGAATTGGCTCTCGAGGCGCACGAGGTCCGAGTCCGATTGGCGATTCGAAGTGGAATCCAAACGCGGCATCGCCGCCGGCTCGCCATATTTCTGGGTGAGCTCGTAGGCGCCGCGGAAATCGTTTTTGCTCGCATTGTATTTGGCAATGCCGAACCACGCGTATGACAACCAGTCCGGGTGTTGCTCGATCGCGCGGGCGAGCATTTCGCCATCACCGCGTTCCGACCAAAGATCGAAGAGGGCGAGTTTTTCCGGCTCGGTGTAGGAGCTCAGATCAGAATCATTCTTCAAGACTTCCCCAACCGCGCGATTGAAATCGGCGCCGGTGAGTTGGGCCAGATATGGAAGGGCAAGGTCGTGCCGACTGACGCCGCGTTCCCCGAGGATGCGACGCAACTCGGGACTACGCATCGACGCGCCGCTCAACATGCGGGCGTAGACTCCCGCGCGTCGAGTGGTGCTCACGCGGCGCAACGCCTCCTGCCATGCCGTGGCCGCCAGCTGCGGCTGATTTGCTGACAACCAGGCCGTTCCTTCGGCCAGCGGAAGTTCGAAGGAGCTTGGTTCGAGAAAACGCGCGCGTCTGAAATCGGCCAGCGCGTTATCGGTTTGCTTCAATGGAACTTCGGCAATCGCTCGCGAGAAATAAAGTTCCCAGTCGAGCGGCGCCCATTGCAATCCGGTGTTCGCGAGAGTCAGTGCTTCTTTGAAATCGTGTTCCTGATTCGCAAGCACGGCCAGGCGTTTCACGCTGGTCACACCGACTGAACCTGGCAGAAGTTTGTGGCCACGCGCTGAGACTGCGAACGCCGTGCCGACCACGAGCAAGATTAAGCCGACAAATCGAAACAAGATGGACATCCAACCGATCGGCCGGCAGGAAAGCGGACGATGAACCGACAGTCCGAGCAGAAAAATTGCAGCGAACATTGTTCCGACGCGATGACCCGAAACATCAACAAGCCCATGCAATGCAAACAGGGCGGCGGCGATCAATGTGGCCAGCCGGTATCGTTGGTTTGTTCCTTCTTGCAGTGGAAAGACTTTTCGCATGAGAAAAACAAATCCAGCAATCACAAGCACAACTGCGACCCAACCGAGCTCGCTCAAGAGCCAGAACCAATCGCTTTCCGGATGAATTGCGCGCTGGTCGTTCAAGGACGCGGCGCGAAACGTGGCGAATACCGCTTCGAAGTTGCCGAGACCAATTCCGACCCACGGGGAGTCGCGCAACATTTGGAATACGTCAGAAAAAATCCTCCACCGAAAGTCGCTTGGAATATTCCCCGCGCCGGGATTGCGAAGATGAAAACGCTCAAGCGTTTGTCCGCCAAACACCAGCAGCGCAGTCGCCAGAATGAGCAGAAGCGAAACGGCCAGCGCCAGCTTTGATGGTGAACGTTGCCGAAGCGAAAAGATGCCGAGCCAAAGCGCGCTGCCGACAATCAGGATGCCGATTCCAGCGCGCGAAAAATTCAGAATGAGCGCCGCGATAACGAAGCCGAGCGCGATTGTCCACGCGATCCAGCGTTTATGTCCTTTGCGGATATCGTCCTGGCCGCAGGCTAAAATCATGATTGCGGCGAGTCCAAAAAGATTGCCGGTTTGATTGCGATTCGGAAATGGGCCGAAGCCCCGCGCGTTGTGCCAGAACGGCAGCGCGGCGTGCCGAAGGTAGAGGAGAACGCAAACCGTCGCGAGAATTGCAATCCCCGCAGTGAACGTGCGTAGCGCAGTGCGAGCTTCGTGTAATCCGAGGTCCTCGCTCGACACAACATAGAGCCAACTGACTCCGGCGAGAATGCTGCACCAGCAAGTCAGCGTGATCCACGGTTGCGGACTCAACGTTGCGGGAAGCGAAATCGCGAAGTCCTCCGTGAACGCTCCGCGCCACGCCGGTTTGTAAAACCACGCTGCAGGCAAAAACGCAACTGCAGCCCAAATCAAAAACGCGAGCAGGATCAGATTGATGGCCGGCCCAAGCGAGTAACGTGGCGGGCGAAACACCAAATACACGCCGAGGATCGCGACGATAATTCCCTCACCCCACTTAGTAGTCGCACCGCCGAGAAAACACGCGAGCACCGGAAGCAGTGCAAAAAACGCTTCGGGAAAGGGGCCCGGTGTCCCCCTACGCTGGCGTGCGGATGTTGGTTGCTCGGCTGTATTTTCCATCAGGTGGCGAAGCGCGGAATGGTATGGGAATGGCTTTTACCCTCCGCGGCAAACGATTTGCAGGATCGACATCTCATGAGCCGAACAATCTTAGCACGAGTTGAAGGCGCGCGACCATCGCGTACTCTCATGACGGTCGCAGTTAAATAGACATGGTCACGCAACGGACGGAAGGATTGTATCGCCTCTTTCTGTTTTGCCAGATTGTAATCGTCGCCGGCCTGTTCTGGCTCGGTGTGTGGATCATGGTGACGTTCTACTCGCCGAGCGCCGAGATTACTTGGCGGCGCTACAGCATTTACTGCGGCATGCTCGTTCTCGGCATGCTCCTCGAAGCGTTCTCGCGCTCGAAGAATTATTTTTTGCAAAACGAATTGCTCCGGCCGCATCGACTCAGTCTCCGCCAAACCATCGCCAGCGTCGGGTTGCTCGTGTTCTATCTCGTCGCGACCAAGGACGCGTTCATTTCGCGTGTGTTCTTCTTCAACTTCGTGCCCTGGCTTTATGTCACGCTTTTGTTCTCGCATTATTATCTGCCGGCGATCCTCGCCCGAGGAATTTTCCGCAACGAAGACAAAACGCTCCTCGTCGGCTCGAGCCGCCGCGCCGAACAGCTGGGCGAGTGGTTGCAACGAAAGTCGGAGATTGGGTTGCGCACGGTTGGCCTGATCTGTGAGGAGAACATTGGCAAAACGCGCGACGGCATTCCGGTTCTCGGCAAACCTGATCAAATTGAAAAGGTCATTCAGGAGCGCGGAATCACTCAGGTGATCCTGCTCGAGTTTCCGCTTTTCGCCAACGCTTATCAGAACGTGATCCAAACGTGCGACCAACTCGGCATCCGCTTGCTCATCCTGAGCGATCTCGAAGAAAAGCTGCGCCATTCCGTGACGCACTTTGAGGACGGGGGCTTTCGCTTCATCGGTTTGCGCGAGGAACCGCTAGAGAATCCGCTCAACCGATTCTTGAAGCGCGCGATCGATTTCGCCATCGCCGTGCCGGTGATGCTTTTCGTTTTCCCTCTGCTCGCTCTCGTCGTCTTCATTACTCAGCGTTTGCAGTCACCGGGTCCGCTTTTTCACGTGCAACGCCGCGCCGGTCTGCAAAATCGACAATTCGATATCTACAAGTTTCGAACGATGCATTCGAACAACGGCGAAGTGTCGCGGCAGGCGAGCCTCGAAGACAAACGGATTTATCCGCTCGGCAAATGGTTTCGCAAATTGAGCATCGATGAAGTGCCCCAGTTTTGGAACGTTTTGCGCGGCGACATGAGCATCGTCGGGCCGCGGCCGCATTTGATCGAGCACAACCAGCAATTTTCCAAATACATGGCGAACTATCACGTGCGCACATTTGTGAAACCGGGCATGACCGGCCTTGCTCAAGTCCGCGGTTTTCGAGGCGAAGCGCGAAACGGAGCCGACATCGCCAACCGCGTCGCTTGCGACATCGAGTATTTAGAAAACTGGAACCTCTCGCTCGAGCTCGCGATCATCATGCGGACGTTTTTCCATTTGGTGAAGCCGCCGCATACCGCTTACTAGATTCGCTACTGCTTAGGCGCGCTCTTTACGTTTTCGATACTCGTAGGTTTTCACGATCGACAGGAACTCGTAGGTCGCGTGCAGCCGGGCGAAGTAATAACCTTCGCGTCCGTCGAGAAATCCTTTTTGCCAGATGTAAATGTAAAGGAACCTGAGCAACGGGCGGAGAGGCAACCGCTTCGAAAGCGTTTTCAGCGATCGCTTGAGATCGACATGTTCGTGCGCGAGCGCCTGACCTTCGCTCTGCGCAGCCGCGACGCGCGCTTCCCAGTTCGAATAGCGATTGTGTTTTTCCATGAATACCTCGACTGACGGGAACGCGTAATGGTCCATCTCGGCATGCAGACGCGAGGTCGAACCTTTTACGACCACGTGCTCGTGGACTTCGTTGTCCCCGCTGTCGGTTTCCAAATCGGTAAGCTTTTCGTACCGGCCTAGCGAGTGCCGGAACAGCCGCAAATTCCAATTCGGATAATAGGCGTGTTTCAACCAGCGCCCTAAAAAGAAAAAACGGCGATTAATCCAATAACCAACGATCTCACCCGCGTTGGCGATCGCGCTCGCAAATTCCTTCTCGGCCCCAACCGGCAGAACCTCATCGGCGTCGAGAATGAAAACCCATTCATTCCTGAACGGCAGATTCTCCAATGCCCAGTTTTTCTTCTTTGGCCACGTTCCATGAAAATGAAACTGTTCGACGCGGGCGCCATGTTCCTCAGCGATTCGAGCCGAATCGTCTGTGCTTTGTGAATCGATCGCGAAAATTTCGTCAGCCCATTGAACAGATCCAAGACAGCGCGGCAGATTCGCCGCCTCATTCTTGATCGGAACGATGACCGAAACCGGGACGCGCGAAGTCATCGCGGACGGATAATGCGACAGGGATTGCCAGCGGCAATGACATTCTCCGGAACGTCTTTGCTGACAACCGAGCCCGCGCCAACCACAGCGCGCGCGCCGATTCGCACGCCGGGCAATACAATTGCGCGCGCGCCGATAAATGCGTCCTCGCCGATGTCGATCTTCGCCACGGTCAACGGCATCGCCGGGTCGTTAAAGTCGTGACTCGCGCTGCTCAGGTAAACTTCCTGGGCGACGGTCGCGCGCGCGCCGATTTCAATTTCACCTAACGAATAGACATTGGTGCGATCGCCGAGACAGGCACGATCGTGAAGAATCAGGTTCGAAGGAACTGCGATGCGCGCGCGTTGATGCACGAAGGGGTTGCCGTCGATCTTGGCGTCGAAAACACGGAGCCAGAAGAGCCGCCACTCGTTAAGCGGCTTCGGGGTCCAGCGGCAGAACACAAGCCAACAGAATTCCCACAGCACCCGCATGAAACGCTCGGACGGCGTCCACGGCGAATCGTAGGGCGACTTCTGTTCGGGATTAACGATCTGTGTTTGCGGCATCAGTTTTGGATAAGCGAACTAAAGTCGGCAATGAAGCGATCGGCAACGCGAGAAACTGAATATTCCTCGGATTTTCGACGACCGGCTTCGGCGACTTGCGCAAGCAACGCTTCCTCGCCCCCAACGGTTTCCAACCTTTCGCGAAGCGATGCGACGGGATCGCCGGTCCGATGATCGAAAATAAACCCGGTCTCGCCATCACGGATAAAATCGCCGAAACAATCGAGACTCGAGACAAACACGGCACAACCGTGCGTCATCGCTTCGAGCGGCGCGAGCCCAAAGGATTCACCACGTTCAGCGAGCGACGGATAAACGAAGATGCGCGCACTGCGGAAAGTTTGCTCAAGGCCAGCTGGATCGAAAATTGAACCGGCAAACGTGACGCGCTTGCCGGCTTCAGCAACCGAACGGCGGAGCTTAGCCAAATACGCGTTGCCGCCTCCGCCAAATTTCGTCTCTGTGGGGCCTACAATCATCAATTTCCAATCAGCCAAAGCAGCGCGCGTTCCGCGAACAAAAGCGTCGATCAAAATATGCACGCCTTTTTCCGGATGGACCCGGCCGACGTAGAGAATGATTTTTTCGCGGTCCGCGATCGAAGGCAACGTGTCCGATGTCGATCTTGGCGCAGGATACGGAACGATCGAAACCTTATTTGAAAGCTGCGGTGCTTCTGCTTGGATCGCGCCAGCGACTGCGCTCGAAGGCGCCTGAAGTCGAGCTGCGCGCTTATAGAAGCGCATTTGGCCTTTGGGATAACGCCCGACGTGAACGTAAATTTTCCCGCGAGTCCGGTCGCGCACCAGCAGCGGCAGCCAAAACGTGTTCGTCACCAAAATGTCAGCAGGTGGCAAAATCGACATCACTCGCCACGAGTAAATGAGATCGAGAACCTTCAGCCAGATCAGTGAGCGCGGAGTATTGAACCCGGGAACGCGAAGGTATCGGACGCCATCACGATTTTCGTCCCGAGGCTGCTCCGGCATTTTGCGCGAGACGATTGTCACCTCGTGACGTCGTCCGGCAAATTCCTGCGCGAGCGCGTACCACATTTTTTCAACCGCGCCGCCCATTGTCGGCGGCACCGGCAAAAACGCACCGAGGACGATTGTGATCTTCATCGCGGCGATGGCAGTTCGTTGATGACGTCCAGGAGTGAATCAACCGCTCTGTTGATTTCAAAGCGCCGTTCGAAACAGCGCCGAGCGTTCGCCCGCATTCCGTCACGCACCGATTGCGGCGCGGCAATCCAACGATTCAACAAGCGTACGGTTCCGGAGAAATCGTCGGACTCGACATAGCCTGCGGCGTCTTGGTCGACCTCGCGCCAAATGTTGATCCGGTTCGAAATCAGCACCGGCAACCCGTCGGCGAGCGCTTCGACCACGGCCATCCCGAAATTTTCCTGGTGCGACGGAAGGATGAATGCGTCAGCGATTGCGAGTGCCGCCAGTTTCATTTCGCCCTGCAGCATGCCGGGAAACACTACGCGGTCCGCGATTTTCAACTGATCGACTCTCCTTTGCAGCTCCGCTTGCCAACCGACTTGATCGGGGCCGGCAAGAACGAGCGCAACGGATTCATCGTGAATCTGCGCGAACGCTTCGATCAGAATGTCGCAACCTTTCTTCGGATGAAGCCTGCCGAGGAAAAGAAGAGCGCGTCTGTTCCGCAATTGTGGAGAACGTTCGAAGAATCTCTCCCGCGCTTCTGACGGGGCCGGCGTTGGCTTCTCCACGCCGAGTGGCGAAAGTTTTTCGCGGACGCGATAAAGCCAGAACGATTTTCGCGCGAGCAAGCGTTCTTCCTCCGAGGTGAAGATCACCGCTGTGGCGTCGCGCAACACGCGATAGTCGGCCCAAGGCCAGTAAAGCCACTTCTTGAGATGCTTGAGCGGAAAAGTCTCCTTGAACCACGGATCGAGCATTCCGTGAGGAAAAACGAAATACGAAATTGGGGACCCGGAATAACGCCGCCACGCAGCGAAGCTCAAATATTGCCAGATCCCATTGACGATCACGCGATCGTAACTGCCGCCGTGTTGTTTCAGCCACGGCAGCAATTTCGACGAATAGCGATAGCTCGTTAGGCCGCTGCCCAGCGCATGAACAGGCAAGCCAATGTCGCGCAACCACGGCGAAGCAGGATCATCGAGCACGACGATGTCGATCTTGTGGCCGCGATTCGAGAGCCCGCGGCTCAATCCGAGCACTGCCGCCGCCACGCCGCCAACGCTCGGATCGAGCGTGTGCACCAGTTGCAAAATCTTCAGCTGACTAGACAACGAAACCTTCCGTCCGAGTAAAATATTTGCAGTCGGGCGAGAGCTTCTCGATTGGCCGCGCCGGCACGCCGCCGTAAAGCTGATAGGATTCGGTGAAAGCTTTGTTCACGAGTGACTTCGCGCCGACGACACAAAAATCCGGAAGCACGCTGCCACCGAGCAAAACGCAGTTTGTTCCAATAAAACAGTAATCGCCGATCCGCACCGGCTGCGAGGTCTGACGATTTCGTTCGATGTCGATGCTATGCGTCATAATTTGCGACGAAAGTCCGGCCAGCGTACTGAACTTGCCGATTGTGACTGCGTTCGTGCAATCAATGAAATGACGGTGCGTGATTGCAGCGTGCTCGCCGACAATTAACTGCGGCCGGCGATCCGTTTCCTCCGCGAAATGTCGGGACGGTCCAAGCGGAAATCCGGTGATCCAATTACCCCGGCCAACCATCGAATATGCTTTGAGATGGAGCAGATCGAGGCCTTTGCAGAGGGTGAGATGATCGATCCGCGTGTTCTCTTCCATGGTCAGTCGTGTTGGATTGATCCACGAGAAACCGATCCGCGCCGTCGGATGAATTTGATAACCAAACTGTTTCTCCAAAAACGAGCGACGCAGTCCCCACGGCAACAAAAAGCTGAGCAGCATCAGAAATTTTTTCACAACTTCGCTCCGAGGCTTCGGTAGATGTCGATGTAACGCGTAATCATTGTGGCCGTGGAAAATCGTTCCGCGTTGCGCAAGCCGCGCTCGCTCAAAATGGCGCGCTCCGCCGGATCATTGAGCCGCAAGAGATCGGAAGCGAACCCTTTCTCATCAGTGACACCGCGGAGAAGAGCTCCGTCACCGGCGGTTTCTGGCATCGGCGGAATGTCACTGCAAATAACCGGACAGCCGCACGCTTGCGCTTCGATGATCGGCCAACCAAATCCTTCAGATAGCGATGGGTACAATAGCGCCGTGGCGAGCGAATAAAGCGCTTCGAGTTGTTGATTTGTGGCATTCTCGACCTGAATGACGCGATCACGAACTCCGAGTCGCTCGACCAGCAATAATTGATCGGAAGTCAAAGCGTCTCCGGCGAAAACAAGCCGCGCGTTCCACTTGTCTTTCGTGAGCGCAAAGATTCGAATCACGCCGTCGCGATTCTTTCGCGGCAAATTTGAGCCGACGTGCAGAACGAATGGAACCGTGAGTCCGGAAATATCTTTGAAGCGCGCCAAGGCTTCCGATTCGGGAAGTCTTCGGTAAGGATAGTTCAGCCCGTTACTGATCACTTCGAGCTTCGGCGAAGGACTATTACGGGCGACGAGCCGCTCGGCGTCGTCGCGTGTGGCGGTTGAAACACAAACTACCGCGTCGGCGCGATGGAGACTCCGCAAAATCCAACGTTGCAGAAGTCGCCCCGTAAACGAAACCGGACAATGCAGTTCCTCGCCAAGCGCTTGCCGGACCGCGATCAAATCGTGGCAAGTCACTACCGTCGGTGCGTTGACCGCGGCGGCGGCGTACATCGCATTCGAGTGATCGCAAATGTGAATCACAGTCGCCTGCTTCGCGATTCGAGCCCGCAACTTTGGCGGAAACAAAACAAACTTGTCGATGTAAGCGAGCCACTTGCCGAGAAAACTCTCCGCGCCGAAAGGTTTTCCGAGAATTGGAAGTGGCGCGACAATTTCGGCGGAAACTCCGGCAGCGTTCAACCCTTGCAGCATCATTGTCGCAAATCGCTGCATGCTTTGTTGACGATCGAGCGCGTAATTACCGATCAACAGAACCATTGGTGTGATCGGGACCGATCGCGGTGCCGTGAATTCGGTCCGCATACGGAGAACGCCGCGGCAATGCTTTGGGTGAAGACTCTTCCTGCGGTTCCGGTCCATCGGTCGCATTTTCAGGGAGATTTGCTGCGGCCAAGCAAAGTCCCGCGAGCACTACCGTGAAGCCGAGGGTCGTTGGCTGACCAAGTTGCCCGTTGAGTACCGCCAGAAATGTGGACGCGAATAGAAGAAGCGACAACGCTTCGCCGGCTTTCAGAGCGCGTAAACTTGCGCGAAAGAGTTTTGCGGTCAACGCGACGCGCAAGATTATGAACCCGAGACCGAGCAACGGCCCGCTTTCAGCAATAATTCGAACCCATTCGTTTTCCGACAACAGCAAAGTTCCCTGGCCGACCAGAAAACGCGCGCCACCGGCCGTGCCGAGGCCAAGACCGTAGCCGCTAAGAGGAATTCTCAAGATATAGATGAATGGTTCGGTAAAGTCGTGAACCACTCGGCCGATTAATCCTCCGACCACGCTTGTCTCGGCGGCCTCGGCGGAACTTATAAAGCGCTCTGACAAAACATCGACACCTTCTTTAAAAAACGGAAGCCGGCTGGCGACGATCCCAACAATAACAATTGCCAGGACGGTACCCACGATCTTGTTAACGGTCGAAGGCCGAACGAATAAAATGATCACGATAGACAGCACTACGAGGATGACGGCCAGAACGCAGCCTCTACTTCCGGAAACGATCACCGCCATAAGAAGCGCCGCGCTGGAAGCGAGAAGCAGCCAGCGCCTGTAGGCGTCCTTATTCAGGGCCCCATAAATCACGAACGCCGCCGTCGCGCTCAAATAAAAGACCGGACCCGAAATGAATGAGAACGGTCCCGGTGGCCGGATTTTCCCGCCGGCGGCGGCGATCTGCTGTGCTTCGCCGAGGCCGACCGTTTTGTTAATGAATGATTCGGGAGACGCTCTGAATTGCAGGACCATCAACGCCGCCATCGGGATCATCAGCAGCAAAGTCCACCACCCGATCTTTTTTACGTCCTCGAGATTGAACACGCTCGCGATCACGAAGATGAGCGGGAGATGAAGAAAATCGCAGCGAAAACCATAGAGCGACACCAGAAGGATGGCTTGTAGCGGGATGTAGGAATAAAGAACCAAGATACTAACGATGACTGAGAGCACTCCGATAATTCCCATCGCAATCACATAAGCGTTGCCCGGAAAGACATGCGCACGTAGCGCCAACACATAAATTACCAGCACCACCGGATCGCGAATGAGGAGTAGCGGATCGGACAAGCTTGGCAGCGCCCATTTCCGAAGCGCGCCTTCGATGAGAAGAAGAACGAGATAAACCCAGATCATAACCCGAACGGCGCGGAGACTGCGAGATTGCTCTGGCGATGAAGAGTCCGTCGCGATCGGCAAAGACTGTGGCGGGATTGCTGCTCTCATCGGTGGCGCATCTTAGCTCGCCATCACTTCCCGTGCCACTTCCACCAGGCGTTCACGATAACTTTCCCATCCTCGCGATTGCGCTTTGCGTTTCGCCGCCGCTTTCATCGACATCAGTTGTTCGCGATCGTGCGTCAGCAGCTCCAGTTTGTCCGCGATCGCTTCTACGGATCGAATTGGAATGATGAAACCGTCGACTCCGTCTTCAATAATGTCCCGACCGGCGGTGTGATTAGTCGTGATGACCGGCGCGCCCTGCGCCATCGCTTCAAGAATCACAAGCCCGAAGCCTTCGTGCAGCGACGGAAGAATCAGCACATCTTGACGGGCCATCTCGGCCAAAAGTTCATCGTGTGATAACGATCGAATCCAACGATGTTGATCCAATAATTGTCGATCCGGGACATCCGCGCTAATCCGATGCCCGACCAGCGTCAGCTCGACCTTTGATTGCAGACGCGTCGCCGCTTCGAGCAAGTAGGAAATTCCTTTCGCCTGACTCAACGCGCCAACGAACAAGGCGCGCAATCTACCGCCGAGACTTGAAATTTGTTTTTGCGCAACCGCAGGCGCGCCGTACGGAATTACTCTTATCGACGCTTTCAGATTCGGCGCGAGAGCAAGACTCGCCCGCGAGAATTCGCTCGGGGTGATGATGAAATCGGCCAACGCGATTTCTTCATCCTTGTGCGCAAATTTTTCTTCGCTGGCGTGGAGCGCGAGAAGCGTCGGCCTCGATTGCGGATGGCGCATCGCTTCTTCCAACTGTAGCTCTTTGACTTTGCGCCAATGAACAATCGGATGTTCGTAAATGCATTTGATGCCCAATTTCTTTGCAGCGCGAAAGGTTTCCAGCGCTCCACCGTCATACGCGTAAACCGCTTTCAACTTTGGCACCGATGGTAAACGCTTCGCTACATGTCGATCCAACGAGCGATATACACTCTCCATCGAAAACACTGCGGACTCATCACGGGTGAGAAAATTCAATCCCAGCTGTCCTGCCAACAGGCGGCCCCATTCGCGCCACGACCACGTCCTGATGAACGGCTCGAGCTCGCGGGCGAAGGACCGCCGCCGAAGTTCATTGAGAACGTGTGGCGCGAGCGATGCAACGCGATCGAGAATTCCATCTTCTTTCCAGCTGATGCAGGTCCAGAATTCGGCCAGCAAACCGGCTTCGGCGAGTGCAAGCGCGGTTTGACGAACGTTCTGATTTGCGGTGGGATGAGAAAGAAGAATCACGGGTTAGCAAGTAAGTAAGTGCGAATGAAACCCGGGTCAGGCCATCCCGGGAATGGATGCCCGTCAACTTGGAGCAACAATTCAAGCCGCTCCCGTGGGACATTGAAAGGAGGTTTGTCCAGAAAAACGCCCGAGCCGTCAAACAGACGAATATCAGCGCCATGTGGCTTATCGAGGTTCGACGCGCGAAAGAAGGCGTCCGAGGGATGATGTTCGGTAATCACCGCCCAGCGATATTTCCGGACCCGACACAATATGGCTTGAATCTCCTCATTCGAGAGATGTTGCAATACCTGACGCAAAAGACAGACGTCGCCGTCGGGCAAGCTGCCTTCCAAGATGTTTCGGTGAAGAAATTCGACGTTTGTTGACGCGAACTGTTTTGTTAGATGCTCGATTAACGGCTTTACAATATCCACGCCGACATAACGGCCGCACAAATTGACTAGCCGCTGACCCACCCGAAAATCGCCGCAACCAAGATCGACAATCGTCAGGTTTCTGGATCCGATTCGTTCCAGCCAGCATCGCAACGCCGCCACGTACGCGCTCGAGATCCGCTCATCGCTCGAGCCGGCACCAGAATCGAATTCTCTGGAGCCGGGTGTCCATTTTCGTTCGGCATAAATTTCCGTAAAAACCTGTTCCGCCGTTTTCGCCGCATTTCGTCTTTTCTCTCTCGCGCGCTGCACTCGGCGATAACTCTCCAGCCACGCGGCCGGAAGCAAACGCTTAAGCGGAGTCTTGAGATTCATTACTTGAAACGTTTTAACGAAATTGTAGATCGCCGTGCTTTCGCGAACAAATTCGTTCCCGATGAAGTGCTAAAGCAAAATCATGTGATCATCTTTCTCATTATGCGCAAGTAGGCGGCGGCAACGGCATCAGATTGAAATTTCACGAGGTGTTCGGCCGCCGGGCGCAAGAGATTTGCGCAGGTTGCAGGCTCATTCATTAGACGTTTCAACTGAGCGGCCAGGTCATGCACATTTCCATTTTCAAAAGTTAAACCGCAGGGACCGATTGCCTCCGGAAGTCCGCCGCCGCGCGAACCGACGACCGCACATCCACAGGCAATCCCCTCCAGCGCGACGACGCCAAAGGGTTCGTCGTATCGCGACGGCACGACCAGCACGCGATGTCGATTCAGTAGCTCCGCAAGTTCTTCCGGCGCTTTCGCCCCGACGAATTGCACCTGATTTTCCAAGCCAAGCTCGCGAGATCTATTCTGCAATCTAGTTTGCTCGGGCCCGGCACCAGCAATCGTCAGACGCGGATGCAGCTGATCTTCGCGGAGTTGCGCGAGCGCTTCGAGTAAGAGATCGACGCCTTTTTCCGAAACGAGGCGACCAACAAAAATCAGATCGTCGCGCTGAGCAGATGACGCTCTTCGCGTGAACACACGGGCATCATAAGGATTTGGAATGACGGTCGAGTTCGTCGCGAAACAGCGCGCGACCGCTTCACTGATCGCCACGCTTGTCGCATGATTAACGATCCAATGTTTTAATCGCAGGCCGAGATCGAGTCCGCGCAGGCGCATCGCGTAGGAACCTTGGTGAGTGATGACAATCGGCTTCCGCAAAATAAATGCAGGCCAAATGGTTCGAACGCTCAGGTTGTTTTGCCAGTAAACATCGCACCATCGCAGGCAGGCAAACAAGTTCGCGACTGAGGGCTGGCGAACAACGCGAAACGGAAATCTTTCTCCGTTCTCGGCCGGCGTTTGAGTGACGACCACAACTTCGTGGCCGGAAGCGCTGAATTCATTCGCCAATAAACGACTCACCGTCTCGAGTCCGCCGATGCTCGGCGCGAATGCGTGCGATGAAATCAAGATCTTCATTCGAATTGTGGTCGGCCATAACGACCGGCAAAATAATCACGCACGGCTTTGACACGCGCCTTTGCCGAAAAAGCAAAAGCTTCATCGCGCGTGGCGAAGATGAGACGCGCTGTATTCGCCAGAATGAGGAGCGCCCGAAACCACGCGGCGGCCGGTCCGAAATAATCGCGCACGAGCAAAAGCGAGTTGCGGGCAAAAAGATAACTGCGCCACGCGCTGGGGGTCGATGTTTCGGGATTATCGACCGATGCGCCCCAGACGAGCGCGATTTTCCAACCGCGACGTGCCGCGCGAGCGCCGAGTTCATGTTCATCGCCATAAGCAAAATAGCGTTCGTCGAACAAACCGACCTGCTCGAGGCACTGCCGCCTAATGACCAGCAATGTCCCGTGCGGAACGTCGACGAGCTGGGCGGTCCCGCGCGGCTTGGCAAGATCGACATGTAACTGGACGCCGTGCAAGGCGGAGAACTCCGGCACAGTTTGATCGGCATACTGCGGACAAGCGATTCCGATTCGCGAATCACGCTCCATTGCTTCGAGAAGCAACTTTATGCAATCCGGCGACGGTTCGGCATCGTGCGCGCTGAGCAAACAAAATCGACTTCGTTTTTCGTCGATCCATCTGCGCAAAACAACATTCAGCGCTGGACCCCATCCTTTATTTTCGCCGAGCCTAACTAGCTCTGCTTTTTCTCCAACGTGTTTCCGCAAGAGCTCAACCGCATCCGGTTTCGACGCATTGTCGACAATCGTTGCTTCCATCGGCACGCCTTGCTTAAGCAGAGCGTCGAGGGTCGCTGCGCATTCACCCGGGCGGTTCCAATGCACGATAAATAAACTGAGCGGCTCGCGCGGTTCGCTCATCTCAGTTGGGCATGATCACAACGTTCGGGCTCTTATCGAGTGCCGCTTAGTCCAAGCAACTCGGCTACACCGTTTACCAAGACTTCCGACGAAGCGTGCCGCTGATACCAGTCGTAAATGCTCTGCGCGACCGCAGCACGGTCGTCAGCCATGGGAACGTGTTGTTCACTGCGCGAGACAAAAAACGGTCCGGGCAGGCGATCGCCCGCCATCGAAATCGACGTGCCCCGATGCGGCAAAACCGGAATGATGCCGTGCGCGCACGCAGAAGCATAGGCACTGGACTTTAGAATCACCGAAGTTTCGATACCGGGACGATTGAAATAGTTAAACCAGGTGAATGAGCAGGTCCTGAGAATTTCGGACGCTTCAGCCGCACCGATGGCCGGACGATAGTCCGATTCGATCGCAACATCGCCAAGGAGCGAGCGCGTGACCGGATTTTCGTGTCCGCCAAGGACGAACAACGTACGAGGAGCGATCGATTCTGGAATTTCGCGGATGGCATCAACGAACGACTTCAGCGAGCGCTCGGCGAGTCCTGTCCCGCCAACAATCACCCATCGATGCGGGTCCCGATTCGCAATTTGCTCAAGGGAAAGAGCTGGCTCCTCCAGTCCGGAAGGCACGGGATGCAAACGAACGCAGACATCCGGCACCAGCCGCCGCAATTCGCGCACAAAATTTTCGCTACTGACGACGCATTCGTCAGAAAGGCGCGCAATGGATCTTGTCAAATGGATCTGCAGCGGCTGCAACCAAAACGAACTACTTAAGACCGGCCCGGACGCGTAGAGCTCATGAAAAATTGTAAGCAGCGCGCCGCGATGGCGTTGCCGCGTTCGGCGCAAGGTCGACAGCAAACCGAACGGCACACCGCGCTTTTGATATCCATAATTCACATAGTGCAGCAGAATGTGATCAAAGTTGACGGCTTGATCCCGAATACGATCGAGCGTCATAACTTCGAAATCGCGCACCCTCGTCGGCGAAGAAGTATCGCGAGTGGCAAACAAGGTGCGGCAGTTGAATTTGTCGCGAAGTTTGGCAGCGAGGGTCAAGGCGTAGTCGCCAACTCCGTCGATTCCTCCCGGCACTCGGGGCACGATTTGAAGAATCGTATTCAAACTGAAATCGTCGTGGCTTTCCGATATTGGTTAGCCGATTTAGCATGCGCGAGCGCGTCGCGGTAGTCGCAGATGGTTTCGGCGGCGATCTTTTCCCAGCGAAACTGGTCCGAGATTTGCCGGCATTGCATCGAAAGCGCTGCGTAATCGCCTTCGCTCATTCGCAAGATCTCCACCGCGCGATCGGACATTGCTTTCGTATCGCCTGCGGCAACTAGAAATCGCGCAGACCTTATGTCGGCAAAAATGTGCCGCGGCCCGGGAACATCGTACGCGATCGTTGGGATGCCGGCGGCCAGCTGCTCGAGAACGGACAAACCGAAGCCTTCGATATAGCTTGGGAAAAGTCCGAGAGCGCAGCTCCCAATTAATTGTGGCAGCTCTTTTGGATCGTAACTCGTGACACAACGAATCGACTCACCCGGGGCGAGTTTGAGGTCGCGCAAAACGGTCTGGTCGCCGGTCATGGTACCGAGAAACACAAATCGCGCGTGCGGGATTGAGTTCCAAATCGCGCGAAGAAGTTCCGGCCAATCGCGTGAACCTTTTCGAACGCTCCACATCCCGAGAAAGCAAATCTCCTTCCGCGCGAGCCGCGCCGCAGCTGGGTCGGCCGCCTTAAGAAACGCAGCTCTCTCCGAATCGTTCAAGCCATAAGGCTGAACAATGATCTTCGCGCCGGGCCGACTTCGTTCGAGCTCCCGTTTTTCGTCCTCGTTGGGGAGATTGAATAAGTCGCAATGCGCGAGAGCGCGATCGGCACTGCGACGCAGTAACCATGAAGTAAAGCTATAAGAAAGGCGGCCGAGCACTTTTCCGCGTGGTTGATCACGCCACCGTTTCCGGCTCAAACGGATAAAATCAGCGTAGGTCAAATATAATCCGATGGAGCGTCCGATCAGAACACCGACGAACCGAAGCGATTTCTTTGAAAACGGAAGGGTCCCAATCAGGCAGTCGATGACGTCGAATTCCGCGGCGTGCTGCCGAACAAAACGCGCGGCTCGAAATGGAAAGATTGCCTGTCGCCAGGCTGAGAGCGCGCGCGAGCGGGTTGGTTTTGGAAAGGCGTCGCTCAAACAGAACTTGTCGATCTTATGTCCGGCGTTCTTCCATTGTTCGGAAAGGTGATACCAAACGCGCACGGCACCGAGACGCGTATCCCACGACAAGTTCACGATGCAAAGAATGCGAAGCGGTTTGTCCATCAGTGCAAACCTCGATGCGCGAGTGTGGTCCAAAATTTATGCCGGACGGGGTTGACGTAATGCCGCATAACCAGCGACGAGCTCGCGTAGCGGTCGTGATAAATGGTTTGATCGTCCAATTGCAGAACGAATTTTCGGGGATCAAATGAACGCGCCCCGTTGGCATGCATGCACAAATGCGTGACGGTCTGGTTGGTGAAGAAACTCGGCTCGCCCTTCAGCGTTTGCAGCCTTTCCAGCGCGATTGACCAATCGAGCTTGCGAAACAAAAGAAGAAACCCGGTGTTGGCAGGGTTTTGTTTTTCCGAATCGCTCACTAGCACGCGGTCGTCACCCGAGAATCGGTAATCTGCCTGATACAGGGCTGACACGGACTTCGTTTGCGACAGCTCGCCGATCTCCGCCGCGCCGGGGAAAAATAGAACATCGGAGTCCGTATAAAGCGCGGGGCCGTTCGTCGGCAACGACATGATGAGTGCGAGCTGCTTGCCGGTATGGTGGTTCATCAGGTACTTGCGCGTTTTTTCCGGGAGATCTCCCGGCAACGGCGGCGGTGTTTGTTGCACGCACACGCACTTGTCGATCCCCTCCAATAGCTGAAGGCTTTTAGCGGTGTAGGATCCATCGGAGACAACCGTGAATTGTTTCGGACGTCCGGCGTAAGCGAGGAAGGAGCGGATAGAAGCGATCTGTTCGGGCAATGTGCTCTCGCCTGAATAAGCAACAACGTGCAATGATAGCTCGCGACGCACCCTCACGCGCCGGCGGACGATCATCGGTAGCGCGACGCGATAGAGACCACGTGCGATTCTGCCCTCCCATCGGGCCGAATGATAAGGCATGTTCGGCTTCATTCATTCAACTGCTGAAACGAAACTGCGGAAGCCGCGAAAGCTCAGCACCAGATTGAGGAGCACGCTCGGCACCGCCGAAATCAAATTGAAAATCAGAACGCCGGGCACGGTCGAAAAATCAGTAAATGGAATCAGCGCGATCTGCGTCGCCACTGTGAGAGGAATGTAAAGCCACGATCCATCGACCCATGCCTTGGAGGCATTCAGCATCCAAAGAGTGGCGCCGAAAGCTGATACGACCGCCGAGCTTATCATCAAGAGCAATTCGTGGTGGAGGTGCGCGTAACGGTTTCCGAGGACAAAAAGGAATTCGCCGGGAAAAAGTGCGGCGCCTGCGAGGACGACGAGACTAAATAAAGCCACTCCGCCCGCGATTAGCAGATACTGGCCGCGCAGTGTTCGCTTGTCCTGGCACCGCGCAAACGCCGGCACGAAAACATTCGTCAGCATATTCATCAGAACGGTGAAAATCATCGCGAAACGCCAAAGCGCACCCACTTCGGCAACCGATGTTGCGTGCCTTCCAAAAAAGCTGATCAGAAACACCGTAATCTGCCCCTGGAAACAGTAGAAGAGCGTATTGGCCGCGAGTTTCTTGATCAGACGAGCGATCTCTTGGCGATCTTCCGAGTTTTCACTCGCGCTTAGATCAACGACTTTCGCGGCGTACGAGCGAAGGAGTAAATATTGAAGAAAGAAAGTGGCGCTGGCAATCGCGACAGCGAGTCCAGCGGTGGAGAACAGATACACCAGTCCCAAAATGAGAAGGAGCCGAGTGATCGCGCAGATGAAGTCGATGGTTTGGATCCGCGCTATGTCAGAGTGTAGTCGGGGAACAACACTGAAGACATCGATTGACAGTTGAATCGAAAACCCGATGAGGACGACGCCAATCAAGAGCAAAGCGTAAGTTAGAGGTGCACCGTTGCGAGCGAGCATCGCGTAGAGAATTGGCGCGACGATGATGATAGATGCCGCAGCGAGTTTTCGGCGCACGGCCAAACCGGTGTTGATCAATTCACCAAAACGATGTCGATCTTGCCAGACGCGGCCGCCGATCGAAATCAGGCCGACGCTGATACCGATGTCGGCCAACATGTTCAGCGTAGCCTGCATGGCATTGGCGATGGTGAAGTACGCGTACTCACGTTGCGGCAACCACCGGACGAGAAGAATTCCGCTGGCAAAACCAAGAAATTGGACCGCGATCTGAATTAAGGCGTAGTTGCCGAACCGCCGAGCGTGATCGAAAGCTCGCCGCAGCACCGGAGTGTAACCCTCGGCTAGGACGGGTGTGGGCACCGGGGTGAAGAAGCTCATGGTCGAATCATGTTGGAACAGAGCAATGAGCTACCGAAGTGCCAAGCGGAATCTGCAGCCTGACGGCCAACGCAACGAACCCGAGTTTCGCCGAATTAAACGTCGAGCGGACTCGAATCGCCGAGTGTCGAAGCTTCGATTGGTTTTGGTCGCGCGCGGCGGGCGGGCGGCGGCGCGGTCGTCTCACCGTCAGGAACCGAGGGCGTCGTGTAATATTCCGAGTACTGGTAGTAATAATACTCGGGCAACGAGGTATCGACAAAGTTGAGGATGACACCCGGCACGTTGACCTGACGATTGTAAAGCAGCTCGAGCGCTTTCTTGATCAAGCGTGCTGAAGTGTAGGACAGTCGAACCACGAACAAGGTGGCGTCGATCTTCGGCGCGAGACTCGTCGTGTCGTCGGCCGCGAGAATCGGCGAGCTGTCGATGATGATGTAATCGTAATAGTCGTAAATCTCGCGCAACAGCGCCTCGGTCGATTCACGGAGGAGATTTTCGCTCGGCTGCGAAAGTGTTTTGCCGCGAGGCAGCACGAATAAAGTCGGACATGCTGTTGGGACCACTACTTCGCGCCAGTTCACTTCCTGTTTCAAAACTTCAGAGAACCCGATTTTCGACGAAATGCCGAAGGTCTCGCGCAGCGCACCGCGGCGGAGGTCGCAATCGATCAGCAATGTTTTCGCGCCGGAAAGCGCCAGGGTGATGGCGAGATTCGCTGAAACGGTCGATTTGCCTTCGTTCGGCACCGCGCTTGTGATGAGGAAGCTCTTTGGCCGGGGCCCGTCGTAAGGCATAAAGAAAATCGAGGATCGAATGTTGCGATACGACTCGGCGAAGACGTGTCGGGAGTCATCGGGTTGCAAAAGATCGACCTTGCCCTTCGCCTTCTCTTTCGGAATCTGGCCGAGAACATTTTCGGAAAAGTGATGTTGAAATTCGCTGAACGACGCCATTCGATCGTCGATCCGGTCGAGCAGAAGGAGAATTGCGAGACCGGCGAGCGTGCCAATTCCAAATCCGATGAGCAAGCTTTTGATCAGTCCGGGCCGAACTGAAACCGGCCCCGTAGCCATCTCCATGATCGACACCTGATCTTCGCCCCCGACAACTTGCGACACGTCGACATCTTTGAGGTTGCCCGTCAACCGATCGTAGAGCGTTTTCAGGCGGTCGACCTTTCCTTTGATGCGATTGAACTGGGCGAGCCGCTGGCTGAGATCAAGCGCTTTGGCTTCCCACTCCTTGATGTTGGTCTGGAGGTTTTCCATTTGCTTGCCGATGGATTCACGACGTGTTTTCAATCGCTCGAGCGTGTCGGCGCGGAAAAGTTCGATCAACTTGTCTTCCTTCGAAATGGCGTCATTAAGCTTCAGGATTTTCGGGTGGTTTGGTCGCAAATCCTTCGCCAGCGTGTCGCGCTCGGCTTTAAGAAGCTGGAGCTGTTGTTTCGCTTTTAGGTAATCGGCTTCGGGACCGACGTCCGAAAACGGCAAGCCCTGATTGTTATCAGCGCCTTGAGCAGTTTGCGCCGAATCCATCTTGCTTTGTGCGCGGTCGAGATTTTGATCGAGGTCGAGCAAGTTCAACAAATCGTATTCGGTCTTGAGCTGCGCGTATTGCTGGTTCAAGCGAACCAGATAAGCGGCGGCGCTGTTCCCCTCCTCCTGGATGAAGCCGATGTTGTTTTGCTTTTGGAACTCGATTAGCTCGTCCTCGCTATTGCGGAGATCTTTTTCCACCTGAATGAGCTGTTCAGTGATTCCAGTAGTGACCTCGTGACCACGCTCTTCGCGCATGCCGCGCTTGAAATCGATATACTTCTGCATCACCGCATTGAGATATGCCTGGGTGTAGTCGGGTGCGGCGCCGAGGGCAGTGAGCTCGAAAATTGAAGTGCGCGGACGTTGCAGCACCATGATCTCGACCGGCGCCGGCTGTAATTCAGGATGAGCGGATCGCACAAGCGATTCGGCGCTGTGTTTCACTTCGTTGCTCTGCATGAGTTGAACTTGCGTGCCGTAAAAATTTTGCGTTTCCTCGCTGTAAATCGCGCCCTGCGGAATCTTCATGCTGCCCGCGACAATCATTTTGCCGCCCGACATGTACTCGGGCGGGCGCTGGTAAATTAGAAAGGCCTCAACGAACAGTCCGAGGCAAATAGTAAGAACTGGGATCCACCAGCGGCGGAGGAAAAGCGATTTGTAGCGATGCAACCGGGTGATGAAAGCGGCTGACCAGGATGTTGAAATGTTCTTACTGGTGGCGGAACTACGCATAGTTACATGTTGATCAACCGCTGCGGGACGTAGATCTGATCGTCCGGCTGAAGTTCCAAGTCTTCTTCCGTGTGGCCCTCTTCGATCACGCGCTTAAGATCGACAGTGTATTCCTGACCGTTTTTACGGGTTAACTTCACCTTGCGTTTGTTTGCGAAATCGCCGAAACCGCCGGCTTTGATGAGCGCTTTGCTTACGGTGTAACTTTCGTCCGGCGGAATTTCCTGTGGCCCCTGACCTTTGACCGAGCCGTAAACATAAATGCGACCTTTGGATTTCTCGCTCACTCGATCGACAGCGAGAATAACCGTGGCGTGATAGTAGTATTCTTTTTCCAGCAATGATTTGATTGAGTAAGCAAGTTCCTTGCACGACTTGCCCTGAGCGGGCACAAGCCCGACGTACGGGACTTCCAGTTCGCCGTTATCGTTAACGCGTAGCCGTTGAGACTCTTCATCTCGATCCTCCACCACGCGGAAACTCACTGAATCGTTAGGACCAAGCTTTTTCTTGTCGTCCAAAACCGACATCGAGTTCGTTCGCATCACGGCGCTCGTGCTGGAAGCAGCCGTGTCGGATGCGCCCGGTCTCGGGGTGGCGGGAGCGGGCGTGGCTACATCGCCGCGGAGCGAGTCCGCAAAGCCCGAATTCGACAAAACACCGCAAGCAGCAGCAATGGCTGCATACACACAGACTCTCATGTTAACCCCCAATTTACCCCTTTTACTTCGTTTAGAAACTGTAAGTGCCGTCGACAGAAACGCGGTTTTGGTTGTAATCGCGCAGGAGCAAGTCGGAATCCTTGCTCGTGCCCTGATAACGGACACCAAGTGTGATGTGGGGTGTTAACTGATAGCCGAGCGTAATCGCGCCGCCGATCCGATGAAAGTGTTCGCCCGTACCAACTGGCACCGGGCTGAAAGCGCCGGCGACACCGCCGGACTCATCTGCGTCTTCATAAAAGAACTCAGTCGTAAGAAGCGTGTTGCGGATCAGATTCCAACTCAGCGCATGACGAACGTAATTCAGTGTGATGTAATTGGAGTTGACACCCAGTTGATTTTCGTGACCTGCACTCAGAGTCTGGCTGAGTTGAGCATTAATGCGATGTGAGACCAAGCCGTTCACATAGTAATCGGAGAGATCTTTGTGATCTGGGAACTGGAAGGCGAACGGCCCGAAGAAGAAGGTCACAAAATTCTGATCGAAATTGATCCACTGATAGCCGCCGGCCGCGCGGACTTTTAGATTATTTGTAAGTGAGGCTTCAATGAAACCGCCGACGCTATAATCTTCGTTATCATTCAGCATTCCGACATTGTTGCCGCTGTTGTCATACCGGGTGAAGACGGCGTTACCCTCGGCTCCGATGGTGATCGTCGGATTGACAATAAACGCAGCCGAACCGCCGACCATTTCGGCGTTGCGATCCAAATAATCGAAGTCCGAATTGGTCGCGACGAAGTTGTAATGATCGTAGCCCACTTGGAGGAGGAGCTTGTTCAAATCCCACAACACCGAAACTCCGGCGGTATTTTCAAACCGGCCGTAGTTAACGACGTTGCTCAAGGCTCCCTCTTCAATCGGATCCTGCTGCAGCTGGAATTTATCGTGAAGGTTGATCCGGAAATCGCCGACGAAAATATCGAAAGTGAGCTGGGATTTCGGCGCGACCAAAATATAGTCGGTGTCGTTGCTCGAATGGTCGAGGTAGAATGAGTACCCGACGCCGAGATCGAGTCGCAACGTATTCAACTGCGTGACTGGCCAAATGGCGTCGAGTGTCAGGTTAGGCGTGACGATCACGTCATCTTGCGAATGCACGTCGATCACAGTTGGGCCGAACGGTCCAACCACTACGGCCCTGCCATCATCCGAATAGTTGATGTTGTCGTTGTACTCCACTCCGACAGTTGCGCCGACGCGGAAGCGCACCGGGCCCAAAAGCAAGTTGTAGGGAATTCGCGAAACATCCTCCTGTCTCGCGTTGTAGGCGTCCTGGCCCGCGAGAGATGGTCGGACCGCATCCTGCGCGTAAACACCAGCCGTCGCGACCAGCAACATCCCCAGACCTAATGTTGCTCTCCGAATTGAATCGCGGTGAAAGGATGCAGCACGATGACTCATAGGCAGTTCGTCAAATTGAGTTAAGCAGTTGTGGTACCAGTGTCCGTTTTCAATCCCAAGCCGGTGACGCACGCCTCACGTTCGTCCTCCGTTCAAGATCGTGGTGTCCTTATTTGTTTAGGATGTCTGTTTTACGAGAAAACCTCTGACCTAGGCAAGTGAAATCGGCGAAATCTTTTTACTAACTTTAGGAAAAATCCCGGACGCCCCCCTACATCAGGAGCCATGCGCATCCACCGCCATGAAATTTTTCGACCTTGGCTCGCTCTAAGCTTCTCTAAATTACATGGCTTGGAATTCGCGTCTGGTTGATTCCCGATTCATCGCAATCTGGCTCGGCCTGCTGATTGGAACCTTCTCCGCGACCACTAATTCGAGTTACGGTGAGGGCGCAACCGGCACCATCGAATACATTTCCCCCGACGGAAAGTCCGCCTCGCTATCCGGCGAGGGCGCGGCCGCTCCGCAATCCGGCGTTGTGTTCATCGATCGCGACACAATCAGTTGTTCGCTGAAAGAGGGCGAAACGACTTTCGTTGTCGCCTTGCCGAAAGATGCGCGCGGCGAACGACTCACGTTCCTAAACGAAAATGCCGCTGCCTGCGGCGAGCTGCGCATCGCTGTCTCAAATTCTCCGTTGCCGGCGGATAGTCCGAAATGGACCGAAGTGGACGGAATTGTTCCGTTCGCGCACAAGCGTTTGTTCAAACTGTCGATGTTAGGCGTCGAAACAAAGTTCGTGCGGCTTTCCTTCCGCGTGGACGCCCAGACCGGAAACTCGGCTCGAATTGCACATCCTTTCCAAACTCCGATGCTTGAAGCGGCGATGAGTTCGGAGTTTTCGAGACTCGTTGCTGATACTCGCGGGTTGAATCTTGCCGCGGTGTCGGTCGCTCCACTTCCTCCAACTTCGCGCAAATAATTGTCGCCGAAATGGCGACCAAACTACGGTCGTAACGCAAACAGGCCGTCCGCTTCCAGAGGCATGGAACTAGCTTTTAAAATCGCACGTTGATTGTCGTGACGCATGCGATTGGAAAAACAGGATCAGACCACCCCGGCGCCGACTCAATCGCCGCCACCCGACCATTTTATAGTCGGCCAACGGGAAGACCTCGCCTGTGACGATCAGACTTCTAGTAATTCGCCGGGGACAAACAACTATCTTGCGTTCATTGCCCGGGCTACGAACGACGCGGTTCGGGATTGGAATGTAAAAACCGGCGCGCTTTCCTGGCCGCAGGGCTTCACCTCCTTGCTCGGTTACAACACCAGTTCGGCGGAGCAGCACATCAAATTTTGGCAGGAAAAAATTCACTCGAGAGATCGGGACCGCGTTTGCACATCAATCAGCGACGCGATCGCAGGAACTTCCGATCATTGGAGCGGTGAGTACCGCTTTCGCCGCGCCGACGGCAGTGACGTAAACATTTTAGAACGCGCTCTGATTCTTCGAGACGCTAGCGGTGCAGCCATGCGCTTCATCGGATCGCTGATGGATATCACCGAGAGGAAACAGCTTCAGGATCAGCTCTGTCGGTCACAACGAATGGAAGCCTTTGGGCAGCTGGCCGCGGGTGTGGCGCACGATTTTAACAATTTCCTCACCACGATTTTGGGTTACGGCGATTTGCTCCTGCACGAACGTCAAATCAAAGGCGCACTGGCCGATCACGTCAGTGAAATCCGTGCCGCCGCCGGACGCGCATCAGCATTGACTCAGCAACTTCTGGCTTTCAGCCGGAGACAGCCGCTCGAGCCCAAAGTCGTCGAGATAAATTCGGTCATCACCAACCTTGAGCGCTCTTTGCTTCGACTCATCGGCGAAAACATTTCCGTTGTTTGCAATCTCCATCAGGAGAAGGGCGGCGCGCATATTAAGGCCGACCCCGGTCAGATCACACAAATCATTCTCAATCTTGCGGTGAACGCGCGCGACGCGATGCCGCACGGGGGTCAACTCGCTCTCGAAACCGCAGTTGTCGATCTTACCACTCACGCAGAATCGTCCTTTCAATGCGGCGAGTTCGCTCCGGGCCAATACGTTTTAGTCAGCGTCCGCGATACCGGCGTCGGCATGAGCGAAGAAGTGAAGGCGCACTTATTCGAGCCTTTTTTCACGACAAAGACCGACGAACGTCGAAGCGGACTTGGTCTGGCCACATCTTACGGAATCGTCCATCAAAGCGGCGGACATTTGAGAGTCGACAGTGAAGAAGGAAAAGGCACGACTGTTCAACTCTACTTGCCGCGTGTGGCCGCGCCGCCCCCGCCGCCCTACAAAAAACCCGGCGCGAAAAAAGTTCGCGGCGGGACCGAAACCATTCTCGTTCTAGAAGACGATGTGAGCGTCCGACACATCTCTGTGAGAATGTTGCGCGCGCTGGGTTACAAAGTGATCGAAGCGGCAAACAGCGCCGACGCGCAGCGTTTGCTTTCGGAAAACGGCAAGGTCGATCTCCTTCTCACTGACATCGTCATGCCACAAATCAGTGGCCGCCGTTTTGCCGATGCGCTCCAAGTTGCTCAGCCGAACATCAAAGTTCTGTTCATCTCCGGATACTTGGAGGAATCGCTCCAACCGAGCGATCGCTGCGAACCGGGAATGTTTTTTCTTCCCAAACCGTTCGACGTCGAGCAACTCGCCGCCAAAGTCCGCGAAGCACTCGACACCTAAGTCTCGATCTTGTCGATCGATCATCTCACGCTGAGATTGAATCAGCGTGATCACGTTCAAAGACATTGAGGCCGCGCGCGATCGAATCGCCGGCGCGGTGTTTTATTCCGATTGCCGCCAATCGATTCCGTTGAGTGAAATCGCCAGCGCGCAAATTTTCTGCAAGTTCGAAAACGCTCAGCGCACCGGGAGTTTCAAAGAGCGGGGTGCGCGCAACGCGCTGGCGCAACTTTCATCCGATCAGAAGAAACGCGGCGTCATCGCAGCTTCGGCCGGCAATCATGCCCAAGCGCTCGCCTACCAGGGAAAACTGCTCGGCATTCCGGCGACGGTCGTGATGCCGCAATACGCTCCACTTATCAAGGTCACAAATTGTGAGCGACTGGGCGCAACGGTCGTTCTTCACGGCCATGACTTCGGCGAAGCAAGAGCCCGTGCGCACGAATTGGCGGCTGAAAGAGGTCTCGCTTACATCGACGGCTACGACGATCCGGCGATCATCGCCGGCCAGGGAACACTGACGCTCGAAATACTCGAGCAAGTCAAAGATGTCGATGCGGTCATCGTTCCTGTCGGCGGCGGTGGATTGATTGCCGGCGTTTCACTCGCGATCAAAACTTTGCGGCCGAAGATAAGAGTCATCGCGGTCGAAGCCGAAAACGTCGCCAGTTTTTCCGCGGCCTTGGATTCAGGCAAGCCGATGAAGATTGAATTGAAACCAACGCTCGCTGACGGTCTCGCGATTCCGCAGGTCGGAGCGAACTCGTTCGCGCTCGCGCGCGAACATGTCGATCAAACGGTCACCGTTACCGAAGAACAAATTGCCATTGCCATTCTGCGGCTGGTCGAGCTGGAGAAAACGGTAGTCGAAGGCGCCGGCGCGACTTGTTTGGCGGCGATTCTTTCCGGAAAATTACGCGACCTCGCGGGCAAGCGTGTTGTCCTGCCGCTCTGCGGCGGCAACATCGACCCAAACATTCTCAGCCGCGTGATCGAGCGCGGTCTCGTCGCCGACGGTCGCCTCTGCCGGTTTACTGCGGTCATTAGTGATCGGCCGGGCGGTCTCGCCGTGTTGAGCAGACAAATCGCCGCTGCCGGCGCGAGCATTAAACAAATCGTCCACGATCGCGCATTCACGAGTTCCGACGTTTCAATGGTCAACGTTCTCTGCACGATCGAAGCGCGAAACCGCGAGCATTTCGAGCAAGTGCGCGTGAGATTGAAAGAGCACGGCATTGAAACGTGCAACGCGAAGTAATCGACCGGGACGCGACTTGAAGCGCGAATCGCGCTCCGTAATCTGATTCAATGCACGCGCGCGAAGGCAAGATCGACATCAACGACTTCTCACGTCGTCATATCGGTCCGAACGAAATCGAAACCGCCGAAATGCTTCGCGCGGTCGGGTTCGAGAACCTCGACGCGCTGATCGACGCGACGGTGCCGAAAAATATCCGGCTCGATCGCGAGCTAAATCTGCCGGAAGCAAAATCCGAAGCCGAAGCACTCGAGGAATTGCGCGCGATCTCGAAGAAAAATACAGTTGCGAAATCGTTTATCGGCGCCGGCTATTCCGATTGCATTACGCCGCCGGTGATTCAGCGAAACATTCTCGAGAACCCCGGTTGGTACACCGCTTACACGCCGTATCAAGCCGAGCTCGCGCAAGGCCGGCTCGAAGCGCTGCTCAATTTTCAGCAGATGATGATGGATCTTACCGGCCTCGAGATCGCGAATGCATCGATGCTCGACGAGGCGACGAGCGCCGCCGAAGCAATGACGCTTTGTCATGCGGCGGTTCCAGATCGAAAAACATTTTTCGTCGCCGACAATTGCCATCCGCAAACGATCGCCGTCGTCCAAACGCGCGCGAAACCACTCGGTATCGAAGTGAAGATCGACAACTTCGCGAACTTCAAGTTCGTCGACACCGTTTTCGGCGCGCTCGTCCAATATCCGGCGACTGACGGCGCGATCTACGATTACGGCGAGTTCGTTGAGCGAGCGCACAAGGCCGGCGCGCTCGTTGTTGTCGCTGCGGATATTCTCGCGCTCACCTTGTTGAAGCCGCCCGGAGAATTCGGCGCCGATGTTGCAGTTGGAAACACCCAGCGCTTCGGAGTCCCGCTTGGATTCGGCGGACCGCACGCTGCATATTTCGCAACCCGCGATCAATACAAACGCCACATGCCCGGACGACTCGTTGGTGTTTCGCACGATGTGGAAGGCCGCGCCGCGTATCGACTGGCGCTGCAAACGCGCGAGCAACACATTCGCCGCGACAAAGCGACGAGCAACATTTGCACGGCGCAGGTTTTACTCGCGGTGATCGCGTCGATGTACGCCGTTTATCACGGTCCGCGCGGATTGCGCGCTATCGCCGAACGCGTCAATAGTTTCGCGCGCCGGCTGGCCGCATCAGATCTGAAAATCGTCCACGAAAATTTCTTCGATACTCTGCATGTCGATCTTGGCGATAAATCCGCGGACGAAATTATTTCCCGCGCCGCAAAGGCAGGAATCAACTTGCGCAAGCTCGGCGATCACGCCGTTGGGGTTTCTGTCGATGAAACAACCACGGAGAAAGATCTTCTCGCACTCTACGAACTTTTCGAAACCAAGCTTACCAGGCGGGTCGACGCGAGATTGCCGGTCGCTAGTCGCACATCAGCTTTTCTGACCCATCCGGTTTTCAACACGCACGACACCGAGACCGAGATGCTGCGCTATCTGAAGAAACTCGAGTCGCGCGATCTCTCACTTTGTCATTCGATGATTCCGCTCGGCTCGTGCACGATGAAACTGAACGCGACTGCCGAGATGTTTCCGATTTCGTGGCCGGAGTTTTCGAAACTCCATCCGTTCGCGCCGGTCGAGCAGACGGCTGGCTATATCGAGATGTGCAATCAACTCGAAGACTGGCTCGCCGAGCTTACCGGGTTCGCCGCCGTTTCGTTGCAACCGAACGCCGGATCACAAGGCGAGTACGCGGGACTGCTTGCGATTCGGGAATATCATGCCTCGCGCGGCGAAGCGCATCGCACCGTTTGCTTGATTCCAACTTCGGCACACGGAACAAATCCGGCGAGTGCGGTGATGGCCGGACTCAAAGTCGTGTCGGTCGCAACATTGAAAGATGGCGACATCGATCTGGCCGATCTTCGCGCGAAAGCGGACGCCCACGCGAACGACCTCGCGGCGCTGATGGTAACGTATCCGAGCACGCACGGCGTTTTCGAACCGACCATTCGCGAAATCTGCGAGATCGTCCACGCGCACGGCGGGCAAGTTTACATGGACGGCGCGAACATGAACGCGCAATGCGGCCTGTGCCGGCCGGGCGATTACGGCGCGGATGTTTGTCATTTGAATTTACACAAGACTTTTTGCATTCCGCACGGCGGTGGCGGGCCGGGCGTCGGGCCAATCGGCGTCGCCAATCATCTCGCGCCGTTCTTGCCGCGCCAGTTCATTGTGAATTCAAAGACCGGTGAAGTTATTTTCGGCGACGGCGAACAAGGCAATCGTCCGCCGACGGGAAATGGATCAGAATATCGTCATGGCGGCGGCAACAGCGGAAATGTCGCAGCAACTCCGTTTGGTAGCGCGAGCATTCTCACGATTTCGTGGATGTATATCCGGATGATGGGCGGGCGCGGGTTGAAGCGCGCTAGTGAAATCGCGATCCTGAATGCGAACTACATCGCGAAACGACTCGAACCGCACTTCCCGGTTTTGTTCAAAGGCAAACGTGGACTCGTCGCGCACGAGTGCATTGTCGATCTTCGCCAGTGGAAATCGGCTGGCATTGAAGTCGAAGACGTGGCGAAACGTTTGATGGATTACGGATTTCACGCGCCAACGGTTTCATGGCCAGTCGCGGGAACGATGATGATCGAGCCGACGGAAAGTGAACCGAAACACGAGTTGGATCGTTTTTGCGACGCGATGATTTCGATTCGCAAGGAAATTGATGCCGTGGCGACAGGCAAGATCGACAAACAAAACAATCCGCTCAAAAACGCGCCACACACCGCGCGACAAATCGCCGCGGAAAACTGGGACCGGCCCTACTCACGCGAACAAGCTGCCTTTCCCGCGCCGTGGACACGCGAACACAAATTCTGGCCATCCGTCGCACGGATCGACAACGTCTATGGCGATCGAAATCTGTTTTGCTCCTGTCCGCCGGTCGAAGAATTCGAAAACGCCTGAAAGAATCTTCCAGCACTCCCGAATCGAGAAAGAATGCTTCGAGGAATTCTGGTTCTAGTCGCGGCAACCGCTTTACTCGTCGGATCGGTTTACCTTTTCGCGCATCACGTTTGGAATCCATTGCCGGCCGGAACGACCATTGATCGAATTGTCGTTGAGAAGTCGGCGAGGAGATTGTCGATCTTCCGCGATGGGAAAAAATTAAAGAGCTATCGCGTCGCGCTTGGTCGGAATCCGGTCGGCGCGAAACAGGAAGAAGGCGACATGAAAACGCCCGAAGGAGTTTACAAGATCGACAGTCGCAATCCGCAGAGCGATTATCATCTCGCGCTCCACGTTTCCTATCCCTCGGACGAGGACACGGCGCGCGCGGCCGAGCGCGGCGTGAACGCCGGCTTCGACATCATGCTTCATGGAATCGCAAACGGTGGCGGCTGGATCGGCGCATTCCATCGATTGCACGATTGGACGGCCGGTTGCATCGCGCTGACCGACGAAGAAATCGACGAACTCTATCGCGTGACGCCGGACGGAACGTCGATCGAGATTCGGCCGTAGATTATTTTTCGGACGCGAGCTCGGGCTCGCGGTCGCGATCTTCTTCGACGCGATTCGGAACAAGGCGAAGCGCGGAACCGGTCTTGTCGTCGGAAACTTCGTCGCCTTGTTCGTGGTATTCGGCGTCGGCGTTGACCTGCCAGAGATCGTAAAGCTTCGCGTCGGCAAGAATATTTTCGACACAAAGCATTGCGGTCATCATCGCGTGGTCCTGGTTATTGTATTTGTGCATCCCGTTACGGCCGACGAGATGCAGGTTCGGATATTTCGTGTCGAGCTCCTGACGAATGGTCGCGACGTGACGCGCGTAATCGTCATCGTAAACCGGATAGGCTTTCTTCTGGCGGACGACAGTCCCATCGACAACGTCGCCCTCGTGCGCGAGACCGATTTGAATCAGCTCGCGCTTCGCGAGCTCGATTAGATCTTCGTCTTTCGATTCCCAAAGTCCGTCACCTTCAAAACAGAAATATTCCAAGCCATAACACGCCATGCTGTGATCCGGGACCATTTCAGGTGACCACGATTTGAAATTTTGAACGCGCCCGACTTTGACGCGTGGATCATGGATGTAGATCCAGTTGTCTGAGAATTTGTTTCGCTCCTTCAAGATCAACATCACGGTGAGGAAATCGCGGTACTTCAAACTTTCCGCCGCGCGGCGCGTGCGATCCGAAACTGGCGGTTGAATTCCGCAAGCCAGTTCGCGCATTGGAGCGGACGAGATCACGTGATCCGATTCGATCGAATGCTGATTTCCATCGCGATCTTTGAATTGAACCTTCCACGCTTCCGTTGCTGCGTCGTAAGAACAACCGTTTACCCGCGCGCCCATTTCGACTTTGCCGCCCATCGTTTTCACTTTTGCCGCGGCCGCTTCCCACATCATGCCGGGACCTTTGCGCGGATAACGAAAGGAATTGATCAAAGTCTTGATCACTTTCGTGCGATCCCCGCTTTTTGGCGCGCGCTGAGGAAAGAGCGCGTTCTTGATGGCGCTGCCGAGCGAAAGACCGCGAATGCGTTGCGCTGCCCAATCGGCGGAGATTTGTTTGCAGCTCATACCCCAAACTTTTTCGGTGTAACTCTTGAAGAAAATATTGAAGAGGCGTTTGCCGAACTGATTGCTTACCCACTCTTCGAAATTCCGCGGGTGCCGAACTGGAAAAAGCCGCGCTTTGAGCCAGGAAAGAACGCATAATGCCGATCTCACGAGGCCGAGTTTGATCAGCGCTTCGAACGGCTTCAGTGGATACGTAAAGAATTTGCCGTCGTAATAAATCTTGGACGAGCGAGGCCGCTGGAGCATGTCGTTAGGCAAGATTTCGGTCCAAAGATCCTCGACTGCTTTCGACTTGGAGAAGAACCGGTGGCCGCCGATGTCGAAATGGAAACCTTTGTATTTGCCAGTGCGCGAAATTCCGCCGACATAAACCGGATCGGCTTCGAGCACAGTCACCTCAACCTTGTTCTTCGAAAGCAGATACGCAGCGGTCAAACCCGCCGGTCCGGCTCCGATCACAGCAACAGTTGTTTTCATCATCAGGCGACCCAGTTTCCGCGCGTAAAATTCCAAATATACCAAACCTGCACGCTCAAGCTGACAGCACAGGCTACCACCACCACGGCAATTCCGAGGGCCCGCACCGGCAGCGGCGGGAGCCGAAATTGCCTCAGGAAGTGCAAAAAAGCGAGCACGATCAGGGCGTGGACACAAAATTCGTAGCGAAGCATGCTCTCCATATCCAGCGAAGCGACACCGGCGACCGAGATGTAATAGATCACTGCGGCGCAGAAATAGATCCCGATTCGTGTGCTCACGTCCGTGTGACGGCGAATCGCAGGAATCAATTCAACGATCGCGATCGTAATCAAGAGCAACGCGCCAATCGTCATGGCCATCTGGCTCATTTGGGTCGGGTCGTTTAGTGCTGGAAACAGCCAGCGATAATTCGACGGACGAAACACCGCGAGATAATCGGGCTCGATGTTCCATCCAGCAGCTTGCGTGAGCATGTACATGTCCCAACGTCCCCAGCGCAGCTGGCAATAAACAAAAAATGCCGCCGCGCCCAGAATCGCAGAAGCGGTGACCGCAATTGCGCTGCCATAGTTTTGCCACCATCGACGCGGATCGCGCAACGCGGCCGCCCCTTTGGTGAAAACGGCGCGCACGATTGGGAAAGCAGCGCATGGAACTCCGACAATTCGCGTGGCCGACATGACGACGCCATGCAACGCGGCGAGAATTCTTGCGCCGCGGCGATCCGCCGTGCTCCAATAAACAAATCCAAGCAGCGCCATTAAAAAGAGAGATTCGGAATATCCCGCGATGAGAAAGAACGCGGCTGGATGCGCGGCAACAACGAGCGCGCCGAAGAAGCACAGTCGAGTCGATAGCTTCCAGCGTTGGCAAAAAAGAAAAAAATAAGTCCAGAAACCCCAGGCCGCGATTTGGGCGGCAAGCGGCAAAGCCGTTTCGGTTTCGAGGTTCAGCGCCCAACAAAGAAAACTGGCAAACATCGGATACGCGGGGAAGAACGCCACGTTCGAAACTTCCATCACCTTGTAATTGATCGGCGGAACGATCGTTTGGTAGCCGCGATCAACGATGTTGGCGAACCAGAAGCCGTCATGTTGAACCAGACTGTTGTAGCGAAACGAAAAAGAGCCTTCGGGCGCCAACAAGAAAACCGCCACGGCGAGCTGGGCCAACGTCACGAGCAGGCCAAGTAACCAAGGCCGGAGCAGAAACTTAGAGTAGATCACATCAGCACCTGGGAGGGCTGAGGAAAAACCAAAGGTTTCTGGATTGCAAGAACTAGTCGCCTCGCAAGCGAGCGTGTTCTCAGGTGGCATAAATTAGAGTGATGGCCGTTTGACGACGGCCTTACACATTTATTCGCGCGGCGTTTTCTGAACAGTCGTGGCGCGCGGAATAGCCACGAAATTAGATCGACAGCTAGGCCGCTACCGCTTGCTGTTGACTAACGAGATCGCGGTAAAGTTGCTCGTACTGCGCCGCAGCGGCAGCCCACGAAAAGTCCCGCGTCATCGCGCGCTCCCGCAGTCTCCCCCACAACTGCTGGTCGCGGAAAATTTCCTTCGCTCGCTTGATCGAGTCCCAAAACGCGTCAGTGGAATATTCGTAGCAAAGAAAACCGTAGCCGTCGTCGCTCCCCGGATCGTAATCCTCGATGATCTCCTGGATGCCGCCGGTCGCGCGCGCAACTGGCAATGCTCCATATTTCAAACTGTACATCGCGCTCAAACCGGCCGGTTCGAACCGCGACGGGATCAAGCTGATGTCCATGCCGGCTTCAAAAACGTGCGCGCTTTTCTCATCGTAACTGCGCCGATAGGCAAACTTCGTTGGAAATTTTCGCGTTGCGACCGCGAGCGCGGTCTCAAAGGTTGGGTCGCCTTCGCCGAGAATCACAAGACGAACGTCATCGGTGAGCAGTCGATCGAGCAGCGGCACTAGAATGTCGAAACCTTTTTCGGAAACGACGCGAGTAACCATTCCGAAAACCGGGCCGGCCGGTTCCTGGTCCAAGCGCAAGCCGTTCAGCAGCGCGCCGCGACATAATTCCTTTCCCCACAAGTCGTCCGGTGTGTAGTTCGCCGGAAGCAATTTATCGGTTGCCGGATTCCAGCGCGTGTAGTCGGCGCCGTGAAGAATCGCGCTCAACTTGTGAGAGTTTTCGCGCAGCACGACGTCGAGTCCGCAGCCGAACTCGGACGTTTGGATTTCGCGCCGGTGTCGCTCACTCACAGTTGTGATCTTGTCGGCGAAAAGAATCCCGCCCTTGAGAAAGTTCAGTTTTCCGAAAAACTCCACGCCGCGAAGCGTGAAAAAGCGCTCGTGCAAATTGGTCAGGCGAAAATCGAGGCCCCAAGAACTCCCCTGCTCCACAACGTGGTGAATCGTGAGCACGGTCGCGAACGGCAACCGATGCGCTTTGACGTAAACCGGGACGAGCGCGGGCGCCCAATCGTGCACGTGCAGGATTTGCGGCGTCGGAGTTAATCGCCGCGCCAGTTCGACCGCCGCTTTACTGAAAAAAATAAAACGCGCGGCGTTGTCTTCGTACGGCACTCCGTGCTCACCGTAGATTCCGTCGCGATCGAAGAACTCATCGCAGCGAATCAGAAACAACTGCACGCCACTCGCGGTATGCGCCTGAAGATATTCGGCAATGTAAGTCTTTTCTCCGACGCGAACATCGACAGTCACTCCAGTGTCTTCTTCCTTGAACGCGGGGTTCTCGCGGATCTCGCGATAAAACGGCAAAGCAACGGCGACTTCGTGCCCGCGTTCGCGCAAAGCGTGCGGGAGTGCGTCCATCACGTCGATCAACGCGCCGGCGTGCAGCAACGGCGGACCCTCGGCGCTGATCATCAATATTCTCATCGGCTCCTCGATGTTCGTCATTGCGTCTTCCATGTCAAAGCAATCGGGGAACACGATCGGGTTGTCGAAAAATCATCGCGCGCCAGCCAGAAGCGAGCCCTACAACCCCGGCGAAAATAAAATCAGATTTTTTCTTAGGCCGTGAAACAGAACCGCTCGGCCGTTTTTTCCGATTTGTAAGGCATCATGAAGAAACCCATTTTTCAATCATCCGGCGCGGTGTCTCCGCGCGCGTTCGCCGCATTCCTACTCTGCGCGGCCAGCGGCTTTTTAGGCATGCTCAGTTTTGCGTCGACTCCACCCAACGGCACGATCACTCCCGATACACCGTCGACCACTTACACGGCCGGTCCGTTTTTTGTAATCAATCCGACTCCTGTCATCGAACTGGACGTCGGCCCGGAGTGCGACAATCCGGTGCAACCGTGCGACGACTTTGCGCTGACTACGAATTTGCCCGCCGGTTACGCAGCGGCCCATCCGAGCGCGTCGATCAAAGTCACGCTTAGCTGGACGCCGACGGGGAGCTCCGGCAAGGCGGACTACGATCTTTACGTTTACAAAAATCCGCGAAGCGACTGCAATCCGAACGATTGCACTGTAACAAACGGCGGACGGGCCGCCGACTATCAATCGGCGAGCAGCGCTAATCCTGAGATCGCGACAATTCCAGTCGCAGACGGCGTTCAAAAATACACGATCGTCGTTGTTCCGTTCACGCCGACCGGTGAAACGGTGAATGTGGTTGCCGAACTGATTTCGGGCTCTGGTGCCGCCGGCAGTCCCACATTCGGTATGGCGGATCCGACCGTTCCGGGACATCCACGCTTTCAAAATTTTTACGCGCCGCCCGGTTCTGCCAAATCGCGCAGCGGCGAGTTCAACATTGGATTCAATCCCAAGAGCGGTCGCATCATGACCATGAACGACGGCCCGATCTGGCGATTGACTCCGCCGGAATTGTTGACTCCGAAACAACCCGAGTGCTGCGAAGCGCTGTGGGAAGATAAGTCGAACGACACCGTTGCCTTTGGCTTAGATCCAATTCTTTGGACGGATCAAAAAACGGGGCGGACTTTTGCTTCCAATTCCACCGCTGGCGCTAACGCGGTGTATGCTTATTCGGATAATGATGGCGATAGCTGGATCCCATTTGGAATCGCAGCGCCAAACGGCGGAGCAGACCACGAGACGATCGGCAGCGGACCTTACCCAGCTGTAGTGAGTGCACTCGCGACTCCGGTGAACCAGGGACAAGCAGTCTACTACTGCTCGCAAGACATCGTCGGGCCAGCGACTTGTTATCGCAGCGATGATTTGGGAGTTAGCTACGGCCCATCTGTTTTGGCTTACACTGGTCAAGGACCGAGCGCTCCGAATGGAATTTGTGGCGGATTGCATGGTCACCTTCACGTCGCGCCGGACGGCGCAGTTTGGTTGCCGGTTCCGCAATGCAGTGGAATGCAAGGCGGCGTGTTTAGCACCGACGCCGGAATTACCTGGCATACGTTCCAAGTTCCAGGCGCCATTTCGCAAAGGCCGGGCGCCGATCCGTCAATCGCGATCGATTCCGACAGCACGATCTACTTCTCGTACGTGAACAACGAGGCAGTTGCTCAAGGCCAACCGCCAGAAGGTCACGCTCGAGTGCAGGTTGGTCACCTCGACGCGGTCAGTAACACCATCTCTTGGTCTAACAACTTCGATCTCGGGGCGACCCACGGCATCGTGAACGGCGCGGAAATCGAGGCCGTTGGCGGCAGCTCCGGGCGCGCCGCGGTTGGATTCCTTGGAACCAATATCCCGGGTGACTATCAGGCTCTGAGTTTCCCGGGCAAATGGTATGCCTTCATCGCCACGACTTATGATGGCGGCAAAAACTGGGTAACCGTTAACGCCACGCCGAACGATCCAGTCCAAAGCCAGACTGGTATCTGGCAAGGCGGCGGCGGAAATCTTCAACGCAATCTGCTCGACTTTAATGAAATCACTGTCGACGACAAAGGCCGCGTTCTTTACGGCTACAGCGATGGTTGTGTAAGCACAGGCTGCATTGGCGGAACAGGACCTAACGATTTCGTCGCTTACATGCGAGTAGCGCGTCAAGCCGGCGGCGAGAGCTTGTTTGCCGCGAACGACGCGAACACGGACACGACCGCGGCGTTACTTCCAAAGCCGGCGTGCTTGTCCGGAGTTCGTGATGTCACTGGATCGTTCCTAACTTGGAAAGCTCCTGACAACGGCGGCTCCGACATCACCGGCTACAAAGTTTTCCGCGGCACTTGGTCGGGTGGCGAAAGCGCAACGCCGATTGGTGTAACTACTACCAAGACTAGCTTTACCGACACGACGGCCGATCCGTCGGTGAATGACTACTACTATGTCGTCGAAGCGTTCAGCTCGACGGGCGGCGGACCTTTCAGCAATGAAATAGACCTCAAAGCTGTCACTGTCCCGCCTCCAACTCCTGCTACTTCTTGTAGCGGCGCGAATGTTGTAACCGACAACGTCGGCGACGCAATCAATCCCGCGCCGGGCGCACAAGGGCCGACCGATCAGTCGGACATCACGGCCATTTCGTTCTCCGCCGATAATCCGGTTACGACCATCACGGCGAAGATGACCATCGCGAATCTAAGCAGCACACCGTCGCCAGGAAATACCGTCATGCTTTACCGCGTCGCTTGGATCGCGCCCGACGGCAAGACTTACGCAGCCGAGGCGCAGGTGAGCGCCGGAGATAACGTTGCTTATGGTTGGGGAGAATACGATGCGCCGAGCGACAATTTTACTGCTGGTTGTTGCGGTGCACCCAACAGCAGCACCGGCACTTTCAACTCGGGAGTAAACGGGACAATCACCATTGATATTCCTGCGGCAAGCGTGGGGCAGCCGACCATTCCTGTCTACGACGACAGCGGGGCAACTCCGGCGGTAAGAAATCCGTACGGAATCGTATTCGCCGGTGAAGGTACGCCCGGATTTGTTGCCACTTACTGGATTCGCCCTGCAGATCGAGCGCCCGATAACGACCAGGGCGTTAACGGCACTGGCTTCGGACAGAGCTGGGCAGTTTGTACGCGTCCAAATAATCCTCCAGTTGCAGTGTTGTCGGTAACGCCAACGTCGGGAACGGATGGATTCAGCGCTACTTTGGATGGTTCCGGATCGTATGATCCCGACACGGCGCCACCGCCCGATACCATCGCTTCTTACACGTTTAGTTTTGGTGATGGTTCGCCATCAGTGACTCAAGCCGGTCCGACGCTGACTCACGCTTACTATCATAACCAGGCGTGTGGTAACGGGCCGTGCACTTACGTAGCCTCGCTTAGCGTCAAAGATTCGCGAGGAATGCAGAGTCAGAACGGTGCGCAAACTGTTATCACGGTGAACGCCGCAGCCTCCCCAAGCCCAAGTCCGACTGCGACGCCATCACCGACAGCCACACCTACTCCAAGTCCTGCCTTTACACCTACACCGAGTCCTACTCCGCCCCCGCCACCAAAAGGACCGCTGGATAGCGCACCGGTAGTAACTATCTCGGCCGCGCCCTCCACGATTCATCGAGGTCAGAGCGCGATCTATACAATAACGGCTGACCGAGCGGCAGCTCAGGACATTATAATTGGCTACGCAATGACCGGGACGGCAAAGCCAGGCTTGGACTATACGCTGAGCAGCAACCTCGGACAGTTGGTTCTTCCAGCTGGAAAGCGCACTGCCACCGTCACGCTTACCGCGCTCACCAACAACGTGAAGGCGGTCAGCGGTGCAACGGCCATAATGACATTGCAGGCCGGATCAGGTTACAAGAGCAGCGCTTCTTCGACAACGGTCACGATTAATTAAGTTTGTCAGATTAACGAAGCAGGCGTTCAGCGCGCGCGCGTTGAGCGCCTGCTCTTTCTCGCGGACTTTGTACTCAGCCCGTATTCAGCTTTGACCCAGTCAAGCGCTTGTTGTCGATCTTTCAACGTTCCCTCTAACTGTCGCGTTTCGACCGCTTCCAAAATTTCGCCGAAATTCGGACCCGGTTTCATTCCCATCGCGATCAGATCATCGCCGCGGACGAGCGGCGGCGGGATAATCGGCTCGTTCGCGAATTCCTCCCGTTTCCGTAACAAGAATTCGTAATTGTCCATCATCCGGTGACTGCTCGCGCAATCCACGCGGTGAAGCTCGAGTTCTTCCTCGAACGTCGGACGCACCATAAACCTTTTCAGTTTCGCCACGCGCATCTTCGGTACGTCTTTGAAGACCATGTGCTGCCGCACCATCTCAACGGCAGCGTCGATTTCCGCGCGCGAAAAACGCAGCCGCTCCATGATAGCCTCCGTCATTGCCGCACCAATCCGGTCGTGCTCGTTGAACCGGATGCGGCCGGTTTCATCGACAGCTGCCGTGACCGGTTTGGCGACGTCGTGCAACAAAACGGCGAACACGAGCGGCACGGAAACTCTTTCCGGCAGCAACTCCAACATTAAGCGCGTGTGCTGAAAGACATCGCCTTCGGGATGGAATTGCTCCGGTTGCAAACAACCTTTCATCGCGTCGAGCTCGGGCACGACCGCGCGCATCAAATCGCTTCCATCGAGCAAATCCCAACCGTGCATCCGATTCGGTGACAGAAAAATGTTTATTAGCTCATCGCGAATCCGTTCCGCGCTGATCTCGTTGATCGATTCGGCGTTTTCGATCAACGCTTTCCAAGTTTCATCGTCGATCTTGTAATCGAGCACGGTCGCGAACCGCACCGCGCGCAACATCCGCAGACGATCTTCTTCAAAGCGTTGCGCTGGTTTTCCAATCGCCCGAACAATCTTGGCTTCGATGTCGCCGCGTCCGCCGACGAAATCGATCACTTCGTTCTTCTCCGGATCGAAAAACATTCCGTTGATCGTGAAGTCGCGCCGTTTCGCATCCTCCTCCGGCGAAGAGAATTTCACGTCCACCGGATGGCGATGGTCGAGATAGGCGCCGTCGGAACGAAACGTTGCAACTTCGAAATTAGATCCGCTCTCCACCACCACCACGACACCGAAGTGCGCGCCGATTGCGTAAGTGTGCGGAAAAATTTTCTGCACGACCTCGGGCGTCGCATCGGTGGCGATGTCGAAATCTTTCGGCGGCAAACCGCGCACCATGTCGCGCACGCAACCGCCTGCAAAGTAGGCGATGTGCCCGCGCTCGCGGAGGCGATGCGCAACTTCGCGCGCACTGTGTTCCATCGCCGACGTTTTCACGCTCTTATTGTAGCGGCGGTCGCCGACCGTCGCATTATGATAATCGGCGCTGACAGGACGTCGCTAAACCGCTTCCGGCTTTTTCTTCTCCGCGCGAAACGAG
>WNFR01000207.1_pt1 | contig 89507 bp, 71 predicted proteins | sample 5400221 | NCBI WGS metagenome assembly WNFR01 (sample SAMN13153357, study PRJNA577476) | soil metagenome | isolation source: 40 cm soil under Madrone tree | place: USA:California | collected 2016-06-14
CTCTTAATAACACTATCGATGGCCGCCGGACTCCTTACCCGCGAAGGGGTTGTGGCCCAGGCCGAGAAGCCTCGCGAGCGCGCGATCGGAGGAGTCCCCGGAGGAGTGCCCGGAGGCGTTCCTGTCGGAATTCCCGGCGGCGTGCCAGGTGGGGTTACTGGATTCTTCGAGGGCCAGGAGAAGTTGATGGAGAGACTCGATCAGGCGCCGGAGACGACGGTCGAGTTCAAGAATTCCGCCAAAGCCCCGCTCGCGATAACCGAAGCGAAAGTACGAGCCGTTCCCCGCGAGAAAGACGCTCCCGGCGACGAGTTCGCCGTAGTCCCGGTCGTCACTCTCACCAACAACAGCGACCGGCGCATAAGGGGCTTCACCCTGGAGTTCAGGAACGGGGTTGAGCGAAGAGCTTATTCCGAAAGAGCGCCGTCCCTCGTCGACTCACACGCTGTTTATACTTCAGGCGGCCAGAGGCGGTTCATCATTCTCGTCGGAAGCCCTGAGGGCTGGTCGGTTAGAGTCGCTGGAGTCGTGTTCGAAGACGGCGAGGTCTGGGGAATCGTGGCTCCTCCGCCGCCACCCCCACCACCCCCCATGGAATTCAAAATGCTCGAGTGGGCTCCAGAGACCGCCATCCGGTTCAACAACCGCGAGGGAGCGCCGCTATCAATCACCAGCGCCGCCGTGAAGGCGGCCAAAACAGAACAGCTTGCGCGAAATGGCTCAAATCAAGGATCCGAGGAGAGGTATCTGATCAAGCTAGCCGTCAAGTTGGTGAATAATACCGGGCGACGAATCACTGGCCTGGCGATCGAGTACGGCAACCCGGAATCGAAAGACAGCATGCGGACGTATGCGTCAGTTAAAATCGAGCCGTATGGAACGTACAACCTCGAGTCGCCTCCCCCGGAGGCTCCAGGTTACGGGGCTTTTTTCGTGCGGGGTAATCCGGATCGCAAGGAAGCCAGTGTCATCGGGGCCATGTTTGAAGACGGCGAGGCGTGGGGATCATTCCCGCCGCCTCCGCCGCCTCCGCCCGCTCCTCCGGTTTTGACCTCGGGACCAGGCGACCCAAAAGTGATTCGCAAGTCCGGCGGCGTATTCGCAGACTCAGCCACGCACCGTGTCGTGCCTGACTCCCCGCCTCTCGCACGCGCGGCCAGGATAACCGGATCCGTTGTCGTTGAAGTTACAGTTGACGAGGCCGGCGGGGTAATCGCGGCGCGGGCGATATCGGGTCACCCGCTGCTGAAGGATGCAGCGGTCAACGCAGCGCGCCAATGGCAGTTCACACCGACGATGCTTTCGGGGGTTCCGGTGAAGGTGATCGGCACCTTAACTTTCAACTTCGAGCCATAGTTCCAGGGCTCGCAGAGGGTTTCGCAGGTCGAAGATCAACTGCTTTCAAACGAAAAGATCATCGCGTGGTTTTACGAACCGCGCGATGATCTTTAATCTCAGAGGACTATACGTCTGGGGACGATCACAACGTTGACGGGAGAAATCTTGATCTTTGGCATTTCGACCTTCATAGGCGCAAGATCGAACTTCAGTGCGGGCAGCGCGAGCGGAGTTATCGTCATTTTCGGCGTCTGAATGACCATCGGCGCAAGCGTCATTCTCGGCACCGCGATTGCCGTCGGAGTTATCTTCATTCTTGGTGTCGGAATGACCATCGGCGTAAACGCCATTCTCGGTAACGCGATTGCCGTCGGAGCGAACTTCATTCTCGGTACCTGAATCACCATCGGCGCTATTTCCGTCCCCGCCACAACGGCGGCGCGGTCATCGGGCGCCAGGAGCCAGGAGGTCGTGCCCTTCTCCAACTGGACCTTTACAGTCTGCTCTTGCTTGTCCCTCATGATTCTGAACTCAATCACTCCTTCCGATTTGCCGGTGAGCGCACGCCGAATGTCCAGAGGATTCTCGACCGTCTCGCCGCCGGCCGACAGAATCACATCGCCCGCCTTGAGACCCGCCTTGGCTGCCGGCGAATCGGCAAACACAAAGGTCACCAAAGCACCGCTCCTTTTGGACAGGCCAAAGTATTCCGCAAGCTGAGGCGTCATGCCCTGCATCTCAACACCGAGGTGTCCGCGGTCCTGCACAGGCGGCCTTATTTGTAAGTCTGGTCTCACTCTCACGCTGGCGACGGCCGGTCGCCCAACACTAACCCGGTTGAGAAGAGCCTTTCGCTCGCCAAGCGTGACGCTGACCTCGATCTCCCGGCCGTCGCGCATCACCGTCAGACGAACAGCGCGGCCGGCCGGGGTCTCGCGAATGTGACGCGACATCTCCCGCGCACTTTCGATTTGCTCGCCGTCCCATTTGACGATCACATCGTTCTTTTGAAGGCCTGCCTGGGCGGCACTGCTGCCAGAAGTTACTTCCTCGATGAGCGCGCCCCGTTCTTCTCTCAACTTCAGGCGTGCGACCGTTTCTCTGCTCACCTCGCTGAGCTCAACACCTAGAAAGCTCGGGAGCTCCACTCGGCGCGGCCGCTCCGTTGTTTGTTGATCGTAGTCGTACCGAAGGCTCGCCATCGCTACCGAACTGCAAGCCAGCAACGCACTCAAACACATAACCAGGCTACGTTTCATGTTCTGTGTTCTCCTTCTCCGAGATGTGCCTCTTGCCCGATTCAACACCCAGCCTCCCGTCTGATTCCAATTGTTACTAACCGGGAGAACCGGCGCGCGCGAGCTTGACGTGACCGTTGATTCCAGAAACCTTGATTGGAGACCCGCCCGACCCTATCTTCGCGTGGAAATTCTGCCGGTCGAGCTTGCCGAAGATCGTAACATTGGCGACGTCGGTGTTCACGCTTCCGTTGATGCCCGTCACATCCAGATCGGCGTTCAGATCCTCGGCAAAGAAAAGCTCTACGCCGCCGTTCACACCGCTCACGTGAATACCACGCTCGCCGAGCTGCGATATCGTGACCTTAACGCGGCCGTTGATGCCGGATATGTCCGAATAACCCATCGCCTGTGCGACGTCGACTTTCCCGTTGATGCCGCTCAAACGCACTGGGCCGTCGATCTCGCCGACTCCCACCCGTCCATTGACGCCGCTGACCCCCAGATCAACTGCACGCGGCAGCTTGAGCATCACGCGTTGCCGAACGTCGCGATTGCGCCCGAGGCCCGACTTTTCGCGGTCATTATCGCCATGAACGATAAGGCTGGTCGCAGTCTGCTCGACTATGATCTTGCGATATTCGAGATCTTCGCGACTTCGCGCGGATCGAACGATGTTGACCTCGGCCACACTGCCTGGACTGGTCTCAATATCAACAGAACCGTTGATCCCTCGCACCTCGACTCGAGCCCCGCCCGATAGTGAATAGCTCTGATGAAACTCGTCTCTCTCCGGCAGATCCTCGCGGTCGACGGTGTTCGTCGTAGTGTTGGTGTTAGTGGTTGTTGTGGTGGTGCGGCGGCGCTCACGCTCTTGCGCTGAGCCCAGGGACTGGGGCGCAAACGCGAAAAGAACCGCTGCGATAAGGAACAAAGCGAAAAACGTTTTTCTCATTTCCTCTCCTCCATTGTTGTTAATGCCAGAATCGCGTTCTCGACGGGTAAGTGCTAAACGCCGGAAAGAAGTTTCAAATCAGCCAACGAAAAGTTGCTGTTTCGTATACCCGCCTCGGACTACTTACACTCTTTCAAAGCGGCAGCAGTGCCCTTGGCGATCTTCACCGTTCCGCTGAATGAATCGAGCGCGAGCTTCGCCTGCCCGTTGCCGTAGGTTCCGGTGATTCTGCGATTGATTGGGCCGCCTTGCACCGGTGATTCGACCTTGAGCGGAAAAGCGGTATCGATCTCGCCGCTGTAAGTTGAAAGCGTCGCGGTGAAGCCCGCTACATCCGGCTGTATCGTCATTGAGACTGAACCCGAGATTGACTTGAGCCGATAGTTTCCGCCAACTCGAATCGGTCCTCGAAAAATCACGTCACCGCTCGCTGTGGAGGCTTCCACGTCGCCTCCAACCCCAATCAGCGTTATCGAGCCGCTCGCGCTGGCCACGTCAGCTCGGCCCTTCGCGCAGCGAACTTCAACGTCGCCAGTAGCCGAGTTGGTTCGCACATCTCCACCGGCGTTGTGAACTCTCAGGTCGCCATTCGTGGCGGCGACATCGACCAGCCCTCCAACGTTGTCTACGACCACATCGCCGTTGAAGCTGCGCGCCGTTACGTCGCCTTTTACCTCCCTTACGGTTACGTCGCCGCTGCGGCGGCTCACTTTCAAGGAACCCACGCGCGTAATCTTGACGTCGCCGTTTCCGGCGTTGATCAGGGTGGCTCCGTCAACATCCGCAACTTCTATGTCGCCTCGATAGCCATCGAGCGTTTCCACGTCTGCGTAACGCGGGACCTTCACATCCAGCTTGGCGTCTCTGCCGTAGCGTCGAGCTGAAATCGTCAACAACAATCGCGGACGGGCCGGATCCCCGGTCATCTGCGTCTCGATGGGCACCGGACCGTTGTCGCCCGTCGCTTTGGCTTCAACAACGTCGCGGTCCCAGCCGCTGACGACGATTTGACCCGACCGGCTGCTGATCGAAACCTTGCCCCCACGCACAAGCTTCACGCTGACCGGCTCAATATGAACTTGTTCTTCCTCTGGAACGGGCGGCGCAGGAGTGGCTGCAGGAGCCTTGTCTGGCTTAGGCGTCTTGGGCGGCTTGGGCGGCTTGGTCTGCTCGACGTGAGGCGCCGCCGCGGGCGTCGTTTGTCCGAGCGCGGCTGGCACGCCGGCGCTGAACATCAACAATATGAAAACTGTTAGCGCTCTCTTGTACATAATCCCTTAGTTGGTGGTCATCTCTCTCAGCACGTCAACCTTCTTCGAGTAAGCCGCAAGCAAATACTGCAGGGCGATCGGATCTTCGGGATTCTCTCGCACCACGTGCCGAGTCTCTCTGATCGTCCGATCGATCTCTGAGAGCGAGGCGTCGAACCGTGCAAGCATCATCGGATCAAGCTGCGAGCGCCGGCGATTCACATCGCGAGAGAGCATTGCGATCGCCGCCAGATATTTCTGCTCTGCATCGCGCACAAGTTGAGTAGGAGTGAGTCTGGCTGTTTGTCGATTCTCTGGATTCCCAGCAGACGGCGCTGCCTTCACTGTACGCGGCGGCGTAATCGCCGGGGCTAGAGCGACTGTGTGTTTTCCAGGCTCCGGTGCAATGGGCTGCGGAACCGGGACACCGCCATTCTTATTTGCGTCAAGCGTATCAACCGAAGCGTTACTGTTGCCCGCAACTCTTGCCGGACTGGACGAGTTTAAACGACTCATCACGAACACCGTCACTCCAATCGCGACTATCACAAGCGCAGCCGCAAACGCGGGGCTCAAACGCGGAGCAGAGAATACCCCCGCGAACTGTTCGCCCAATCGCGATACTATTCCTCCCAGATGGCCACCTAACTGGCCTTCCGGTTGTGCGGCTCGTTCTTGTTTGATCCTGGTCTCGATCAACGCCCACAGCACAGGCGTCACTTCGACGTCACGCTGATAGCGCGCGTAAACGTCCTGCTCGCGGCTCGTCTCCCGGTAGAAGCTCGCACACTCAGCGCAAGTCTCCGTGTGCGCATTCACGCGCGACGCGGTCTCTTGATCCAGCGCACGGTCGACATAGTCTTCGATCAGTATTCGATACTCTTCACACTTCATAGCCAACTCCCAGGTAAGGCCGGATGCGGCGGCGCATCTCGGCTCTTGCCCGATGCAGATCAGTCTTGAGCTTTGGAATCGAGGAGCCGGTGATCTCCGCTATTTCTTCGTAGCTCCGCTGCTGAAATATTTTCAAAGTGAACACCAGCCTCTTATCTTCGTCCAGCGCTCCAAGCGCGTCCCGAATGACGCCGTTCAATTCCTTATCCAGCAACTGGCGGTCGGGCGGGAGCTTCCCATCGCTGAGCTCAATCACATGATCGTCGTCGATACCAACTTTATCGCTCTCCCGGTGCCGGCGGCGCAAGGACTCCCGGGCAACGTTCTTGGCAATTCCAAAGAGCCAGGTCGAGAGCTTGGTGTCGTCCCTGAGCGCTTTGAGATTCTTATACGCGCGCACAAAAGTTTCCTGTGTCAGCTCTTCGGCCAGTTCCCGGCGGCCGACCATATCATAAATAAAGCTGATGATGGGTCTGCCGTATCGATCGAAGATCAGTCGAAAAGCTTCGTCCTCGCCGCCTCGGGCGCGCGCTATGAGTTCTTCCGAACTGTTCATCAAAGTCCCGGCGCGTCCGCTCGACTGGCCCACCAGGCTGATCGCCTCAATCATATCCGGCTTCATCCTAAGTTCAACCAGTTAGTGGCCCGCGCGACGAAAAGGTTTCAGTTTAAGCCGCCTCGCGCAATTGTTTCCAAGTATCTTATCGGGCAGCTACGTCTTGGATTAACGCGCCGCCGATCGCTCGCGTTTCAAATCAATTGCCTTTCATTTTGCTTGCCTTGATGCGTTTGGTGATGGCGCGCATAATCTGCACGTTACCAAGCATGGAGCAAGAACAATGAGCGAAGATGAGTATCAACAACTTGTCGAGCGTGTCCGCCAAAGCGTCGCCAACCCGATGATTTCAACGGACACTGGCGTGGAAGCAGTGCAGAAAGTGGGCCAACTGGCGGCTCAGGAAGAGATTGAATGGGCGGTGGCGGGCGGACTGGCGATGCACCTTTATGGCAGCCCGCGTCTGACGAAAGATGTAGACATCATCGCTTCCAACCACTTGTCCCTGACACCGCAACATCGGCTGACCTTTGGCGGCAGTAGTTACACGCTGCAAGTCGGCAAGTACGCAGTCCAGGTTGATTGGATTGTACGTAACGACGGCTATCAAAATTACTATCGCGGGGCTTTGAAAGACGCGATCAAGCTGCCAAACGGTATACGCATTGTGACACCCGAATGGCTTGTCATTCTGAAATACAATGCCGGCCGGCAAAAAGACCTTGACGACATCGTCTTCCTGCTCAGAGAGGAGAGCCTTGTGAATCGTCCAATGGTTAAGCAAAAGGTGGTAGAAACAGCCGGCGAGGATGCGTGGCTAACGATGTTGTCCGGGTTTCGCCGCTTGTGCAATTTGGCTGATGCCACGACGACAGAGCCGAGCAAGTATTACGACCGCGACTAAGCCATAGCCGCACAGTTGGCGAAAGACAGCAGGCCAAGTTGGGAGATACTTCGAGGCGGGCCATCGGATTCGACTGCCGTATCCGACTTGACGTGTCGAGCAGCAGCTTCCCGCGCATCGATTCCAACATGGACACGAGTCACAAAGGATAAGTTTGCTCAAATTGCTTATCTTCACCTAAGAAGCAATTCTCGCAATACCTTTCTTTACAGGTTTCTGACTGACTTGGAACGAATACGGATTCAACGAATGATCATCTTGTAGAAGACTCATTAGCCCTAACACGCGTTGGTGCGACACGAAGTCGTATGTTTAGTTCTCGCACAGTATTGCTGCTGAGCGATGAATTGGAAGCGTGACCCTACTTGTTGGTCGTAAAAAGCTCTCTTGGCTTGTCGGCAAAGGCGGAGGAAGAAACGCTCAATATGAACGTCTACGAGCATGGCATTGCCGCCGACAGCGACGAGTGGGGAGGTTCATTGAGGCTTGTTTCCTCCACGGACCTCCCAGTCTATTGGGGGTTTAGCCTAACCATCGTCGATCTTGAAGGCCGCTCCCTGAACGAGCGAGCTGCCCAACTGGGGCGTGTTAATGACGCTTTTTGCTGTCCTGCAGACTACTTCGAAGAGAGCGATGTGCGATATTGCGTCTTGGCGACCCTCTATCACCTTAATCGGCTCATCGACCTCTACGTTGAGCTTACGCAACTGTTTGAGAAAATCCATCCGCCGGGCACTGCCAGCCGCGGCAACACGGGCGACTCTCGGGTTTACTACGAACCTGATGCGTTCTTGGGAGCCGCGCGCCGGGTGTACGAATCCATAATCAGAGTGCTCTGGAAGCACTATTGCCCCGGCAGAAAAGGTCGATGGAATTCCATCAAGCGCGCCGTAGAGTCAACTGGTATCATTCCGGCGCCATTCGACGAGCAGCTTCGCGTAAGTTGGAACCGTTTCGGCAAGAGGCTCGCGGATTATCGAGACTGTTTGATGCACAACGTTCCCTTGACCGACGGCGGGACAACCTGCTGGATGGAATGCTATGGGAACAGCTGGGGTATGAATGTAAAGCTTCCCGCAAACCCGGAGAAGAAGCGCAGATTATCATTCGACTTCGCGACGGGACCGGAAGCACTGAGCTATTGCCACACGGTCGCCTGCCACTTGGTCGATGTTGTGTCAAGCTCTTGACGACCTGGAGAGAGTGCGCCACCATTTGGATAATCCCAGAATGTAACATCGGCCGGTTCCGCGAGGCGACTTTCGTGCCTGCGAAACTGTTTGACCAGCAGGATATCCTCGCCGCGAACATATAAAAACCTCAAGTCTCATCCCGCGCCATCCATCCTGAAACCTTTTTCCCTCATCCGCCACTCACCGTTGTGCCCTGAGTCTGCCCGGGCGTCTTCAACGCACGACTCAACTAATATGCACCCGGCCAAGATTCCGGGAACGTTATTAGATCGAAGGCTGTATAGCTTGTCACAGGAACCACGCAAAGCGTCGAGCTCAGGATTGAGGGACTACTCGCTCTAAAGTGAAAGGGAGGAACAGGAAGATGAGTTCATCCGATCAACCGCTGCTTCGGCTCGAAGGTGTTACAAAGGTGTTTCTAACCGACGAGGTCGAGACTCACGCGCTGTCGGGCGTACACCTCGAAATCAACCGGGGCGAGTTCATCTCGATTAACGGCCCGTCAGGCTGTGGCAAATCAACCCTGCTGTCAATCCTCGGTTTGTTGGACTCTCCCACTGATGGCGGCTATTGGCTCGGCAGTAAGCCGGTCGCCGACCTGCCGCTGTCCGAGCGCGCGCGCATTCGCAACCGCGAAGTCGGGTTCATTTTCCAGAGCTTCAATTTGATAGGCGATCTGACCGTCTTCGAGAACGTCGAATTGCCTCTTACCTATCGTGGCCTGAGGGCAATCGAACGCAAGAAACGGGTCGTGGACGCTTTAGAACGAGTCGGCATGGCTCATCGAGGCAAGCACCTTCCCAGCCAGCTCTCAGGCGGCCAGCAGCAACGCGTTGCTGTTGCGCGCGCGGTGGCCGGCGATCCTCTGATACTGTTGGCCGACGAGCCTACCGGTAATTTGGATTCGACGAACGGCGAAGCTGTAATGGACCTGCTTCGCGAGCTGCACGACCAGGGTGCGACGATCTGCATGGTGACTCACGATCAGCGATACGCCGCTCACGCGGATCGCAGCGTGCACCTCTTCGATGGGCGGGTCGTCGACGAAAGCGATGCAAAAGACAAAGCGCTCGCGATGCACTGACCGAGTTTGTAGTTCGGCCTTCAGGCGGAAGTTCGTATCCGCAGTGCGTTGAAATCCATTCACGAACTTCCGCCTGAAGGCCGAACTACGAACATTCTTGATCCAGAGGCCAATCATGGAAAACCTGTTGAACGATGCGCGCTACAGCATCCGAATGTTGCGCAAGAACCCGGGGTTCACGGTAGTCGCAGTGATCGCGCTTGCGCTTGGCATCGGCGCCACCAGCGCGATCTTCAGCGTCATCAACGCAGTCGTGCTTCGGCCGCTCCCTTTCAAGGAGCCAGCCGGTCTTGTGCGAATCTGGGGCAAGATTGATAAGGCTGGCATCCCGAAGAACTGGATTTCACAACCTGAGCTTCTGGATCTCAAAGAACAAAACCAGACATTCGAGGATATCGCAGCTTATGAATCGGGCGGCGCGAACCTAAGCGGCAGCGGCGATCCTGTGCGAGTGAACATGGCGTCGGTCAGCGCCAGTCTATTCCCGATCCTCGGCATACAGGCGAGCGTAGGTCGCACATTCCTGGAAGAAGAAGACAAGCCCGGAAACGACAAGGTAGTCCTCGTCGGCAACGCCCTCTGGCGCAGCCGCTTCGGCGCCGATCCTGCCCTCATCGGCCAGACACTGGCGCTCAGTGGTACCAGCTACACCGTGATCGGCATTATGCCCGCAGGTTTTCAATTTCCGGATCAGGATGAGCTATGGCTTCCCCTGGCGATCGACATATCCAACCTCGATAACCGCGGCAACCACGGCCTTGAGGTAGTCGCGCGACTAAAGCCCGGCGTCACTCCGCCGCAGGCGCAGGCGGACCTGACCAACATCGCAGCGACCCTCGAACAGCGATACCCGAACAACTACGGCGATAGCGGTTGGGGGCTTTATCCCGTTTCGATGCTGGATGAGCTGGTCGGCAATGTTCGTCCGGCGCTGTACGTACTTCTGGGCGCGGTCGGTTTCGTCCTTCTGATTGCCTGCGCAAACGTCGCCAACTTGCTGCTCGCTCGCGCATCAGCTCGGGAAAAGGAAGTCGCAATTCGAGCGGCCATGGGCGCCCGGCGCGGGAGATTGATTCAGCAACTGCTCACTGAAAGCGTGATCCTAGCGGCGATCGGGAGCGCGCTCGGCCTGGCGCTAGCCTACCTGGGGGTCAAGCTTTTCGTAGCCCTCGGCCCAAGTGAGATCCCTCGCATTGAAGAGATCGGACTCGACGCCCGAGTGGTTGGCTTCAGCGTTTTGATGGCCGTTGTGACAGGTATCGCCTTTGGTCTGGCGCCCGCGATTCAAATCTCGAAGCCTGATCTCCACGATTCGCTCAAAGAAGGGGGCCGCGGCTCGACCAGCGGCCGCCACCGGCTGCGCAACGTGCTGGTAGTTTCGGAAGTCGCCATCGCCCTGGTTCTGCTTGCCGGCGCGGGCTTGATGATCAAGAGCTTTCAGCGATTGCTGCAAGTCAACATGGGTTTCCGCACAGAAAAGACTCTCACTCTGCGGCTGACAATTCCTCCGACGACGTACAAAGACAACGCGCAGATCGCCGGTTTCTATCGGCAACTGCTCGACAAGGTCAAAGCATTGCCCGGTGTCGAATCGACCGGCGCAATCTCACATCTGCCGCTGAGCGGATCCTACTCGTCGGGATCGACAGCTGTCGAAGGGGCCGATACCGAAGAAACTCTGAAGTCGTTTCAGGGCATCTCGTACATCGAGGCTGATCGGCGCAGCGTCTCGCCCGACTACTTCTCAACGATGGGAATCGCTCTAAAGGCAGGCCGGCTTTTCACCGACTCCGACAACGAGAGCGCGCCGCCGGTCGCGGTGGTCGATGAAAGCTTCCAGCGCCGCTTCTGGCCAAACGGCAGCGCCGTCGGCAAGCGCTTCATCGCGCAGTTCAACAACCCCAATGACATCAAATGGGGTCAGATCGTCGGCGTGGTCGCGCACGTCAGACACTACGGCGTCGATCAGGTTAAACAATTCGCACTCGGACAAGAAGGTCGCGAGCAAGCTTACTTCCCTTACCCCCAACGTCCATCGAATCGGATGTATCTGGCGATCAAGACAAGCGTCGAGCCGCTCAGCTTGACCAGCGCGGTGCGCGGGGCTGTGCTCTCGCTCGATCGAGACGTGCCGTTGTACCAGGTCAAGACAATGGACCAACTCGTGCAGACGTCGTTAGCGCAGCGCCAGCTCAACATGATTTTGTTCGCGGCGTTCTCAGCGATCGCAATGATACTAGCGGCGGTTGGAATCTACGGGGTGATGTCCTACTCCGTCACCCAGCGCACTCACGAAATCGGAATTCGTATGGCGCTGGGCGCCCAACAGCGCAGCGTGCTCAGCCTTGTTGTCAGACAGGGCATGACCCTGGCGCTCGCAGGCATAGGCATCGGGCTCGCCTTCGCTGTCGCGCTGACGCGCCTGATGACGAGCTTGTTGTTTGGCGTAAGCGCGACTGACCCGATTACATTTGCGGCCATCTCGGTGATACTGACAGGAGTGGCTCTGGTAGCCTGTTTGGTGCCGGCACGCCGCGCGACGAAGGTCGATCCGATGGTGGCGCTAAGATATGAGTAATAGGACCTATACGACCTATTTGACCTATATGACCTATAGGACCTACTTGACCTATAGGACCTATTCGACTTATGGACACTCTTAGGCACGACATCCGCTACGCTGTTCGCACGATGCTCAAGAGTCCCGGCTTCACTGTAGTCGCGGCCCTCGCCCTCGCGCTTGGCATCGGAGCCAACACGGCCATCTTCAGCGTCGTCAACTCCGTGCTGTTGCGCCCACTGCCTTACAAAGACCCCGGCCGGCTGGTCCACGTCCATCGCATGCAAGCCCCCATCGAGCGCGGACCAATCTCCCGGCCTGACTTCTTTGAATGGCGAGATAAACAGGAAGTGTTCTCAGATATTGGCGCTTATCACTATCAGGTCCTCAATCTGACCGGCGGGGATCAAGCGGAACGAATCATCGGCGTTCGCGCCACCGGAAACTTCTTCTCGCTGTTCGATGTTCCACCTGCTGCCGGCCGCTATTTCGGTCCATCAGAGGATCAACCCGGCTCAGGTCCCGTAGCGGTAATAAGCTTCGGGTTATGGCAGCGGCGATTTGGCGGTCAGCAGAGTCTGATCGGACAAACGATAACGCTCAACGCCGACGCCTATACCGTGATCGGCGTAGCGCCCGCAAGCTTCCAGTTTCCTCCGCGCATCGACGTTTGGAAGCCCGCGATCCTGGATGAACAGAAAGCGCAGCGCGGCTCTAATTATCTGAAGGTGATCGCCCGTCTGAAGGACGGCGTCTCCGAATTGCAGGCCGAAGCGCAGATGAACCAAATCACCGCGGCGCTAGCTCAGCAATTTCCCGACAACGACGCGAACCTCACCGTCAAAGTAGTGCCGCTGCTCGAAGAGCAAGTCAGAAATCTTCGGGGCGTGCTTCTGATCATGCTCGGGGCAGTCGGATTCGTGCTGCTGATTGCTTGCGCAAACGTCGCCAACCTTTCACTGGCGCGCGCGGCCGCGCGCACCCGCGAATTCGCCATTCGTACCGCCCTTGGCGCAAGCCGTATGCGTATAGTCCGGCAGCTCCTGACCGAGAGCCTGTTGCTGGCGCTGGTTGGCGGCGCCCTCGGCGTCCTCCTTTCGATGTTAGGAATCAGGCTCCTGGTAACGTTGGCGCCCGCCGGTCTCCCCCGGATCAACGAGGTGGCGATTGATCGCTGGGTGCTCGGCTTCACATTCGCGGTATCATTGCTCACCGGAATGGTTTTCGGGCTCGCGCCCGCCCTGCAGGTGTCCAGGCCGAATCTGAACGAAGCGCTCAAGGAAGGTTCGCGTGGAAGCTCCGAGGGACAACGGACAATTCTCCGCCGCGGACTGGTCGTTTTCGAGATCGCGGCGTCGTTAGTCCTGCTGGTCAGCGCCGGGCTCCTGATCGGGAGCATCAAGCGGCTCACCGAAGTCAGTCCGGGTTTTGATCCAAACAGATCACTGGCCGCCGACGTCTCGTTTCCATATACGTCATCGGCCATCGGCGCCGCTGCGCAAGGCGCGGCGGCTAAGCAGGCCACCAACTTTCTGGCGGAGGCAAGGCGCAAGATCGCCGAGCTTCCCGGCGTGCGAGCCGTGGGCGCAATCAACGACCTCCCGGTCACCGGGAGAGGCAGCGTAAATGGAGGCTTCAACGTCGAAGGCAAGCCGCCCTTCAATCCCGGAGACGCACCGGTCGCCGAGTTTCGTCAAGTCACTCCCGGCTACTTCGAATCGATCGGCATCCCGGTGATTCGTGGCCGCACGCTCAACGACGCCGACCTGTCAAAGAAACCCGAGAACGTGCTTGTCAACGAAACGTTCGCGCAGTCCTTTATCGGCGACGAGGATCCAATAGGCAAACGCGTGAAGGCGCTGGACGGAGAGCTGCACGAAATAGTCGGTGTGGTCGGCGACGCCAGACAGTGGGGACTGGACCGTCAGGCGTCTGCTGAAATCTATTTCTCGTTCGCTCAATTGTCACTCGGTCAGGAAGCGACTCTTGTGATTCGCACGGAAGCCGATCCCGCGGGTCTGATGGGCGCTGTGCGCAACGCAATCGGCGAAGTGACTCACGAGGCTCCAATCACGAAAATCCGTCCGATGAAACAGGTTGTGGAGCAATCGATGGCGTCATCGAGGTTCAATATGATCCTGATGACGATCTTTGCCGCAGTCGCTTTGATGATGGCCTCGATCGGTCTATACGGAGTGATCTCGTACTCGGTCAGCCAGCGGACGCACGAGATAGGCATTCGGATGGCGCTGGGCGCATCGAGACCGAGCGTCTTGAGCTTAGTCTTAAGAAACGGGATGACGCTGGCGGTGATCGGAGTCGCACTCGGGGTTGCAGTGGCGCTTGGTCTGACTCGATTGATGGCCAGCATGCTCTATGGCGTGAGTCCAACCGATCCGCTCACGTTCATCGTCATCTCGCTGATCCTGACCGGGGTGGGACTGGTAGCCTGTTTCGTGCCAGCTCACCGCGCAACCAGAGTAGATCCGATGATAGCGCTGAGGTATGAGTAATAGACCTATACGACCTATTTGACCTATTCGACTTATGGACACTCTTAGGCACGACATCCGTTACGCCATCCGAACGATGCTCAAGAGCCCGGGCTTCACGGCGGTCGCCGTTATCGCCCTGGCTCTCGGAATCGGCGCTAACACGGCGATCTTCAGCGTCGTCAATGCACTCCTCTTGAAGCCTCTTCCCTACAAGGACGCAGAGCGGTTGGTTCTGATCTGGCATACCTACCCGAAGCTCAATCTGGATCAAGCTTCGGTATCGGCGCCAAGCTACGTCGAGTACAGGGATATGACCAGCTCCTTCGAGCAGGTGGCGACGGCGACAACCTGGAGTGTGAACCTGACAGGCGTCGGCGAGCCCGAACGGCTTCAAGGCGCACGGGTCTCCTACAATCTCTTCACCACGCTCGGAGTGGAGCCGGTCAGGGGACGGAGTTTTCTCGGCGAAGAAGATCAACCGGGCAAGAATCGCGTCGTCGTGTTGAGCTACGGACTATGGCAGCGACGATTCGGAGGCGACCCGAATCTGATCGGTCAGACGATTACGCTCGATGGAACCAGCTACGACGTAGTCGGAATCATGCCCCCGCGGTTTGTGTTCATGGTCGAAGTCGATCTGTTTACCCCGGTCGCCTTCACTCCTGACCAGCTTGCCGCGACCAATCACGGGAATGAATACCTCATCTGTGTCGCGCGAATGAAACCTGGCCTCGCCCTCGGGCAAGCAGCAGCCGAAATGAACACGCTCGCCGATCAGTTGCGGCAAGAATTCTATGGACCGAATTGGGGCATAACAGTCCTGCCGCTGCGAGAACAGTTGGTCGGCAGCTTTCGAACAGCCCTTTTCATACTTCTGGGAGCCGTCGGCTGCGTGCTGCTCATCGCCTGCGCGAACGTAGCCAACCTGCTGCTGGCCCGCGCGTCGGCTCGTTCAAAAGAGATCGCAGTGCGGACCGCTTTAGGAGCCAGTCGCTCGCGAATCGTTCGACAATTGCTGACAGAAAGCGTACTCCTGGCCGCGCTCGGCGGCGCCGTTGGGTTGGTGCTTGCATTCGTGGGCATCCGCCTTCTGGTTCTGGGAGTCCCGGAGGATATAACCGGCTTCATAGTCGGATGGAAGGACATAAGCATCAACACTCAGGTGCTCGGGTTCACATTCGCGATGTCGATGCTAACGGGCATCGTCTTTGGCGTGGTGCCCGCGCTTCACGCATCGAAACCCGATCTCAACGAATCGCTGAAAGAAGGCGGAAGAGGCGTCACCGAAGGCCGTCATCGCAATCGCGTGCGATCCGCGCTGGTCGTGTTCGAGGTAGCGGTCGCAATGGTGTTGTTGATAGGCGCGGGTCTGTTGATCAGAAGCTTTATTCGGCTGCAGCAAGTCAGTTCTGGGTTCAATCCTACAAATGTGCTAACAATGCAGCTCTCGCTGCCGCGCTCAAAATACGCGGAGAACCAACAGATCGCAGCATTCTTTGAGCAAGCCGTGGGACGGGTAAAGACCTTGCCTGGGGTCGGCTTCGCGGCCGTGGGAAATAATCTTCCCATGACCAATAACAACTGGAACGCCTCGTTCGGGGTCGAAGGATTGCAGGTCGCCCCAGGCGAACCGAGCCCGCACGGCGACCCGCATATGGTGAGCCCGGATTTCTTTCAGGCGATGGGTATCACTTTGTTGAGCGGCCGTTATTTCACCGACGCCGATTCTAACGACTCCCTTCCAGTGGCCATCATCGATGAGACCCTGGCCGAGCAGTACTGGCCCGATCAGGACCCGATTGGAAAGCGCATAGCCGCGTTCTTCGAGGGGACCAGAGCTCAACGAAACTGGCGTCAAGTCGTCGGAGTGGTTGGACACGTCAAGCAGTACGGATTAGATGGTAAGACAAAAGTGCAATACTACTTTCCTCTGAGCCAGAGTCCACAGCGCGATATGTACTTGATAGTACGAACAGCCTCTTCCCAAAGCGGGATGGTAGCGGCCATTCGAAGCGCAATTGATTCCGTCGACAAAGATCAACCAATTTATCGCGTGACGACGCTGGAGCAGATCGTTTCGAACTCGGTTTTGCAAAAGCGCTTCTCGATGTTCCTGCTCGGCATCTTCGCGACGGTCGCCTTGTTGTTAGCCGCGGTGGGGATCTACGGAGTAATGTCCTACTCGGTCACGCAGCGCACACACGAGATTGGCATAAGAATGGCTCTGGGAGCCCAACAGAACGATGTGCTAGCGCTGGTAGTCAGGCAAGGAATGGTTGTGACCCTGATTGGAGTGGGGCTCGGACTCGCAGGCGCGTTCGCGGCAACTACAGTGATGGCGAGCCTGTTGTTTGGAGTGGGTGCTCACGATCCGTTGACGTTCGCGGGCATTTCATTGCTGTTAGGCACGGTCGCTCTGATAGCGAGCTACATACCCGCCCGCCGCGCAACCAGAGTTGATCCGATGATCGCGCTGAGGTATGAATAACCGCTCGTAATACTGCCTTCAGGCGGAAGTAGCAGGCCCATTTTCCATTTGTCATTTGTCATTTGTCATTGAAGAGAATTTGTCAATGGCAAGCATCAAATGGAAAATGGAAAATGGAAAATGGCCTGCTACTTCCCGATTGAAGCCCGTTCACAAACTTCAACTGCGCTTCTCTTGGCGTCCTCAACGGTCGTTCATCTATAATCGTCGCCATGACGACGGCCCTGGTCTACGATCCCGCTTATCTAAAACACGAAACCGGCCACCATCCAGAGAACCCAGAGAGGCTCAAGGTAATAATTTCGGCCCTCCAACAAGACGAGTCGCTGTGGACCAGGCTTCAGCATCTGGCGCCGCGGCAGGTTACCGATGACGACATCATGCGCTGTCACAGCCATCGGCTCATCGATCAAATTAGAAGCTTATGCGAGCGCGGCGTTCCCTTTGTCGATCTGGATACCGCCATCTGCGCGCAGTCCTTCGAGATCGCGAGGCTAGCGGCGGGAGCGGCGACCGTCGCCATCGACGAAGTCTTCAATGATGCAAGCAACGCGATCGCTCTCGTCCGGCCGCCCGGGCATCACGCGAGTTCGAACCGGGCAATGGGCTTTTGTCTTTTCAACAACGTCGCAATTGCCGCGCGGTATGCTCAAGTTCACTACGGGGCCGACCGCGTTCTGATAATCGACTGGGATGTCCATCACGGCAACGGCACTCAAGAGATCTTCTATCACGATCCGTCGGTCTTCTATTTCTCGACGCATCAGTATCCGTATTATCCCGGAACCGGGTCGGCCAGCGAGCGCGGCCTCGATAAGGGCGAAGGGACAACTCTCAACATTCCGCTTCCCGAAGGAACATCTGCTAGTGCGCATCGTGAGGCGTTCGCGGAAGCGCTTAAAGCGATTGAAAAAGCTTTTCCGCCTGACTTGATAATCATCTCGGCGGGATTCGATTCGCGGCGAGGTGATCCATTGGGCGGATTGATGCTCGAAGACAGCGACTTCGAAGAGATGACCAGGCAGGTTATGGATGTGGCGGATCGTAACGGGGGCGGCCGAGTCGTATCAGTCCTCGAAGGCGGCTACAACCTGGACACTCTGGGCGAGACTGTCAGGACTCACGTCGCGGCGCTATCGTCGTAACTGCCTCTCAGACTAGCTGCGTCACATTAAGACGATGATCTCTCCCACAGCTTGATAGACAAGTTCTCTTAACGTATTCTTGGCTGGCTCGCGCGCGCAGTGCGCGCAAGCTTACAGATTCGAGGCCCTTGGAGCAAAGCAGCCTTCAGCTTTAGCGCCGCGGAGAAAGGCGAATGACCGAACTTTATTTTGGCACGACTGACGCCTTCGAAGTACCCGAGTTTCAGAATCGCAGAGTGATCGACGAGATCCATATGGTGATGTCAGCATTCGATTGTGTGCTTCCGGATGATACAGGAATCTATTGCAGCAGCGACATCACTACAGGCAAGCGGTTCTACTTCGAGTTCCTCCTTTCACACCGGGTCCGATCGGACGAGGAATTGAAACGACAAGTGGGAGAAGAAAAGTATAAGGATCTCAAGAACGAGCTGATTCAAGCCAACGTTGCTCGAGGCCTGGGGTTCACCGAGAAGCTTCGCGAACGGGGCCTCACAAATCTAGTCAACCCCGGACCCTTCTTCGCGCGCGGCTTTGATCAGCAGCACTACCTCTACCTTTGGGAGTGGGTAATTATCAAGAAGATTTACCAGGCGTACTTCAATGAAAACTGGCAATACAGCAACGGCTGCACGCTGGAATATGCGATCGCAACGAGGAAAGGAATTCCTCGATTCGATAATCTCGGCAACGATCTGGGTTTGCGCCAAGCGATAATGATGGTAGAGGCGGCGGTTGACGAACTCAAGGGGAAAGGTCTGATAGTCAGCAAGCTTGAGCATAACCTGACATTGTTAACGGGATTGGTCAACAAATTCTACAAAGAATCCTAAACACAAAGACGCTTCTGTCTTCTAGATCGTCGCATTCTACAAAAGGAGGAGCATGATGGCTGGTGACGGCGTGATCGCACAGAGCGAACAGAAAGAGAGCTTGTTTGAGTCCTTTATGAAGACTGTCGGGACGACAAAGGTCGGCAGCCTGTTCTTGGGTTTCCTAATGACCTTGCTGGTGCTCTTGAGCGAGTTAGCGAGCGAGACCACCACAGTCGAGACCCTCTTGATTTGCATTTTTGTGCTGATGGCCGCATTTCTTTTTGCCATCTTCTTTCAAAAGGATAAGCATCCAGGCTTCGGTTCATGGGGAGTCATCGGCCTCTTCTTTCTGGGCGCCGCCCTCGGAGTTCTCGCCTATCATGCGAGAGGAGGCGTTGCAGATCAGTGGACACAGTACAAGCGTCTAGGCGGGCTCAGCGACGTGATCTTTGTGGGCCTTTTTGTGTTTGGCTTGATCATGGCGGTTTTCGTCGTTCGCGTATGGAACAAAGGACAAGATGATTTCATGAAGAGCGTGGCTACCGCATTGGGCGGCGCAGCTATCCCGCCGCTTCTGGGAAAAACGATCGCGGTGGACGGAAGCAAAGCCTTCGCTGCGTATTTTCTGGGATTTGCCGTCTCGGCCGCGGTGAACGTAATCTATTGCGCAAGACTGCTCGCCAACTACAGCAATAAGCGCTCTCTTGAAAGTCGCGCTGTGCTTAGCTTCTTATACGGCCCCGATAAAGCTGAGGCGGTTGATACACAGTTTCTGAGGAACTTCGAGGAGGACCCGGTTTACGCGAGGAGGCTGCTGATCAACGCGGTGCTCGAATATCAAAAAAGAGTCCGCCGTGAGTTCGCGGTCAAGAAAGAACACCGGCGGAAGAATCAAGGCCCAACGAGCCCTCCTGGCCCTGGCCCTCTATCCTACTATCAGCTACTTTCCATCGAGTGTGACAAGGACACGGACTTGGCGGTGGGTTCGCCGCCTGGAGGGTCAGCGTCTCCGCTCACCGAGAGCCTCGAAGGCTCGCAGCCTGAGAAGCTCTACAACGCAGTTTTCCGGGAGATCACAGATGAGAACCCGATCAACGAGGATATGTTCCGCATCGCCGTTTCCTTGAAGTGGCAAGAGAACCTTGAGTACATCGGCGCTCCGGGCGCATACCAGAAGTCATTCTCCTACTTCTCAAGTGTTGCTGGCCTCGCTCTGTTCGTTCGTCAAACCATCGTGATGGACAGAGACAAAAACAAGAGGTTCCGAACTACTCAGTATCCCGAGGGATTGTGCCCGGCTAAGATTGAACAGCCCAGAGGTTTGGATGAAATTGATTTCCTATCGTATCTTGTTGTGCCTGTCGTCAGTAGCATAGGCCAAGCCGAAGAGACCGCTTTGGGCATACTCCACATTGACACCAGGGTGTTCGCGATTGAGGCTGGATCATCTGCCTCTCGATCGTTCGAGTTCGCTGAAAACATAGGTGATCCTGCGCAAAAAGTCTATCGCGCGAAACTCCGGCGAAGCGATCTGACGGAATTCGCAAACAATCTGTATGACCGAGACGACCAGGGAGTAAAATACCTGGAGGAGATGAGAGCGGTGCTGGTGCCCATATTGCACCTGTACTTAAAGTGCCGCCAGGGATCTACATAAGGCAATCGCCGTGATGCGTGAACTAACAGAAAACGCGCTGCGTGTTTTGGAGAAGCGAATCCTGGCGCGCGATCATCACGGGCGTGTCGCCGAGACTCCCCAAGACATGTTTCGCCGCGTCGCCCGCAGCGTCTCCGAGGCCGACCTTCAGCACGGTACACCCGCCGGTGCCGCCGCTGCCGAAGAAGCTTTCTTTGAGATCATGACGAGCCTCGAATTTCTACCCAACTCGCCCACGTTGATGAACGCGGGCCGTAACCTCGCTCAGCTTTCTGCTTGTTTCGTGCTGCCTGTCGAAGACTCGATGGAAGGGATCTTCGGGACGCTGCGCGACACCGCGCTTATTCAAAAGAGCGGCGGGGGCACGGGCTTTTCCTTCTCGCGGCTGCGGCCGAGAGAGGATCCCATCGAATCAACTCACGGAGTTTCGAGCGGCCCGGTCTCGTTCATGCGCCTCTACAACTTCGCCACCGAAGTAACGAAGCTTGGCGGGAAACGTGCCGGCGCGAACATGGCGATCCTTCGCGTCGATCACCCCGATATCGAAGAGTTCATTGCCGCCAAGACGAATCCGCTCGAGTTGAACACCTTCAACATCTCGGTTGCGGTGACCGACGAGTTCATGGAGCAGGTCAAGAAAGGCGAACAATACGACTTGATCAATCCGCGCACTCGCGCGGCCGTGAGGCAGTTGGACGCCCGCGACGTGTTGGATCGAATCGTCGAATCCGCGTGGCGCAACGGCGAGCCGGGCGTGATCTTCATCGACCGAATCAATCGTGATAACCCAACGCCCGAGCTTGGTGAGATCGAGAGCACCAACCCGTGCGGCGAACAACCGCTGCTGCCTTATGAGTCCTGCGTGCTTGGTTCGATCAACCTCGCGAAGTTCCATCGCGACGCCGCGGTCGATTATGACCGCCTCAAGAAAGTCGTAGCAGTCGGGGTTCACTTCCTGGACAACGTCATCGACGTGAGCGAGTACCAGATACCGCAGATCGCCGAGATCACCCGGCTCAATCGAAAGATCGGGCTCGGCGTGATGGGCTGGGCCGATCTGCTCATCCTGCTCGGCATTCCCTACGACTCTGAAGAAGCGGTCGAGCTCGGCGAAGAAGTGATGGGGTTCATCTCTCGCGAGGCGCTCGACGCGTCGATTGAGATGGCGAAGCAAAGGGGAGCATTCCCGAGGTGGTTTCAGGAGAGCATCTATAAGAAGGGCGGCGAAGAGCAGGCTGGAAGCCTGCGCTCCCAGGTGCGCTCCCTGGAGCGGCGCAACGCGACTGTGACCACGGTTGCGCCTACCGGGACGATCAGCCTGATTGCGAACTGCTCGAGCGGCATCGAACCGGTTTACTCTATCGCGTACCGGCGGCTCTCGTTCGAATCCGAGCGCATGACTTTTGTTCATCCGCTGTTCGAGCACTACGCGCGCGACCACGGGTTCTTCAGCGAAGAGTTGATGAAGCAAGTCGCCGAGACTGGCTCGCTGCACTATCTTCCGAAAGTCCCCGCCGAAGCAGCGCGAGTGTTCGTGACGACGCACGAGATCGCGCCCGAGTGGCACGTTCGAATGCAAGCCGCATTTCAAAAACACATCGACGCGGCGGTTTCAAAGACGATCAACTTCCCTGCCGGCGCTACGGTTGACGATGTGAAGCGCGCTTACCTGTTGGCGTACGACCTCGGCTGCAAAGGCATCACCGTGTATCGAGACGGCTCGCGCGAGAATCAAGTGCTGAGCACCGAGTTGGAAGATATGACCGAGCCGTTGACGCTGGCGTCGGCGGGTCACGCAGAGATGGAGCGGCCTGAGAATCTGCTCCTCGCCAGAAACATTTGTCCGGATTGCGGGGAGACGCTGCGTCAAAATGGAGGATGTTTGTACTGCACCTGCGGGTATTCGGTGTGTGTCCAGACTTGAGGGTTTGCTTACTTAGCGTCGACGGCTTTGCCGGGAATCAGGCGGCGGCCTATCATATCTACTGCCGCCTGACACTGTTCCAGGACTATATACCCAATTAGCGGTTCGTAGACGCCATTGGCTGGTTTCATATCCAGAAACAACACCTCACTGTAGATTGGTCTGAAGCCTTCGACCTCGATTCTGACTGGTCCGCAGATCTCTCCCTCGACTGTCTCCTGAGTGGCGGTTTCGACCGCGACCTTCTCTGCCGTTTCCAGCTTTCCGAGGCGATCGCGCCACGCGCTCGGAAGTACCATGAAAGCCGCACCCGTGTCCACGAGCGCGTCGCAGTGAATGCCAGCCGACCCATTCGAGACACCGTTGATTTTGACTGAGGCTACTATTCTACCCACATCACTAGTATACATTCGTAGGACTTGCGGTCCCATCTTATTTCCCGACTTGCTCTCTATACCAATCCACCGTCTTGCGAAGCCCTTCTTCAAAATCAACGGACACTCCATACCTGAACGCTTGCTGCGCAGCGTCGATCGAGGCCTGCGAATCTCGCACGTCTCCCGCGCGGGCTGCTTCATGAATAGGTTCGATGTCGCTGCCGAGGATCTCTTTAACCTGCGCCAGCAGATCGAGCAGGGTGTAGCGGCCTCCGCACGCCACGTTGAATGCGCGGCCCGCGACGCCCTCTGCTTCGGCTGCCAGCAGGTTCGCATTCACTACGTTATCGACAAATGTGAAGTCGCGCGACTGAAGTCCATCACCATAAACGACAGGAGCTTTGCCGTCGAGCAAAGCAGTGATGAATCGCGGGATCACCGCTGCGTACTGGGACTCGGGGTCCTGGCGCGGGCCGAAGATGTTGAAGTAGCGAAGCGACACGACTTCGAAACTATAAACATGTTTGAACACACTCGCGTAGTGCTCCCCCACGAGCTTCGATAGCGCATACGGCGAAAGCGGCTGTACAGTCATATCTTCGCGCTTCGGCAGGACCGGAGTCTCGCCGTAGACCGACGAGCTTGACGCGTAAACGACGCGCTTGACGCCCGCGTCTCGCGCCGCGAGCAGCACGTTGAGCGTTCCGGTGATGTTCACCTCGTGAGTGGTTACCGGATCAGCAACAGAACGTGGTACCGACCCGAGCGCGGCTTCGTGGAAGACGACATCGACGCTATTTGTCGCTTCGCTGACCAATTGCTTGTCGCAGATGTCGCCCCGAATCAGCTCAACGCTGCTGCGAAAGGATTCAAGATTCGATTCGCGACCCGAGCTGAAGTCGTCGAGCACGCGCACGAGGTGGCCTTCACGCACCAGCCGTTCGGTGATGTGACTCCCGATGAAGCCTGCTCCGCCGGTTACCAGATAAGCTCGCTTTGTCATTCTCTGCTCTCTTGAGATTGGCTGACCCCCTATCAGCCTTTGCCACTTTGCGATCCTTTGCGTCGCTGCGCAAAATAACGCTCAGCGCAAAGACGCAAGGGCCGCAAGACGCAAAGTTGTCACTTCTTAATTAAGAAATTGCCAATCGCCAGACAATCGATCCCAGAACAATAAAAACCTCTCACTGCTTCGCGCGGAGTCGATACCACCGGCTCACCAAAGAGATTGAACGATGTATTCAAAAGCACCGGCACACCGCTTGACCCGCCAAATTTCGATAACAGTTTCCAAAACGACGAGTTGGTCTTTCGGCTCACGCTGTGCACTCGCACCAGGCCGTTGCCGAACACTGCTGCCGGGATCAAATGCCGCTTGCTTTCTTTTATTTGACTCACGCCCTGAAGAAACTCATTCAGCGCGCTGGCCTCGAAGAACTCCTCGGTGCGTTCTTCAGGCACCGCCGCGCAGAACGGCCGGAACTCTTCTCGATGTTTGATGAACGCGTTCAGGTTGTCACGCATCATCTCCGAAGTGGGAGAGGCCAGTATGCTCCGCGCGCCAAGGCTGCGCGGCCCGAACTCCATCGCCCCGCGAAACCAGCCGACGATCTTTCCCTGCTCAAGCTGCCGCGCGACTTCAGCGATGAGCTTGTCTTCGGTCAGCGAGTATTCGTAAGGGATCTTGCAATTGTCGAGCACGCCCTTTATCGCTTCGTCATTGAACTGCGGGCCAAGAAACGCGTGCCGCATCTGGTAAACCCGCTCGGGGTTGCCAAGCACCTGATGCCAGACGTACAGCGCCGCGCCGATCGAGCAGCCCGCGTTTCCGGCGGCCGGTTGCACGAACAAACGAGCAAACCCTGCGCGCCTCTCGACGGCGGATGCGGCCAAACTGTTGAGCGCAACGCCCCCGGCCATACACAAGTTCTCCTCACCGGTTCGCTCGTGATGGCGGATGGCGATCTCACACAAAGCGTCTTCGATTCGCGCTTGAACGCTCGCCGCAAGGTTTCGATGCTTCTCGGTGATCGGCTCGTCTTTCCCTCTTGGCTTCAAGCCGGCGCGCTCGAAGAACCGATCCGAGAGCGCGGGCGTTCCTCTCAACGGAGGATCGAAGTAGTCGAGGTTGACGATTGGCAACCCGTTGTCGTCAACGCACAGAAGGTCTTTGAAGAGATCCGCGGACTCCGGCTCGCCGGTAGGCGCCAGCCACATCGTCTTGTGCCAATCGCCGCCGGCGTCGAAGCCTAGCGCAGCGGTCACCGAGCCATACACCATCCCGATCGAGTTGGGAAACTGCGCTTCTGCGTGAATGCGAAGCTGTGCTCCCTCGCCGGTCATCAACGCGGCCGAAGTCATATCCCCTTTGTTATCGACTGAGATCACCGCGGCGTGCGCAAAGCCCGACGCAAAAAATGCGCTCGCTCCGTGCGCGAGTTGATGGGCGACTTCGACGAACTGGCTGCCTGCACTGAGCTGCGATTCAGCCAGCCTCCTGGTCCTCAGCCTCTGTTTTAGATCATTCAGGCTCTCGACAAAGTAAGGCGGGAATTCTTCGATCGAACCTTGCTCCGCCGCGTTGATGGCGCGCGACGAGTTGAATGCGATCTCGCGGTGAAACCGTTTGTGAGGCTCAAGGTAATAAGCGACATAGTCGATCTTGTCGAACCCGATACCGCCGCGCTCGAGGCAAAACTCGATTGCGCGAAAGGGCAGCCCGCCGGCGTAGTTCATACCGACGTGCCTGATCCGAGCGAGCTTCTCTTCTTCGATTGCGGCAACAACTCGACCGTCTTGAACCAGCGCGGCGGCTGCGTCACGCTCCTGCCCTGAGATGCCAAGAATGTTCATCAATCGCTACCGTTCTGATTAATGCTCGATTGGGAAGAATACCATTAACATCTCCCAAAAGAATACATGCATTTGATTGTCGTATTGAGGGCTGAATCTTTGTTTGATACTATCCTCGCCTGACGGATAACTCAGCCCAAGGAGTCACCTATGAGAAGAGCAACGAAGATCGCTTTGGGGTTGGCTTCTATACTATTACTAACGTATTCCGCCCTACTTGTTGGGTTCTACGTCTCCATGTGCCAAAGCCCGGATCTTTTCAGCACGGTAATGTCGAAGACCCCTGGTTTTTTATTCATGGTCGTTCCATTCAAGCCGATGTGGCTCCATGCCAGAGCCGGCAAGCTCAAAGTCGGTGATCAAGCTCCGGATTTTTCGTTAGAAACATACGATAGACAATCAACGGTGCGGCTCTCTGCATCGAGAGGCCAAAGGCCAGTAATCTTAGTCTTCGGCAGCTATACCTGACCGCCTTTTCGCCGGGAGGTTCCCGCGCTCAATGAACTTTATCGGCAATACAAGAATCAAGCAGACTTCTTCCTGGTTTACATCCAGGAAGCGCACGCGAGTGATGGCTGGCGTATGGAGAGTAATGAAAGAGAAGGTATCGTACACGAGAACCCTCAGTTTTATGATGAACGAGTTAAGCTCGCCGGCACGTGCTCAACTAATTTGGGAATAGAGTTTCCTGCCTTGGTCGATAGAATAGAGAACTCAACCGAGATTGCCTATACCGGCTGGCCAGACAGGCTCTACGTGATCGATAAGGATGGGCGCATCGCGTTTAAGAGCGCCGCGGGACCGTTTGGGTTCAAAACAGATCAGTTGGCAAATGCGTTAGCGCAAATTGCTCAACCGGATAAAGAGCGAGAGTAATTGACCAGGGGCTAGTAACTCGAATTTACTAAAGAGCGTATCAAACGAGATCGACCATGAAAGCTATCGCTATACTCTTCATCATCGCTGCCACGGCATTGGTCGCATCCGCCCAAACCTCGAGCCCCGACCACGCACCTCCAAACGTTAAAATCCTGAGCCAAAAATGGTCGAAGACTGTCATAGTTCAGGTAACTGACCGCCCGGACTACGACGTCATACCCGCGCCGTCACGTTCCTCCCCGCCGCCCAGTCAGACCCGAACATTGCAAAGCACGCGCTACGTTTACGAGGCAAAGATCAGGAACACCGGAGACAGAGACATCCGGGCCATGCGTTGGGACTACGTGTTCATCGACCCGGAGACCGAGAGCGAGGTCGATCGTCGTCGCTTTTACAGCACGGTGACGATTCACCCGAATCATGAGAAGACATTGGAGGGGTATACCCGCTCTGCCCCGACAGCGACGGTCTCCGCGACAGCAGCGCCGTCTGAGCGAGTGGTCATCGAGTGCATCACTCTTTCGGATGGCTCAACATGGCGACTACCCTCCTTCAAAGGAAGCTGCAGTCCCGCTAAGTCATCGAAGCCCTCGACGCATTGATCGCGGTGACGAGTTTAAAGCGGTGTCGCGGCGAAGGCGTCTGTGCGGCTCTGCGTAATGAGCGGCGAATACCAAATAAAAACCATGAACACTCCGCTCGAAGGCTTGATCCGCGGAGTTGCGCTGCTGATATGCTCCGCGACTTGCACCGCCGACGGGCCGGCCAGGGCGCATATCACGATTCTCTCGACCACCGACCTTCACGGCAACATCTACTCGATCGACTACAACACAAACAAACCGGACGTGCGCGGACTGGCTCGCGTTGCGACCGTGGTAAAACAGTCGCGCAAGGAAACACCCGATCTGCTCCTGCTCGATTCCGGCGATACGATTCAAGGCACGCCTCTTACGTTCCATCACGCAAAGGTGAACAACAAACCGCCTGATCCAATGATGACGGTGATGAGCGCTATCGGGTATGACGCGATGGCAGTCGGAAACCATGAGTATGAATTCGGCCTTGATGTGCTCAACAAAGCCCGCGGCGAAGCTCGATTCCCCTGGCTCTCGGCAAACACCTACAAGAAAGGAACCGGCGAAACCTACTTCCAGCCGTTCATAGTCAAGCAAGTAAACGGCGTTCGCGTCGGCATTATCGGGCTGACTACGCCAGGTATGCCGAGTCTGGATGATCCTGAGCGCTACTATTCGAAGCTCGACGTGCGCGAACCTGTCGGCGAAGCGAAGAAGTGGACCGCTGTGCTCCGCGAGAAAGAACGTGTCGATCTGGTCATTATAGCGATGCACATGGGGCTTGAAGCCGATCTACGAACCGGCGAGAAGTTCCCTGGACAGATGCCGAACGAAAACGCAGCGCTTGCGATTGCCCAGAACGTTCCGGGTATCGATGTCATCCTGATGGGTCACACGCATCGCGAGGTACCTTCGGTCTACATCAACGGCGTGCTGCTCGCTCAGGCAGACAAGTGGGGGCGCAGCGTTGCGCGCGCGGACGTCTACCTGGAAAAGACAAGTGCGACCGGTCGCTGGCGCGTCGTTGCCAAATCGGCCCGCGCCATCCCCGTCAGTGAACAGGTGGAGGCTGATCCGGAGATCCTTCGCATAGCTGAGCCGTATCATCGTGAAACGCAGGCCTGGCTCGATCAAGTGATCGGCGACTCGCCCGTTGAATTGAAGGCTGGCGAAGAACGATTCCGCGACACGGCCATTCTCGACCTGGTTCATCGCGTACAATTGGAACTGGGCAACGCGGATGTTTCAACGGCGATGACGCTGAACTCAAAAGCGCGGATCCCGAAAGGCCCGGTGACCGTGCGCGACATCATCGGGCTCTATGAGTATGAAGCGACCCCGATCGTTGTAGAAGTTACAGGGAGGCAGTTGAAGGAAGCGCTTGAACATTCGGCCCGGCATTTTGGCCCATACAAACCGAACATCCCATTATCCGAGCTCACCGATGAGAGGTTTCCAAGCTACACCTATGACGTAGCGGAAGGCATCACTTATGATTTGGATATCTCAAAGCCCGTGGGCGAGCGCATTCTGAATATGCGCTTTCGCGGGCAGCCGGTCAGCGCTACCCAAAAGCTGCGCCTCGCGACGATCACCTTCCGAGTCAACGGCGGCGCCGGTTACACGATGTTTAAGGATGCGCCGGTCATCTACCGATCAAGCAAAGAACTGCGCGAGCTGATTATAGACTGGGTGAAGCGCAACCATCATATCCCTACAACACCGACAAACAACTGGCGGCTGCTGCCCCTGGGAGCGACCCTGGGAGCGCAGCCCATTTTTCATTTTCCATTTTTCATTTGTTATTTAAGAGAATCAGTCAAATCGCAAATGAAAAATGGAAAATGAAAAATGGGCTGTGCTCCCGGGCTCTCAGGCCACAGCTTGTCACCCTTACAACGCGTTGTTATCCTTCCTCTCGTTCGAAACCCTCGTCCTCCTATGGATACGCAAACCACCACGGCCAATCGCGAACGCTTCGAGAGACTGGTTAGTGAATTGACATCGCTTGAAGAGAAGCTTCGTCAAGGCGGCGGACGCGAGCGCATCGATCGGGAGCACAGCAAGGGCAAGCTCACCGCACGCGAACGTATAGAACTCCTCTTCGATCAGGATTCTCACTTTCAAGAGATCGGATTGCTGGTGGCTCACGACCTGTACGATGGTCAGGCTCCGGCTGCCGGGGTTGTGACCGGCATCGGCAGAATCGCGGGCCGCGAGGCTGTAGTCGTCGCCAACGACGCTACGGTTAAGGCCGGCTCGTGGTGGCCCGAGACGGTGCGCAAGGTGCTTCGCGCGCAGGAGATCGCGATGCGCTGTCGCGCGCCGATCGTATATCTCGTCGACTCGGCTGGTGTGAACCTTCCATACCAAAGCGGGGTGTTTCCAGGCCAATACGGCGGGGGAAGAATCTTCTTCTATAACTCGGTGATGCGCCGGTATCTGAAGGTGCCCCAGCTTGCCGCGGTGATGGGACAGTGTGTAGCCGGCGGAGCGTATCTCCCCGCGCTGTCCGACTTCATCATCATGGTCGAAGGCACCTCGTTCATGGGGCTGGGCGGGCCGAACCTTGTCAAAGGCGCGGTAGGTCAGATCGTCGACAGCGAGACCCTGGGCGGCGCGCTGACCCACAACGAGATATCCGGCGTCGCGCATTTCCGCGCGAAGAACGACGAAGAATGCATCGCCCGGTTGCGGGAGTTCGTGACCGAGCTTCCGCCACCGCGGCCGCTCCGAGTGCAGATCAAGGATGCTCGCGGTCCGCGACGGCCGCTGACTGATATCTACGACATCATTCCGGCGGACCATCGGCTTCCCTATGACATGCGCGACGTACTGGATTGCCTGCTCGATTCTGGCGACCTGGATGAGTTCCAGGCCGATTACGCCAAGGAAATGATAACCGGCTACGCGCGCATCGAGGGCATCCCTGTAGGCATAATCGCCAATCAAAGAGGGCTGGTTCGAGGTCCGGCCGGGAGACCGCCAAAGTTCGGCGGAATCATCTACACCGACTCCGCTGAAAAGGTCGCTTACTTCATCGAGACCTGTAATCGCCACGAGACTCCGCTTCTATTCCTGCAGGACGTATCCGGATTCATGGTGGGAACAGAAGCCGAACACTCGGGCATCATCCGCGCGGGCGCTCGCTTCGTCGAAGCGATGGCTACTGCGACTGTGCCGAAACTCGTGCTTACAATCAATCACGCATCGGGTGCCGGTTACTATGCGATGGCGGGTCAGGGCTTCGATCCGGACTTCATATTCACGTGGCCAACCGGCCGGATGGGCGTGATGGAAGGTGAGTCCGCGGTGATGGCACTGTTCAGTTCGGAGATCGAGAAGCTCGAGCGCAAGGGCCTCGAGCCAGACGAGAAAATGCAAGCCGAAATGGACCGCGTACGCGCAAAGTATGAGCGCGAGTTGGAGGCCCGCTTTGCGGCGGCCCGAGGATTCGTTGACGCGATACTCAGCCCTGAGGAAACACGCGCGGCCCTCGAGCTTGCGCTTCGCACCGCGCTCAACAATCCCGGACCGCACCTTGGCGTTCCCGTTTTACCCTACGCCGCGCCCAGCGAGGTCGACCGCTAAATTTGCAGTCGTCGCTCAACGCGAGTTGTCGGCGATGTCAGGATTTCAAAGGAGGCGTTCGTAGGAGCGACTCCCTGTAGCGGACGAGAGTCGCGAACGGATGTACCGTAGGTTGTCTACCTGCGGCACGCGATGCGAAACCAACCGCAGGTTACACAGCCTACGGTACATTTGATCGGAGGATTTCATATGAGATCAAGAGTTGAGTTGAGAAAGGTCCTGACGGCGGCAACATTCCTGCTCGCGCTGTCAGTGCTCGCATGCGAGAACAAGGAGACGGCTGGATTCAAACCCGAGATTCAGCCGCTTCCTGCCGGCCTCGCCCGTTATGAGGCGATGGAGATCCCCGCGGACAACCCGATGACACCGGAGAAAGTCGCTCTGGGCAGACAGTTGTTCTTCGACAAGCGTCTGAGCGGCGATGGATCGCGCTCCTGTTATTTCTGCCACGTGTGTGAGCACGGACTCACCGATGGATTGCCAAAAGCAATAGGCGCCTTCAACAAACCCTTGCCTCGCAGCAGCCCCACGCTCTGGAACATCGGCTACCAAAAGATGTTCTACTGGGACGGGCGCAGCCCTTCGCTTGAGAAGCAGGCGATGGCCGCATGGCAACTTGGCAACATGGGAGCGAAGGACCATGAAGCCGAGATACTTGCCAAGATCAATGGGCTGCAGGGCTATCGTTCCCAGTTCCAGAAAGTCTTCAGCGGCGACGCCACCGCGGAAAACATGATGCAGGCCATCTCCGCCTTCGAACGCACGATCATCAGTGGAGACACCGCCTGGGACCGCTGGCAGGCCGGAGACCAGTCAGCAGCATCCGAAGCCGCAAAGCGCGGATGGGAAGTCTTCAAAGAGGCCAAGTGCAACAACTGCCACGACGGAGTGCTGTTGACCGATCAGCAATTCCACAACGTCGGAATAGGAATGGATGCGCCGGAGCCTGACGCCGGCCGCGGCAAGATCAGCAACAAACCCGAGGAGACTGGCGCCTTCAAGACGCCGACGCTCAGAGACATCGCGAAATCGGCCCCGTACTTTCACGATGGCAGCGTCGCCACATTGGAAGACGCCGTAGACCTTATGTTGAACGGCGGAAAGCCGAACCAATACCTGGACAAGAAGAATCTTGAGAAGCGAACCATCACACCTGAGCAGAGACGCGACTTGTTGGAATTCTTGACATCGCTGAACGTGGACTGCCGGCTCTCGGAGCCGCCACTGCCACAAAAGTAGCGAAAAGGGTAGCATAGACTTTAGTCTGTGTTTGGCAATGGCCATACACCAAGAATCCGGACACAGACTAGAGTCTATGCTACCCCCGTTAAGCCGACCGCTTTGCCGGCCGGCTTAGTTTAATCATTGATGCTGAGTGTACCGAGCACGGCGATGAATATCCGCTGATAATCCTGACTCTCGTCTTGCGGCGAAACCGCGACCAGGTAAAACAGATCCCCGCTCTTGAGCATCGTCGTGTACAGAGTGACGAGTTCGGGCCGGCCGCTCAATTCCGAAATGTTCGTCAACGAGACCGCGAGCGCGTCACGCCTGCCGAGTGTTTCGCGCTGGTAGCCTCCGTTTCGGCGCAGATTTTGGTTACCTTGAGTAAGCTCGCGTATCAGATCGTCGGTCGCTGCTCTCAGCGAATTCGATTGCCCGCGGATCGCGCCAACCTGGATTCCGTGTGTGAATAGGAACTGACCCTGATCCTCGCGGTACGCTCCTTCCGGCGCAAACGTCACGCTGTCGTTTGAGGGCAGCTCGCGCCAATTGTCGGGAACGCTGATTCGGAAGGAGTTTCCGGTGTAATTTCGAAAGCGCGACGAAGGATAATCGACCTGTTGTCGCCGGCCGTTTTGTTGTGGGTATCGCTGGCCGTCTTGTTGCGGATAACGTTGATCGTCCTGCTGGGGATATCGCTGGCTGCCTTGCTGGGGATAACGCTGATCGTCCTGCTGGGGATATCGCTGGCTGCCTTGCTGTGGATATCGCTGATCGTCCTGTTGGGGATAGCGTGGATCGCCCTGATCGGGATAACGTTGATCGCCCCGTTGAGGATAACGCTGTTGGCTGCGGCTGATTTCCTGCATGGAGCGAGCTCGGGGCATCTCGCGCAAAACCGCCTGAACTTGAGTGAACGCGTTTGTGTTATGAATCGGGTTGTTGACTTGAAGGGAATCGGCTTCGCGATTGATGTACTCGAACCGATTGCCCGGATTCGGGTGATCGCTCAACCACTGCGGGCCTCCGCTGCCTCCTTGTCGTTCCAATGTGCGAAACATATTCGCGAGATCGTGCGCGTCGTATCCGGCGTTGGCCATTATGTGTGAGCCGAGGATGTCGGCCTGCTTCTCGTACTCTCGGCTGAACTTCAAAAAGTAAGCGCCGATTCCCATCTGGCCCAGCTGCCCGACACCCGGGGCGCCCAGGATTGCGCCGAGTATCCCGACGGCCGCAGCGCCGACTTGGTACTTCTGGGCCTTTGCAACTTGAGCGGTTCCGTGACGTAGGGCGACGTGACTGATCTCGTGCGCCACCGCTCCTGCCAATTCGCCTTCGTTATGCGCCGCCTCGATCAATCCACGATTTACATAAGTGAAACCGCCCGGCAGCGCAAACGCGTTCAGATCGCGAAGGTCCAAGACTTTGAATGTGTAATGAAATTGCGGATGCTGAAATTCGGCGGGAATCGCTTCGACCAGCCGCCGGCCAACTCGTTCAACATAATCCTGCGCACCCTGGTCGTGGAGCAATGGCAGTTGACGCTCAGCCTGTTGCGCTGCCTGCCTGCCAAGTTCGACGTCCTTCGCTTCACTGTATGGGTTCTTCGGGGCTACAACGCGCGTTTGCGCCAGGCTTGTGATCGGCAATGCTAGCAATGATAGCGACACCAGCACGCACAAGCGCGCCCTTAGACTGCCCGTTGTCTTCATATCAACCTCCGGTAAAACATCGATAGTGCAGGCTTTAGCTTTGCAAGGAGATCTACACCAGTCATTAGGATTCTTAACCCGCACGAAAAGTTGTAGTCTCTTTCCCGCAGGCCATCAATACAAACCTCTTCCGAGATTCATACTAATGCATCGCGCCGTCTTTTCCATAACCAGATTTCGGCGGAGCAGTGTTAATGTTTCGCGAGTGATTGGGCTTCGCTGGCCTCTCTTCGTTCGGCTGGGCGCTCATTTCGCGATCAATGTTGCGTTCAGTTCGCAGGTGGGAAGTGTCTGCCGCATTCCTGTGAAACTCAGGCGAGCACTTCAAGACGGGCTCTTTGCCGAGCTGAAACGTCTTCTTCTCGGTGCGCGGACAGTCTGCCGAGGCAAGCAAGCCACTTATAACGCAAACCTCAAGCGTAACCTCGTCTTGGTCACGAGATCCCGCTTCGGTCTCTGAAGTTGACAAGTCTTGCGGTTCCTGAATGTCCGATGTCTCGTCGGCTGCAGTCTCCGCGATCACCTCCTGGGTGCAACTCGAAGATGGCTCGGTGCCTGCGAGGAATACTTCCTGTATGCGCGCGGGAGAATCAGGGCTCGCCAGACACCCAGTCGCCGGGTCAATTTCGACCGTGACTAGTCCCCCTGGCCTGGCAAAAGAATCGCCGCCGAGCTCAGGACGAAGGTCGAGGGCCTGTTTCATGAAATCTGCCCACATCGGTAGGGCGGCGTCCGACGCTTTCATTCGAAGATCGCGGTTGTCGTCAAATCCGATCCAGGCAGCGCAAACTATCCGCGGGGTGTAGCCTACGAACCAACCGTCGCTCGACGTCCCGGTCTTGCCGGCTATCGCACCCTTCAGTCCCATTGCGCGGAGCCTCGATGCAGTACCCTCATCAACGACCGACTGCAATAGAGTAGTCACCAAGTAAGCGACCTGTGGAGAGAAAACGCTCGTACTCGACGCCTTGAGTCGTTCGGCCGGTCCGACCTTGTCCCCGCCACTGATGCTCGTGATTGGTATCGGTCGAAGCGCCATCCCATTGTTTGCGAATGCCGTATACGCGGCCGCCAGTTCAAGCGGCGAGACCTCGCTTGTACCGAGGGCCATCGAAGGATATACACGCGGCCTTGCAAGCCCGCTCTTCTCGGCCACATCCGCAACGTTGCCAAGACCCACGCTCATTGCAAGCGCGACGGCGGGGACGTTAAGCGAACGCCTCAAGGCTTCGCGCAGAGTCACGTTCCGATTAGTGAAGCCGCCATGATAATCGCTCGGTTTATACTCTGACTTTCCCCCATCGTAGTTGAACGTTTGAGGCGTGTCCGAAATCAGGCTCGCCGCCGTGTACGATCGCGTGCTGAGGGCTGTCGCATAAACAAACGGTTTGAAAGCAGAGCCGGGCTGGCGCTTTGCGTCAGTCGCGCGATTCAGTTGGCTTTCGTCATAACTCCGTCCTCCAACCATCGCCAGCACTTCTCCGGTGTGCGCGTCCATCGCTATCAAGGCGCCCTGCACTTGTTGGGGAGCCTCACCCTTTCGAGTTCGAGCCGAGCGCGAGAGTGCCTTATCGAGCTTTTCTGTCTGACGCTGGAGTGCACCATAAGCCGCGCGCTGCAGTCGAAGGTCCATCGTCGTCGTGATCCGGTGCTGAGATGACAGAGGCTGTGGGCCATACCGGTCGTCGACAAACCTCTGCGCATAATCGATAAAGTAGCTCGTGCCGAAATCATTCTGCACTTCGTGCTTCTTAATCTGAAGTGACTCGGTCTTTGCCGCCGCTGCTGCTTCGGGCATGATCGCGCCCGTACCTACCATCGCGTCGAGAACCCGGTTGCGCCTTTCCACTGCGCGTGCTTGATCTTTATGCGCCGAGTACCGATTCGGCCCGCGGATCAGGCCCGCGAGAAACGCAGCTTCTCCCAGACTCAGATCGCCCAGGTCTTTGTCGAAATAAACCTGTGCTGCTTGCGCGAAGCCGTTGATGGCGAAGGTACCGCTCTGTCCGAGGTACACATCATTGCAATATAGCGTGAATATCTCCTGCTTCGAGAGCCGCGATTCCAGGATAATCGCCATCGCCGCTTCTTTGAGCTTTCGACTCAAGGTCCGGTCGGCAGTGAGAAAGTCGTTCTTGATGAGTTGCTGCGTAAGCGTCGACCCGCCTTGAACGAATTCACCGTGATCCAGGTCCGCCTTCAGCGCCCGCAGAATTCCGCGCCAGCACACTCCATTATGACTGAAGAAGCTGTGGTCCTCCGTCGCAACGATTGCATTACGTAGATTGTCAGGTATGTCTGAGAACTGTACGGCGATCTTCTTTCGACGGTCTCCGTCCCGCACAGTCGCAAGCAACTCGCCTTCGATCGCTGCCGACGATAACCGTTCTCCGGTGATCGGATTTGTTAGCGAGACCACACGCCCGCCCTTGTCTTCCTGAATCCGCACAGGATTAAGACTAAGTTGACTTGAGGCGGCGTCCCCCGGGGATATCAGCATCGCATTCCCATCGGCCTCGAATGAGCCGGTCGCGTTTTCTTCGCCAACCGGCCGTTGTTGGTATCCCACCGCGCGCAAATAGTCAGTCAATTCATCCATCGGCAAGTGGTCTCCGATCGACAGCTTAAACGGCGCCGTGACTATAGCCACGGAATTGTCAAACGAACTGCCTTGAAGTCGCGCATCGATCTCAGCAGCCAGCTTGATATAGTAGTAGATCGTGACGAATGAAAACGCGGCGACGAAGACGGCCAGGACCAGAAGCACTCGTGGTTGCGCACAGCGACGGCCGAATGCCTTCAGGCTCGCAGGCAAATGAGTCGAGATAGCGGCAACGCGGTCCCGGAATAGTTGACGTACGGTATGGTCAGGCTTTCGCACCACGACTGTGCGGTATCGAGGCTTGGCATTGGTTCCGGCGCCGGTTCTGACTGCGACTCCCATTCTGTCTCCTTGTCTTCAAACAGGGCAAAGCCACTTGGATTAGCGATAGATGTATGAACTGGTCTTCTTCTGGTCCCAGTTAATGCTGTCTACGTTGTCCGGGTCCGATGCAAAAATCTCTTCGCTGAGCTGATCAGTGCTCAGGTGACCGTTTACATTAACGTAATAAACGATCTTGCCCGTCGGGTTATCGGGATCCTCGCGGTCCACTTTCCGCAATTCGCTAGTCATGTTTCTTTTCTCGAATATCTCGCGAAGGATCTGATCGGTTTCTTCGACCTTACGACTGGTGACCGTCAACTCCATCGCGCGAAATATCTCCTGGGGTTCGTAATACTCAAGGACAGACAAAACCAGAAGCGAGAAGAGCGACAGAATGATGGCGACCTCAACCTTCCCTACTCCCGACGCCAATCCTATCGCCAGGCTCATCAATAGAACCGTGATTTCCTTTGGGTCGCGAATGTTGGTTCGAAATCTGACCAGCGATGCGGCAGCGAATATGCCGAAGGCTCGGGCCGCGTTGTCGGCCACGATCATCATCAGAGCGGCCGCCACTATTGCAAGGAGTATCTGAGTCTGCGCGACATAGGGATTCCGTTGAAGGATGGCGATCTCTTTATGTGGACGGAAGGCAAGCAGCGCAGCGAGCAGCCCGGCGAGAGCGAGTTTTAGAGTAATTGACGCGGCCATCGGCAGCCACGCCATTGGCTCTTGTTCGTTTGAGGCTTGTCCGCCAAACAGTCCAGAGAGTCCCGGTTCACTTTGGCGCGCGGTTGAGGGCAATGCCGCAGCCTGAGGGGCGGTCACCCGAGGCGAGCTCTGTTTGCCGGTATCCTGAACAGCCGGCGTGTTTGCACGCCCGAATATCAGATACATCCCTAAGACCACCACCACCACCCCCCCAAGAAGCAACGCCAGCCCCAGAACGGGTTTTTTGTTCATTTTGGGCAATCGTCGCTTCCACCCTCGTCCGAAGACCGGCAAGGCCCGGTGAATAGCTCGCCGCCCATTGAACCCAACATCGCTGCCGCGCTCTTCTTGATTCTCCGTCGGGGCCACGCTATCCGGTTGCAAAGTGTCCTGGTGAATCTCGTCTTGCTCATGGTCTTGCTCATGATCGTTGCTCATAATGGCCCTCCTGTCGCTAGAATCGAACACAAGGCAGGCACAAACATGGCATGATCGGCAAATCGGATGCCGCGGGAATACCGGTTCTACGGGGTTTGGTTAGATGTCGGGTTTAGCGACGAATCGCTGTAAATAGGCGAGTTGAACTGGCAGCCTACTGCACACCTTCCATTGTTTCAGCGATGAGCTGATCGACGACTGTATTAAAATCGCCCGTTGCCTCGAACGTTCTTAGCTGGCGATCAGCGCTGGTGCCGCCTTCCAGAATCTGGTGGATGTAGTCGAGCTCCTTGCGGCTGCCCAATTCGTCAACCACATCGTCAACAAACGCGAGCAGCTCGAGGATCAAATCGCGAACGGGAACCTCCGTCTGCTTACCGAAGTCGATCAGCTTGCCGTCCAGGCCCCAGCGCACCGCACGCCACTTATTTTCCTGAATCAGCGCGCGCCGATAAAGACGAAAGCCCATGTTCATGCGATAAAGCTTGGACAGTTTCGCGACTATCGCCTGGATTAGCGCTGCGAGCGCGATGACTTCGTCGACTCTCGACGGTATGTCACAGATTCGAAACTCCAAGGTTGGGAAGGTAGGGTGAGGTCGGACGTCCCACCATATCTTCTTCGGTTTGTCGATGCACCCCGTCTTGAGGAGAAGATTGACGTAGTTGTCGTACTCAGAATAGGAACTGAAGTAATCGGGAATGTCGGTTCGCGGAAATTTCTTGAAAATCTCCGAGCGATAGCTCTTCAGCCCGGTCCTGGTTCCCATCCAGAAAGGCGAGCTTGTGGACAGCGCCAACAGGTGTGGCAGGAAGTAGCGCGCCGCATTCATCAAGTGTATCTGCGCTTCGCGGTCCTCGATGCCGACGTGCACATGCATCCCGAATATCAGCAGCGACTCGGCGAGCACCTGCATTTCGTCTATCAGCGCCTCGTAGTGTTCGCTGGGAGTGATCTTTTGATCCTTCCAGCTCGAGAACGGATGAGTCGAAGCCGCGGCTATGCAAAGACCTTTGCTCTTAGCGAGAGTGGAGACCGTGCGGCGGAGCTTGATTAGATCGGCGCGCGCCTCCTGGATGTTAGCGCAGATACCGGTGCCGACTTCGATCATCGACTGGTGCATCTCGGGCTTGACCTGCTCGCCCAGGAGCATGCGCCCCTCATCCATCATCTCGGTTATGTGCGAACGCAGCTCGCGCGTAACCGGATCGATGATCTGAAACTCTTCTTCGATTCCCAGAGTGAAGTCAGGCATTAGAACCCCAGAATTGCCGATTGCCGATTTTAGTGCACGTCCGCTGCACCAAATCGACATTCGCCAATCGGCAATTACTTCAGTCGACAATCATAGTCGGGACCATGCCGGCCCCGGAAGTAACGTTAGCAAGCGACGACGACGAGAGCCGAGTGAAGGCCCCCGAGACCTTACCAAAAAACAACAGCGGGTCGAGGTCCAGCAGTTGCTCGATCATATGCACACCGGTCTCGTCGACGAACGGGAATACTTCGCGCGAAGTCGTCACGCGCTCTTGAGCAAGATAGTCGGCACCCAGGGCTTCTTCGATTGCGCGGTCCCATGCGCCCTCGTCCGATTCCCAGCCGATGAAGATGCCGTGCCCGCCGTAGTCGTCGTTCGGCTTCAGCACCAGGGTGTCCCGCTTAGCCCGTACAAATTCGAGCAGGTCAATCTCTTCTCCGCCGTGAGTCGTCTTCGCATGCTCAATCCTGCGCGTCCACGGTATTGAACGTCGAATCGCTTGCTTCTCCGCATCTGAGAAGTAGTGTTGATGCCGCTCATCTGTCAGCACTCCGAAGAGCATTTTCTTGTGGACGTACTTGGTTCGAAACGAATTAACGAACACCGCCGCGCTCGTCTTGTAAGCTTCGACAAACGCCTGACACTCATCTACCTTCTCAATTAGCTCGGTAGTCAGCACCCGCCTGTAGACCAGATCTATCCTGAAATCGCCGTGATGCAACTTCCCTTCCCGCAACTCCAGGTCGCGCGGATCGGCAATCGTCGTCGAATAACCGTGCCCCTCAAAGTACTCTTTGAACAACTCGAACTCTCGCTGGGTAGGCAGTCCCCGATAATCCACGATCGCGATCTGAGGCCTCTCACCGCGGCCGCGAACGCGCTCGTAGACTGCAAGCATTGCGTCCAGCATGTTCTGCCGGCAATACATCGGCGTGACTCTGTGCTGAAGCGAGAACTCGCGCATAAGCGGCAAGCGGCAAAAGATCTCCGCCGCTACATCCTGATAAGCGATCCCGGCAGGACACTCGGCATTCAACTCGACAAACTGATAAGTCTCGTCAGTCAGAAAAGAATCCAACCGCGATGTAACCGAGACTTCCTCGTAGCCCGGATCGACGGCGACCAATTCACGCTCGCCTTCGGTCAACCCTATCTGCTCGAGCATCAGCTTATCGTCAGGCGCAAGGCGGCCGACTTTCTCGATCGCGCCCCACACGGTCTCGCACGTTCGCGTTATTTGCTGCCATTCGCTTCGCGTGACGAAGTGCGGCCGCAGATAGGGAGACAGCATTCGCCCGCCAAAGACGAAGCGCGCTTCGCTCAATCGCTGCTCGAGAAAAGCGCGCGACTCCTCGAGCAGCGCCGGCTTGCGCTCGATCAGTGAGTTGTAATCATTAGCTGCCTGGCTGGTCATCGGTGGTAATACGACGGATAGGTCCTATACGTCCTATATCTGCGCCGCGGGCTTACTAGCGCTCGGCCGTTTGATCTCGTGATTCAAAAGCTCGTTCCATCTGTGACTGGCTATCGTCGGCTCTCCGTGCAGCGCCGTCTCAATCGCCAGGTCGGCGACTTTTTCAACCATCCATTTGAAATAGATCGAACCTACCGACCACCAGTCGGCATCAGGCGCCGGATTCATATAATCGATCGCGTAAGGCACGCCGCCCGTAATTGCGAACTCGACGGTGTTGATGTCGTAGCCCAGCGCCTCGTTGATCTGAATCGTCTCGCGCCGCACACGCGCATCCATCTCAGGATCGAGATAGTTGTCGACGACAAGGTAACGCTGAAAGATCGGATCGTAAGGCATCGGGCATACGTCCTTCTTCCCGATGCAATAAGACCTGACGTAATGAGTGAACGGGACGTACTCCTGCAAGACCATGCAGTCGGTCCCGCTGGCGTCGTATTTTTCCATCAGCTCTTCGCGATTGTTCACCCGAGACACTCCGCGCCAGCCGCCTCCGTCGAACGGCTTGATGAAGGCAGGAAAGCCGATATGCTCGATGATGCCGTCCCAATCGAGCGGATACTCGAGGTTCCTGAGTGACTCAGCAACGACGCCTTCTTTGTATTCTTTTTGCGGCAGCAAAATCGTCTTCGGCACGGCGATGCCCAGATAAGTTGCGAGCGAGTAGTTGAAGAACTTGTCGTCGGCGTTCCACCAGAATGGATTGTTTATAACTTTCGCTCCGGCTAGCACGGCGCTCTTGAGGTAAGCTCGATAGAACGGCACGTCGTGCGAGATTCGATCAATTATCGTGTCGTACCGGCAAGGCTCAGCCATCCGCACCCCGCCGAGCTTTATGTATTCCGCGGTGACTCCGGCGTTTCGGTTGTTGATCTCGCTGATGAGGGCTTGAGGAAAAGTCCCCTCACGGCCCACGAGTATCCCGATCTTCATTATGTTCCTCCACATTGAATGACGCGGCGAATTCTATAGTACGGCTTCGAGCCGTTGCAACCGGCCCCTTTCAAATACCGACGCAGTCGGAAGTTCTGCAACCCCGAGGGGGTTGCGGCCCTACGGTAGCCCTCGCGCAGCGCCGCAACGTTGGTTCACCATTCGAGTCGCGAGAGGCGCAACCCCGTTGGGGTTGGGTCGGTCCTGGTATCGTGTCCCAAGGTAGCCGAGTACGACAACCTTGGGCTCTGAGACGCAATCCCCTTGGGATTGCCGGTTCGGCGTTCGCATGCATTGGCGCCCGGTGCGAGATTCGATCTATTATCACTCGGTGCAATCCTTAACACTCCGCAAAGAGATCGAGCCGAAAGGAAGAACGCTTATGTTTCCACTAAGGACCAATCATACTTCAACGCATTTTCTATCAATCACGCTTATCTGCATCGCGCTCTTAGCAGCATCTTGCAACAAGACCACACAGCCATCGAATAGCTCCATCGCCTCGACTCCTTCGGTTGGCTCTTCAGCCGCCGGCGACTTTGAAGGAATGATCGCAATGAAAATGTCGGCCGAAGATCAAAAAGGCGCTGAGATGACCTACTTCCTCAAAGGCCGGCACACCCGCATCGAGACGAAAGTCGCCAACCTCCCTGAAGGCTCGGCGGTGATGCTCTGGGACTTGGAAGGCGGGAAGGTAACGACGCTCATGCCGTCGAGAAAAATGTACATGACGATGGACATGAAGGCGGCCGCCGAGGACCTCAAAGAGATGAAGAAATCTCAAGGTAAGGAAGAGGCAGAGTTTCCGAAGCTCACGCCGACTGGCAAGCAAGAGACGATCGCCGGCTACACGTGCGAACACTGGTTGATGGGTGAGGAGCAAGACGTCGACATGTGTGTAGCGAAAGGCTTGGGGTATTTCGGTATGGGAGGTCAATCGGGAGGAGGTCTTGGCTCATTGAAGAACCTCGCGTTCAGTCCCAAACTTCTTGCCGAGGCGGCGGCTCATCCGGAATGGGTGAAGTTTCTGGAAGGCGGCGCGTTTCCCTTGAAGCTCACCGCGATGGAGGATGGCAAGGTCAAGATGACGATGGAAGCCACGAAGGTTGAGAAGAAAGCATTAGACGATTCGCTCTTCTCGATCCCGCCGGATTATAAGGAATTCAGTATGCCGAATATGCCGAGCGTACCTGCCGGCAAACAGTAGTTCGCTGAAAGTAGAAAACCCAGCTGTTAAAAGTTCGAGTCCCCTCGAATCCTCATGTTTTGGGGATTGGTGTCGTCTTCCCTTCTGATATAATCTCGCCGCTTAAGCGCGAACAGAGTACAACACATGTCATTCACAACTGGAACGACTCTCGGACACTACAAGATACTCGAGTCAATCGGCGCGGGCGGCATGGGTGAGGTCTACAAGGCCACCGACACAAGGCTCGATCGCCAGGTCGCGCTGAAGATCCTTCCCGCAGCCCTGGTAACCGATTCGGATCGCGTGCGGAGATTCATCGGTGAAGCAAAGGCAGCGTCTGCTTTGAATCATCCGCACATCATCACCATCTACGAGATTGGCGAAGCTCAACTCGACACGGAGAACCCGCAGTCTGTTGCCCATTACATCGCGATGGAGTACGTCAGCGGCGCCACGCTGCACATCAAGATTCATCGCGAGGATCTCGAACTGAAGAAGCTGCTCGAGTACTTCGCGCAGGCCGCCGACGGGCTGGCCAAGGCTCACGCCGCCGGCATTGTCCACCGCGATCTGAAGCCCGACAACATCATGGTGACCGAGGACGGCTACGCCAAGATCCTCGACTTCGGACTCGCAAAGCTGATCGAAGCCAATGAGCCTATTGGGCTATCGAGCGTGGACCCCGGCGAGGCGGCGACAGCTGTGATGGACAAAACGAGGCCTGGCGTCGTCATGGGAACCATAGGCTATATGTCGCCCGAACAAGCGCAGGGCAAACCGGTCGATCCGCGCTCGGATATTTTTTCCTTCGGCTGCATTTTGTATGAAGCCGCCACGCGTCATAAGCCTTTCCGGGGCGACTCGGTCATCGACTCGCTGCACAAGATCGTCTACAGCCAAGCGCCGCCGATCGCTAACTCGAACCCTGACGCGCCCTTGGAACTTCAGCGCATCATACGCAAATGTCTCGCTAAGGATCCGGCCGAGCGTTACCAGTCGATTAAAGACATCGCCATCGATCTTCGCGATCTGATCAAAGAGTATGACTCACAGCCGAGACTTTCCGGGGTGTTTGCTCCTCAGCCGACTCTCACTCAGGGTTACCAACCAGTTACTGCCCAGCATCCGTTCCAGCTTGCGGTGACCGAAGCTCAGTCGGTCGTCACTGCTCCGAGCGGATCAATGCCGAGCGGGCCGGTGTCCGCAATCACGCAAACGTCAGAGCGCCACGGACGCCGGAGCGCGATACTTGCAGGCCTGCTCTTGTTTGCACTCATAGCGGTGATCTCGATCTACCTTCTCGTTGCTCAGAAGTCGAGGAAGTCAACGGGACCTGCCTTTCAGAACACGGCAATCAGCAAACTCACAAGCACAGGCCGAGCCCTGCGCGCTGTCATCTCTCCAGACGGAAAGTACGTCGTGCACGTGGTCAACGAAGCCGGAAAGCAGAGCCTGTGGGTGCGTCAGACCGCCACGTCAAGCAACGTGCAAATTGTCGCTCCGGGTGAGGGCGGGTACATCGGCATGACCTTCTCACACGATGGCAACTACATCTATTTCGTCAAAGGAGAGAAAGGCTCCAGCATCCGCAGTCTTTATCAGGTTCCGGTTCTTGGAGGCACGCCCAGGAAGCTAATCGATGACGTTGACAGCCCGATCTCTTTCTCGCGCGACGGAAAGCGCTTCGCATTTGACCGCAACTCACCCACCGAGTGCTCGGTAATAATCGCGAACGCTGATGGCAGCGGCGAGCAAAAGCTGCTGACGTACAAGCAGCCAGACATTTTCCTTCAAGTTGAGTGGTCACCCGATGACAAAGTGATCGCGGCAGCCACAAGGAAGATCACCGGCGGCTATAGGAACGAGATTGTTGCGATCCAGGTGTCCGATGGCAGCGAGAAGGTCATCGGATCGCAAAAGTGGCTGGCTCTCGGGGGGTTCGCGTGGTTAGCAGATGGCAGCGGGCTGGTTCTGAGCGGCGTGGATCAAACGCCCGGGGCGCGACAGTCTCAGATATGGCAGCTCAGCTATCCTGAGGGAAAGGCGAAACGAATCACAAACGACCTGAACAACTATTCGGGGGTCAGCCTGGCGGCAGACTCCGCATCGCTGGTGACTGTGCAAGCCGATGCTGTCGCCAACCTGTGGGTCGCACCCGACGGTGATGTGGGCCGCGCCCGACAGATCACCTCGGGTTCGGGCAGATACGATCAGATATCTTTGACTCCGGACGGGCGGCTCGTCTACATCTCAGATGCCAGCGGCGCCGCCGACATCTGGGTGATGGATGCCGATGGGAAGAATCCGAGGCAGTTGACTTCGGACACCGGCGTAAACGTCTTTCCGGCTGCTTCGCCCGACGGGCGCTTCGTCGTTTTCGACTCGAATCGCGGGGCCAACCCCGTGACGTTCAACATCTGGCGAGTCGCACTCGATGGGAGCAACCCGCGACAACTAACGCAAGGAGAAGGAGAGTACTTTCCAGCGTGTTCGCCTGATGGCAAGTGGGTCGTGTACACGCCGTTAAGCAGCGGAGGGAAGCTATCGTTGTGGAAGATACCAATCGATGGCGGCGATCCGGTTCAAATCAACGACCGGCTTTCGGTAAAGCCTGCTATCTCACCCGATGGGAAATGGATTGCGTTCCATACAAGCGGGGACCAACCGGGTTCAGGCGCTAAGCTTGCGATTGTTCCTTTTGAGGGCAGCGAGCCGCCGAAGCTGCTTGCTGTGCCGGTCGCCCAGTATCGGTGGTCCGCTGACAGCAAAGCGATCTTGTACCTGGATGACAAAGAAGGGGTCTCAAACATCTGGAGTCAGGCCGTTGATGGGGGCGCGCCCAGGCAACTGACCAAGTTCACAGCCGATCAGATCTTTAGCTTTGATTGGTCGAGAGATGGAAAGATGATGGCGTGCTCGCGCGGAGTCGTTACCACTGACGTTGTGCTGATCAAAGATAATGGGCGCGCACCGAAGGAATAGTGAGGCGCCGCATGATCAACTCACTATCGCACGCCGGAAGGCGTCGGCAAGATTAGCTGCAGTCGTCCGATTCAATGTCTCGTTCACGCCAATCAGGAACCTGCCGTCTGGTGACGGCGGCGGAAGGACTACACCCAGCGCCACGAGTTTCTTCCGAAAAGCAGCAGCATCTGTCCGGTTGACGCGAAGATGAAACAGGTTTGTGCCCGACGGTATCCGCTCGATCGTGAAAGCTTCGTGCTCGCTCAGCGCGCGGATAAACTCGTCGGAGCTGCGAACCGCTCGACTGAAACGATCCAAAAAGCCACTAAGGTAGTGAAGCGCCACCGCCGCAAAAGGCCATGCGTGGCAAAGCCCTCCACCGAACATCCGGCGCACATGATACATACCGTCGAGCAGCTCCCGTGGGCCGGCTAGAATCGCGCCCGATGCCGCGTTGAAATATTTGTAGAGCGACACATACACAGTGTCGAACGGCTGCGTGTACTCAGCGACTTCCTTTCCGGCATACGCGGCCTCGAGGAACAAGCGCGCGCCGTCCAGGTGGAGCCTAATGCCTTCGCGGCGCGCAAGCGCAATGACTTTCTTCATCTCGGCCGGATCGAAGATTGCTCCATGCTTACGGCGCACGGGTGTTTCAAGAGAAATGACCGATACACGAGACGCAACTCGCCCGGTTCGGGTCTGGTCGAGGAGTTGCTGGACTTCGTCGGCGGTGAAGGAAGCGCGGCCGGGCGCCAGCGGTATGAGCGTGATGTTGCTAAGAGTCTGTACGCAGTCGCCGGTATCCTGATAAAGATGACTCTCGGCCTGGGCGATGGCCCGGCACGGCCCCCCAGCGAGCGCCCGGACGGCCAAGTGGTTCGCGAGTGTGCCCGTCGGCATAAACACCGCGCGCTCCTTCCCAAGAACTCGGGCGAATTGTTTCTCCAACTCGTCGACCACCCCGTCGAGGATATACGTGTCGGGAACAATCCCCTTTTCCTCTGCGAGGTGCGTCAGCAGACGTGAATACTGTGCCGGGGTCAGACCGAGACCGTCCCGCTCAGGCGGACTACTCGGTCATCCGCGTCCTGAGCCGCATCATCGCTCTTTCGCTGAGTAGCACCGATTACGAAACCCGGTGCGGTGACTCCGAGCGCGCCCGCGACGCTTTCGAGTTCAAGGAATCGACGCCGGTTCAATTTTGTCATAGCAAGATCTCCCCGGACTGCCGCTTTAGTTCTTTAGTCCCTACCGAAGTTTCGCGCAAAGGGCGCCAAGGACTCGCAAAGACGCAAACTCGGAACCCTTCAAGAAAGCACAGGTAAAGTCAGGGAAGCCTTTTGTACACTCTGCCGAGCTGGCTGAGCATAACCCTCAGGCAGGTCGCCGTTGTCCTCTCGAAGATACTGCAAGTAGTGCGGCTTCAATCCGGCGATCAACTCTTTGCGCGACTTCACCTTGATCGGCTTGCCGGTGTAGATCTTGCCCATGCGGCCCATCATCTTCTCGGACATCGCGCTCGAAAACATCAACAGCGGCCACTTGAAGTTCGGGCCGTTCAGCTTTCGAAGCTTGTAAATCCACAGCGCGATCGCGCCCACTCGCCACGCCGTCGGGGCCCACCAACTGTACTGACCTGGCCGAAGGTTCATCTTCCAACACTTCATTATCAACTGCCACTGAAGCGGTGTGAGCTGCATGGTCTCGGTCACGCCCGTCTTCATCTCCATTCGCGTGTCGTGCAGCGGAGTGAAGATCGACGGGATGAAGAAAGCGAACAGACCGCGCCGCTCAACTTCGTAGATCAAATCGAGCGTCGCCATAACGTCTTCGTCGGTCTCGTCGGGGTTGCCGACTATCAGGGTCATCGCTGGGAACCAGTTGTTGGCGTTCAGAACGGTCAAGCCTTGAATCACCACGCTGGGCCAGTCTTCGATCGAGAACGGAACGCCTTTGCTCGGCATGATCTTCTTCGCCATCGCGACTGATCCCGTTTCAAGACCGATCAGCGGTGTCAGCGATTTCTTTTGCGGATGCGAGCTCAGGTAAGGAAGGTGAATCGGGCTTTTGGGCAGCAGAATACCTGAAAGCTTCTCGATCAGAAGCGGATCGACAACGGCCGGCGCCATAGTCGAGTGGCTGAGCACGTGCTGCTCGACGCCCGGCGTATTGACGATATCAGAGTAGAGATCGAGAAGCGCTTCACGATTGGGAAAGTAGAAAGGCGTGTCGGTGTGAACCTGACCCCAGATAAACATGTCTTCAGTGGCAAGCGAGATCTGTTTGTTGCCTTCGCGCACGTTGGCGCGGACGGCTTTTATGATCTGATCTTTCGGAAGATCGATCTGAGGATTCAAATCTGGAAGGCAGAACTGGCAGCGGCGGCCGCAACCCGTAGTCATCTCGACAACGCCGAAGGTGGTTCGCTTGTCGGGGAATAGAATGCCCTCGCGAGTTGTGGGATGCTTCACCTCGATCTCGCGCGGCAGCGCTTCACCCCGAATGGCCTTACGAAAGAGATCGAGCGTATCGAGAGACTCGCTGCGCCCCTCGACTACACAGTCGACTCCGAGTTCGTCATAGAGGTCGGTCTGGATGATCTGCCAGCCGCCAGAGCCGCCTACGATTACTTTGAAGCTGTCTCGATAAGGATTCTCTTTGATCTGCTTGAACATTAACCGAGCGTAGTGCGAGTTTATAGGCATCTTCGACGAGCCGAAGATCGAGGTGTATACGCCGGCCGCGAAGGTCACACCCAGCGGGTTGTGAGTCGAGACGGCCACGACGCGCGTGTTTGGTCCGACGAACTTGTGGAGGTCATCCGGAAGACAAGCGGCCATGTCATCGGCGTTGAACTCGCGCTGAAGCGACGCCTCGAGCACGCGAGTGCCCGCCGGCATGTAACGCGCGGAGCCGTCGTCGTTGACTTCGACATCCCGCCACTTCGGGTACTTGCGATTCAACACGCCTTCCATCCATATCGGCATGGAAGCCATCCCCATCTGTATGAAGTAGCCCGCGTGATCGATCGTCTCGGTGAGCGGCGCGGTGAGAACAATCAGCTTGCCGCCGTCCTTCGCGGCTTCCACCGGAGCCTTATGCAGATCGCCGTTCGACTTCGCCTGTTCGGCCTTATCACCGTTACTGTGCACTTGTGTGAAGCTCATCGTCTTAGTTTGTCTTTCCTTTTTTCCGGCCCTCCATCTAACAGGGGCCGGTTGATATGAAGAGCAGCGTTATGGCTGCTTGCAGAGCGGGCCTTATTCTATACGAAGCTGGCCTTTCTGACTACTGGAAATTGTCCGGGTGTGGCTTGCGTGCTATACGTAAGAAACAAAATCTGGGAGGGAACAATGAAAGCCATTCGCATTCACGAGTTCGGCGGACCTGAAGTGATGCACCTTGAAGACTTGCGCGATCTAACGGCGGGGCCGGGTCAAGTTGTCGTTCGAGTTCGAGCGATCGGCGTCAACCCGGTCGATACCTACATCAGAGGGGGCTTGCACGCAGTTAAGCCGCCCCTGCCCTACACCCCGGGAGCCGACGCGACCGGCGTCGTCGAGTCGATCGGCGAAGACGTCACTAAAGTGGCGGCAGGCGATAGCGTTTACGTCGCTGGGACGATCAGCGGGGCGTATGCCGGTCAAGCTCTGTGCAGCGAATCGCAGGTGCACCGCTTACCGCCTCACGTAACATTTGAGCAGGGCGCGGCAGTCGGCATCCCGTATGCGACGGCTTATCGGGCGCTCTTTCATCGCGGGCGGGCTCGAGCGGGCGAGGTTGTGCTTGTGCATGGCGCGACCGGCGGCGTCGGCACCGCTGCTGTTCAGCTAGCTCGCGCCGCGGGGATGACTGTCATCGCTACAGGCGGAACGGACAAGGGACGAAGCAATGTCGCCCAGCAAGGGGCGCATCACGTGCTTGATCACCACGCGCCGGATTATCTGGATCAGATCATGGCGTTCACTGACCGCAACGGCGTCGACGTGATCCTGGAGATGCTCGCGAACGTGAACCTTGCAAAAGATCTCGGCCTCCTGGCGAAGCACGGGCGGGTGGTGGTAATCGGCAACCGCGGCAAGAGCGAGATCGATCCGCGAGCCGCGATGACTCGCGATTTGAGCATCCTGGGAATGACGCTGTCCAACAGCTCGGATGAAGATCGGGCGAGCATTCACGCGGCCCTTGTTGCAGGATTGGAGAACGGGACGTTAAGGCCGGTTGTCGGAAAGGAGATGCCGCTTGCGGAGGCGGCCCGGGCTCATGAGGTGGTATTGGAGCCGGGCGCTCTCGGGAAGATAGTGCTGATTCCGTAGTGGTCAGTGGTCAGTGGCCAGTAGTCAGTGATCACTGACCACTGACCACTGACTATTCGACCCAATCCGCGATGAACACGTTCGTATCGCCCTGGACCTTGTCGTTGCGGTTCGAGGCGAACACCAGTTTCTTGCCGTCCGGGCTGAACATCGGGAAGCCGTCAAACGTCGGGTTGAAGGTGATGCGTTCAAGGCCGGTCCCATCAAGGTTGATCGCGTACAGATCAAAGTCCCGGCCCTTCGGATCAGCCATATTCGAAGCAAAGATGACTCGCTTCCCGTCGGGGAAGAAATAGGGGGCGAAGTTGGCTTTGCCGTTGTTCGTAATCTGGCGCTTACCGCTGCCATCGGCTTTCATCACCCAGATATCGAGAGTCGTTGGCCGAATCAGATTCTCCTTTAGCAGCGCCTTGTAGTCGGCGATGTCTTTTTCAGTCTTCGGGTGATTGGCGCGAAAGACGATCCACTGACTATCGTATGACCAGAACGGACCGCCGTCGTAGCCTATCTCGTTGGTCAGCCGCTGCACGTTCTTGCCATCCAGATCCATCGTGTAGATGTCGAGGTCGCCATCCCGCATCGATGTAAATGTGAACTTCTTTCCATCTGGAGAAATCACCGACTCAGCATCATAACCGGGCGTTTTTGTAATCTGCTTGAGATCGGAGCCGTCAGGCGCGGCACTGAATATGTCAAAGCCGGGATAGATGGCCCACACGTAGCCCTTTGAGAAGTCGGGCTTTGGCGGACAATCCGGGCTCGCCAGATGTGTAGACGAATAGGTGATTCGCTTTCCGTTTGGAAAGAAGTACGAGCAGGTAGTCCGGCCCTTGCCGGTCGAAACCATTCGTACATCCGAGCCGTCAATGTTCATCGTGTAGATCTGATCGCAAGCGCGGCCGTCACGAGTCGATTGAAAGATCAGCTTCTTTCCGTCGGCTGAAAAATAGGCTTCGGCGTTCTCGCCGCCAAAGCTGAGCTGACGAATGTTGCGCAGGTGCTTCTCTTCCGGGAGCCGGAGCGGATCGTCTGTGGCAGCCGCAGGAGCGAAACCGAACGACGAAACCACGGCAGCAATCAGTATCAGCGAGATCAAGGCAATTCTCATCATCCCTCCGATGAAATGTCCGACAAACTTCAGTTTGTCGTGGGGTTCGCAACCGGCTTGTCTTCTTCGAGTGACAGACCGTCGCCGAAAAACCGTCGTCGACAAACAAGTCAGCGGCAAACGGAAGTTTGCCGGACAAGCTGGGCAGCGAGCTTGATAGCTTCAACCATGCTTCCGTGATCGGCGATCCCGCGGCCCGCGATGTCAAAAGCAGTGCCGTGGTCGACCGAGGTCCGAATGATCGGCAGCCCTAGCGTCACGTTGACCGCGCGGCCGAACGCGAGGCACTTGACCGCGATCAATCCCTGATCGTGATAGCACGCGGCGACTGCGTCGAACTCGCCTCGCCACGCCCTCAAGAAAAGCGTGTCGGCCGGAAAGGGGCCGGTCACATCTATATTGTGTTTGGTTCGACATTCTTCGATGGCCGGCGTGATCTCGCGCGTTTCTTCGGAGCCAAACAGTCCGTGCTCCCCGGCATGAGGGTTCAGTCCCGCAACCGCGATCCGAGGCCGTGCGATGCCGAACCTTCGCAGCTCGTGGTGAGCCAGGGTAATCGCGTTTGCGACTCGGTCTCTGGTGATTGATTTGATTGCATCCGCAAGGCTGGTGTGGATAGTCAGCAGAAAGACCTTTAGATCGCCCGCGAAAAAGCACATAAGCGAATCCGCAGCGCCGCACAGCGCGGTGATCATTTCGGTGTGACCCGGGAAAGATGAACCGGCCAGCTTGAGTGATTCTTTGTTGATGGGCGCAGTGGTCATCGAGTCCAGATTGCCAGCGAGGCAGAGTCTCACGCAAGCCTCGATTGCCGCGATGGCGGCGCGTCCCGACGCTCCGGACAAAGCTCCCCACTCAATGCTCTCGTTCAGGTTGTCTGTATCGAGAATAACCGGCTTATCGAAGTCGCCGGAACCCGAGTGCTCTTCGCCGTACGTTGGGAAGGCGGCATTCAGACCGAGCGCGTCTGCTTGCCTCCGAAGCTCTGCCGCGGCGCCGATGATGACCGGTTTGCAGAATGCGCGCACGTCATCATCAGCGACAGCCTTGAGCACTATCTCAGGGCCGATGCCAGCCGGGTCTCCTATTGTGATTCCAACGCGCGGTTTGTCGGGACTACTAGGTGCTCGCGTCACAAGGGTCCATGGTCGCGAGGAGAGGATAGAGCGGGGTGACTCCAGCCGCCAGCCTACTCTTCTGGCGCTTCCTCGATACGGTCCTCAATACGGTCCTCGCTATCGCCGTTGCCGCCTTCGGCATCCTCGGTTTTGTACATGTACTTGATGTTATGTTTCAGCACGAGCAAGTTGGGCCCTTCAGTGCGATGCAGCTTAATGCAACCACGGTCATACCACTCGATGCTTCCTCTGAGCTCTTCGCCATCCTGTAGCACTATTACCATTTGGGTCCTGTTGTCCATCTGCTTCTTGTAATAGAAGCTCTCGGCGTGAGTCTGTTCGGGTGGCACGCGCTTGCGATTCGGATCGTTCGCGTTGCGGCGATGTTGAGAATCGCGATCCGATCGCTCCCGTACTTCCGCAAGGGTCGGTCTTATCAGTTTCCTATTCACCACACATCCTCCAAACGATGAATTGAAGTTCCAAACGGTTTTCGAGAAACGCATGCGCTCCTGGCTGTTTCGATCGGGTGCAACTCCCCAGAGCCGAACGCGGTTAGATTCAAGTTAGCGTCGACGCTGACTCCCCGGTAGTTTTCCAGCTAGAAATGTCGCGGGTGATTGTCCACCGTTCAGAATGGGTTCATAGTAGCCAATCAAAAAACAAAACGCAAGCGGAAGAAGCGAGTGGCCAGTGGTCAGTGGCCAGTGACTACTGACCACTGACGGCGGCCTTTTTACTTTTTACTTTTAGCCGCCTGATTGGTGTAGAATAAAACTCTCGTCCGGCCAACGGCCGGCGCAGTGGAGGAAAAAACTATTAGCAACATCGACGGGAATCTACAGGGACTCAAGCAAAATCAAATCCACCGCCTTGAAAAGCTGTACAAGAGGCGGATCCCACCACGCGAGATCGTCACCCAGGAGTTTGCGCGCCAACTGTGCGAAGCGTCGCACGAGATTCATCGTCAGGTCGGCGTGCTCGTCAATCGCAACGGCTACGTCGAGCACGTGATCGTGGGCAACGCTCGCAGCATCGTGCTGCCGGATCTGAAACGTGTGCGAATGGGCGCTGACCGCTTTCGAGGGTTGCGCTGTCTTCATACACATCTGGCGGGGGAAGGGCTGACTCAAGACGACTTGACCGACCTCGCGCTGCTCAGGCTGGACCTGATGGCCGCGATCGATGTGCGCAAGGATGGTATGCCGGGATTGGTTCGAGCGGCGCATTTGTTGCCGGCCGACGCCGACGGATCGGCAAGGCCTCCTCTTGAGATCGATGCACTCTCCACCGAGGAACCGCCCGCGATCTGGGGCTTTCTCGATCCTCAGGTGCCGAGTCAGCTCGACATAGATTTCATCGATTTGATCGAGTCGCTCGAGGAAGAACTTGCTCGCGCGCGTCACGTTCGCAACCCGCGCGATCATCGCGACCGGGCAATTCTTGTCGGCGTAACGACAGGGAGCGCGCTCTCGGCGCAAGAATCCGTTGACGAGCTTCGCGAGCTTGCGCGCTCCGCCGGAGTCGTTGTGCTCGACTCGATCGTTCAGCGCCGCCAAAAACTCGATCCTCGATCGCTGGTTGGCCGGGGCAAGCTCGATGAGTTGATCATCCGCAGCCTTCAACTCGGCGCCGACGTGATCATCTTCGATCAAAACCTTACACCGGCACAGGTCCGCGCGATCAACGAAGCTACCGACCTGAAGATAATCGACCGCACCCAGCTCATACTCGACATCTTTGCGCAACGCGCGCAGAGCCGCGAAGGAAAGATTCAGGTCGAGCTTGCGCAGTTGAAATACATGCTTCCGCGCCTCACCGGCTCAGGGATTGAGATGTCCCGGTTGATGGGCGGAATTGGCGGGCGCGGACCGGGCGAGACCAAGCTCGAGGTAGACCGGCGACGCGTGCGAGACCGGATACATCTTCTGGAAAAACACATTGAACAAATTCGAACAAGCCGGCGCGTGCAGCGGACGCGGCGAATGCGGCGCGACTTGCCGATAATCTCGATCGTCGGGTATACGAATGCAGGAAAGTCGACGTTGCTAAACGCGCTCACAGCGTCAACGGTCACGGCGGAAGACCGGATGTTTGCAACGCTCGACCCGACGAGCAGGCGCTTGAGACTGCCCCGGGATCAAGAGGTCATCATCAACGACACAGTCGGCTTCATCCGCGACCTTCCGCCGGATTTGATAACAGCGTTTCGCGCGACGCTCGAGGAAATGGAAGGATCGAATGTGTTGATTCACCTGGTCGACGGTTCGAGTGCTCACATCGAGGACCACATCGAGGCGGTCCACAAGATCCTCGACGAGTTGAATCTGTCAGGAATCCCGCGGTTGCTCGTCCTCAACAAGTCCGATTTGCTGACCGAGGAGGGCCTCGAGAACATGAAGCTGGGGTATGACGCGATCTTCATCTCGGCTCTGAATCGACAATCGCTGTTGCCTTTGACTCGACGCCTAAGCGAAATGCTGGAAGCGACCGGCAACCCGCAAGCGTTATCGTTAGAGCGCGACGAAGAGTTACACACTCCGGTTCGCGCAGTGAGCTAAGACTCGAAAAAGCGAGGGAGAACCTATGAGCAATTACGAACCAGGCGCCGCAACCGATCAACGTGATCAATTTCGTCAGGAGTACACGCAGCAGCAGAACCAGATACAGCAACAAAAGCGCTCGCGTTCTAAGTGGGTTACGGGAACCCTGGTCGGAGTGCTCTTGCTGTTCTTGATCGTCGGCGGGGGAGCTTGCGGCACATACAACTCGCTCTACGGGAAACGTGAGGTGGTCAAGCAGCAATGGTCGAATGTCGATGTCAACCTTCAGCGCCGCGCGGATTTGATTCCCAATCTGGTGAACACCGTAAAGGGATACACAAAGCACGAGGAACAGGTCTTTAGCGAAATTGCTCAAGCGCGTTCCCGGCTGCTTAATCCTCAGGCAACGCCAGATGAGAAGATTGCAGCGAACGCTCAGATGGACAGCGCGCTCAGTCGGTTGCTGGTAATCACAGAGAACTATCCCGACTTGAAGGCGAGCGAGCAGTATAGGAATCTGATGACTCAACTTGAGGGAACTGAGAATCGTATCGGCGTCGCGCGGCGAGACTACAACGAGAAAGTGGCCGAGTACAACATCTCGCGTGGACATTTCCCGGGAGTCATATTCGCCAACCTGTTCGGCTTCCAGCGCGAGGAAGAGTTCAAGGTTGATCCCGCAAAGCGCGAGGTCCCTGAGGTCAAGTTTTGAGTGACTGGACCGCCCTTGTCGTGTTATCGTAAGCCAGTTCGACAACGTTAGACTTCCTGGGTAGGGCTCATAGCCTTGAAATCATGAGTCAAGCATTATCAGGAGCTACGTATGAGCAACGATGAAATGACCGCCAAGCCTACGATGGATACGCTTCTAGCGCGCCTAGACGAGTGGGGCGCGCGATTCACAAACGAATTGACCAGGATCAGCGCAGGTCTGGAAGAGTTGCGCAAGGGTCAGGAAGAACTCCGCGCCGATCTCAACGCCGGTCTTCGTCGCGTAGAACGCAAGATCGAGATTCTCAACGACAACTTGCTTACCATCAAAGCGGATATACGCGATTTGGAAGTGCGGCTTGAGAAAATCGAATCCGAGCCGTTAGCTAAGAGTTGAGTCTCAGACTCGTCAGAGCACAATTGAGGCAATCCACAATCGATCTCGCTTCCTAATCTCAGGAGTAATATGTCGGTGCGTGTCGAGAAGAACGGACCAGTTACGACCGTTGTCTTAACCCGGCCCGAAGTTCGCAATGCCGTCGATCGCGAAACCGCGCAGGCGCTCGCAGACGCATTCAGGGAGTTTGACGAAGACCCCGAGGCGTACGTCGGAGTACTCTTCGGCGACAACGGAACTTTTTGCGCTGGCGCTGATCTCAAGTCGATCGCGGCGGGAAATCATAATCGCACCGAACCCACGGGGGATGGTCCGATGGGACCTTCGCGAATGCTTTTGAGCAAGCCGGTCATCGGGGCGATCTCAGGCTATGCTGTGGCAGGCGGACTAGAGCTGGCTCTGTGGTGCGATTTGCGAGTGATGGAAGAAGACGCAGTGCTCGGAGTGTTTTGCCGGCGCTGGGGAATACCATTGATCGACGGTGGAACGGTACGCTTGCCGAGATTGGTTGGACTGAGCCGAGCGCTCGATCTGATTCTGACCGGCCGTCCGGTTGGCGCGACGGAAGCGCTGGGCATCGGACTTGTTCATCGAGTCGTACCGAAAGGGACATCTCGATGGGCGGCCGAAGAGCTGGCGCGCGAGCTGGCCCAGTTCCCCCAGGTCTGCATGCGGGGCGATAGATTATCAGCTTATGAACAGTTCGACCTGAGCTTTGGAGAAGCGATGGCGAACGAATTCAATCACGGCCTCGCGGCGTTAAGGGAAGAGACTTCGGCGGGCGCGAACCGATTCGCAAGCGGCGCGGGACGTCACGGCTCCTTCGAGGAAAGTTCGTAGTCCCGCACTCATGCGGAAGTTCGTAGACGATCGGTTTGGACTCGGCCGGTGACAGACTTCCGCATGAATGCGGGACTACGAACTTTTCAGAGCGCTTCATTGAGCGAGCCTGTCCGGTAGCCTTCCAGGTCCAGAGTCACGTACTTGAATCCCAGGGCTTTCAGCGCGCCAGACATTCGCCGCGTCATCTCCGGATCGAGCGCCCGCGGCATCTCCTCTTCAGCAACTTCTATCCGAGCAACGTCGCCGTGGTGTCGAACGCGTACCTGTCGAAAGCCAAGTTGCTTCAGCGCCATCTCTGCTTTGTCTACCATTGAAAGCTTCTCGATCGTGACCACCTGTCCGTAAGGCACTCGCGAAGACAGACACGCGGATGCGGGTTCGTTCCAGGTCGGAAGCCCCGCGCGATGCGACAACTCGCGGATCTCCGTTTTGGTCATTCCGCATTCCAACAGTGGCGAGCGCACTCCCATCTCTCGCGCGGCTTCCCTTCCCGGCCTGTAGTCACCAACGTCATCCGCATTGGTTCCGTCGCAGATGACCTCGAATCCACGCTCTTGCGCCAGTTGATCGAGCTTGGTGTAGAGTTCAGACTTGCAATAGTAGCAGCGGTTCGAAGGGTTGCTTGTGTAGTTCGGGTTATCGAACTCTTCGGTGAGGATAATCTCGTGGAGTAAACCGAACTGCGTTGTCAACCTGTCAGCGAGTTCGCGTTGGAAGCTCGGATACGATGCGCTGTCTCCGGTGACCGCCAGCGCGCGCTCGCCTAGTTCCGCGCTTGCGACGTAGGCGAGATATGCGCTGTCGACACCGCCCGAGAACGCGACTATGACCGAGCCGAAGCTTCGCAGCAGTTCCCTGAGCTTGTCTTCCTTTGACGCGCTGAGTTCCGATTCGCTTGCTGGTGCGATTAAGCCGGCTTGAGTGATCACGCGACAATCGTACAAGGTCGAGAAGCCGTGGGCAACCGAACCCTTCTAACTGGCGGGGGAAACGAGAGAGAAACTCGAGAGCGCGGCGGCCAGACGCAACCTTTCACGATCATCCCGCCTACGCCTTCTTAGGCCGATGAGAAAGAATGTACTCGTGAGCGAAGGACTTCAACGCGGGACTGGTCAGACCGATCTTGGTCGCTTCATCGAGCGCCTTGTCCTCCGGCCAGCCCTGCTCGAGAACCCTGTATATCATCCAAAACGCCCCTACCCGATTCGCGCTGCCGCAGTGGATCAACATCGGTTGGTTATCCTTGTCTGTGACTGCCTTGATGAACTCGTCAACCTGCTCGGGCTTCGGCGCGCTCGATACGACAGGTATGTTGACGTAACGGAGCCCTGCCTTCTCAATAGCCTCCTGCTCGTGTTTCAGATCGACCCCTTCAGTCGCCGTGCGCAGGTTCAACACGGCGCGATAGCCGTTCGCCGCTAGCTTCGCAAAAGCCGCGTCAGTCGGCTGCCCTCCCGTGGCGATTCGTTCGTCAACGCAGAGTATCCGCGGCACGTCGTCTTTGAGCGCCAGTTGAACCTTGTCGAGCTTGTCGCGATCCTGTCGAATGCCTGCAATTGAAAGCAATGAAAGCGACGCTACAGTTGCGAATAGCAGAACGATCTTCTTCATCTCAGACTCCCCGATCTAACTGCAATGATGTTGCTATAGTCAGCGTCAGGCATCGCCGCAAGAGACGACTGCCCGAACTGCTGCCGCTAGTCTCAGCGCTCTCTGATATAATCTCGCGAGCGAGGCCATTTCATCAATGCCATTGCATAGGACCGAAGCCTTTCTGCTGCGCACCTACGCGCTAAAAGAAGCGGACAAGATATGTGTGTTTCTAACAAAAGACCAGGGCAAGGTGCGCGGCGTGGCTCACGGGGCGAGAAAGATCAGAAGCCGGTTCGGGTCTGCGCTCGAACCCTTCACCGAAGTCGCGCTCAGTTACTTCCAAAAGGAAGGACGCGAGCTAGTCAGCATTTCAACTTGTGACATCCTGCGCTCCCACTTTGAGCGAGGTGCGCGCGACGTCGAAACGGCAAGCGCATTTTCATACATGGCCGAGTTGCTCACAGAGTTCCTGCCGGAGCATGAGCCCAACGAGCGGCTCTACAGACTGGTCCTGGCAACGCTTCAAGCCGTCGAGGCCGAAGACGGCGACCTTTCCCAGATATTGAGATACTTCGAGTCGTGGTTGCTCAAACTGGTAGGGTTTTTCCCGGACACATCGCATTGCGCTGTGTGCGATGCGACGATCTCAACCGGCGAGTCTGTTTTTCTAACCGCGGAGGGAGCCCCACGTTGCCTTGCCTGCGGCGAGATCAATTACCAGATCATCCGTCACGCTCTCGAGCGTGACCTCAGGTCCCGATCTCTGCTCAAACAGCTCAGCACAGCGTAAGACAAGGCGAAGTAAAAACGTAAAAGCAAAAGCTAAGAGTGAAGGCAAAAGTGAAGCGATCGACGCCTCACTTTGCCTTTTTGCTTTTTCCTTTTGCCTTATTTCTACTGTCCGCCGACGAATTCCTTCACGATGTTAAACAGCGCGGTTATCGCAATGTGATTGTAATACCGGCTGACGGTGTGCATCGGTCCGGTGCGCTCTCTTCGTTCCCACAAGTTGGCGGTAGCCGCCGCCGCAGCGCCGCCCAACAGGAACGACGCGTTGACCTGGTGACATCCGCACCGATCGCCTTGCGTCACGAATACCCGAGTCACTGCGTAGACGATTTTCCCGCCCGCGCCTGTCTTTCCAGACCGGTGATAGCGCGGATCTTGCCTGAATAATGAGGCCAAGACGGCCTTCTCAAAGAACCCTGCGGTGGTGGCAAAGGTGTAGCTGCGGGCGGCTCTGGTCATGGAATCGGCGAAGTAGTTCTCAACGGTGTCTTTCTTGAAGTCGTCGTTATCAAGCGCCTCTTTATACAACCCGTTGACCACCGCCGAACCGTAAGCGCCAAACGAGAGGAATCGAGAATGAAACCAGTATTGGAATTTCTCGCCTGCCGTCATCGGCGCAGTGCTGACAACCGTCGACTGTTGAGGTGACGGTGGTGGCAAGGGCCTGGCGGTCGCTGCGTTGACGGACCCAACAAGTTTGGGGACGCTGCGCGGTCCGGACGTAGGTTCGGGAACAGGCTCGGCCGGCGCACTCATCGCGGCATTGAATGCGGCATACAACACGCGGGGCATCTTTGCTTCGGCGCTCGCGGAAGCAACGTCGGTTGAGGACGAAGCTTCCCGAGTTACGCTGTTATCGGAGCCGGACGGACGTTCAGCCGCAGTCGCTTTGGGCGCGGCCAGTGAGAACAGACAAGCGATCAAAAGCGCGGCGATGAATGACCGCGCTGTGGAGCGGCGAATCAGGGTTAACATCTTGCACCTCTGCATATTGGTTTTTCGCATCGTGGCGCAGATACTAGCACAACGCCCATTCGGAATCGAGCAGAAAAACTGATTCGCCTGCGCGCTCCGTTTGAGGGGCGGGACAGCCGTACAATAGAACCGAAGGACCAGGTGAGGGTGACCGCGCATCCGCCGGCAGTGTTCATCGGCGGCCGCTTGTAAGCGTGCGGAGGCGAGGATAGAATTGGGCCGCTTTGAACTCGGCATCGCACCGGAGGTAAAAGAATGTTGGAAGCCCGGGAGAACATCAAGTCGTCGCTCGCTTTAATGGTGTTGATCATTTCAGCGTTATCGCTCAACGCAACCGCGCAGCAATCGCAACTCGGCAAGGTGGTTTTTCCAACGTCGGGGTCCCCTCAAGCTCAGGTTCACTTTCTTCGCGGACTCGCGGCGCTTCATTCATTCTGGTTCGAGGAAGCGCTCGACGAGTTTCGCGAGTCAACGAAGATCGAACCTGATTATGTAATGGGCTACTGGGGCGAAGCGATCGCTTACAACCATCCGCTGTGGGCCGAGCAGGACACCGAAGCTGCGCGGAAGACGCTCGCCAAAATCAGGGACATTTCGAAGATAAGTGGGAGAGAGCGAGCTTACGTCGAAGCAGTGCGGGCGCTGTATGGAGAGGGCGACAAGCTGACCCGCGACAAGGCGTACTCGGCGGCGATGGAAAAGGTTTACCGGGACTTTCCCGACGATTTCGAGGCGGCGTGCTTTTACTCGCTTTCGCTGCTTGGTACGGTGCGCCCCGGCGACAAGGGGTTCCGGCGCCAGGCGCTAGCCGGTGCGATCGCACTCGATCTTTATCGCAAGAATCCCGATCATCCGGGCGCGGCTCACTTCCTCATTCATGCGTTCGATGACCCGGAACATGCAATCCTCGCCTTGCCCGCAGCCCGCCGCTACGCAGAGATAGCGCCCGAAGCTCACCACGCGAGGCATATGCCTGCGCACATCTTTCTGCAGTTGGGAATGTGGCCCGAAGCCGCCGCCTCTAACGAATCAGCATGGGCGGTCTCGGATGCATGGGTAAAACGAAAGGAATTGGCGCTTAGCGCGCGTGACTATCACAGCCTTCACTGGCTCGCCTACGTTTACTTGCAGCAAGGGCGCTTTAACAAAGCCCAGGAGTTGCTGCCGATGAATCGGAAGGACGGGGCCGGACGCTATAACGAGGATATGACCGCCGCGTTTGTGGTCGAAACCGAGCGCTGGGACCTGGCCGCCAAGTACTTCAGTTCCGAGGCGGCACCGGCGAGCGGCGAGATGGCTGGACACGGCGCGCACAACGAGCCTTCAGCAACACCGTCGCGAGGTCAACGAAGCCAGTCGCTCCCAAGCTTCATCCGGGGGCTCGCGGCTGCGAAGATGGGCGCGCCGGAAGCGGCTCGCTTCATAACGGAGTTGCAAGCCGCGCGAAAACAGATCTTAGAGAAGGGCGATGCTTACGCCGGAAAATCCGCGGAGATTAAAGAGCTCGAAGTTTCGGCGGCCGCTGCCGCGTCAAAGCAGAGCTACACTGAAGCGGTCGAGATGATGAAACGTGCAACAGCCCTCGAAGAAGAGATGTCACCTCCGTCCGGTCCGCCGAGCCTCATCAAGCCGTCACACGAACTATTCGGCGAGATCCTGCTGAGCGCGAATCGTCCAAAGGAAGCCGCGGAGCAGTTCGGGACCGCGCTGCTTCGACAGCCCAACCGGGCGCGCTCGCTCCTGGGCGTGGCGCGGGCCTCTGCAAAGAGCGGCGATACGAAAGCCGCTCTGGAAGCCTATTCCAAGCTCGCGCGTCAGTGGAACCAGGCGGACCCGAATCTGCCTGAGCTTCGTGAAGCGCAGGACTACTTAAAGCAGGCAAGTATTCGCTGAGCATCTAAAGTACCCTGGGAGCGCAGGCATCCCGCCTCCTGGGAGCGCAGGCATCCTTGCCTGCCTGGTGGTGAGCCAGAAACAAAATCGCAGTTAATGCAGGAGGAGGCAGGCTGGGATGCCTGCGCTCCAGGACAACCCAAATGACAATCGATCGACGAGACTTTGTAAAATTCGGCGCGCTGTCTACGCTCGCGCTTGCCGTTGACAAGAAGACCGCGATTGCAGAGCAAGACGCGCCGGTCAAACCAATGGCGAGCCAGGCCAGGCCGATCACGCGTGACGAGTACCTCCACCGGCAGGAAACCGCGCGCGGTTACATGAGCGACGCGGGAATCGACGCTGTCTTTCTGACCGGCGGCAGCAGCCTGCAATACTTCACAAACGCGCAGTGGGGACTTAGCGAGCGATTGTTCGCGCTGGTTTTTCCGGCGAAGGGCGAACTCGCATGGGTCGCGCCGGCATTTGAAAAGGGACGAGCCCTCGAGCAGATCAAGTTCGGCAACGATGTTCGAACCTGGCAGGAGAACGAGAGCCCGCATCAACTGGTCGCATCAATCCTCAAAGATCGCGGCGTCGCGTCGGGCACGCTCGGTGTAGAAGAGACGGTGCGTTTTGCGTTCTCCGACGGGGTGGCGAAAGCTGCTCCCGCATTGAGGCTCACAAGCGCCGACCCGGTTACTGCTCGTTGCCGCCGCGTGAAATCGGCTCACGAGATTGAGCTGATGCGGCTTTCGAATCAAATCACTCTGAAGGCATTCGAAATTGCTTTGAAGTCCTTGAAGGAAGGAATCACCAACAGGGAATTATCGGGTAAGGTCACGGCCGCGCATCAGCAACTCGGAGCGGGAGGCGGTGCGCTTGTTCTTTTCGGTGAGCATTCAGCCTTACCGCACGGCACCGTCACTCCGCAGAAGCTTCGCGAAGGAGACATCGTGTTGGTGGATGGAGGATGCAGTGTCGAGAATTATGCGTCCGACATAACTCGCACGACGGTCTTTGGGAAGCCGACTGAGAAACAGCTCAAAGTGTTCGACATCGTCAAGCGCGCGCAAGCCTCTGCTTTGAAGACCGCTCGGCCCGGCGTCGCCTGCGAAGAGGTTGATGCGGCGGCACGGAAAGTGATCACCGACGCCGGTTACGGTCCGGACTACAAATACTTCACTCACAGGGTTGGGCACGGCATCGGAATGGACGGTCACGAGTGGACTTATCTGGTGCGCGGCAATAAGACGAAGCTTGAAGCAGGAATGGCCTTCAGTGATGAACCGGGCGTCTACATTCCGGGCGAGTTCGGAGTGCGCTGCGAAGACATCATGGTCATCACCGAGAACGGAGCCGAATTGCTCACCGGGCAAGCCCCTTCACTCGAGCACCCCTTCAAATGATTAATCGGAGAAGATAATTCCCGACTTTTGCTGTCGCCCGCCGATCAAATCTCCGAACCAATTTGAAGAAGGACCGCTGATAGATGCCGGGGCGCTTCTTGAACTAATCAGAATTCGTCAGGATCGTCCTCCTCCGGACCGGTTTTGCTTAGCCGGTCGTTTAGCTGGGTCCGCGACTATCGGCAACCTACCATCCGCACTCACGCCGCCGATGGTTGGGGCCCAGCTTTTTGGCTACGATGTTCCATCACAACTCCGGATGGGTGGGCGAAGGCCTCGCTCCTCAGCTAGAATCTTTTACGACGGAGGTGCGAGCCATGTATCGAAAGCTGAACCTGGGAATATTGTTAACGGCTTTTGGCGTGATCGTCTGGTCTGCTCCAATCGTGCTTCAGCAAGGACGGATATCGGGTTGGGCAGAGCCTGCTCTTCCTGGCGCACGTGTCGAGGCGTCAGCAGACGCGGCTCGATACAGAATTGATGCCGAGCAGAGTCGATTCACCGTGCGTGCATTCGCCGGCGGGTTCTTGTCGGCGTTAGCGCACGATCACACGATCTCGATTCGCGAATTTGACGGCCAGACGGATTTTACTTATGTGTCTGTTGAACCGGCTTCGCTTGAATTGACGATCAAGGCCGGCTCGCTCGCGGTCACAGACAAAATCAGCGCGAGCGACCGGCAAAAGATCGAGACCACGATGCGCGACGAGGTACTCGAAGTATCAAAGTTTCCGGAGATCACTTTCAAGAGCAGCGGCGTCAGCGCTACCAGAACCGGTGAGGGACAGTATCAAGCTCGCATAACGGGCGAGATCACTCTTCATGGAGTATCGCAGCAGCTGACAATACCTGCGCAGCTTGAGTTTGGCGACAAGCTGTTGCGTGCGAAGGGAGCATTCACACTCAAGCAATCGAATTTCGGGATTAAGCCGGTGTCGGTCGCCGGCGGAACGATCAAAGTCAAGGACGAGCTGAAATTCACATTCGACATCGTGGCGCATCCGTAGCGCGATCGTCAGACTGTCTAAACAGCACCTTACAGACTGAGGCGTTAGGATGGGCGTACCAGGCGCGCCCAGTTCGGTCATTCGCCGCGTGCAAGTCTGCCCAGCGCACCGCCCGGATGCCAGCGCGCGTACTGTTCACGAGTCAGACCCTTGTGCGCTTCAAGCGCGACCGACAGCGAACACAAGACATAGATCTTCGCCAGGATGCTGGCGCGAGGAACCAGATTCAGCTCGCCGCCTTCGTTGTCGACCCCGGCATCAAGGAGCACGTCCGCAATCCGGGCAAGTTCCGAGTCCCGATTGCCTGAGACGGCTACAATCTTTGTCCCGAACTCGCGCAGGGTCTCGATGGCTGAAAGCAGCTCGGGCGTCGTGCCGCTGTTGGAGATCGCGATCGCAACGTCGTTGGGGCAGACCTGCCCTGCCGAGCCATGAATGCATTCTGTCGCGTGCAGGAAATAAGCCGGGGTCCCCGTGCTTGAAAGAAGCGATGCGACGTAACGCGCGATGTGCTCGCTCTTTCCTATGCCCGTGACGTGAACTCGGCCGCCGCGAGACTCGCAATCGAGAATGAGATCAGCGGCGCGCTCGATCGCGTCGATCTCGGAGCGCGTTCTAAGCGAGCTAAGCTCGTCTATCACCAGGTCGAAGAATGTTTCGACAGCGCCGGCCGGACTCTCGGGCTCGCTGCCGTTTGCACCGTTTCCGTTCAAGTTCCCGGGCTGGTTTTCCTCTGCCCTGACACCGGCGTCGCCCAAAACCGCCTGAGGGGCCATGCTCATAACGGAATCGGCTAGGTCCTCCAATCTGGACGGTTCAACAACTACAACTTTGAATGGTTTCTGATCCGGACTAATTGCCATCTGGTTCCCTTCACTGAGCGGCTTGATAGAATATTGCCCACGGACGGTGTCGTCAAGGAAAGAGCTAAGAGGAAAGAGCTAAGTCATTAGTCCGTAGTCAGTTTCAACTACGAGCTACGAGCTACGGACTACGGACTACGGACTACGGACTAATGACTTCGCGCTTTGCTCTTTGCCCCTTCACAGAATCTCCCGCTCGTTGCCGACGCGGCGTGTGATCCGCTCGCGATCCAGGTACTCGAGCAGCGGAATCGCGTGCTTGCGGGATAACCCGCCGGTAATCTCCTTGAACACCGCGACATCGATCTTCGGATTCGCGCGCTTGCGCGCCAGGACGCGCGACTTCAGATCGTCGATGGAATCGACATGAAAAACAAAATCGCCGACGCGAACCAGGCGGCGCTCGGCAGCAAGAAGGTTATAGAGCTTTCGAGCAAGCTCGATCTTTGTCCCGGTGGCGGCGGCTGTCTCCTCCAGCGTTCCAGCTTGCAGGCCTGCTGCCTTGAAGGCGGCTTCCAGAGCCTTTTTGGCGGCCTCATCGGAACCGGTCAACGCGGGCCGGTGCGCCGCCAATCTGAGCGCATCCCGTTCGGCGGCAACCTTTCCTTCCTCTACAAGTCGCGCGATAACCGTGCGAAAGATTTCAGGCCGAACCTGGCCGAATATGCGGTCGCGCACTTCTTCGCGGCTCAGCCCCAGCGAAAGCGGCTCGCGACGATGATGGTCGTCGAGCATTTCCGTGACGCGGCTCGCCAGCGCGCGATAGCTCTCTCCTGAAATCAGCACAAGCGTCGCAGCAGTCACTTCCAGCACGCGGCCGGTTCGAATCAGCTCCTGTGTTGTTGCGGCGATCTGTACATCGGTAGCTCCAGTGCGAGCAGCAATCTCAGCCTCGCTCGTACCGTGGGCGCCGGCCATCTCAATAAAGACCGCCAAACGCTCAGCGAAATCAGCCGCCTCGAGCTGCTCGAGTCGGGAACGCGCCGACTCGTCGCGTATGCGATGTTTTTCGGGCAGCACGTCGATGATTACGCCCCCGCCGATCGTAACTTGTGGCGAGTAGCTTCGGATGATGAACCGGTCGCCGGGCAGCGCGGTGATCGGTTCTTCGAGCCGTAGCTGAACAATCGCGCTCCCGCCTGGCTGAATGGAACCGCGTTCCGGGTTGCGGGTTCCGGGTTCAGGATTCAAGGTTCCGGGTTCACAATTTTGGGCATCCGATTCAAACCCTGAACCCTGAACCCGTGACCCGGAACCTTGAAGTATTACCACTCGCGCCATCACTTCCGCGGTACCGTGATGCAGCCTTACTCGAGCACGTTGCACAAGGGGACGCGCCGCCGACGGCAGCAACTCGAGCCGCGCATCTATCATCGATGTTGCGCGAAGCCTTCCAGCGGGAGCCAGCAGACTTCCTCGTTCGACCTTATCGACGTTTACCCCCTGCAGGTTGATCGCCGTGCGCTGGCCCGCGAGCGCGTGCTCGGTGTCGTGACCGTGCACCTGGACGTTGCGAACTCGCGCTCTCACGCCAGCGGGCAAGACTTCCAGCTCATCACCCACCGAAAGCTCGCCGGCGATAAGAGTACCGGTGACTACGGTCCCGAATCCTCTGATCGAGAACGCCCGGTCAACAGGTAAGCGCGGCACCGCGGAAGTTGTCTTGGGTTCAACCTGCGCGGCGAGATCGGCCAGGACTTCCTTCAATTCTTCGATGCCCGCGCCGGTGCGAGAGCTGATGGCGATGATGGGTGCGTCTTCGAGAAACGACCCGCGAACGAAATCTTCGACCTCGGCGCGGGCGAGCTCGAGCAGTTCGCCGTCGACCATATCTGATTTGGTTAACGCAACCAGTCCCGACTTAACATGAAGCAATCGGCAGATGTCGAAGTGCTCACGCGTCTGAGGCATCACCGATTCATCGGCCGCGACGACCAGCATCACAAGGTCGAGTCCGTGCGCGCCGGCGAGCATGTTTTTGACGAAGCGCTCGTGACCGGGCACATCAACAAAACCGAATCTGAAATCCCCGATCGCAAGATCGGCGAATCCGATGTCGATCGTAATGCCGCGCTGCTTTTCCTCTTTGAGCCGGTCGGCGTCGATGCCGGTGAGCGCTTTGACCAGCGCGGTCTTGCCGTGGTCGATGTGGCCGGCGGTCCCGACGATGATGTGCTTCATGGCGCTTGCTCTGCGGTGAAGATACAGGACGCGTCTTTCAGGAGTCAAACACTTGACCCGAAACGCATGGAAAAGGGTCGGCTTTCGCTGAAAAACCAGGCTCTTCGCAGTCAGCGGTGATATAATCGGCGGTGCCAACTCTGGATCTCTTTCCACAAACCGATTCGCGGGAGAAATAGAATGAACTTCCGGCAGGCCGATTTCAGAGGGCTACTGATCACGCTTCTGGTGGCCTTGTGCGTCACCGCTCCAGCGTTGGCGCAAATCAATCGGAAGGAGCCGCCGCCAACAATCCGCAAGGTTGGCGGAGTCCTTGAAGGATCGGCGATCAGGCGAGTCGACCCTACCTACCCGCCGCTTGCGAAAGCTGCGCGCATCAGCGGCTCAGTCGTCGTAGAGGTGATGATCGACGAGACCGGTGTTGTTATATCCGCCCGGGCATTGTCGGGCCATCCTCTTCTGAAGGATGCCGCCGTCACCGCCGCGCAAAGCTGGAGATTTGGACGAACTGAGCTTAGCGGAGTTCCGGTCAGGGTCATAGGCACGCTCACGTTCAACTTTCAGATTGGCGAGGCGGGCAGCGAGAAGAACAGAGGAGATGAGATCGCTGAGGCAAGGAAGTGGGTCGAGGCTAACCCTCGCTCCGCTGAAGCGCACCGAGCGTTGGGAGAAGCTCTCGCCGACGATCAGCGCTACGAAGAGGCGATTGCGTCTTTCAAGCAAGCCTTGCTGCTGAAGCCCGATTTCAAATACGCGTATTTGCACCTGGCCTTGGCGCTTCACAACCTCGGCCGGCACCAAGAAGAGACTGCAGTATTCAAGCAGGCGCTAGAAGCCACGTCGAACGACATCGAATTATTAGAAACGATAGGTACGGATCTTGGTGACAGGAAACACTACGCCGAAGCTGTAGAATTCTTGAATCAACTCGTCAGATTCAAGCCTGAGGATGCCTCGCTCAGAAACTCAATCGGACTTTACTATAACAACCTGGAACGCTATGAAGATGCTGTCGAGGCATACCAGGAAGCAATTCGCATCAGGCCTGACTTCGCGCTGGCTTTTCACAACCTAGGTTGGGCTTACTACAAGCTGACTCGTTATCAGGAAGCGCTCACGGCTTACCAAAAGGTGATAGCACTTGAGCCCGCCTACCGGGAATTGGACAAGATATACCTGAACATCGGTTTGGTTTACATCCGGTTGGTTCGTTATGAAGATGCCGCCGCCGCGTACAAACACCTGATCGAGACCCGTCCCGCTAACGCTTATGGGTACACCGGGCTCGCGGATACTTATTACTTCATGGAACGCTACGATCAAGCCCTCGACCTGTACAAGAAGGGGATCGACATCGGAGTGGATGATTACATGGTGTACGCTAATCTAGGAAGTCTTTACCTCGAACTTGGGCGGCCACCAGATGCTGAAAAAGCGTTCCGTGATGCGATTCGCTACAAGCCAGACTACGCCGAAGGATACGCTTACCTGGCGGAGTCGCTCTACGAACAACAGAAGTTGGCTGAGGCCGAAGCCGCTCTCAGGGATGCAGCACGGATCGGACCAAAGAACGCAAACTTACATTTGATGTTGGGGGCTTTCCTGGGAAGGCGGGGAATGGCCTTAGAGGCGGAAGCTGAGTACAAACTGGTGCTGCAGCTAAAACCGGACAGTCCTTTGGCGCTCAATAACCTGGGGTATTCGATGGTTGAGCGAAACGAGAACCTCACCGAAGCGCTGCACATGATACAACGGGCGGTGGACTCTGCCCCGGGAAACGGGTCGTACCTCGACAGCCTCGGCTGGGCCTACTTCAAGCTGGGCAAATTGGACGAAGCGGAGCGCTACCTGGAGGACGCTGCGCGGATCGTCTCGTCGTCGCCCGGAATACAAGAACACCTCGGTGATCTCTACCAGAGACGGAACAAGACCCCGGAAGCGCGCGCAGCTTGGCAAAAAGGTCTATCTCTTTCATCGGATGCTACGCAGATGGCGAGGCTCAGATTGAAACTGGCGGGAGAAGCGAAGAAGTAGCGATGCCAACGGTCTTCTCACACGCCGCGGTTGGATTTATTGCGGCGAAGGGCGCGGCGGAAGCTACCGCTCCAAACACACGAATCGTGATTGCAGCGATGGCGCTATCGGCGCTGCCCGATGCCGATGCGTTGTTCTTCGGAGCTATACCGTACAGTCATCCGTTCGGCCATCGAGGCTTCACACATTCTCTGTTCTTTGCAGCTCTCATCGGTTTGTTGACTGCGGTCCTTTTTTCAAAGGCTGGCTGGGCGCCGGCGCATTCATTCTTGCCGCTGGTGTTTCTCTTCGCTCTAGTGACAGCCTCGCATGGATTTTTTGACGCGATGACCGACGGAGGTCTCGGGGTGGCGTTTTTCGCTCCATTCACTAACAACCGGTACTTCTTTCCGTGGCGGCCGATACCAGTCGCACCGCTGTCGCTTGAAGGCCTGATGAATTCGCGCGGAGTTCGAGTTCTCCTTGTCGAAGCTGAACTGTTCTGGACGTTCACGCTTGGAGCCGCGATCTGGGATCGGAAAACACAGTGGCGCATGGCGTTGGCGGGTGCGTGCGCCGCCATCGGAATCATAATGTGGATACTCGCATTGGACCGGGGATAGAGGCGACGCGACTTTTTGTTTTTCATTTTCCATTTTTCATTTGCTATTTGCTGTGGATGCTCGCGGCTCTGAGCAACGCTTCAACCGGAAGATCCCAAATGAAAAATGAAAAATAGCCTTGAACGTTGCTACAGATTTCCGCTGGAGGTTGAGAAATGAACTTCAGGAAACGCCACATCGCGATTACGGGTCTAGCCATCCTGATCGGCGGGAGCATCGGACCTCTCGCCATTGCCCAGGACAACCCGCAAACGGAATCGCCGAAGATTATTCGCAAGTCTGGCAGCGTGCTCGAGGGCTCGGCGATCAAACGAGTTAAGCCGGTTTATCCGGCTGATGCCAAGGTAAGCGGCGCGGTGGTAGTCGAGGTGACAATCGACGAAAATGGAAACGTCATCTCTGCAAGGACGACAACCGGGCATCCGCAACTGATAGGACCGGCGCTTGCGGCCGCTCGCGGTTGGAAGTTCTCTCCGACGCAACTGAGCGGCGTTCCGGTGAAGATGATCGGCACGCTCACATTCGACTTCTCGCCGCCCGCAGACAATACCGAGCCGGACAATGCGGACGACACAGATATCGAACAGGCCAAACAAGCCGTCAAGGCTAACGCGTATTCCCCCGAAGCCCACGTCAAGCTCGCTGAGGCTTACGTCGCTGAGGATATGTATGACAAGGCGATAGAATCCTATAAGCGCGCGATTGAATTGAAGGCTACCTACCGAGAGGCGTATCTCGGTCTGGCATCGGTGTACAAGAGGCAGAGCAATCGCGACGAAGAGATAGACATTTACAGACAGGCCATTGCCGCGTTGCCCAAGGACAGTGGACTATTGGAGGCGACGGCGCGAGCCATGAGTGAAACCGAGCGCTACGCTGAAGCAATAGACGTTCAGAAGCGAGTCCTCCAAATCAGGCCTGATGATCCTGGCTCCCACGAAGCGCTCGGACACTACCTGTTCCGGGCGCGCCGTTTCCTGGATTCTATTTCGGAATACGAAGAGTCAATCCGGCTGCGGCCGAAAAATGCATTCGCCTACCATGTGATCGGCGCGGCTTACCTGAACCTGGGCCGATGGGAAGATGCAATTGTGGCTTACACTCAGGCCCTCACCGTAGACCCCGCATACGCCCAGGCATATGTGATCCACAAAGATATGGGAAGCGCCATCCTGCGATCGCGTGGCGCGACCGCGGCGCTCGAAGAACTCAAGCGCTCGATCGAGCTGAACCCCCGATACCCGGCGGCATACTCCGAAATGGGAGCCGCCTACCATAGTCTCGGCCGTTACGAGGAAGCCGTCGAGTCCCTAAAGAAGGCAATCGCGCTGCAGCCTAACGCCGCTGCATTCCACAACGCCCTGGGAGACTTCTACCAGCATCTGGGCAGGATCGGAGAAGCTGAAAAGGAGCTCCGCGAGTTCGTCAGAATCGATTCTGAAACACCGCAGGGAGCGATCGCGTTGGCGGCGCTGCTGTTTTCACAAAACAAACTTGACGAGGCTGACAGCCTCGTCCGGCAGGTTATGCAACACCTGCCAAGGAACAATAACGGCTACGTTCTGATCGCCACTATGCTTCAGCATCAGGGGCACAGGACTGAAGCGGAGGCTGCCCTTAGGAAGGCCCTGCAACTGGACCCGAACAACGCGCTCGCGCTGAACAACCTGGGCTATGAGATGGTTGAGCGCAACGAGAAACTCGAAGAGGCGCTTGCGATGATTCAGCGGGCGGTCAAGGCCGAGCCCAAGAATGCTTCGTATCTCGACAGTCTTGGGTGGGCGTACTTCAAATTGGAGAAGTTCGAGGAGGCCGAGCGCTACCTGACCGAAGCGGCTCAATTCGGCACATCGCCTGTAATCCTCGACCATCTTGGGGATGCGTTTCAAAAGCGCGGAAAGACCGCTCAGGCGCGCGACGTGTGGCAGAAAGCGTTGGCGCTCCGAATCAGCGGCGACCTGGCTGCCAGGATAAGGGAGAAACTGAACGCGGCAAGCAAGTGAAGACAGGCAGACTCGGATGTTATGATCGAAGCCGCTTGATTCTCTCAATGATGTCCGTCGACGATGAGCCCTCGAGATAAGGCAGCGAGATCACGCGGCCTCCGGCGGCTTCCACCTCTTCGCGTCCAACAATCTGATCCATCAGCCAATCACCGCCTTTCACCAGCACGTCGGGTAACAGTTCGGCGACCAGCTCGCGAGGCGTCTCTTCGTCGAAAACGATCACATAGTCAACGGCCTCCAGCGCGGCGATGACGTCAGCACGCTCCCTTTCGTTCAGTATCGGGCGGCCCTCTCCTTTTAGAACGCGAACCGACCGGTCGCTGTTTATCGCAACGACGAGCGCGTCGCCCAACCCTCGCGCCTCGGCCAGATAGCGGACGTGACCGGGATGCAGCAGGTCAAAACAGCCGTTTGTAAACACTAACGACTTGCCTTCGCCCCGCAGCAGTTCCCGCTCGCGGATCAGTTCCTGCCGATCAAGTATTTTCGTCATCACGGCCATCTCGCGGCGCCTCACGCGCAATCCTTCGTACCAAGGCGCCGGCAGAATGAAAACGGAGGGCCGCGGGCGGATCGGCCGCCTCGCTGCCCTCCGTGAGCATCGATTGAACGCGGACTCGATGCTAATACTTTTGCAGGATCAAGTCCGGGCCAATGAGGCTCGGCCCATCACCGTGAACGTGAGTTGGAGAGTCAAAGTGATCGTGCACCTTATGCCCGGCGTACCAGACTACAACGTCCTGGTTAAATATGGACTCGTTATTCAGCATGGGGTCGATGTGCGCATCGGTCCCGCTCCCCTGCCCCGAGTCATCAATCTCACTCGGGAAGTGGCTACGGAGCAGCCACAGATCTCCGTGGCCATACTTGTCGAAATTCCCGTCAAGCGGTCCGGGCTGGATCACCACAGCTTCCCCAGTCACAGAGTTCGACACCACCCAGTACTGATCTGCGGTCAGACGCGGGCGCATGGACTCGGTCTCCACCGCCTTCAAGTAACCCTGATTGAACTCGGCGACGGTGTTGTTGGCGGCGGTTGCGATATCAAAGTCGAACCGCCAATAGACGTGATGGATGTGCCCCTGACAAACGCACGAGTTACTAATCATGCCAAACCCGAACCGCGGCGAAATGATGCCCTCGTCGCCGAAGGTCCACTTGGTGATGTAACGATACCACCCGGCATTCAACTCGCTCACCAGTGTTACTTCCTCGCGATCATAAATCGCGACGCCTCGGAAATTGCCGGTGTCAGTGCCGTTCTCTAAGACCGTCTGTGGCTCGTCCGTGCATAGCATAATACCGTTACCACTGCCTCCCACAACGTACGTGCCGTTAGCGACAAACATCCCTTCCTGGTACGACCAGTCGCGGTAGGGACCGCACACATTACGGTAATATTGCACGTTCAGGACAGGCACATTAGCGCGCGACAGCACCATCTTGCCGCGAAACTTTACGTTGCGCAGCTCGATGCCCGACGCATTGCTTCCCGAAGACTCCGACGGCCTGAACATAAGGAACTCCCATATCAGGTCAGCACCCCGCATGATGGTCACTTGGTACCCAGCCCCGGGAGCTACGCGGCCGTTCGAAGTCTGGTGCGCGTCCGCTACCCCGCAATTCAACTCGACGGCCATCGAGGTCGGGGGCGCGCCACCCTTGTACCGCAACACCGATTCGCGAATCATGTTGACGCCGACGACTTCATTGCCGGCCTTGCCATCTTTCGGCAAAAGACCGACCGTAAGGGTTCGTTCGACCTTGCCGGCCGGTAGATCGATGTCGACGAGCGGCGGCATCGACGCATAGGGCTCCAACGATCCGTCGCGAATGGCAGGACCGAGCACCGGGTCTTTTGACACAATACTCACAGCAGCCGCGATTTCCTCGGGGCTCGGAATTGGCTGCTCCGATGATAGGGAAACTTCGACGGTAGGGTCTTTGAACCGGCCTGTGACGGTGATCGCCTGGTTGCTGGTGTAGTTGAAAAACGTGGCCCGATAGCGGCTGGGCGGCTCCGGCTTCGCCTCCTTGACTCCGCTTTCGAGAAAGTCGAATGCAAGCATTCGATAGTTCTTCCCAGCTAGATAGCGTTGCAGAGTTTGGTTCTTAAGCAGTCCGCTCTTTGTGTCGTCGATCGTCGCCTGATCCGGACCCCACGGCGTGACCGTTATCGTGTGGGCCCCTTGAGTTTTCTCACGAGCGCCGACCGGAGGCTTTTCGCCCGCTATCGATACGAGCACGATGAATGAACTTCCTGCCAACAGAGCCAGTCCCGCCGATACACAAAGCCATCGTCGCATAAGTTACATCTCCTGTTTGCTGAAAGGCCTCGGGTTTTGATAAATCGGAGTGGCATTCGTATCACAGCGGGAGCGGCGGGGTCAAGAATCGAGACTGCCAGAATCGAGACTGCCAGGTAATGTGATATTTCTGCATTGCTAAATTCTGGACTCTTACTTAAGAGTGTCGCTCCGGTTCCGAAAGCAGCTCCCAGACGTTGTCTGCGAGCTCATCAAGGGCAAGTACAGCGAAAAGGTGATTGTGCCAGTAGGTGAGTAGCTCCTCAAATGAAGCGCATCGTCCAAACCTTTTGGCGCAGCAATGGTATCTTATGGCGCGTTGCTCGCATAATGCTGATGGTCTGCATTGTTACTTTGGTCCTCATAATGGCCTTCGAAGATAGGCTGATCTACTTCCCTACCAGGTACCCCGACGGCTCTTGGACCGTGCGTGAGACCTGCGCTCGCGAGGGAGAAATCCTTCCCAGCATTGAGGACTGTCACTTTACTGCGAGCGACGGAGTGTTGCTGCACGGCTGGTACTGCACGCCGCTTCGCTGTGAAGGCGGGACTGGCATGCCGGTTAAAGCCGAGATGGTAGTGTTATGGTTCCACGGAAACGCGGGCAACATCAGCTACCGATACGATATGATGCGCGCGATGATGGCACTGCCGGTCCAGGTGTTCATCATCGACTATCGCGGTTACGGCAGGAGCGAAGGAAAGCCTACGGAGCACGGGCTTTATCTGGACGCTCGCGCGGCTTGGGATTATCTCGTCAACGAGCGCCGAGTTGCGCCCGATCACATAATCATTTTCGGCAAATCGCTTGGCGGCGCTCCGGCAATCGATCTCGCAAGCCAGGTCGAACCTGCCGGTCTGATCGTCCAGTCGAGCTTCACATCGGCGCGCGATATGGCCGCCGCTGTTTTGCCTTTCTTCCCGCGGTTCTTCCTGCACACAAGAATGGATTCCGTCAGCAAGATCCCTCGAGTACGTTGCCCGAAGCTGTTCATCCACAGTCGAGCGGATGAAGTTGTTTCGTACGAGCTGGGCCGCAGACTCTACGACGCCGCACCAGAGCCGAAGGAGTTCTACGAGGTGAAAGGCGCGCCTCACAACTCTACTTACATCGTCGGCGGCAAGCCTTATTTCGAGGCGCTACGCCGCTTCGTGGATGGGTGCGCACCGGGCAAGTCTCGGAGATAGCGCGCGAGTGGAGGGATGGCAAGAATATGGGAGTGATCACAACCCACGCCTAGCGTAAGATAATTGGCAAATCCGGAGTAAATTGCTTGACAACTTCGGTCTCAAGGGTTTAGCTATGTCCAGCAGTACAACGAGGTGAATATGAGTGATGATCGCCAGGAGATGGTAAGGCAGCCAATGCTCGAGGCGCTCTTGGACAGATTACAGAGCTTAGAGACCAGACTCGAAGCAAAGTTGGTGCAAACGTCAGGCGCGACCGCGGCGCGATTCGAGCAGTTGATCGCTAGCCTGCGGACCGAGATGAACGAGAACTTCTCTCGCCTAAGAGATGAAATCGCAATCCTGAATGACGATACCCTGAAGACGCGCGCCGGCCAGCGTGAGCTGTTCCGCCGAGTAGAGGAACTGGAATCTAAGGCTTCTTGAAGCGACCCGCAACTGGGAAGTACCTTGCGTTGACACTCGTCAAATTGCATTCCTATAATCGAGACTCATCTTGACCGACAAGCAGCGCGGTGATGGCACTGGAGACCTTGATGGAGGATGAGCAGCCCGAAAACGTCAACGATCAAATCGAAGAGCGTCGGCGCGCGCTTGAACAGATCATTGAACTGGGCTTCGATCCTTACCCGCACAGATTTGACCGCACCCATTCAATAAGCCAGATCGTACGTCAGTTCGCAGACAAAACCGGCGAAGAGTTGGAAGCCGAACACCCTAGGACCCGCGTCGCCGGTCGCGTCCACGCCATAAACAAGATGGGCAAGGCAGCGTTCATTAGATTTTCGGATGGCGCTGAGCTGCTTCAGATCTATATCAAATCAAACGAAGTCGATGAGCGAAGCTGGGCGCTGCTGAAGCTGCTGGACCTTGGCGACATGATAGGGACCGAGGGCAGGCTGTTTCGCACTCGCACCGGCGAGCTTTCGATTCACGCGGAATCACTCACGTTCCTGGCTAAGGCACTCGTTCCGCCGCCGGACAAGTACTACGGTCTGCATGAGATGGAGTTGCGCTATCGCCAGCGGTACGCGGATTTGATCGCCAACCGAGAAGTTCGCCGCGTGTTCGAGACTCGCTCCCAGATCATCCGTCTGATTCGCGGGTTCTTCGACGAGCGCGGCTACATGGAAGTCGAGACCCCGATGCTGACGTCGCTGCCGACCGGCGCCGCGGCTCGGCCTTTCGCAACTCATCACAATGCGCTCGACATCGACTTGTACGCGCGGATCGCGCCTGAGCTTTACTTGAAGCGGCTGATCGTCGGCGGCTTCGAAAAGGTCTATGAGATAAATCGCAACTTCCGAAACGAGGGCATCGACCGCTCGCATAACCCCGAGTTCACGATGCTCGAATGGTACGAAGCGTACTCAGAATATGAAGACCTTCTAAGGCTGACTGAGGAATTGATCTCGTCCCTGGCCGAACACGTATGCGGTACGCCGGTGATCGACTATGCAGAGAACAGGATCGACTTCGCACGTCCGTGGAAGCGGCTCACAATGCGCGAAGCCATGATTCACTACTGGCCCGACAATCAAGAGCGGCCGACGCTTGAAGATCTATCGACAAGCGAGGGCATTCTGCAAAAGGCAGAGCAACACCAGAATCTCAGATCTCAGATTCCACATTTCAGATCGCTGGACTACGGCCATTTGTTGGGCGAAGTATTCGAACACGTAGCCGAAGCTCAATTGATCAACCCGACATTCATCACCGAGTTCCCAACCGAGCTTTCGCCGTTGTCGAAGCAGAATCAGAGCGATCCCCGGTTCGTAGATCGCTTCGAGCTGTTCATCTCAGGGATGGAGATCGCAAACGCGTTTTGCGAGATCAACGACCCGGTGGATCAACGGCAGCGCTTCGAGGCGCAGATGAAACTCCGCGAGCGCGGAGACGACGAAGCGATGGTGATTGATGAAGACTACATACGCGCGTTGTCGTACGGGATGCCCCCGACCGCGGGCGAAGGAATCGGTATAGATCGCCTGGTTATGGTGCTGACCAATCAGAGGTCCATTCGCGACGTGATCCTGTTTCCACATATGCGCCCGGAGAAAGTTAAGGGCGAAGAGCAAAGCGCAAAGGGCTAATAAGCAACTCTTTGCCCTTAGCTCTTCGCCCTTTGCCCTTAGCTCAATATGCCCTACGAACTCTTCATCGCCCTTCGGTATTTGCGAGCAAAGCGAAAGCAGGTGATGATCTCCGTCATCACCATCATAGCCATCGCCGCCGTGGCAATGGGCGTTGCTTCCCTGATAGTCGTGCTCGCGATGATGACCGGCTTCCGGCAAGAGTTCCAGGCGAAGATCCTTTCTGGCACCGCTCATCTGAACCTCAGCCTCAAGGAGCGCCAGCCAATTGAGAACTACCGGGAGTTGGTAAAGCAACTAAGCTCACTGCCTCACATTCGTTCGGCCTCAGCAACCTTGTATCAGCGAGTCCTTGTCCAGGGAGAGAAAGATACTGAAGGCGCGGTCCTCAAAGGCGTCGACATGAGTGCTCCCCGCAACGCGAGCGAAGTCTTTCAATTCACCGTCGAGGGTGATCCGCAATCGCTCGCCGAACCCGAGACCGACCCGGACAGCGGCTCGAAGATCGACCGAATGATTCTCGGCCGGGAGCTCGCTCGAACTGTAGGACTCAAAGTTGGCGCCGTCGCAACGATCATTTCTCCTCAAGGCCATCTGACTCCGGTCGGGCTTGCGCCACGCTACCGTGATTTCAAAGTCGCGGGCATTTTCGCTTCGGGCCTCAGCGATTACGATGAGACCTGGGCGTACATCTCGCTTGAAGCCGCCCAGCGGCTGTCCGGAGCCGAGGACGTCGCCGAAATCATCCAGATGAAAGTTGACGACGTCGATGCGGTCAAGCAAATCGGGGCCGAGGTGCTGGCGGCGGTCGGCGATGAGTATGAAGTACAGGACTGGCAGCAACTCAATGCCCCGATCTACAGCGCGTTGAGCTATGAGAAGTATCTCACCGGCATCGCGCTTTTGATCGTGATCGGAATCGCCGCGCTAAACATCATCACAGTCCTGATAATGATCGTGATGGACAAGCACAAGGATATAGCAATCCTAAAATCGATGGGCGCGACCAACCGCAGCGTTATGTACTTGTTTATGGCTCAAGGAGTGTCGATAGGAATCGTCGGCATACTGATCGGCGTTATGTTGGGCGTCGGCTTTTGCTATTTCGCGAATGGGCACCATTGGATCAAGCTGCCGGCCGGCGCTTACGCACTCGATTATCTTCCTTTCCACGCGACGGCGATTGATGTTGTCATCGTCGTGGCAGTGACAATCGCAATCAGCTTCTTGTCGACGATCTTCCCATCGCTCAGCGCGGCTCGGCTCAATCCGGTTGAAGCGCTGAGGTTCGAGTGATCGAGGATAGAGGATAGAGGACTGAAGATAGAGGATTGAGGATCGAAATGGAGGATAGAGAATTCGCTACTTCGGAAGCGCGCGCGCACCGCGTCGGTCCTCGATCCTCGATCCTCGATCCTCGATCCGCATTCGTCCGAGCGGACGGTCTAACGAAGACCTACGAATCGGGCCGAAGCCGAGTCGTCGTGTTCACGGACTTGAGCCTCGAGATCTCCGAAGGCGAGATGGTCGCAGTCGTCGGACCCTCTGGCGCTGGAAAATCGACCCTATTGCATCTCTTAGGTGGATTAGACCGTCCGACTTCCGGGACGGTAAAAGTGGGCGAGTTTGACATCTTCAAACTCGGTGAGGTAGACTTGGCGCGGTTTCGGAACGGGGAGATTGGTTTCATTTTCCAGTTTCATCACCTGCTGCCCGAGTTCACCGCCGTTGAAAATACGATGATGCCGCTGCTCATAGGGCGTAGCTCGCATCGAGCAGCAAGAGAGCAAGGAAAGTCGATGCTCAAGAGCGTCGGGCTCGCCGAACGCGTGACGCACAGGCCCGGAGAGTTATCCGGCGGTGAGCAAGCAAGGGTCGCGCTGGCAAGAGCTCTCGTGACCCGGCCGCGCTTGCTTCTGGCAGACGAGCCAACGGGTGACCTCGATAGCAAGACGAGTGAAAGCATTCATGGCCTGCTCAAGGAGGTTCACAGATCGCAGAAGCTGACCTCAGTGATCGTCACTCATAACGAGCGTCTTGCTTCCGTCTGCGACCGGGTGCTTCACCTTGAAGATGGCCGGCTTCAATAAAGCGATGAGCGCTTTGAATTGAACAGAAAAGGGGGAATTGAAAATTACAAATCGAAAATTGCAAATTGAATAAGTTCCGACAGCCGCTTTCGATTTGCGATTCTCAGTTTTCGATTTTGAATTTTCAATTTTCCCCTCGGACCTCAACCTTAGCGGGAACCGGGTATGTTCGAACGTTACACCGAGAAGGCTCGCCGCGTCATTTTCTTCGCAAGATATGAAGCAAGTCAGTTTGGCGCTCAGGCCATTGAAGCAGAACACATCCTGCTCGGCCTGCTTCGCGAGGACAAACAATTAACTCAGAAGTTCTTTCGCAGCCCGCATTCGACCGTCGAGTCTATCCGCAGAGAAATCGAATCACGCACCCCCCTTCGCGACAAAGTATCCGCCTCCGTAGACCTGCCGTTGTCATCAAGCGCCAAGAGAGTCCTGAGCTACGCCGCCGATGAAAGCGAGCGACTCGGGCATCGCCACATTGGCACCGAGCACCTGTTGCTGGGTATTCTTCGCGAAGACAAATCGGCCGCGGCTGAGATACTCTACGAGCGCGGATTGCGGCTCAACCAGATTCGCGACGACCTTAACCGCGCGCAGCATAACGAGCGCGCAATGGCTCAGAAGAAAGACGCCCCGCACCTGACTGAGTTCAGCCGCGACCTCACTGAAGCAGCAACCAATGATCAACTTGATCCCTTGATCGGCCGCGAAGCCGAAACCGAACGCGTGATCCAGATTCTTTGCCGTCGTACGAAGAACAACCCGGTGCTTATAGGCGAACCTGGTGTGGGCAAGACTGCAATCGTCGAAGGGCTCGCCCAACGGATCGTGTCGGGCGATGTGCCGCCGTTCTTACGTGACAAACGAATCCTGGCGCTCGATCTTTCGCTGGTGGTTGCCGGGACCAAGTACCGCGGCCAGTTCGAAGAACGGCTCAAGACGATCATGCGCGAGTTGATTGAGAATCCGCACTACATCATTTTCATAGACGAGCTGCACACGCTGGTCGGCGCGGGCTCGGCTGAAGGCTCGCTGGATGCCGCGAACATTCTCAAGCCTGCCCTGTCGCGCGGTGAGATCCAGTGCGTGGGCGCGACAACCCCGGCGGAGTTTCGCAAGACGATCGAGAAGGACCGTTCGCTTGAACGGCGATTCCAGTCGGTTAAGGTCCCACAGCCCACCGAAAGCGAAACAGTCAAGATACTTGAAGGCGTCAAAGACCGCTATGAGACCTTTCATCAAGTACGCTACACGCAAGACGCCATCGAGACCGCAGTCTACGGCTCGCAGCGGTACATCCCCGATCGATTCCTTCCCGACAAGGCCATCGACATCGTCGACGAAGCAGGAGCGCGTGTTAAGCTGCGCGAGGCTAATCTGCCCGCTGAGATACTTGACTGCCAGAGAAAGCTCCGTCGTCACACCGCCGCTTTCGAGCGCGCGACGGCTGAGCGCGACTTCGAGCGCGCGAAGATCTTCAAGCAGAAAGAGCAGGACGAGTTGGACCGGCTCGCGACGCTTCGCGAGTCTCACAACCTCGTGGCCGAACACTTCCCCATAGTGAATCGCGATGACATCGAAGAGGTGATTTCGCGCTGGACGGGGATACCGATCACATCGCTAAAGGAAGAAGAATCGGCGAAGCTGCTTCGCATTGAGACCGAGTTGCACAAACGAATCATCAGTCAGAGCCGCGCGATTTCAGCACTCTCGCGCGCGATTCGCCGGAGCCGCGCGGGGCTCAAGAACCCGAATCGTCCTGTAGGCTCATTCCTTTTCCTTGGCCCAACAGGGGTCGGCAAGACTGAAGTCGCCAGGTCGCTCGCGGAGTTTTTGTTTGGCGCCGAGCGCGCATTGCTTCGCTTCGATATGTCCGAGTATATGGAGAAGCACGCGGTGTCGAAACTGATCGGCAGCCCGCCAGGTTACGTCGGACACGAAGAAGGCGGGCAGTTGACCGAGAAGATCAAGCGCAATCCCTATTCAGTTCTCCTGCTGGATGAGATCGAAAAAGCGCATCCCGATCTCTTCAACATCTTGCTGCAGGTGCTTGAAGACGGCACCCTCACGGATTCGCTCGGCAACACGATCGATTTCAAGAATACGATCCTCATCATGACTTCTAACATTGGCGCTCGGTTCATACAGAAGCGCGGGCATATGGGTTTCCAGGCGTCGACGCGCACGCAACAGGCCACCGTTGAAGAAGGCGTGATGCAGGCGGTCAAGCAAACCTTCAACCCGGAGTTCGTCAATCGGCTCGACGAGATTATCGTGTTCGAACCGCTCACCGACGCCGACCTGTTCGAAATCGTAGGGCTGCTTGTGGCGCAATTGAACCGCACGCTTATTCGGCGGAAGCTACAGGTGCAGATGACCGAAGAAGCGAGACGATGGGTGGTCGAGAAGACCTGCGCCGATCGGACGTATGGCGCCCGGCCGTTGCGAAGAGCCTTGCAGAAGCACGTTGAAGACCCGCTTTCAGAAGCGCTTATCGGTGGAAGCTTCAGCGAAGCTTCGGTGGTCGAGGTTTACCTTGACGGCGATTCGCTTGGTTATCGGCCGCTGGAGCTTGAAGAACTGGGCGCCGAACTCTTGGTGCAGTGATCGGCCAGGGATTGGTCTGGATTCTGGATCCCCGTCCGACTGAGCTTCAGATTCACGACCTAAATCGTCGATGGTAAAGATCGTTCTGGTACTGCTCGGCGGCGCTTTCGGAACCGGCCTTCGATACTTTATCTCGATCTTCATCTACTCGAGAGTCAAAGAGCCTACCTTTCCTTACGCGAATCTGATGATCAACGTCTCGGGCAGCTTCTTGATTGGAGTACTGGCCCAGCTCTTCGATTCGCGAATCCTGGTCCGCCTGTGACGCGAGTTGCCTTGGTGACCGGAGTACTGGGCGGCTACACGACGTTCTCAAGCTTCACATTCGAGACCGTGTCGTTGTTGCGCGATGGCCAGTTTTGGCTAGCGACGCTGAATGTCTCCCTGAGCGTCGCGCTCGGCCTTGCGGCAGTGTGGCTGGGAATGCGGCTGGCCCAATTCTTGTAGCTGCAGGAGGGGACAATGAAGATTCCCGAAGAAGGACAATTGCTACGAATATTCATCGGCGAGTCGGACAGGTGGAAAGGCAAGCCGCTTTATGAAGCGATCATCCTGAAAGCGAGAGAGATGGGAATCGCTGGAGCGACTATGCTGCGCGGAATGATGGGTTACGGCGCCGCTTCGCGAATTCATACTGCGAAGATACTCCGTCTCTCGGAGGACCTGCCGATCGTCGTCGAGATTGTGGATAGCAAAGAAAAAATCACGGCTCTGCTTCCAACTATCGAAGAGATGGTTCAGGAGGGGCTGGTGACGCTCGAGAACGTGCGAGTGCTCCGGTATCGAAGCGGCAAGGGAGAATGAAATGACGCAGACTCAGGGCAGTGCCGGGCCGGCAAATGACCGTCACAAAACAAGCTATCGGCGGTTGGCCTTGTGCGATGCATTTTTGTTACAATAACCGGTCATAGCAACGTTCTATATTTCGGTGAGGGGCGGAACCACCCGTATTGAGTCAATGAAGCAGGTCTGGCGTCTTGAAGGCAGATCTCGCGTGAGACGTGCGGAACGATCAAGGTGGTTCTCCTTTGCGACTTGCTCAGGCGACAAAAACTAAAAAAAAGAAACGAACCAAACATTTTCTAGGGAGCGTGCATTTATCTATGAGTAAGCGTGTTCTTTGGGTTATCGCAGCACTCGTAGCAGCAGTCGTCGGTTGGCCAATCAGCGGGCGCGTCGCTCTCCTTCAGCCGTCAGCGCTCGCAAGCCGCGTCCAGAACGTCAACGTCGAGCAAGTTCTCATTCGCGGCAATCGCCGCATTCCGGAATCGACGGTCAAAATCTGGATCGGCACGCGCGAGGGCGACCCATACAGCCCGGTGCAGCTCGACCGCGATGTCCGCGCGTTGTACGCGCAGGGCCACTTCGACGACGTGAAGGTATACGCCGAAGAAGGCACGCGCGGAGGAAAGATCATAACGTTCGAAGTGTCTGAGCGCCCCTTGCTCCTCGACATCAAGTACGAAGGGCTCAAATCGGTTCAACAATCAACGGTGCTCGAAGAGTTTCGCAAACGCTCAGTCGGGCTTTCGAAGGAATCGCAGTACGATGCGGTGAAGGCCAAGCGAGCGGCCGCGGTTATAAAGGAGTTGCTGGCGAACGAAGGCCGCCCGGAGGCTAAAGTGGATCCAGTCATAGAGCGGATCTCCGCAACCGCCGTCGCTCTGACGTTCAAGATAGAGGAAGGTCCTCGGTTTCGGGTTGCCGGGATCGAGTTCGAAGGCAACAAGATTTTCTCCGGGAATTATCTGCGAAGCCAAATGAAGCTTGTCAAGCAACTCGGGCTCTTCACCACCTTCAGCTCCAAGGACATCTACCACAAGGACAAACTTGAAACCGACCTCGATCGGCTTCGGGTGCTCGTCTATGCCGACCGCGGCTATTTGAAGGCGCGTTTCGGCGAGCCGCGTGTTGAAGAGGTAGGAAAGGTAGGCACCTGGGTGCCGCTGTTCGGGCACAAGGGGCAGGGATTGAAGATCGTCATCCCGATTGACGAGGGCCGCCAATATCGCGCGGGCGAGATCAAGGTCGAAGACAATACTGAATTCACCGCCGACGAGATCAAGTCGGTCATCGGATTGAAGACCGGAGACGTCGTCAAAGGGTACACCGTGGTTCAGAAAGGACTCGACAACCTGAAGAAGCTCTATGGCTCGCGTGGCTACATTCAGTTCAACGCGGGGTTCGTACCTGAGTTCAAAGATGATGCCGGTGACCCGGCGAAAGGCGTCGTCGACATTACCTTCGGCGTTGAAGAGGGTAAGCAGTACACGCTTCGCAGACTCGAGTTTATTGGTAACACGTTCACCCGCGATAACGTGATGCGTCGCGAGGTGCTGTTGAACGAAGGCGAGCGGTATAACGAGCAATTGTGGGACTTGAGCATACTGCGGCTGAACCAACTCGGTTACTTCGACCAGGTGAAGAAGGAAGATGCCACGGTCAACACTAACGAGAAAGAAGGTCAGGTGGACCTTATCGTAAAGGTCCAGGAGAAGGGCCGCCAGCAGATCAGCTTCACGGGCGGGGTGTCGGGCATCGGCGGTTCATACATCGGGATCAACTACTCGACTAACAATCTGCTCGGCTACGGCGAAGCATTGTCGTTTAACATATCAACCGGCAACCTCCAGAAGGCAGTGTCATTCGGTTTCACGGAGCCGTACGTGAAGGGCCGGCCGATTAGTTTGGGATTCAACATCTTCTTGCAGGACTACCAGTTTATCGGGCAGGGCTTCGGCGCGACCACGACTCAGAATATCTTTGGGACCTTCGACGGCGCTTCGCTGTTCACGCAGAAGACCGCTGGAGCGTCTGTTTCTGCCAGCGCGCCGCTCAGCTACTTCGCGAAAAAGTTCAGAATGGGCAGGTTCATCAGGCTGGGGCTTTCTTACTCGTTCCAGACGACAGACATTCTTGACCCGGCGGTGAACAGGGACAGCGATCCGAGCAACGACATCCCGATCACTTTCCGCCAGAACGGAGTGACCCAGTCAACTGTAGCACCGTCAATCTCCTACAATACGCTCAACTCGTCACTGGATCCGACCAAGGGAACGGCGGTAACGCTGGCTTTGGCCTTCACCGGCGGCCCCCTTGGTGGAAAGGTGAACACAATAGCGCCTACCTTCGAATACAAGTACTTTCGACCGCTGTTCGCCGGCCGCGAGGCGCGCGCGCGAATCGAAGCGGGCAAACCCACTCGCACTCTTGGGCTCCGTTTCCTGGCAGGCCACATAGGCTCGTTCGGAAGTGCATTCCAGTCGAACTCGCTCTCATTTGTAGGAGGGACGCCGTTGTTCTCTCGCTTCTTCCTTGGCGGGGAACAAGACATACGAGGCTACAACATTCGAGGCATCTCACCGACTGCTCCGGTCCAGACCACGTTCACGACGCAAAACGTGCACGCGGTTGACCTCCTGACTAATCGAACCCTCAAAGTGCGCAAACCCTCACAGTCAACCGGCAACAGCATTGCGCCGGATGTGCTGAATCAGTTTGTTGTCCAGAACGAGGTCGATTCATCGGTCCCCAACTTTCCTGCTTTCATAGGCGGCGACACGGAGCTTCTTTTCAACCTCGAGTATCGCATCCCGATAATCGGCCCACTTCAGTTCGCGCCGTTCTTCGACATAGGCTCGGCGTTCAACCTCCGCGGACTGTCCGATCAGTTTGAGCGATCCGAATTCATAAGCAACCAGATTCTGAATGGACTACAGGCTTTGACCCTGAACCCGCGCGGCGAAGTGGCCACGGCGCGCGAGCTAAGAAAGGCGACGCCTCCCGAGAGCCAGGGCGGGTTGCCGCCCGGGTTCAGGCAGGTGTTCATATTTGGCGATAAACAAGTGTCGAGAGATGTTCAGCTCTCAAGTTCGCCGCACGGGATATTCGACAATTATCGCTACAGCATGGGCGGCGAGTTGAGGGTCCAAGTACCGGTGATCAATGTTCCGTTTCGTTTGATATTCGCCTTGAACCCGAACGCCAGAACGCAAACGGATGTCAATCCGTTCTTCTTCGAAAAGAAGCGTGCAATTCGGTTCTCGGTTGGGCGGACGTTCTAGGGCCCCGTTGGATTCCGGTTTGCCGCTTCTAAACAAGTAAGCGGTGCTGCTATAATTAGCTTTTTGGCAAACAGCCGCTGACGTTGACCGTCAGCGCGGCTCAATCAGGAGAAGACAGGAGCATCTATGTTTAAATTCAGGTTGGCTGCTTTTGCGGCAGCTCTATTGGCAGCAGTGACGGCAAGCGCTTCGGCGCAGCAAGCTACTCAGGCAGGAGTCGGCGCTGCGCTGCCCGAAGGTAAGGTCGCTGTTGTAAACACTCAAGCATTCCCCGGAGGGATCGGCGAGCTGAAACAGAAATACGATCAGGTCGACAAGCAGTTCCAGGGTCGCTTTCAGCAACTTCAGACGATTGAAACTCAACTGAAGCAGATGGAGAACGACATCCAGGTTAAGGGGCCAACCCTCGCGGCTGACAAGCTTCAGGAGATGCAGTACAACTACACCCAACTGAAGACCAAAGGCACTCGCGATTACGAAGACCTGAAGGCTGAATACGATCGGACGATTGGTACTGCAACCCAGCCTATACGCGACAAGCTATATCAATTCCTGAATAACTACGCGACCCAACGCAATATCATCCTGGTGATTAACCTTGCGGGCGCGGCCCAGACGGGAACCCTGGCTTACTGGAATCCGGGCTCGGACGTCACCGACGATTTCATCGCCGAATATAACAAGGCGAATCCCGTCCCGGGCGGCGCGCCTGCGACGCCGCCTGCCGGGCAACCGGTTAGGCCTGCACCTAAGCCGCCTGTCAAACCCTGATGACGCGAGGAAAGGAGTCACCAATGAAAGTATTCAAGCTCGCACTTGCAGCCCTCGCGTTACAGTTGGTTGGCGTTTCGGCTCTCGCCCAACAACCCGGCGCAGGCGCTGCTCCGGCCCCGGCGTTGCTTCCGAAGGGTAAGATAGCCGTAATCAACACGGCTGCCTTTCAGGAAAAGGTTGAAGAGTTCAAGGCGAAGATCGAGAGTCTGAACCGTCAGTTCGAGGGACGCGTGAAAGAGGTTCAAGGACTGAACGACAGAATCAATGCGCTCGAGACGACCCTGAAGTCGCAAAGCGGTGTTCTGACTCCGGCAAAGGTGGCCGAGATGACAGAAAACCTCGAGACCATGAAGCGCGACTATAAGCGCAAGCAGGAAGACCTGGAAGCTGACGCGGGCCGAGCTCGCGACAAGGCGTTCGAGCCGATAACCGGGAAGCTCGGCAAGTTCGCCGAGGACTACACGGCAAAACGCGGAATCGTGATGCTGGTAGATATTTCGAACGCACTCCAGTCGGGCGTAGTGGTCTGGTTCGATCCCCGCTCTGACGTCACGCAAGACTTCATCATCGAGTATAACAAGGCGAACCCGGTCGCAACCGCTGCTACAAAGCCGGCCACGAAGCAATAAGAATTGAACATTGGTCCTATAGGTCGAATAGGTCCTATATTACTGCAGGGTGTCCAGCGTGCCGAGCCCGTGATCCTCTTCGTCCTTGATCCGAAGCATGTCGAGAATCAGGGCAGTGTTGCTGGTAGTTTGAATAGTCCGGTCGTACGCCTCGCTTGTCTTCTCAAACTCAAAAGAGCCGTCCCCCGCTCCAGCAAAGAGAGCTAGCGCTTTCCTGCCGAAGTCCATTCCGGACTTGGCTCCGACGACCAGGCCTTCGTCAAAATGTATCTCCCCAAAAGCCGCCGATGACGTGACCTGGAGCAGCCCGGTCAGACGACTATTCTCGATGATCTGGATGATATCGAACAGATTCACGTCGGCAAGATTTCCCGACAGGATCTTCTGCGGGCGCTGTGGAGCGGACTCCGTTTGGCGAACATCGCGAAGCTGACCGGTGACCGAGACCCTTGGATCAAGACGCTTTGCCTCAAGCAGTCTCTCGTTAGCACTCTCGACGTCCCCTGCCGAGATGTGAAGGCTCGCCAGCGCCAGACAATGTTGAGCAGCCTGGTCACGACGGCCGGCGTCGATCAGGATCTCGCGGAGCTGTTCTCGCAATCCGATGTGCCGCGGCGCGCTGTCGATCGCCCGCTCGAGCGTCTCGATTGCGCGATTGACCATTCGATATTTGACCAGCAAGTCGGCGTCTATAATCGCGCTCTCTGGATCAGACTCGTTCGGATTGTTTCTCGACATTGCTTTCCTAAGGCTCGCTCTTGCCGGGGGGTAAAACCAGTGTACCACAAGGAACTCGGCCTCAACATAGTCTTGTATTACGGGCCGGCGACTATCGAAAGCCGGCTCTGATCGGCCAGACCGATGAGTTCATCTCGATCGAAAAGAAGGGTCTTCCTCGCGGTCACATGAATCGCGGTGGCACCCGCGAGGGTCATTTTCTCGATCGTCGCGAGTCCGATCACCGGCACGTCGAATCGCATGTCCTGGCCCGGTTTAGCCAGCTTTACCACGACGAATGATCTGCCACGAGTCACTTCGCCGGCTCGAACGATCACCGCATCCGTTCCTTCCATCGCCTCGATGGCTACCACGGCGCGATCCTTCACTGCAATCGTTTGACCTAGATCGAGCCGTCCAATCCCGCGCGCTATTCCAATGCCGTAGTCGATATCGGCGCGCTCTTCTTTCGTCGGCGCGCGGCGAGTCAATACGCCTTCGGGAGCAAGGAGCGGCTCGAGAAATGTCGTGGAATCGACGAGCGTTATGCCCTCGCGCGCAAGCTCGTCCGCGACGCCGCCTATCAGACTGTCGGTGTTCTTTGTTGAAAGCCGCGCGAGCAGACGCACCATTCGAAGATCAGGCAGCGCGTTCAGCCGGAATATCTGATGGTGTTTCACCTGTCCAGCCATGATCGCGTGCGTAACCTCTTCGCGTTTGAAGTAACGAATCAAACGGCCGAGCTGACCGACACCCATCCATTCGAGATGGGCGGCCTGGTGTTCGATCTCCGGCGAAGTTTCTTCTTTGATGGCGGCGACGACCACCTCGACGCCGCGATCGCGCGCGCCTTCGAGCACTAGAAAAGGAAAGCGTCCGTTACCGGCTATCAATCCGTATTTCATCGTTAGTCAGTTGTCAGTGGCCATCTTGCGTCTCCTTAGAAACTCCTAGCCTTGGGCCGGTAGAAGCTGGTAGCCCAGTGAGTGGGCCTGTTTCTTGAGAGCATTGATTCGTCGTTCCTTGTACATTTGTTCATAAGCTTGCTGGCCCGTCTCTACGTAAGCGG
>WNFR01000192.1_pt1 | contig 88569 bp, 78 predicted proteins | sample 5400221 | NCBI WGS metagenome assembly WNFR01 (sample SAMN13153357, study PRJNA577476) | soil metagenome | isolation source: 40 cm soil under Madrone tree | place: USA:California | collected 2016-06-14
TTGCGCGAAGGAGGTCAGGTGAGCAAACGCAATCTTCGACTCTCTGACTACATGACTGAAAGCGGCTTGCGCCGGCTCGTAGAACAGGCTCTGGAAGAGGACCTCGGCCGAGGCGATGTCACCAGCGATCTCCTAGTTCCGTCGGATGTCGCCGCGCGAGCGGTGTTACGGAGCCGCGGCCAGGGTGTCATTGCCGGGCTTGATGTTGCCGCGATGGTGTTAGCTGTTGCGGACGCCCGAATTCACTTTGCCGCCGTGATCGGAGACGGCGACGCAGTTGCTCCTGGTCAGGAACTCGCCGTGGTTTCAGGTGCGGCCCGCGGCATGCTCCGCGCCGAACGAGTTGCGCTCAACTTCCTGCAGCGGTTGAGTGGTATCGCGACGCTGACATCGCGCTACGCAGACGCTATCCGAGGCACGCGGGCTCGCATTGTCGACACACGTAAGACGACGCCCGGACTGCGTTCGCTCGAAAAGTATGCGATTCGCGCCGGCGGCGGCTTCAATCACCGGCGCGATCTGAGCGACGCTATGATGATAAAAGACAACCATCTCGCGGTGATTGGAGCACTTGGGCTTTCCCTCTGCGAGGCAATCACACAAGCGCGCCAGTCGCTGCCGCACACGATGAAGATTGAGATTGAAGTTGACCGGCTCGATCAGATTCCCGAGGCGCTAGCTGCCGGTGCGGACATAATCCTGCTCGATAACATGTCGATTGAGGACTTGACGAGGGCCGTGAGGCTGATCGATGGACGAGCCACAACTGAAGCTTCGGGCGGAGTGAATCTCGGCACGATCTCCGAGATCGCGGCGACCGGGGTTGATGTTATTTCTGTGGGCGCGCTTACCCATTCGGCGCCGGCGTTGGATATCGGATTGGATTTCGAGGTGAAGCAGGCTGTCGAAAAACTAACCTATCGTCACTAAGGCACGAGCCCACAAGGAGCACAAACCCAAAGAGCATTCACCTACTTAGTGCCGCTTCGTGTTTGTGTCTTATTGGCAAGCGCCCTTTTTCAGCCTGCTGAGCGGTCCAGGGCCTTACTTCTCCTCGCCGCCACGCGTGATGATGATTTGGGCTCCTTCGTCACTGCCCGTTATCACGACACCAATATCTCCGGCCTGCAAAAGGGTCTGACCGAATCCCGCGACCTTCTTAGTGACTTTTAGTTTCGCGATATACCAGTCGGCGACTTTTCTTGCTGAGTCATTAGACTGCAAAGTAAGCACGCTCTTTCCACCTTCCGCTTGGATCGACATTGTCTGGTGCGCTCCGGGGTAGATCAACGATTGATCGATTGTCGATTGACCAACGATTATCGGGGGCGTAGGGGGAGCGGGCGGTATAGGCGGCACAGGTGGGATGGGCGGCGCCGACGCGGTTGGTGCGGGCGGGGGCGTTGGAATGCCTCCTGATGGACCCAGTCCGAAATTCAAGAACACCAGCAAGCCCGCAAGCGCAAATATCATCAAGGCCAGCATACTGACAAGGATTATCAGATTTCGCTTCTGTGTCTTTTGTCTCAGGTCATTAGTTGGCGTAGCCGGCGGAAATTGAAAAGGAGCCATGTAAGCCGGGGTCGTCAGGGAAGGTCCAACGGGACTGGTCGGAACTTTAACGCTGGGCGGTTCGTCGAACCTCTTTGTAGCCGCCTCTGATAGAGGAGGAGTGGGCTTTCCGCAAGCCCGGCAGAACTTGGCGTTTTCCTCGAGCAGGCTTGTGCCGCAGTTGTCACAATACACTGTTCCCATGACACTAACTACCTCGACCTGTAGAGATTGGGAAACTGTTTACGAAGGTTCGCAACCTTGGGAAGGTCGTTGATCACGATATAAGACTCGTCCGGATGATGGACAACGTAATCCTGATGGTAAGCTTCGGCCACATAGAACGTGCTGCCGATGCTGACCTCCGTCACAATTGGACGGTCAAACACTTTGGCCTGATTGAGCTGGTCAATGTAGGCTTGCGCAATGCGCTTCTGGTCTTCGTTAGCGCAAAAGATGGCCGAGCGATATTGTGTTCCGGTGTCTGGTCCCTGCCGATTCAGCAGCGTTGGGTCGTGCGCCACGGAAAAGAACACCTTGAGAAGCTGGCCATACGAGATCTTTGACGGGTCATACTTGATGCGAACCGATTCGGCGTGCCCGGTCCGGCCGCCCGAGACGATCTCATAATGAGCAGTGCTTGCCGTTCCCCCGGCGTATCCGGAATCGACGTCAATGACTCCCTTAACGTGTTCGAACACGGCTTCGATTCCCCAAAAGCAGCCTCCGGCGAGGACGGCGGTTTGTTCGCCTTTGGTCGCAGCCAGGGGGGCGTCGACGACCGGATCCGGAATTGCAACGGTAGCCGTGGCCACACTGCAGCCCAGCGTGATGACAACTGAAACGAGGTTGAGAATCCTAAAACAACGACGGGTCATATATCCTGCCTTTCGACGAACCTAAGATAATTCGAGACGGTCATTGAACGAAGAGAGCCCGGCGGATCGTGTATCCCGACAATCACGGCTTCCTCCACCACACTACATAATAATCGGCGGTGCAATCGAGTTCGTCAAACAGAATGGCGCGCCCCGTCAGGTTTTTTGCGCATACCCAGCTCGTGTGCGTTGGTGGGTTTGTGATGATGTAGCCTAAACAAGACGCGCACCCCAGTACCATACCCACTTCTTCAGAGACTGTACGAAACTCCCGCAACACCCCCAACTTCAGTTGGGGGATCTTTAACGTCAGCCTACGTCGAAGCAGCAGGTCCCTCGTTGTTTTGATATCTCTCTTCCCTCGCGACGCGAGGAGAAAAGAGTAACAACGGGGGAGAGGGCGGGCGCTTCGACGTAGGCCGAAATTAAAGAACGCCCAACTGAAGTGGGGGGGTTCAGACTCTTCACTTCGCTTGCGTTCCATGCCCTTGATGATAGAATCGCGTTCGAATAAGCGAGCCGGAACTGCCAAACATCAGGCTCGTGCTGGATTTGGCGAATCTCTTGTATCCGTGTTGTTGATCACACGTCTAGTTAGACAGAACCTGGTGGCAAAACGCTCTGACGGGGGTGACTCATGAAGCGAACGACGTTCTATCAAGCCTGATAGTGACCGCACTGCTTGTTGTGACAGGACTGGCGCAGCAGCGTCGAATGCAGCTCGAAGATATGGGACGCATCGTTCGCGTCTCCGATCCGCAAATCGCGCCCGATGGCAAATCGATCGTGGTCGTTGTGGCACGCGCGAACTACGACGAGAACCGCTACGATGCGGAACTCGTGCTGATAGACGTTGCGAGTGGGAATCAGCGCGCGCTGACTAACGAGCGCCGGAGCGTCAGCCACCCGCGGTTTTCCCCGATCGGGGACCGCGTGGCGTTCCTGTCGAGCGTCGCGCTCGCGAGCGGCCAGCAGCAGCGCCCGCAGATTCTTGTTATGCCGATGAGTGGCGGCGACGTGCGCCGCATCACGAGCGCACCAAAAGGAGTTCAGCAGTTCGCATGGTCTCCAGACGGACGCACGATCGCGTACGCGACCGAGGACGAGGCCGAGAAAAAGACCGGGCCTGAACGCTTCAACGATTCGTTTGAGGTGGGGAACGACGACTTCCTAATCCAGTCACAAGCGCTGCCGACCCACGCGTGGCTGGTGCCTGCCGACGGTGGCGAAGCGCGTCGCATCACCTCCGGCTCGTGGAGTCTTCCAATCAACCATCCACCGGGCGCGCCCGCATCTCCGCTAACGTGGTCGCCTGACGGCAAGTCCATCGTTCTGCTCCGGCTGGCGACGCCGCACTCGGGCGACGCTCGCGATGCGACAGTTCAACTGCTTGACGTAGCAACCGGACGAATGCGCGGGCTGACCGGACGCGACCACCTTGAAGGCCAGCCGTCGTATTCGCCGGATGGTTCGCAGATCGCCTACTGGCAGCCGCGCGACGGTGATTCCGGCAACGTGACCGAGATTCACATCGCGCCCTCAACCGGCGGCGCGGGCAGAAGCATCACCCGGGCAATAGACCGCAATATGGCGAGATCGATCTGGATGCCCGATGGCAAGTCTTTGCTCGTCGGCGCGAGCGACGGCACGCGCGTTTCGTTATGGCTGCAACCGCTCGACGGCCCGGCGCGCAAGCTCGATCTCGGCAAGCTCAGCCCGTCCTCATCATTCTGGGTCGACGTCGCTGTTGGCAAAGATGGTGCGATTGCGTTCACGGCGACCGATCCGTCGCGACCGGCGGAGCTTTATTATTTGTCATCGCCGGCGGCGTCACCGAAGCGGCTGACGAACCTGAATGCCGAGGTTGCGGGACTGGCGCTCGGACGGACTGAAGTGATCTCGTGGCAATCGGACGGCTTCACTCACAACGGGATCGTGACCTATCCTGCTGATTTTTCCAACAACCGGAAGTACCCATTGGTGTTGGTGATCCACGGGGGTCCGACTGCCGCGTCGCTCGAAACGTTCGCGTCTCAAGCGCAACTCATGGCGGCGAAGGGCTGGATTGTCTTTCAACCAAACTACCGGGGCAGCGATCAGATCGGCAGCGTCTATCAGCGCGCCATCGTCAACGACGCGGGAGCTGGACCGGGGAGGGACGTGATGGCCGGTGTTGAAGCTCTGAAGCAGCGCGGCTTCGTCGACACGACTCGAATTGCTGTGTCGGGGTGGTCGTACGGCGGCTACATGACCACCTGGCTGCTTGGAAACTATCAGGGATGGCGAGTAGCGGTGGCCGGCGCGGCGGTCACAGACTGGTTGGACCAGTACAACCTCGGCGACGCGAACGTCCGTCGAGGCAGTGCGTTCGGCGGCTCACCCTGGACTGATCCGAAGCGGATGCAGGCTTACATCGAGCAATCGCCGATCACCTACGCCTCAAAGATCAGGACGCCAACTCTTGTGATGACCAACACGCAGGACTTCCGCGTAACGCCTACGCAGTCGTACAAGCTGTATCACGCGCTCAAGGACAATGGCGTGCCGACGAAGTTCATCGCGTATCCGATCTACGGGCACAATGCGGGTGACCCGGTGTGGCAGCGCGACGTGCAGCGGCGTTGGATCGAGTGGATCGAACAGTACTTTCGCGAGGCGACTTCGAGCGGAAAGTAATAAGGCGGGGAGAGTAGTCCCCGCCGGAAATGCAGATTGGTGGATGATCGTGGTGGTTGGCGTTAGTCTTGCCGCGCTTGTTTGACGTGAAGCTTGAATGTGATTACGCGCTCCACTTTCCCGCTGCAGGCCTTTACCTGAAGACTTACCATATATTTACCCGCATCGCCGAGCTGTGGAGTAACATACAGAACGCCGATGCCCTCGGCGTAGCCGTTTGCCTTGTTCTCTTTGCGATAGGCGTCGGATACATGAATAAAGCCCGGAGCTGAGGACACCAATTCAAACTGAGGCTCGCTGTCGTCTTCGAGAAGACACGGCGCCGTCACCGTCACGACGAACGGATCGCCCTCACGGGTGACAAATAAGTCCTTGCCGGGAGTAACAAAGGGCGGGGCGATGGAAGAGGATGCCGCCACATCGCCATCCCCAGTGCCATTCTTACTTTGACCAGCCGTGTTGCTAACACTTGCAACAACACAACAAAACGCCAGGAAAACGATCAAGCTAATCTGTCTAAACATGCTCTCACCTCTTGATTATGGGTATATGGAGAATACACCGAGCAATCCGGATCGTGACTGCGGTAGCGGTGCGCGTCAAGCGCTTTCTTGTAGAATCGAGACGAATCGTGGCAAGCTCCTTTGGCGAGCGCCGGTCAGACTCGCCGAATCTCGAAGCGCGAAGGTCCCGCGCGCGGGTAAACATCGATGCTGAACGAAAAGAAGATCGTGATAGTGATGCCGGCATACAATGCCGCCCTGACTTTGGACCGGACCTACAGCGAACTCCCTCTCGAAATCATTGATGAAGTCATCCTGGTAGACGATGGCAGCTCCGATGGAACAGTTGCGCTGGCGAGCAACCTCGGGCTGACAGTCTTTCGGCACAAGCAGAATCTCGGATATGGAAGAAATCAAAAAACCTGCTATCACGAGGCGCTAAAGCGGGGCGCTGATATCGTGATCATGCTTCACCCCGACTATCAATACTCGCCCAGGCTCATCGTGTCTCTTGCCGGCATGATAGCGTATGGCGAATTCGACATCGCACTAGGCTCGAGAATCCTCGGTGTGGGAGCGCTTCAAGGCGGGATGCCACTCTATAAGTACGTTGCGAACCGGCTATTGACGGCGATTCAAAACCTTCTACTCAACTACAAGCTCTCCGAATACCATACCGGGTACCGAGCATTTGATCGCAGGGTGCTGGAAGAACTGCCGCTGGAAGAGAACTCAGACGACTTCGTATTCGATAACGAAGTCCTGGCTCAAGCCGTCTACTTCAAGTATCGCATCGGAGAGGTATCGTGCCCCGCAAGATACTTTGCCGAAGCCTCGTCGATCGGTTTCTCGCGGAGTGTAACGTATGGGCTGGGAGTGCTCAGAACCTCTCTCAAGTTTCGCCTTCAAAGAATGGGGATTTTGAGCTTCGCGATGTTCAATTCCAGAGGCGCTAAAATGGCTCCCGACTATTACGAACCAGTGGCAAGGTAGCAGCTACCTGGGAGCGCGGGTATCCCTGCCTGCTCTTTTCTTCGGGCTTCTCAGGAAACGTAGGGAGCAGGCAGGGATGCCTGCACTCCCAGACCACACGCCCAGGAAGATGAGAAAGCTGACAGCGGAAACGATCTTACCAACGGTGCGCGGCCAGGTATCTTCGAAGCTCAACGTCAATGTGTGCTCGCCGGGCTCAACCTGGAGTTGAATATTGCCATCCAGGCTAGGCGCTATTTCTATCTTCTTGCCATCCACACGAGCAACCCAGCCGGGAAAGTACAACGGCCGAAAAGTGATGACTGAGTCAGTGCCGGCGCTGACAGAATACCTCTGCTCGATACCTGAGTCATCAATTGCGACAACCTGAGCATCGCCGCTTTCGACCAAGGCGGCGGACTGCGATTGTTCTTTTCGCAACTGCCCATCCCACCACTTGGGGCGATACTCGCGGGGATCTCTTCGGGAGAGGCCGCCGGCAAATCCGTCTGAAGCAACTGGCGCGCGCCAGATCGCGAGCGCGCCGATTGCGATGTTCAAGACAACCACAATGGCGAGCGCAGCGATTTTCAGACTGCGCCATTTGCCGTCGCGCATCAGCATCCAAAGGGACAGAGACCCGAGAAAACAGGTGCCTGCCGAAGCGACAATCAGCCATCGGTATGGAAAGAACAGATATGTAAGCCCAGGAGTTATTCGCCAAATCGGAGCCGTCAGCCGCGTCGTCATCAAAAAACTGAAGGCGGTCACAATCCAGATCGCAAGCCACGAGCGGATCCAGGCAGAATCTGACTTGCGAGATCGCCACTCCATCCATATCAGAAAAGAACTGACCAGAAACAGGGCCAGGAGCCCAAGACCCACCAGATCGAGATCCAACGAATAACTGAAGAGTGAAGACTCGGCTGGAAAGCGAGTTGAAGTAAGCGCGGCTCGAACTCGCTCGAATAGAAAATAATCCCTGTAGTCAAACTTGAAAAACAATTTCACGTAGCCGATTTCGAAGAAAATCGGGACAAAAAAAATAGCGCCGATTCCTGCGCCTAACGCCGCACCTGCCGTCGTACGAAGGAGCGCGCGCGGGTTCCGCGTGAGTAAGAGAGCGTAGATCGGAAGGGTCAGCGTGGTAAGGAACGCCACCGGCACATGAGTCAACACCAACATCGCATAGCCGAAAGCCAGCCAGGCTACTCCCTGCAAGCTGTGCCCGACGCTGACGCGGCGTACGGCGTCGAGCAGAAGCGGGACCCACGCAAAAGTCCAGAACGCAGATACGGTTGATCCCTGATAAAGATCGAGCAGATGGTACGGCGCAATCATGTAGAGCGCGGCGGCTGCGAGACTCATCCCGCCCGAAAGCACCGATCTGCTGAAGGCGTACATCGTCAGGCCTGATAACGCCAGAGCGAGCCGGCAACTGAGCGCCATAGCGTGCAGCGTGTTTCCGGTTACAAGCGAAAAAGCGGCGGCAACATAGAACGGCAGCGGCGGGTAGTAGAGCGGCACAGGGCTTCCTTGCCCATCATTCGCTGCCGGCAGCCAGCGTGGATAGAATGCGCCGTCTCGGAGCGCGTCGATGAAGTGCGAGGTCCACCGGTAATGCCTGACCGCGTCAAAACCAGCCGGAAAGCCCCTGACGAACACTGGAAGCATAATAACAGACGCAAGGATCAGTATGGCTGCGCACGAAATCAGGAATCCTCGATCAGTATCCGGCATCCGTGTCCGTTCGACTTCCGTGAGTTTGGCTTCGTTCAAACTGGGTCCCCGACTCATCGAAGCTGAGCACCCCTTATGGTCTCGACTGAACGACTCGGTTTCATCGCGGCTCATTGTGATGCTCGCGTTCAAAATGTGTCAAGCTCGACATTCCGGAAGCGAGACTGCTAGTATTCTGCGCCGTTTTCGCGAGCAATCCGCTATGAGCAACAGCACCGCCGCGCCGTATAAGAAAGGTCTTTACACGGCTTTGTCAGACTTAGATCGTTGGGCGAGTGTCGGCAACCTGACGTTGGTGGCCTTTGTCATCGGGGCGGCCGTTGTCCTGATGCACCGGCCATTTAGCAGCCCGGAACGTGGAGATCCGGCGATTTACGACTACATCGCGCAATCGATCCTCCGCGGCCAGCTTCCCTACAGGGATGTCGTTGATATCAAAGGGCCGGGCGCGCCCTACTTGAGTGCCGCGGCAATGCTGACAGGCAAGCTTCTGGGAATGCGGGATGTGATCGCGGTGAGGGTGCTGAACGTGGTTTTGGTTGGACTGTTGTCGTCGCTGACATTCCTGGTAGCACAGGTCTACTTGCGTAGCAGGGCCGCGGGGTTAATCGCATTTATGGTTCCGCTCGTGCGTCATCAGTTTTCCGAGTTCATGATCGAGGGAACTCAGCCGAAGTTGCCGATGATCATCTTTGGCATGGTTGTGTTGCTTATGATCGCTCACGACAGGCCGTTCTGGGCAGGACTCTGCTCGATGCTCTCATGCCTGTGCTGGCAACCGGGATTGATGTTCACCGGTGTGTCGTTCCTTATGTTCTCAAGATACCTGACCAGTTGGCGGGACGGGCGCGCCTACAAGGTTCTTTTGGGTGCGGCGATCCCATTGGCCGCCGTCCTATCATACTTCTATGCCAGGGGGGCGCTCGGCGATCTTTGGGCGTGGACGATCACCTATAACTACGCAGTGTTCGGACCCGAGGCCGAGACAGGCACGGGCCAGGCTTTGGATCACTTGTGGATAACGATTCGCCGCACGTTTGAGCGAGACACGATTCTCGTGGTGCTAGCGTCGATGGGGCTGCTGATGTTTTGCATCGAACGCGTAAGCGCGAAGATCAAACATGGCCTTGCGCTAAGATCCCCTGACCTGTTCAGAGACGCCGTTCTGTTTCCGCCGCTCGTGTATCTGGTTTTCTCTCTGATCAACTTTCAGGGCGGGCCTGATACGATCCCATTCTTTCCGTTCATCGGTATCTTTGCGGGCTGGGCCCTCGTTCAGTTCGATCATCTGATCGCATCAAGCAAGGCGGGTCAGAGAGCGATGCCGAAGCTTCGCGTTGTTGTGCTACCGCGGTCAATTGCTGCAGCCGCCATATTCGTTTTTGTGCTCGTTCGGGTCGTAACGTATCGCGCCGATAACGGGACGCTGCAAGACCAGTACATGGCGATCAAGCCCATCTCAGATCTCCTGGGACCGCAGGATCAGATTTACGTTCACGGATCGCTCGAAATACTTGTTCTGCTGAACAAACCGAACCTCAACCCGTACGTTTTTCTAGATTGGGGAGCCGACGACTTTGCGGCCGCGCGAAAGTCAACGAGTTTTGCAGTCATAATCGATGAGATGGAAGCGCAGGCGCCGAAGCTCGTGTCGATATCGCGTCTCAGAAAGGTAAACCACCGGGCGGAGTTTGAACGGTGGGTCGATCAGCATTACGATAAGCTTGACCAGGACAACTACGATAAAGTTCTGATCCGCCGACAACCATAAGTAGCATGGATTTCAATCTGCGCTGCGCCGCCTAGCATCTGAGATCATTGATGATGAAGAAGCAGTTACACCGAACCTATCTCACATTAGCTAGCCGCGCACCTCTCGGCACAAACAAAAGGTTGTGAAGGCGTGGTCGGCCCGCCGGGGACTGCAGGTGGATTCGTAACTACAATGGTTCCCGGCAGTCCATTGCAGATCCGTCCCTTCAGCGTTATACGCAAGAAACCTCCCGCGAAACCGGGGTCCGGTTCTCTGGGCCTCACAACTTTGGGAGTAATCGATCCCACCCTGATATCCGCATCGGGTTTCAGGTTCTTTCCAAAGATGTCGAGCACGAAATTGCCGGCCGGATTCCTATCTAGCTTGCAGCCGTTGACGAGCGCTTGATCAACTGGGATCCCGTCCACTGGAGGCGGGGTAGTCGCGGTGCACGTGAACTCGATGCACGGCAGACATCCTTGCTCGTTACTCAGCGCACACCCTGCCGGTTGTCCCGCCACCGGCGTGATCAGCCCGCGGCTCGTGCCGCCGGGACCCACCACGTGCACCACGAACGTCTTTCCGGCACTCGCACTCGTGAAGTTGAAGTGCGCATCTATAAGGTTCGCGTTCAACACCGTGAAGTCCATCGCCTGGATCACGTTCACCGCATTCGCCAGGTCTACCGCAAACACCGACGTCACCGTCCCGATTATCGGTGTTGTATTCGGCACCGCTTGGGCGAACTGGAAGCACGCTCCCGTGATCAGCACGTCTTGCAGCAGTCCGCACGGTCCGCTCGACGGCGTCACCGAGATCACCACCGGCGCTCTCGTCCCTAAATTCAACGTGCACGTCGTCGTTCGCGTGAACGCTCCGAACACGTTGTTGTCTCCTATCGTGAACGACGTCGTCACCGTGATCGTCGACACGCCTCCGCAGCAGGCGGCCGGGAAGCCTGTCGTCGAGTTTGGCCCAAAGCTCGCACTCACGGGGATCGTTGCCCGCAGCAGGTTGCAACTCACCGGCGTCACGCTCGTCAGCGCAATCACCGCTTCCGGCGTTCCGTCGCCGTTTGTGTCGCAGGCCAGGGTCGCCGACGTCGTCACCGTCTTGCCCGGTCGTTGTAGCGGGATCCCCGTCTCCGTTTGGAATCCCTGGCAGATGATCGTAGTCTCGTTCGGGAAGAACCCGCATCCAACCAGATTCAACTGCACCGCGCACAACGCATTTACTACTCCCGTCGTCGTCGGCGTCGTCACAACCGTCCCCGGCACTACCGTAAAGCACTGCGGGTTCGCCGGCGGGCCACATCCAACTCCGAACAAGCACACTTGGCCGCGATTCAGATCACGCTGCCGCGTACTCGTGCACAGCACCGCGTCGTTCCCTTCAAATCGCAGATCGAAGTCCGGTCGCGCAAACGTTACTTCGCCTCCAGCGCCCGTACTCGCCGTCAACCCTTCGTTGAACAACTCGAAGATCGTCGGCTCCGTTCCCTCTCCTATGCAGCACGCGCAGTTGATCGCTCCTATTTCCCCTTGGATCACCCCGAACGCGCTCGTGTCTGCTGCTCTCGCTGCTTCCGAAAGATTGATCTCGCATAACCCCGGCGGATTCAACGGACTCAACCCGCCGATCGAGTACCCGGTGATCACTGGCTGGTCATCTGTGCCAAGCAAATCCATCCGGCAGAAATCCAACAGGATGATCCCGCTGCCTTCAGGCCGCGGCGAGCATCCCACGATCACACCCGTGTTTGGCTCCCGCGTGTACCGCAGATCCGTCGGCCCTTCCTGTAGATCAAACGGCGCCGCGTTGTTGCCGATAGGGTTCGCCGGGTTCAACGGCTGATTTGCGTTCTCGTCAATGCCCGTCCCGTCGTCAAACAACGTCACCGAGAACGTGTTGGACGCACCCGCCAGGTTCCCCGCCGCCGCTGAAGTGCATCCTTCGTCGCCGAACTGCGGCACGTTGATCCACCGCACCTTGAACGCATTGATATTCGCAAATCCCAACGCCTGCACCGGGAACGTCCCGCAGCTCACGCTCCGCGCCGACGGATTCAAGTCCGTCCACGCCGGCGCGATCCGCGGCGGCCCCGTTCGAAAATCCGGTACGGTCGGGGTGTTGGCGACGTCGCCAATTCCAAACGTTACGTTGCCGTTCGAGTTGATGAACAACCCGTTCCACACGCAACTGGCCACCGGCCCCCCAAACACAAACTCAAATCCGCCCGATAGCGGTCCGGGCGCCGTAGGATTGCCCGCGCCATTGTCATCGTCGCCGCGGAACGGTGTATTCTGGTCGTCTCCGCCGGCTACCTGATGACCTGGATCCAGGTTCTCAAACAACACCACCGCACTGGTCGTGTCGTCATCGCCCTGCACTCGCTGCGTGTTCCCAAGCGTTACGCCCGGGCTGATCGGCGTCGGCGCCAATCGGTTGGTGTACCGCAGGAAGCCTCCAGCTAAACCGGCCAAACCACCCGGCGTCAGCGTCAACTGATCCAGCGGCGCTTGATAGAAGATGTGATCGAACCGGTCACTGTCGCTGTCGCCCACGTTTCCCCCCGAGGCTGGCGGGTTCGGTAATGTATCGCCCCGAAGATCAACAAAGTCCGCGCGCCGGTCAGCCGGACACCCATCCTCGAAGCAAAGCACTTCACCCAGCATTGCGCTCGGGTTCTTACCGATCCCTGCCGGCGTGCCGCCTGAGATCACAAACACCGTATTCTGCTGGTTAACCGCCAGGCCTGAATACAAAGTAAAATCGACCTGCATATCCACTTTCAAAAGGCCCGTTGGCGTCCCCGGCACGATCGCCGTCCCGCCTGCCGCCGGCGCCAGGTTCGGCCCATTGCCCTGCACGAATATCCGGAAGTTGTTCACTCCAGGCGTTCGCGTCAGTCCGGCCTGCGACAAATCGGAGAACCCATCAGCCACTGGCAGGATCCCGCCGACATTGACACTCGCCGACCCTGTGGCTTCGCCGGAGCAGATGTCAAACAAGCCCGAGCAATCCGCAAAGCTGATGATCATCGAAGGCGTGCCCGCCGCCCCGAATGCGGCCGGCGCCGGGAACAACCCTTCGGTCAACTGATCGAAGCTTACGTCTCCCGACACAAACGAGCGCGACACCGCCGCATACAGCACGTTGCACCCGCCGTTGGTGATTGCCACCACATCGCCGAACAGCGTCGACGGACCGCTGTAGTTGGTCAGGCGGGCAAACCCCGGGAAACTCAAAATCGGATTGGCCGTTGTCCCCTGCGCCGCATTGATGCTGGTAATCAGGATTGGCGAAACCGGAGCAAATGTCCGGTTGATGCAACCCGGACAAGTTTGGCCAGTGCGCGGCAGTTCGGTCAGTTTGAAGATTGCCCCGCCGGTGAACTGAATCAGGTCTACCAGTTGGAAATAGAGCGAGCCGTCATCGTCCACGGATACGCCCGCTATATTCGCGTGGTTACTCAGCACCACCTCACGCACACCGGCTGGCGTCGCCGCCCCTGCGCCTACTCCATCCGTGAACGCAAAAGCCAGTATGCGCGTCCGAATGATTTGATTGTTCCCGCCGTTCCGAACGCACCCTTCTGAGTCAAATGCTGAGATATACACCACCTCGCCGATCGTCCCCGGCAACCCGAAGTCGCACAGGTCGGCCACCGGATTGACCGCGATTCCGGTCACCGCAATTTGATCATCGGCACAGAAGGATATCGGCAGCGTAAATCCACCCGACGTTCCAGTGTTCAAAAGCGTCGGCAGATTAATCTGCCGCAACACATCGACCTGCGGCCCTACGCCGACGCCCGGATTTAGATCGGTCCCAATCCAGAAGTTCCCCAGCGTGTCACCGTAGTAGTACACGTTCTCCGCGAACCCGTTCGCCACGGTGTGCTCTGAGATAGCCACTCGGGTCAGCGACTGGTCGATCTCAGGCTCAGCAAACGAAAAATCTTTGATCTTCTGCTCGCGGTCCGCCGCGCAGTCTTCGCGTCCATCCCAGTCGGCGATCAGCGTCACTTCTGAAAACTGGTTGTCGCGTCCGCCGATCGTCGTGATCAGCGCCGCCGACAGCGCGCTCCTCGAGTTGAGTACCAGCGGCTGTCCTGACTGTATTGAGACTTCCCCGGCGGTGCGGCTTCGTCGCGTCTTCGCGATACGCTCGCCGGCCGCCCTCAAATTAGCAGCGCGCGATAGCCCCAACGCCTCAAGTGTCTGAACCGAGATCCGACCGTCCAGCGAAGGACTCTCGTTCTCTTGCTCGTTTACATTCTGTTGAATAGTGGTGGTGAGTGTGGGCTGCGAGGCGGGCGGGCTTACTCTCGAGTCGCCAGCGGAAGCACGGCGAGCTGAGTGCTCAGGGCCGGCGCGGTGACCGGAGAATGGTACTGCCAATGCGGCGCTCGCCGACGCAACCACCACAACGAAAACGGCCCGCTGTAGTCCTCGCATTGATCCCCTCCGGGGACTAGCCGCAGTCCACAAAGCCGGGGCGGGTCGCGCTGTCAAACCTTTGCCCGCGAGTTCCAGCCTATGCGCGGCCGTGCAATTAGTTCGTTCATATCGTGCAACTGGTATGCCTCGGATTGAGCGGCAAACGGAGTCGGCCAAGTCGTTGCTGTCGCGCTGAACAATGTCCCCGCCTTCCAGAGTTTACGTGTCTGATTGAGGTTTTGGTGAGCGCTCGTATGTATACTAAGTTTTCCGAGCGATTGTCAATTAAGTATCCACACTAGGCTGAATACCCAATGCCCACCGGCAGGTCCCGGGACGAGCGTCCAGAGCAAAGGAACTGCGGCTTTAGAAGTCGAGATTACAACGAACGGAGATGAACGATGCCTCCTAAGCGGGCAACCACCTGTTCGTGGAACCAATGGCGCTCGGCTCACCCTCCCACCGGCCACTCTTTGTCTATAAACTGCACACAAATTCGTTCAAGCCCATCTTTCCCCAGATATCGACTTCGAAGGGCCGCCATAGCTTCGAACTTGAGTCTTGGGCAGCTCACCATGACTAGATCAAACTCAGGTGGCATCGTCGTTCCGGAGATTCGAAGGCCGGTGCGGCTCACGTTCTCGGTCCTGGCTTCTTCTCGCGAGATCAAACGCATGCTTTCATCGAAGTACTCGATCCTGACCTTCTCAGCCTGCTTCTCGCGATTGGGCCGCCTGCGTTCGTGGCCCCCCAGCTCCTGGGGCGGAAGACCGACCAAGGTTTGTCGAGGAACCCGGCCGGCGGGTGCTCACCAATGAACTCAACACCGATCGCGCGGACGCCCTGTCTTGGCGGCTCCACTCTTCGAACCAAAGTGTAGACGTTATAGTCGTTTCTCCTCGCGTAGCTGGCCAGCACGGCGAAGGCTTGTGAGGACTTGCTGAATGCGCGTTCGATTCGCGGAGTCATGTTCTCAGGCATGGTCCTGGCGATGACATGAGGAGGGAAAAGCAAGTTGAGCAGTTGCTGGAACGACGACTTGATCTTTTCTTGTCCATCCGCGCAGCCTACTCCGAGAACCTCGTAGTACGTTGTTGCGGAGTCGATCCGGCCGAGCAGGCCCCCAAGGTCCAGGAAGTACGTGCTCATCTGGTCTGGCGCGACTTCTGCCGCGGAGACAAGGTCAAACTGCGCGGGCGAAATCGTCGTGCTCAAGGCTTCACCTCGAACGGGCAAGGTTATTCCGTTGTCGTTTGATCGGTTCGAAGGGCTTCCCGAGAGGCAGTGTCCTTGTCCAGCCCATTATGATCGGCTGCATTCGCTTGTCAAGATTGTTCTTGGAATTCCGACCACTCAGACGACGTCATAGAGTATAATTCTCGATGCACAAAGCTGAGTTGGAAACAGAATGCTATCGTCTTCCCCGCCTACGGAGGATCAGCCATGTTCTCACTCGCGCGCACAGCAGGTCTGGCAGCGACGATGATAATTGCTCTCGCGGCGACCGTACCGACACACCCGCCACTTCAGGCCAGTCAAACGAAGGAATCAACGGGCTCAATCTTGGGCCGCGTGACGATCGGCGACGTCGGCGCGCGCGGCGTAACAGTCTTGCTGGTATCGGCGGAGAACGCACCAATCGAGCGGCCAGTTGCCAAGGCGACCACGGACCAGGATGGCCACTTTCAAATAAAAGGTGTGCCGGCAGGTAGTTACTTGCTGCAAGCATTCGCTCCCGCGCTAATAGCTGCGAGCGATAACGTGTTCGGGCGTCAGGGCAAAGCCATCAACCTCATTGAAGGAGAGGCGGTCGAGAGCGTCGACATTGCGCTCCGGACGGGCGGCGTAATCACAGGACGAGTAACTGACGCGGAAGGGCAGCCGCTGATTCAGGAAAACATCCGGGTCTTCTCAGTTCTCGACCAGGGCAGGAAGCAGGGCATCTATCTTCAAAACAACCTTCCGAACAACTCCATGTTTTCTACGGATGACCGAGGTGTGTACCGGCTTTTCGGCGTGCCGCCGGGCCGGTACATCGTGTGTGTGGGCGTGGATACCAACGGTCCGAATGCCAGGATTAACGCCGGAAACACATACTACCCGCTCACGTATCATCCTGACGTGATCGAAGAAGGAAAAGCAACCGTCATAGAAGTTGCTTCCGGCATTGAAGCCACAGGCGTGGATATCGTGCTAGGCCGGCCGTCGAAGGGTTACTCCGTGTCCGGGCGAATAGTGGACGCCGCCAGCGGCAAGCCGGTGATTGGAATGATGTACGGCTACGGCGCGTTAGATGCTCAGAGTGGCCGTCTCAACGCTTCAGGTTTCACGAGTTCCACCTCTAACGCGCGAGGCGAGTTTCGGCTCGATGGCGTCACGCCGGGCAGCTACGCGGCTTTCGCCTCTCCGGCCTCCGATAGTGAGATGTACAGCGACAGAGCCCCGTTCACGGTTTGCGACAGCGACGTCGCCGGGCTTGTGGTCAAGGTGCATGTCGGCTCGAGCATAGTTGGCAATGTGATCATTGAAGGGGTGGACGGCCAGCCTGGAGCGCCGCGCGTGTCGGAAGTCCGCTTCGGCGTTTCTTCGGGCTCAGTGAATGTTGCTCCACGAAGCAGTCAGGTGCGCATCGCTCCCGACGGCACCTTCCTTGTCACGGGACTGCCGCGAGGAATCGCGGGCTTTTATATGTACTATCCCGCGCCAAAAGGATTGGCGCTAGTCCGAGTCGAGCGCGATGGAGTCGAGCAGAAGAACGGTATCGAAGTCGGCTCGGGCGAGGAAATCTCGGGAGTAAAAGTCGTGTTTGGTTACGGTACCGGGGCGATCCGAGGGCAGGTGAAGGTTGAAGGCGGCGATATTCCCGCCGCTGCTATGATGTATCTCAGCATCCGACGAGCCGGCACCAACCAGCTTCTCAATATCAGAACGCCAACTGCTGATTCGCGCGGCCGATTTCTTATCGATGGACTCCTGCCCGGTGAGTACGATCTCTCGCTCCTCTTTCAAACCAGACGTGCTCCGCCGGTCGCCGGCGGGCCTCCGATAATCTCGAAGGATGTGAAGCAGACAGTCACGGTAACCAATGGAACGGAATCGCAGGTCACGATGCTCGTCGACTTGAACCCAAACGATCGGTAGGCGCATTCGAGGAACAGAAATGAGGCGCAGAATCTTTACGGCGACAGCGATGTTTGTTGCGGCGTCGCTAAACTTCGCTTTGATGACCTTCGGCCAAAGCGGCAATCAGAGTGAGTCGCCAAAATCGAGCGCGCGCGCCGGCTCAATCACCGGGCGCGTTGTAAATGAGTCCGGAAAGCCGCTGCCGAACGCACGAGTTTTCGTCAGCGGATCAGGCCGGCAAAGCGTACGCCGCATGATCAACGCAGACGAAACCGGCAGATTTGTCGCCGATGACCTCCCTCGCGGCAGCTATGCGATCACGGTTCAGGCCAGTGGCTATGTTTTGGTAAGAGATCCGGGCGACACGGTTCACCATAGGCCGGGCGATTCGGTGAATCTGGTATTAAAGAAAGGGGCTGCAATCACCGGCACAGTAACGAACTCTGATGGCGATCCCGTCGTGGGCGTGCAGATGAGCGCGATTCTCCTGCGCGACGACAAGGGCCGTTCCGTCTTTGGGAGCTACGGATCCGGGAGATACACCGACGACCGCGGCGTCTACAGGCTGTTCGGCCTGCCGGCCGGTACCTACGTTGTCGTGGCGGCATCGAAGATTCTGGGATCCTCGATGCTAACCGCGTACGCTGACGATGCTCCGACCTACTACCCTTCGTCAGCTCGAGACACTGCCGGTGAGGTCACACTTCAGTACGGCGGTGAAGCAACCGGCATCGACATCCGATATCGCGGTGAGCACGGCTATGCGATTAGCGGCTCGATCGCCGACGCGTCAATGTCGGACTGGTTGAACACCAGTGTCAGCGTGCAGTTGATGCAAGCTTCGAACGATACCGTGGAAGGCCAGGCCTTCAGTCAACCACGAGGCAGCGAGCGAGCGTTCGCTTTCTATGGTGTGACTGACGGCGACTACTACGTGACCGCGCGCCGGGGTCCTTATCAGAGCGATGACGGAGCTGCTTCGAAGCGAATTCCGGTCAAGGTCAGAGGTCGTGATGTCACGGGAGTTCGAATCAGCCTCGCGCCGTTGGGTTCGATAGCGGGCCGCTTGACGCTTGATCTGGCGACAAAGGACGTCAAATGCGAAACAAAGCCAGCGCCCGCGGTCGAAGAGACTCTCGTGAGCATCAGCACCGATGACACGGATAGCTCCGATCCTTCGTCCCGGTTCGCATCGATCTTGATCACGCCGGACAAGACGGGCGATTTCGTATTCCAGGGGCTCCCGGCGGCGAGCTATCGACTCGACTCCAGAATGCTGCTCGATGAAGCCTGGTACCTGCGCGCGATGACGGTTCCCGGCCCCACCAACACGCCGGTTGATGCCAGCGGCCGCGGGATCGTAGTGAGACCGGGTCAGCGGATAAACGGGGTCAGATTTGTTCTTGGCGAAGGTGCCGCCTCGATTCGGGGACGAGTCGTTGCCGACAAGGAAGGCGTCTCACTGCCCGATCGCTTGCGAGTTCATTTGGTGCCTGCCGAACCCAACTCCGCTGAGGATACGTTGCGCTTCATCGAAGCGGAAGTGCAAAGCGACAATTCGTTCAAGCTGTTAAACGTTGCGCCCGGGCGTTACTGGTTACTCGCTCGACAGCTCCCCGAGGAGGAATCAAAAAAGAGGTTGGTTAAGCCGCAGGCGTGGAACGCCGCCGTCCGTGCCGGCCTGCGTCGTGAGGCAGCCGCCTCGAACGTCGCGATTGACCTGAAGCCCTGTCAGCGAGTCGCGGACTACCAGTTTCGATATGCTCCGCCGAAGGAAGGTCCTCACCCGAAGCGCCCTTAGTCTGAAGCCTGCTCGTCAATGAAGGAGAGAAGTCATCCACAACGGCTGGGCGCTTGCCCCATGGACGCGCTCACAGATAACATTCGGTGGTGCCACAGAAACTTTGTCGAAAGGAATACTCAAACATGAATTTCAAGAAGCTCGTTCTCTGCGCAGCAATGATCTGCGCACTCGCCGCCATTGCAGTTGCTCAAGGCAACCGCGGCACTGCTGAAGCCACTATCAAAGGAAAGAAGATCACGATCGACTACGGCCGGCCGCCACTCGGAAACCACAGCGTTTCCGAACTCCCCGTCGGAGGCGTGTGGCGAATAGGCATGAATGAAGCTACACGGATCGAGACGGCTGGCGATCTAGGAGTCGGGGCGGACACGGTCAAAGCCGGGACGTACACGCTTTGGATCAAGCGAACCGGAGACAATAACTGGGTACTTGCGTTTCATCCGAAAACGGAAGGCGCAAACGGCCGGCATCTATGGGGTGCGCCTCCTCAAACCGCCGGCTTTATCGCCCAGACGCCTCTCAAGCTCGAAAAGGCAAAGGACTCCGTCGATCAAGTAACGATCAATCTAGCAGACGCGAAGGGTAAGGCGTCGTTCAAAGTTCAGTGGGGAACCGATGTTCTGACTGGCACGTTCGATGTGAAGTGAGACCCGCACTAGCGCGCCGACAATCCCTGAAACGGAGAAGGCTGCTCTTTGTGAGCAGCCTTCTCGTTTAACAATACTCAATCGAGCACCGAGTCATTTCTGAGAGCTACTCGCCGCGCGCTCTCCGCCTACCTTCTGATTGTCCACTGTGAAATCAAAGAAAGCATTCATCATCTCGTCCCACGTCTGTTCGCCGAATCGGACCTCCCTCGCCGGATCCGGGTTGCGCGGGTTTTTCGTCGAGTTGTCGTAATGCGCGACAGCTTCGATTCGAGTCCCCTTCGGCACTGCAAGCGGCTTGACCGGATAATAGTAGACCTGCCAGTTGAAGTTGTACCGCGGCACGGAAAGCAGAATCTCGGAGCGCCCGTCAGGATAGATCGCGCGATACGTGATGTCCTTGCCCCGCAAATGCATGTGAGGCATCAGAGAAATGATGTGCGAGTCGCCCTCGAACTCGTAAACAGCTTTTACTTCATAGTTCTCGGCCCCCGGCGGGATCGCGAACCTCACATCGAACGCCGCCTTGCTGTTCACGATCTTGTCGACCGGCCCCTTCGCGAAAATCAATCCGACGATCGAGCGGTCCTTGGTCTCCGTCCCGTTCGGCGTGTAGTGCATCTGGAAGACCAGTTGTGATCCCGCTTTGATCAGCTTTGCCTGTCCGGGTTTGGCGAGAAAAGGAGTCTGCCCCGGTGAGAGCGCCCCAAGGATTCCATCAGCGATGTTGAAGTTGCGCGTCTGTCCCCGCTGGCGAGTTGGCTCTCCCGGATTGCGCACCATCATCACGATGTGATGCACGACCGAGAGATTTCCGGCTCGCGCTTCGAGAGCCTGAATATAGCGATCTTCCTTAAAGTTCGTCGGCACCGCGAAGTACTGATAAGGCACCGACCCCTCGGCGGGCACCGTGCACTCAGTCGGCATCTGGAAAACCATGTCGGGTTCGCCGATCTGCCACCCGCTTGCAAACTTGGGCGGCGCCTGCAGGTCTCTGGCGCTCCCTTCTACCGCTCCGCCGTCAATCCACGCGACTACCGCGTCGACCTCTTTCTGCGTCAACCGCCGGTCGTTCTCCCACTTGCCGTACTGAGAGTCGAGGTGCCAGGGGGGCATCTCGCGATTTGCGACCTTTTCACGAATCGCCTTCGCCCACGGTCTGACTTCTTTGTACGTCATCAGCGACATCGGCGCGATCTCACCGGATCTGTGACAGCCGACGCAGTTCTTATAAAAGATCGGCGCGATATCTTTGGTGAAGGTCAACGATGCTCTGGCGTCACCACTCGCGGTATTTGAACCGACGAGAGCGATGGCAAAACCGAAGGCAAGCAAAATCAGACCGGCCTTTTTCATAGGAGACTCCGCGGATGTTGATACGGCAGTGTTGGGATTCGACAGGCTAAACTCTGTCGATGCGAACTCGTTCCACTGGACGGGTAGATTCTATGGGTCCGTCGCAGCCAAGTCAACGGCCAGCCGGATCGGAACTCTGTTCCGGGTGAGGATATCGGGCAACGTCCACACGATATGGAGCAAGTGCGGGAGCGATCTGCCCTTCAGCGGGCGTTTTTCCCGAGGAAAAGGGCCTAAAGGTCGTTGTTGATTCTGCTGGAATGCGAGTTGCCACTTCAGCGTTGAATCAAACGATATCAGGAGGCAGACATGTTAAAGAGAATCGCAGCAATAGTCCTTGCCGTTACGTTCATGTCCCTGGCAATCGCGCCTGAGACCCTTGCCCAGGGTTATCGGAGAGACTGTAATCGCTCGGTAAGCGCACGCTCATATGGTTCTTATCCGTATCGCGGTGTGGCTGGTCAGCGTTATTACGCAGACTCCTACTATCGCGGCGGAGCCGGCACCCGTTACGTAGAGCCCTACTATCGCGGCGGAGCGGATACCCGTTATTACGGGCAGCGTTACTATGGCAATCGCCACTCTACACGCGACGCGATTCTTACCGTGGCGGCGCCCGCGGCGGTGGGCGCTGGGATCGGAGCGATCGCGGGCGGCGGCAAAGGCGCGGGTGTGGGAGCGTTAATCGGAGGCGGCGGCGGCGCGCTGTTCTACTTGCTCAAACACCGCGGTCGGCGATAACTGAGAAGATTTACGACAGCAGAAACTGCGCGGACACTGGGAGCCCCAAGGCTCCCGGTGTCTTTCGCGTTTAAGGGCTGATGGTTCAAAGGGCCGACCTTGTGTTCGCCAACGCCCCGACGTTAGACTTCCTGCCGAGTTTCAGCTCAACATTCTGAATTATTGCGATGCTTCGAATAATCAATGTCGTCGGCGCCCGGCCGAATTTCATGAAGATCGCGCCGGTGATCGACGAGATGCGCCGGCGCCCTGCTCGAATCGAGCCTTTGCTCGTCCACACAGGCCAGCATTACGACGAGTCCATGAGCGACTCGTTTTTCGAAGACCTCCGAATTCCGCGCCCCGACATCAACCTGGGAGTTGGCTCGGGATCTCACTCTGAGCAGACTGCCCGCGTGATGATCGCGTTTGAGCAGGTCTTGTTGAGGCATCCGGCCGACTGGGTTGTCGTTGTCGGTGACGTGAACTCGACAATGGCCGCGGCGATAGTCGCCTCGAAGCAGTTGGTGCGAGTGGCGCACGTTGAAGCCGGGCTCCGAAGCCGCGACCGCACGATGCCTGAAGAGATCAATCGAGTCCTCACCGATGCGCTTGCGGATCTGTTGCTCACGCCTTCTCGCGATGCAAATGAAAACCTGCTGCGCGAAGGGGCCGCGCCTGAGAAGATTCGCTTTGTTGGCAACGTGATGATTGATACGCTTTACCGAAACCTGGAACGGGCGCGCGGCTCGCAAATACTCGAGCGGCTGAATCTCAAGCCCCGACAGTTCTGCGCGATGACTCTTCATCGGCCCTCAAACGTGGACGACAGAGAGATCCTGTCCGGGATCCTTGACGCGCTCGAGGTGATCGGCGAGCGCTTGCCGATTGTTTTTCCGATCCACCCGCGCACGCGCGGCCGCCTGGACCAGTTCGGCCTTGGCGATCGAGTGCGCAACCAGCGCTCGCTGGTGCTAACCGAGCCGCTCGGCTATTTGGACTTCCTGCATCTATACAGCAACAGCCGCCTGGTGCTGACCGACAGCGGCGGCGTTCAGGAAGAGACGACCGTTCTAGGCATTCCGTGTTTGACGCTCAGGCCAAACACTGAGCGGCCGATCACGGTAACCGAAGGAACCAACCGCGTCGTGGGGAGCGACCCTGAAATCATCAAGCGTGAGGCGCTCGCGGCGCTTGAGCGGCCCTCTCCTGTTGCGCGCGCGCCGGAGCTTTGGGACGGCCGGGCCGCCGCTCGCATCGTGGACGCAATTGAAGAGATGAGCTAGCACCAGAGCTGGGCGGTGCGGCCTAACAGGTCAAGTGATAGATGGATATTCCGCGACAGAGGCCGAATATCTTCAACCCGGCGTGGCGGCTTCGATTCACCGTGTCGTTCGTTCTGCTGACTGTCGGCATCGCCCTAGCCGGGATGTTGTGTGCGACCGGCGATTATCGAAATGCCGCGGTTGTAACCGCCGTGTCTTTAGTGGCTGCGTTTCTCCTGGCAGCGCCCGTTACGTTCGAAGTCGTCCTTCTAACATGGTTTGCGGCCACACCCCTGGCTTCCTTCTACCTCAGGTATCCCCTTGACCGCTCAATCATCACCTACAGCCGCGTCGTGTTTGGCTTGCTGGTCGTAATGCTGCTGCTTGAGTCGCATCGCAAGCTGAAGAGGACGGGCGCGCTTCTGGACACGTCCTTTTCCGCCGGGCGAGCGACCTTCTCGCTATCGAAGTTCGAAATCGCCTGGGCGCTTCTTTCACTTCTGGCGCTCGCGAGCGCGGTGGCGCGTTCCAACAATGTAGCTTATGCAACGCGGATTGCGATCGATACGTTCTGGCTCCCGCTCCTCGCCTTTTACTTTGCGAGAAAGCACTTTGACCTGCGCAGCGGCGGCAGGTTGTTGTTGCTTTGTTGCATGACGCTGGCGCTGTTCCTGTTTGCGACGGGCGTTTTTGAACTTGCGACCGGAATTGACTTGTTCCAATACAAGGGTTCGGAATTGATGCGCGAGGGCGAGCGGCGTGTCAACGGGCCGTTTGGCGCGGACTCGTCTTTTGCGATCATCTGCCTGATGCTGTTTTTGTTCCTGCAGGCCGCGCCGAGATTGATTCGCGTGCGGTTCGACCGCGCCGGTAGACTTGTTTACGTGTGCGCAACCGCCGCGGCGGCGTTGGGAGCCTTGTTGTCGCTGTTCCGCGTAGTCGCGTTCGCGCTGGTGATCTGTTGGATCGCTCAGCGGTGGGCTGCTAATCGCGATACAGGCCATGCCCCGCTGAAGGCTTACGATCTCCGCCGCGTTCTAGCGGTCGGCTCTTTGTTTGCAGTGATCGTGATCGTGCTTGGCGGCTGGCTCGTGACTATGGCTCCGTCAACATCTGGACGCCGGCTGGCAGACCCGCGCAGCGCTTTCGGGAGGCTGGCAACCTGGCAAGCGGCGGCCGAGATCGCTTTCGAGAATCCGGCGTTCGGCGTTGGTCTTGCGAACTATCCCGATTATTTCGATGCGTCGCACTACTATTCCGATGAACCGCCCGAAGAAGTCCTGGACACTAAGGCCGCTGACAGTCCGCATTCAAACCTTTTGTGGATTGCCTCGGAACTCGGGCTGCCCGGGCTTGCGTTGTACGTCGCCGCGAATCTGTATCTATTTCTGACGGGCTGGCGCGCGCTCAAACGAGCGGCTGACCAGCGGCAACGAATAGCAGCGTCGTGCTTTCTTGCGCTGGTCGTCGCGTATTGGATACCCGGCTTGACAGTTGCGAGCGGCTACTATTCGGACTTGAATCTTTACTTCCTGTTTCTGCTCGGAGCGTTGTCAACCCAGTTCTCTGGTGTGTCGACGGTATCGGAAGCAATTTGAAGCCACGGTTGAAATCAGAGATTGAGACGCTCTCACACAATTCGAAGCAAGATTAAAGGCATGACGCCGCGCGAGCTTGCCGGCGAAGCTTCTCGACGCGCGCGCAGGCGGATCTCTCGAGCGATCAGCCGCGCCTCCGATAGCCCGCAAACAACGTCTGTGTCGGACGCGGATCTGCGGCGCTCGCTCGGCGGCAAGTCGATCGGCGAAGTCGCCGCGACGATTCGAACGGGCTGCGAACCGCGTGTCGTCCCTGGTCTCGCCGACCTTGATTCGACAGTCGCCGCCGTCAAACAGTTCTTTCCTGATTCGATAGAACAATCTCGCCTCGAAGCGGAAGCCGTTCTCCATCACCGCGTGACGCTGTTCAGCCGCGCCTTTGACCTGGGCACAAAGATTGATTGGCATCGTGACCCACAGGCGGATGTCCGATGGCCGCTCGTTCACTTCACTCGAGTGTCGCTGGTGCTGGGACAGGGCGCTGATGTGCGGGTGGTCTGGGAACTCAATCGTCTTCACCATCTGGTCACTCTTGGCCGCGGATACTTGCTGACGAGCGATGAACGATACTCCGAAGAGTTTCTGCTTCAGCTCGCCTCGTGGTACGAAGACAATCCTCCGCGCTTCGGCGTCAACTGGAGCATTGCGATGGAAGCGGGCATCCGCGTGGTGAACGTCATCGCGGCGCTCGAGATGTTTCGCGGCTCACCGAACGTTACCGACCAGGCGATTGAGCTGATTCTGAAGATGCTGATCGCGCACGGGCGTTTCATCCGAGCGAATCTTGAGTTCTCTCATCGCACGCCGAGCAATCATTACCTGTCGGACTTGATAGGGTTATTCGCGATCGGCACGACCGCGCCCGATCTTCGAGAAGCGCGCGGCTGGCGTGATTACAGCGCGCCCCGGCTGGTGAAAGAAATGAACCGGCAAGTCCTTGCCGACGGCGTCGATTACGAGGGCGCGACTGGCTATCACCGTTTCGTGCTCGAAATCTTCTCGCTGTTCTTCTCCTGGTGTCGTACCGGGCGCTTCGATCCGGGCACGGCGTTTCGCGCGCGCCTGGAAGCGATGTTCGAATTCGTCGGCTCTTACCTGAAACCCGATCGCACCGCGCCGGTGATAGGAGACTCGGATGACGGACGGCTTATCAAATTCAAAGACCGGCCAGCCGTCGATCATTCCTATTTGATGTCGATCGGTGCGATCCTCCTTCAAAATGCTACATTCAAACAATCGAGCGAGATCGATGAGGAAGCGATCTGGTGGTTTGGCCGCGCTGGCCTCGAAACGTTTGAGCACTTGCGGATCAATGAACGAAGCGCCGGTTCGCGCGCGTTTCCGCAGGCGCAGATCTTCGTCCAACGCGCCGGCGACTTATATTCGATAATCGACTGCGGCGATCACGGGGTGCGCGGACGCGGCTCGCACGCGCACTCCGACGCTTTGTCGATCGAAGTCTTCGCGTTCGGTCGAACATTTCTTCGCGACCCGGGCACCTTCGTCTACACGGCAAGCGAGCAGGAGCGCAATCTGTTCCGCTCGACCGCTTACCACAACACCGTTCGAATCGATGACGAGGAGATCAGCCAGGTAAACGAAGGCGAGTTGTTTTCGTTCGCCTCGAACGTGCGCCCTCAGGTGAATCTGTGGGAGAGCACCGCCGAACGCGATGTGCTTGACGCCGAGCATTACGCCTATCAACGTCTCGACGCTCCGGTGACTCATCGGCGCGTGGTCAGTTTCGACAAGCGTGGGGGCTATTGGATCATCCGGGACATCTTCACCGGCGAGGGCAATCATCGATTCGAGTTCTTCTTCAACTTCGACGCCGGACTCGAGATCGCCCTGGACACAAACAATCGCGCAATTGCCCGCGACGAAACAGCGGTGTTTACAATCGTGCCCGTTTGCGATTGCGAGCTTGAAGGAAAGATAGAACCTCGATGGATCTCACAGGCATACGGGATTCGTGTAAAGTCGTCTGCTATCATTTACAGTCTTGCGGCGGAAGTGCCGTTGGAAGTGAGTTTTCAGTTACTGGTTTCGAAGAGCCGTTGAGCTCTTCGTGCCAGACTGCGAAATACGGTCGTCTGTCTTCGGTCGTCTGTCTTCAGTCGTCTGTCTTCGGTCGTCTGTCTTATGTGTGGTATTTGCGGAATCTATGAATACGGCGTGAGCCAACCGGCGGTGAGCGATTCGCTAATCGTTCGCATACGCGACACGATGTCTCATCGCGGACCTGATGACGCGGGGGTCTACGTGAGCGCAGACCGGCGCGTCGGTCTCGGCAACCGGCGGCTTGCCATCGTCGACCTCTCGCCCGCCGGGCGCAACCCGATGCCCAACGAAGATGGCCGAGTCTGGATAACCTTCAACGGTGAAATCTACAATCACGAATCGCTGCGTCCGGGTCTCGAGGCGAGAGGTCACCGCTACCGTTCGCGCACCGACACCGAAACGGTTATTCACCTTTACGAAGAGCGTGGGCTGGATTTCGTCGACGAGCTTGACGGCGACTTTGCGATCGCGCTGTGGGACGAAGCCGCGCGGCGAATTCGGGCATACAGAAGCTTCCAGCGGGCTGCATGCTCACCTGCGATGCGCGCGGCGACGTGAAAGTTACTCGCTATTGGGACGCAGTCCCGGGTCGCCTTGATTCGTCTCTCGCGAAAGACGAGCGCGCGATCGCCGAAGAGCTTCGCCGTTTGCTGAAGGAATCTATCGCCAAGCGAATGATGAGCGATGTTCCGTTCGGCGTCTTCCTGTCGGGCGGAGTCGACTCGACTGCGAACGTCGCTCTTATGGCCGAGCTAATGGACCGGCCCGTGAGCACCTTCACCGTAGGCTTCCGCGACAACCCGGTTCACAATGAGACCGACGAAGCGCGCTTCGTCGCCTGTGAGTACGGCACAGATCATCACGAAGTCCTGATAAGCCAGCAGGAGCTGCTCGATTTTCTTCCCGAATTGATCTTTCATCAGGACGAACCGATAGCCGATCCGGTCTGCGTCCCCTTGTATTATGTGTCGAAGCTCGCGCGCGAGAGCGGGACGAAGGTCGTGCAGGTTGGCGAAGGTTCGGATGAGCTGTTCTGCGGTTACCGCGATTACGCTGTGTATCTGGATATCTACGATCGTGTGTGGCGCCACCTCGTCCGCTTGCCCGCGCCAATGCGGCGCGCAATGTCAGCGGCGGGTCAGGCCCTTTGTCGAACCGGCGCCCCTCGGCTGTTGCCGAAAGGTCGCAAGATGCTCCCCGATGTGTTTCGACGCCTGGCTGAAGGGGAAAAGCTGTTTTGGAGCGGCACCTTTATTTTTGATGAAGTGAACAAAGGGCGTCTGCTGACCCCCGAAGCCCGCAGGAGGCTGGAAGCCGGCGCCAGGGATGGCCTGTCATCCTACTCGGTTGTGCGTTCAGATCTGGAAAGGCTGTTCGCTACGAAGCCGGACGCCGATCAACTTCTTCAGATGAGCTACCAGGATCTGAAGCTGAGACTGCCGGAGCTGTTGTTGATGCGCGTCGACAAGATGACGATGGCGACTTCGGTTGAGGCTCGCGTGCCATATCTCGATCACAAGCTGGTCGAGTTTGCGATGTCGATTCCTTCCTGCTTGAAGTATCACCACGGTGAAACAAAGTACATTCTCAAGCGCGCGCTCGAAGGAGTGATTCCGAACCAAGTATTGAATCGCGAGAAGAAGGGGTTTGGTGTGCCGCTCGACGAGTGGATGCGCGGGAGGTTTGGTGGTTTCGTTGAGGAGTCGCTCGTCAGCTCCAAGATCCGCCGGCGCGGGTTGTTCGACTACGGGTTTGTGAAGCATATGTTAACCGAGCATCAGCGGGGCCGCGCGAACTATTCGTTTTTCCTTTGGAGCCTGCTGAACCTCAGCCTGTGGTACGACCAGTGGATCGAGGGCCCGAGGCCTGCGGGCGAAGCGGTTGAATCCACGGCTGCTAAAGAGGAAGTTGCGATATCGTAGCAATCGGCGCAGCTTGTATGGGCGGTCCGTACGGATTCTGAATGATTAAGAGGAGCAATCACACTGGCTGCTGAGACTCTGCCATCCGCGTCCGATGTTCAAGCCCCGACGTCCGGCTCACGTTTCAGGCTGGGCGAAACCACCCGCCAGACGGGCATGCTTTTCTCCGCGCAGACCGCTTCGATGTTCGCGGGGTTCTTCGCCAGCATCATCCTAGCCCGATGGATGGAGCCGGGGGAGATGGGCCGGTTCGCTTTCTGCCTGAGCATCATCGTGGTCACAGGCCTGCTCTTCGAGTTTGGCATTTCCTCGGCGGGCGCTCGTGTGCTGGCGCTCGCTGGTGACGGCGACAGCGAACGGCAGGCGCTGGGCGCGCTCGTTCTGATGACGCTTGCGATCAGCGTCGCTTTCTCGGTGTTTATCGCGGCGGCTGCAAAGCCCATCGACCTGATTTTTGCCAAGGATGTTCGATGGCTGTTTATAGCCACGGCGGCGCTCGCGTTCTTTCAGCCGTTCCAGTTGTTCATCGAGCAATGTTGCCAGGGCCTTAACCAGATTCGCAGGCTGTCCGTTTTTCAGCTTACGATGTCGGGTTGTTACCTGCTTGCGCTGATCGTGTTGGTAGCCACTCACCGCCTGACCGCAGGAACGGCTCTGGGAGCCTATTTGGCGGGCATCGGTATGGCGTCGGTCTGGACACTGATTCGAATGCGACCGAGCTTCAAGGAGGCATCGCGCTACATCAAGCTGACTCTCAAGGAGACGCGCGGGTATGGGTTCAATCTCTACCTCGCGCGCATAAGCGGAGTGGCTTCTTCGCGCTCGGATCAACTCGCGATCGGTTACTTCCTTGCGGGCACAGCGCCGCTCGGGATGTATGCGATCGCGCAGAAGTTCAGCAACCCGATAGCGATGCTCGGCCGCTCGCTGGCTACCACTCGCTTCCGGGCCTTCGCGCGGCTGACGCGAGTGCCTGTCCGGATAACAAGGTGGAACGCCGCCGCGGTCATCAGCGCATCAATCGCGCTCGTGGTGTTTGGGCCGATCGTCCTCAGATTTGTCTTTCCGAAATACAGCGAAGCGGCGCCGCTGCTGATGCCGTTTGCGGCGATGAATCTCTTCGTCGGGTTGTTCCAGCCTTACAACATATTCCTTGCGTCGCACGGGCGCGGCGCGGAGTTGCGCAACATTGTTCTTATCGCCGGTGTCGCAACAATTGCCGCGTTGGTGGTCGCTGTGCCTCGCTTTGGAATAGCGGGGGCGGCGTGGACTGGCGCCGGCGCGATGGCGCTGGACTACGCACTGCACCTTCTCTACTATCGAAGATTCAGACGCACCTTGGAGGAAGCAACCCCGTCAGTGGTGGAATGAGTTGCGAACACACGCCCGAAACTCATTGGAGTCAAATGTCTTACTCAATGTCAGCCTAACGCGATGAACCCCTCGAGCGATAATCCAATACTGGCTCCGTCGTCCTCGATACTCCTCGACGACTTCAAGCAACGCACGCGCGAGCAATGGAGCGCGAATCCGTGCGGCGCGCATGTAGCACGCGATCTCGAGTTTGGGACTCGCGAGTATTTCGATGCAATCGAGGACTACCGCTACCGAATCGACGCGCCGTGGGTGAAAGAGGCCGTTGGGTTCGATCGCTACGCCGGTAAACGACTGCTTGAAATCGGGTTCGGCACCGGCACGGACCTGCTCCAGTTGGCTCGCGGCGGCGCGAGAGTGACCGGTGTCGATCTCACGCCGCGCAGCATTGAGATCGCGCGCCGCCGTTTCGAGGTCTACGGTTTCACAGGCGAGTTTCTTACAGGCGACTGCGAGGACCTTAGCTTCCCGGATGCGAGCTTCGATGTTGTCTACTCTTTCGGCGTCTTGCATCACACGCCCGATACGCTTCGTGCCGTCGGCGAAATCCATCGAGTTCTCAAACCCGGCGGCAAGGCAATCGTGATGCTTTATAATCGTGCGTCGCTTTACTATGTTGGGTCGATCATCTTAAAGCACGGGTTGCTGCGTGGCGAACTCTTAAAAGAAACTCCCGCGGAAATTATGAGCCGCCACGTCGAGTACTCAGAGACGGAAGGACGCCCGCTGGTTAAGGCTTTCACGCGGGCTGAAGCTCGCCAAATGTTTCGAGAGTTTCGCGGGTGCGACATCCAGGTGAACCAGCTTACGCGCCGCGAGCTGAGACCGATCGGGCGTCTGATACCTGAAGTGCTGTTCCAGTGGCTTGCGCGCAATTTCGGATGGAACCTTCTCATAACGGCAACCAAGTGAATCCGCCCCAGTCTCGCACGGACTCGCACCAGGCAATGGCCACTGCCTCTTCAAACAGACAAGTCACCGAAGCACGCGCAAAGCACGAATCGTCCGCGCGCGCGGCGGAGACTCAAGAGTACGGAAGACCGCTAGCTTTGCTCCTGGATTTGTCGGGCAACACGGACGCCGCGAGGGAATGGGCGGCTGCTGTATTGCCCGACGCGGACATCCGGCCGATAAACAAAGCTGATCTCAAATGGACTTCAAAGCGAGAAGCGCTCTCGCGGGTTCGGTCGTTCGCGCCGGATATCTTCTGCGTGTTCACTTCCGACCTGAGAATGCAGAGCGCTCGTGGCGCACTGATGCTTTTCGCGATCTTCGCAGGCGCGCGCCGGGTGGTGATCGGAGATTCAATAGGTCGCCGAGTGGCTCGCTCGCGGCTCAGCGTGCTGATGCTGGAAGCTCCTCGTTTCGCGCTCGAGTTGTTAGGCGGCTATGGATTGATTGTCCCGTTGTCGTGGCTGCTCACCGAGGTGCTCGGCCTCTCGCCGGCATTTCGAAACATCGTGCGGGCCTCGAGGACCGGCAGAAGGGCTCTCAATCCAGCCCAACAGTCGTCATTCAGCACGTTGTATGTCCTGGCTACTCTTACCGGCGCGGCGGAAGGTGGAATGCCAACCCACGTCGCCGGGTTTACAAGCGGCGCCGCTACACTGGGCCATCGCCTCAGGTTCCTGGTGAGCGGCGAACAACGCAACGATGACAAAACCATTGTGATTCCGCCCTCGGGACAATTCAGCGCAACAAAAGCGCTGTTCGAACTGTGGAACAATCTCACCTTCACCGTGAAGAGTCTGCTGCTGCTCGCACGCGGCGCGGCGCCGGCAACGGGAATCGATTTCATCTATCAACGCTACAGCCGCTTCAACTGGAGCGGCGTTCTGCTGTCGGCGGTGACGGGGCTTCCGCTCGCGTTGGAGTTCAACGGTTCGGAAATCTGGGTCAGCCGAAATTGGGACCCGATAGGTCTGCTCCGGCTGCTGAAGCGTTTCGAACGGCTCAATCAGCGCGCGGCTGATTTGATTTTTGTAGTGTCGGACGTTGAACGCCGCAACCTGATCGACGCGGGCGCCAGTCCGGCAAAGATCATAGTGAACCCGAACGGTGTCGATCCAGAGCGCTTCCGTCCGGAATGTGGAGGCCGCGAGATCCGGCGCTCCCTTGGTATCGATGACCGGACCGTCGTCGGTTTCGTAGGCACGTTCGGTCCGTGGCACGGCGCTCCTGTGCTGGCCCAAGCGGCCACGCTAATCAACGACCCGGGTTCTCGCTGTCATTTCGTCTTCATCGGCGGTGGGGAACAGCGAGCACAAACTGAATCGATAATCGAATCGGCGGGTGTGAGCGCGACGTTCACTGGAAGCATCTCGCACGAGAAGGTACCTGCCTATCTCGATGCTTGTGACATACTTGCTTCGCCGCATGTGGCTTCGACGGATGGCACTGAGTTTTTCGGCTCGCCTACAAAGCTGTTTGAATATCTGGCGACGGGAAAAGGGATCGTGGCGAGCCGGCTGGGCCAGGTCGGTGAAGTGATCATCGAGGGCGAGAACGGGTTGCTTGTGGAACCGGGCGATGCGAACGGCCTGGCGCGAGCGATCGAGAGATTGGTGGTTGATGGTGAATTGCGTTCGCGCCTGGGCGCCGCGGCAAGAAAGACCGCGATCGAGCGTTACACCTGGCGTCACAACGCCGCGCGCGTGTTCGATGCGATCCTAATCTCAGGACGCTTCATCTAACAAACGTATCGTAGTGCGTTCGTGCGAGAGCGTGGTAAAGTCTCAAATGAGCAAACACGAAAAGACTTTGCTCAAAGTTCATCCTTAAGTACAAGCTTGGAGGCCTAGACGATGAACAATGATTCGAAGTACGAGCTTATTATCTACTGGAGCGAAGAGGACCAAGCATTCATTGCCGAAGCTCCCGAGTTGGCAGGCTGCGCGGCGGATGGCGCAACGTACGGCGAGGCTCTCGCCAACATTCAGGTCGTCATCAATGAATGGATCGAAACCGCCAAGGATCTCGGGCGGCCCGTGCCAGAACCAAGAGGCCGCTTGATCTATGCATAGCCCGAATAACCTCGGGCTGGATTCGCCCCACAGTCGACGCGCTCAGGCCTTTGTCTGACGGGACAACCACAACGAACGTAACCAACGACGCGTCGGCTCAGGTACGCGGATCGCTCACCAAGCTCGCGATTTACGTCGCGCTGTTCTTTGTGGTCTGGTCGCTGCGCGCGATAGTCTTCATCCGCGTTGACGAGAGCATCGAATCCGCTCTCTGGAAGAATGTCTACTCGAACGCCGTCAAGTTCATAATCTGGGTCGTCCCGGTCTTCATCACGTTGGGAGTATCGCGCCTGCGGCCGTTCACGTATCTGAAGCTCACTACGCCGCTGAAGAAGAGGGGCTTGATGATCGGCGCGCTTGTCTCTCTGGCATGGTTTTCCCTCGTAGTCCTCGGCGAAGCGCTGCTCTCCGGACGAAACGCCGGCGCGATGCTGGCCGCTAGATCGTCCGAGTGGCCGAGCATCCTGACGGGCGTGTTCTTTTCTCCGATCTCTGAGGAGGTATTGTTTAGGGGTTTCTTTCTCAACCGGCTAAGCGAGAGCCTCAGGTTCTGGAGATCCAACCTGATCGCCGCGCTGCTGTTTATGCTTGCGCACTGGCCGTACTGGTTATCGAAGAACGGTTTCTCGCTTCCGGTGATCAAGGACTCGGTCAATGTTTTTCTTCTGGGTTGTTTGTTCGGGTGGTTGATGAAAAAGACCAATTCGCTGTTGCCGGCGATCGGAGCGCACATCGCAAACAACTTCTTATCTGGTTTGATTCACGCCTAACGCGATCATTCGTTTTCTATGATTCGAAACCAATCCATTATCTGCTTCGCCGGGGAAGACTGGTGGTATCACCATCAGCACTCCAAGAATCACATCATGCGAAGACTGGCGCGCGCTGGTAACCGCGTCATCTTCGTGAATTCGATCTCGATGGGATTGCCCTCGCTTGCCAGCCGCGACCTCTTCAGCAAGATAAGGCGAAAACTACGCAGCTACGCGAGGACCGTTCGGATCACCGAGGAGGGCATCATCGTCGTCTCGCCTCCGGTGCTCCCGTTCTATTCAAGCCGCTGGGCGCGCGCGATCAATGGATGGCTGCTGGTAGCTCAAATGAAGTTGCTGATGGTGGCATACGACCTGCGTCAGCCGATTCTCTGGATTGCCATCCCGACGGCGCGCGAAGTTGTTGGCCGGCTCGGCGAGCGGGTGCTCATCTATCAAGTCTCGGACAAGTACGATGCGAATCAAATGGACCACGCGACGCCTTCGAATGTCATCGCCGAGATGCACAACGACCTGCTGGCGCGAGCCGATCTGGTCTACTACTCGGGCCGAAAGCTTTTCGAAGAGGAAACGGCGCGGCATTCAGAAATCGTCAGGAAAGTGAGGCTGCTCGAACAGGGAGTCGACTACGATCACTTCGCGTCGGCTACCCTGCAAGAATTGACCCAGCCCGAAGACATCGCTCACGTTGCTCACCCTCGCTTAGGCTACTTCGGTGGGATCGATCCGTGGCTGATCGACCAGGAGCTGATCCGCTACGTCAGCCGCAAACGGCCGGCCTGGCAGTGGGTATTCGTCGGGTTGCGAGCCTCGCCGCTCGAGATCGAGTCACTCGCGAATGTTCACTATCTCGGCTCGAAGCCGTATTCATCGATGCCGCAATACGCGGCGGCGTTCGATGTGTGCGTGCTTCCGTGGGTGACTGACAATGAGTTCGTGAACTACGGCAGCCCGATCAAGGTGCGCGAATACCTGGCAACCGGCAAGCCGGTAGTTATCACGCCGATTTACGAATACGAGCGACTGGATGGTATACTGCGCGTTTTCCACAGCTACGATGACTTTATCGCGAAGGTTGAAGACGTGCTGGAAAACGATTCGCCGGAGAAGCGCGCAGCCCGTCAGAAAGCTGTGAAAGAATCAACCTGGGACGTGCGCGCCGAGGAAGTGAGTGAGGCCATCGGGGCGCTGTTGGAACTGAGATAGGCCACGGATGACGCGGATTCGACTGATCTACGCGGATCTTATCCGTGATGATCTGTTTGATCCGCGTCATTCCGTGGTCCATTCCTGTGACTCATCGGAGACACTGATTGAATCGACGACTAATCTTTTTCGGCATCTCGCTAATAACACTATCTGTCCTGATGCTCGAGCTCTCCCTCACCCGTCTCTTCTCAGCCACGATGTATTATCACTTCGCTTTCATGGCGATCTCGCTTGCGCTGTTCGGCTCAGGCGCGAGCGGCGTGTTCATCTACATCGCTCAACGCGGCTTGAAACCTGAACGCACCGGTCAGTGGCTCAGCGCCGCGGCGATGTTGTTCGCTCTCAGCAATCTCTTTTCGCTTTACGTCATCCTCGCCAATCCGCTGACGTTTGAGACTGGCCCGGAAAACTACTACCGGCTCGCAAGGATCTACGGCGCGACGGCGTTGCCGTTCTTCTTCGCCGGCTGCGCGGTGACGCTTGCGATCACGCGCCTCGCAACAGAAATAAGCAAGCTCTATCTGTTCGATCTCGCGGGCGCGGCGCTCGGATGCCTGCTCTTGATACCGGTGCTCAATACAATCGGCGCAATCAACATCGTGCTATTGGTTTCGGCGCTCGCAGCGAGTGCCGGCGTGTTGTTTGGTATTGCGTCAGAGGGAAATCGAGCGGCGGCCGTTTGCTCGCTGGTGTTGGCTTTTGGGCTTGCGGGGCTTGTAGTCTACAACAGCAACACACATCGAATCGACATTCGCAAATCGAAGGGTTTCGAAGAAAAGAGCGTGCTATTCTCGAAATGGAACTCGTTTTCGCGAATCACGGTCGAAGGGAGCTTCGACAATACAGTCGAGATCAAGATAGATGCCGACGCCGCAACCGGGATCAGCAAAGACGCAAGCAACTCGGCGATTCATCAAGACGCGCTGGATGCGCTCAGCGCGTTGGCGCACAACGTGAAACGCGACGCTAATGTCCTGATCATCGGACCGGGCGGAGGCAACGACGTGATGGCCGCGCGAGTCTTCGGGCAAAAGCACATCACCGCGGTCGAGATTAATCCGATCATCGCTCTCGACGTGATGTCATCCGAGCCGTTCAAAAGCTATTCGGGTTCGATCTATCAACAACCGAACGTGCGGCTGGTGGTGGATGAAGGACGCAGCTTCATTCGAAACTCGAAGGACCGCTACGACGTCATTCAAGCTACGATGGTGGACACCTGGGCGGCGACCGCGGCCGGTGCGTTCTCGCTCAGCGAAAACAACCTCTACACCGTCGAAGCATTCAAGGATTACGTCACGCACCTCACGGACGACGGCATCCTGACGATGACGCGCTGGTACTTCGAGCCGCCCGATCAACTGCTCCGGTTGATCACCCTCAGCCGCACAATGATGAGCGAGCTCGGTATTTCCAATCCCGCTCGGCACATCATTCTTGTGCGCGACGCGAGGACCGGTTACGACCGGACACCGGCAACCTACGTATTCAAGCGAAGCGAATTCACCGACAACGAAGTGCGAGCGATCGAAGACGTCGCCGGGCACAACGATTTCCAGTTGTTGTTCACGCCTCTCACTCGCCCGCCAACCGTATTCACGCAAATGATCGAGGCGCCGGACCCCGCCGCGCTTTGGACGACGTTCGCGACAAACGTCGAGCCTACGCGCGACAACAATCCGTTCTTCTTCAACTCAGTCAGGTTGGCGAACCTTTCAAACGTGATCGAAGGAACAACGGGCGAGTGGCAGAAGACCAACCTTGGCACTTCGATTCTGTTCGCGCTGTTTGCGATCACAAGCGTGCTCGTTTTGTTGTTCATAATCGGGCCGCTGGTGCTTGTGCGTGGCAGGGCGCTAGCGACCGGACTGGGCACGAAGCTCGCTTACCTTCTCTATTTCGCATGTCTGGGCGCGGGTTTCATCATCGTCGAGGTGGCGATGATTCAGAAGTTCATTCTGTTTCTGGGCCATCCGGTTTATTCGCTGGCGGTCGTGCTGTTTTCAGTGCTGGCATTCAGCGCGATTGGAAGCTACCTGAGCGGGCGCGTCAGCCAGGAGCGATTAACCCCGGCGTTGATGAAGCTGCTGGTGATTCTGGTGGCGCTGGTGGTGGTTTACATCGTAGCCCTGCCGCCGATCTTTTATGGGCTGGTTGGTCTGCCTCGCGAGATTCGAATCGTGCTGGCGGTAGTGTTGATGGCGCCGCTTGCATTGGTAATGGGAATGCCGATGCCGATAGGAATTCGCTTGTTGGTTCGTAACGCGCCCGAGATCATCCCGTGGGCGTGGGGAGTGAACGGCGCGACCTCGGTGATGGGATCAGTAGCGGCGCTGGTGATAGCGATTATGACCGGCTTCAATCAAGCGTTGATGATAGGCGCGGGGCTCTATCTCCTTGCGTTGTTTCTCATCACGCGGCCGCGCGCGAGCGCGCAGACCGAGTACGTACTCGAGCGAAAGGTCGAACAGGCGAGCACCGTATGACTAGAGACCAGTTGAAGCCCTCAGTTGTGGCGGCCTATACGACAATCGGTTTCCTGATAGTGTTCGGTTCGAATAGCGGTTGTAGCACCCGCGGCAAGACTGAAGAAGCCAAAGCGCCCGCATCGACTGACAAACCCAAAATACGTCCATTGACCGACACTGTGTTCGAACGAACCGAGGTACGCCTCCAGCGGGGCAAGTATCTCACAGAAGGTCTGCTTCAATGTTTCATCTGTCACACGGATCGCGACTGGAAGGCTCCAGGTGCGCCTCCTGTGGAAGGCAGGAAGGGCAGCGGCCACGTCTGGAGCGATGATGGAGAGTTCAGGCTCGTTGCGCCCAACATCACACCCGACAAAGAAACAGGCGCAGGAACCTGGACTGATGACATGTTCGCTCGCGCAATTCGCGAAGGAGTCAGTCACGAAGGGCGCGTGCTTCATCCGCAGATGTGGTACGGCTCGTTCCGCAGTCTGTCCGATGAAGATCTGGCCTCGATCATTGTCTATCTGCGCTCGATTCCACCGGTGCGCAACTCATTGCCTCAAACAAAATTGAAGAGGGAGAGACGGCTAACGAATGAACCGCTCACTGAACCGGTGCCGCAGCCAGATCTGTCGGATGCGGTGAAGCGCGGGAACTATCTCGTCAGGGTTGCCGATTGCGTAGGTTGCCATACCGCGTTTGAAGCACCTCTCAATCCGGGCTTTTTCGGTGGCGGCAACCTTGTAGAGATTGAGAAGGAAAAGGCGTTCAGCGCCAACCTCACGCCCGACCCTTCGGGGATTTCTTACTACGACGATGCGTTCTTCGTTCAGGTAATGCGCACAGGTCACGTCAAAGCTCGCAAGCTCAGTTCGATCATGCCCTGGACAGTCTTTCGGACCCTGAACGATGAGGACTTGAAAGCGATCTTCGCCTATCTGCAAGCACGGCGGCCGGTGCATCACAGCGTTGACAATACCGAAGCACCTACTGAATGCGCGATGTGCGGCCAGAAACACGGATTCGGCGACAGGAACCGCCCGAAGCTGGAGCACGTAGTGGAAGCAGACCCGCAGACCTACGATGCCTACGTGGGTGAGTATCGTTTCGATGATGGATTCAGACTGATTATTCTGAGAGAAGGAGACAAACTCCTTGCTCAGGTTCAGGGCGAAGATTCGAAGATAGAGTTGAAGCCGATATCAGAAACCGAATTCACGGCCAATGAAATACCCGACGTGATCAGCTTCGTGAGGGACGAGCACGGACGAGTAACCCATCTGATCTCTAATGCCGATGACGTCGGCAAGCGAATCAAATAAGCAGATGATCCATTTCCCTCAAACTGTGTGGCCGAACTCGACAAGATGTCGCACCCGGCCGATGCGCAATCTCTTTGATTGAGAGGAATCGTCAATGGAAAAATGGCTCGGGAAGTACTCAGACTTTTTCTATGCGTTGATGCGAATCATCGCGGGTTTATTGTTCGCCTGCCACGGCGCGCAGAAGCTATTTGGCGTGCTTGGAGGGCAGAGACAGACCGGCCTGTTGCTGGCAGCGGGGGTTATCGAGTTCGCCGGCGGAATTCTGATAGCTGTGGGGCTCTTTGCGGGCTGCGTCGCGTTCATCGCGGCCGGAGAGATGGCGGTAGCCTACTTCAAGCAGCATGCTCCGCGCGGCTTCTGGCCAATCTCGCAGGGAGGCAACGGCGGCGAGTTGGCGATTCTGTTTTGCTTTGTGTTTCTGTTCATCGCTTCGCGAGGCTCAGGAATACTGAGCATCGACGCGCTGATTCGGAAAGCAAAACGGCGCTGAAAAATCAGAAGGCAGAAGGCAGAAAGCGGAAGGCAGCCCAGGCTGCTTTTGGCTTCTGCTTTCTGCCTTCTGCCTACTCCCCGTTCAGTCTCTCTCTCAACAACACCTTCACCCCGCGGCGCCAGTCTTCGTTGATCCCGATTCGATACACCGGCACGCGCTGGTGGATGGAAGTCGCGATCAGCTTCGTCGTCTCGTGAAAACGAAACAGCGGCGCGACCAGATACAAGAGCGGCGGCGCATCGACCAAGCTCAGTCCCTCGAAATAGCCGCGCCGGTGAAAATCTCCTCGCGAGCGGTGCCACTCAACTCGCAACCAGTAATCCAGCGCTTGAAATGGAAACTCGGTTTCTTCGCTCACCTTCAACTCCATCACCACAAGCCGCCCGTCGCGGGTCACAGCCAGTAGATCTATGAAGGTGCGTTGCTCGCCTCGATATGTTGGGACTTGCGAGTAGACAAACCTCGGATCGAGCGTCGAGTCCAACGCGGTGACATCGCGGCTGATGATCGACTCGAGCCAGCGCTCCGGCTGAAACCGAAACATCATCTCGTTTCGAAGCTCGGATTCGGGACGCCGGCGCGAGATCGTCTCCTGAATCAGCCGGTCCAATTCGTGTTCATTGCGGTGATCAAGCTTCAGACGCGCTTCGCCGATTCCGAACTCGACTCGCCGGCGATGGATCCAAACGCGTGCGACTTCAAGACCACGAATTGAAAGCGAGACCCACGGACCGCGATGGTGTGCTTCGACCTGATCGGGTGCAAGCCTTCGCACCGACTCGACGAGCATCGCGCAGTCGGGCGGCAGCATTCCCGGCCGCGGCCAATGAGCGCGACGGGCGGCCTTGCGAAAGCTGTCGTTCAGATCGCCTTGATCGAATGGCGATACCGACTCGATCGTGCCCTTTGTCTCGTCGATCCGGAAGAGCGAGACCTTGGTCGCGGGAGAGATTCCGGTGAGGCGAATCGCGATAGTGTCACATCGAGGCGCGAAGATCATCAAACCGTCGACCGAACCGCTTCTGCGCCGAAGCTCGTCGAGCCATGTGAGTCCGGCCGCAAGCGCCGCGTCTACGTTTGGCTGCAGCTCGCTCTCGTTCATACCGATACCGGCCAATCGCTTCCCCCGATCTCGAATCACCAGGCGCGCGTGCACTCCGGAAAGATGGCGGCGGTCGTTGCGAGCGGTAACAGCTTTTTCGACTCGAATCCCGGGCAGGTTGGCTTCGATCATCGTCGCCAGCTTGCGCGCAAATTCCTTACGGGCCTGCGCCGCTTGCCGAACGCCCGCGCCCTGGCTCAGGGTGAGCGTGCATCGTTTGAGCCTCATCTGCTTCGCGCACTCGATTATCAATCGTTCAGGGGAGATCTCGCATGAGATGACTCGCCACGAGCGCGACCAGCCGTCGCCCCAGCACGAGAGGATAAGTTTGCCATAGGAGAATTCGGCCGTGCTGTGGTCGGCATCAGCCTTCGCTAAAGCACGGTCGTCCTCGAAGAGATCGAACTCGCCACCGAGCAGGAAACGCTCAAATTCGTATTTGATCTGGCTGAGATCGAAGACGATGGTGGGATGAATCACGCGCCGGTTTTAGCAGGCTGGGAAGAGCAAGGTCAAGCTAAAATAGCAAGGAATGACCAAAAATAAAAGGGCTGGGGTCGAGAACGCAGCCCGACCCGCATTCCTCGCCATCCATTGTGAGTCCTCTAGTCAGGCCATATAATGCCGACCTTCGAGGGAATCAAGTAATTCATAAGGAGGAACTCCCGAGATGTGCGACATCAATCGGCGAGAGATGTTGATCGGGGGCGCGGCCCTGCTGGGGCTGTCGATGAAAGAGGCGAAGGCGTTGGTCGCCACTTCAACGCTGGAAGTCGGAAAGGTCGACCCGCTCGCTCCCGAAGTCTACTTCCACGAAGGCAACCTCGTTCGGGGTCACTGCAATAACGGCTGGGTCATCTTCGAGGATTACGTTCTGGTGATCGACGCAAACTTCCCATCGGGCGCAAATGAGATACTTCCCAAAATACGCGCCCTGACCGACAAACCGATTCGCTTCGCGTTCGACACGCATCATCACGGCGACCACGCTTATGGCAATCAGGTTTGGGTCGAGAACGGAGCGACGCCCGTAGCTCACACCGGCGTGCTCGACGAGCTGAAGCGATACGAGACCGGCTATTACGGCGGCAAGCCCGGCCGCTGGGAAGACACCGCCAAGACGCGGCCTGATGTTGCCGCGACAAAGCTCAAGCCGCCGTCAGTTCTGTTTCCTCGCGAGATGGTCTTCGACGACGGCAAGCATCGCGTCGAGCTTATGCATCTTGGCGTCGCGCACACGCATGGCGATGCGTTTGCGTGGATGCCGAACGAACGCATCCTGTTCACAGGCGATGCGTGCGTCAACGGCCCGTACAACTTCGTCGGCGACGGCGATGTCGAGAAGTGGGTCGCGACCCTCGAAGCGGCCCGTAAGCTCGGCGCTCGCATCGTGTGTCCCGGTCACGGCCCTCGGGGAGTCGAAACGGTGCTGGCGGATCAGCAGCGATTCTTCAAGTCACTGCGCGATCAAGTAGGCTCGCTGGTGAAAGCTAAGAAGTCGCCACAGCAAGTGCGGGATGCGATTGATCTGATCAACACAGCGCTCGCGGCGGACGCTCAGATCGCGCGTTACGTCGGTAAGGGGGAAGGCTTTGCGGCTCAGGTGGAGAAGGTCTACACCGAGATGACCGGCCAGCAATTGCCCTCCGTGAAGAAGGTCGCTCGGGCCGCGCGCGGCTGGCACGCGCTTTCGCACGGGTTGGAATCGATTGCGTAGGCCTCTTTATGCAGCGTCGAGTTCGAGAAGAGTGCTTGCGCTTTAAATCGTGAGACTCCGCGCTCGACTACTCGCCTGCTGAATATATTTCGTGGACATAGCTGCGCAGTACGTGTATACTGGCCGGTATCGAGGGAGGTCCAATCATGAGCAGCGACGATCTTACTCGTGACATGGCAAATGCTAACGAAGATGACAAAGGCACGCAGCCGACCATAACCGCTGTGTTCAGACTTCTTCAAGACGTAGAATCCCGGCTCAACGCAAAGCTTGATGCGATCACTGCAAGACTTGATGAAGTAGAATCGCGACTCACTAGTGATATCGCAGGTGTGAATACTCGTGTCACTGAGGTGAATACTCGGGTCACTGATGGGTTCAAGGAACTAACCCATAAGACAAATGCTCTGAATCGAAGAGCGCTTCAGCAAGAAGCGGATTACGAGGATTTGTTTGAGCGGATCGGACGCCTGGAATCTAAGACCTCGTGATAGCCATCATTCACGGAGCTTACGAGTCACTTACTGGGTTAGGTTTGTAGACCGCTCACCGCGGCGGCAACCGCTTGCTGAGAACTGCTTCCAGCACAATAGAAGTGTCAGCAAACTCAGGCCCCTCCTAACGCTGTTTCATACACCGCTTGGGGTCTTCGCCTAGTGTGCCGACATAGAGCGAGCCGTTTGCGTTGACCTCAGCGAAGGCTCGACAAAGCGGCATAATTCTTCAAATGCCTCCCGTGGCGAAGCGGGAGAGTACTCGATTCGCTGAACCTGGCGAAGCGCGAAAGGAAGCTCGTCCATTCTTACTCCGCTAATGAGCGTAAACAGCTTGCCATTCGCTTTGCGCCTCGAATGCACCTCATTGAAGAAGCTATTCCACTCGTAGGTTACCCAGCCGGATTCAAAGTGTTCTGGACGCGTGCCGAAGACGATCAGGCACGACGCCGCGTCAAGCGCCTTGCCAATCGCTGCAGCAAAATCACTCTCGCCGAGTTGCGCGAGGCTCACCGCACTGCAAAACACACCGTGCCCTCGGGTCGTCGGGTAGTCATAGAGCATCAGAACCTCCTGCTTATCAGCCGAGTTAAAAGAAATGAAGATTTCGCACTTCTGCACACTGGCGGTGACGCGGCGTTCCTCTCGCGCGGTCAGCATAGACTGGCGGCTCTCATCTTTCTCCCAGTCGAAATAGCGCTCGACGATCCCGCGCGTAACCGGACAGAGGTTCAGCTTGTTAGGTGCGCGCTTAAAGGCTTGAATCTCGCCTTCGCCAAGTATCTCAGGCGTCGCCTCCACGCACTCGCGTCGAATTGTCTCCACGAGGTTAGTGGTATCACGTTCTTCACCGCCTATAAAAAGCCTTTTCGGTCTGAATTCCATTTTGTCGATTTTGCCCCTTCGAAATTTGCGCCTGATCTCGCTCACTGGAAACAACCCGATTGCCCTGTTGCAGAGCACGCCGCGCGAGATTTCGCCGTCGAAGAGGGTGACTCCATTCTGCAGGTTGATGAGCGCGATTCGGTCCAACTCAATGCTGTTGTCTTCCGGATTGATGTTGAGAAAATAGCCTCCCGAGGTGTGACTCCGTCGACCGATCCTTGCGGACACCTTGTCGGGGCCTTCAATCCACTTCACGGGCAGCGAGAGTCTGGTGTATTTGTCAAAGTCGAGAACCTTGAATTTGTGCTTCCAGGCTTCCAGAGCTTCGTTGGTCAGCCCGTAGGTTTTGTCTTCCCTGCCAGGCTCATGAACATATATCAACCGCCTCTTATGATCGGAGGCGAGCAACTCTTCCCCGAATTCGCGGAAGAGGATGCGCTCAGGATCCAGTAGTTCGTCAAGATCGTCGGACCCGCCGTTCGCTATATTCCAGCCGATCGGGAAGATTCCGCGATAGAACAAGCAGAAGTAATCAACCGAATCAAGCCTGACCACAGGAAGCACGCCGCCATTGGCGTAGCGAATCGGGGAGCCGGAGCAATCGAAACTGTAGGCACGTACCCGCTGTTTGCGGTAAAAATCGTCAAGGCTCTTTCTGATTTTGTTTCTCGACTTGCTTGCGCTTGGCGCCAGTCTTTTAAAGAATTCACGCTTACCATCGTTGCCGGTAATCGACAACAAATCGCTGGTCACGCACACATCGAGCGTTAAGCCGTTACCATTCTTATGAAGCGTGAACTCGGACAACAGAACCTGCAGGATGCTCTTTCGACGTTTGCCGAGTGTCACGATGTGGGGCGAACCGTCAAACATCACGCGCATTTTGCCTCTCCTCCTGAGCCGAGCACCAAATGGTAGCGCTCGAATAGTGAGAAACCTCGCAAGGGGCGCTAGCTTATTCGTCCAAAGCTGCCAGAGTCGTTTACTGATAGAATGCCTGAGCCATTTTGAGCTCGAGTAGCCCGGTTGCTATACTCTCTTGCTATCGCTCAATTGGATGGCAGGCCTGTTCGTATTTAGAGGAATCGGAAGGATTAATTGATGTCTATTAAGAAAGTAGTGCTTGCAAAGCCTCGCGGTTTCTGCGCCGGCGTGGTGCGAGCCATCGATATTGTCGAGCGTGCGCTGGATTTCTTCCCGCCGCCGATATATGTCTTCCACGAGATCGTTCACAACCGCTACGTCGTCGAAAACCTCAGTAAACGCGAGGTCATCTTCGTCGATAGCATTGAAGAGATACCCGACGGCTCGGTGTGCGTCTTCAGCGCGCACGGTGTCTCACCTCAGGTGGTCGAACTCGCCCAAACTAAGCGACTTCGAGTGATTGATGCGACCTGTCCGCTGGTGACAAAAGTCCACCTGGAGGCGGTCCGCTTCTCGCGCGACGGTTATTCGATGGTGTTGATCGGCCATCCGGGACACGAAGAGGTTGAAGGCACAATGGGCGAGGCGCCTATGCAGTTGGTCAGTTCGGTTGAAGACGTCGCGCGGCTCGAGGTTCCAAACCCGGATCGGGTGATGTACCTGACTCAGACGACCTTGTCGCTGGACGACGTTGCCGAGATCATCGAAGCGCTGAAGCGACGATTCCCACGCGTAACGTCTCCGGCCAAGGACGACATTTGTTACGCGACTCAGAACCGCCAGAACGCGGTCAAAGAGATGTCCGAGCGGGTCGATGTGCTGCTCGTCGTCGGCTCGCAGAACAGCTCGAACTCTCAACGTCTGTGCGAGGTTTCCGTTGTCGCGGGCACACCGGCGTATCTGGTGAATGACGAGAACGAGATCAACCCATCGTGGCTGGAGGGGGCGAGGGTCGTAGGTGTGACCGCCGGAGCGTCCGCGCCCGAAGAATTGGTCATTCGGGTGCTCGAGCATCTGCGGGCGATGGGCGCGATTGAGTTCGAGGAGCAGCCGGGCGAGGACGAGAACGTTCATTTCGCCTTACCTCAGGAACTGCTGCATCCTGAAAAACTTATGGCTTGAAGTACAGTCCAAACTTGCAAATCTCCGCGCCATCTTTGCGTGCTCGGCGCCTCTGCGGTGAAGGATTCCCGCGTTAGCGTTCATCGCAAAACGCCGAGCAAAGGTCACGCAGAAGCCAATCGAATCATGACCCGTCGTGAACCTCGCTTGATACGCAGCCCTGAACCTTAGTATTATTTTGGCCTTTAGGTGGGACCCCGGAGTCCGAGCCTAGGCTCGTAAAACTAGGGAGAAGGATTAGGTTGTAGGCCCAATGTTGAATATGAACCAAGCGACGCTCGAGAGAGTGGACGAAGGGCTGCGTACGGATGTGCTGCGCGCGGTTCAGGCGGCCCGGGACTACATGCTGCAGATTCAGAACGTCGACGGCCACTGGTGCGGCGAGCTGGAAGGCGACACGATCCTCGAATCCGAATACGTTCTGACGATGCACTTCATCGGCCGCTTGCAAGAAGAGCGCTGCCGCAAAGCCGCCAACTACATTCGCCAGAAGATGCTCCCCGAAGGCGGCTGGGCTATTTACGAAGGCGGGCCGGCGGAAGTCAGCGCATCGGCGAAAGCTTACTTTGTGCTGAAGATGATCGGGGATCCGCCCGACGCTCCGCATATGAAGAAAGCCCGCGAAGTCATTTGCGATCTCGGGGGGCTTGATGCGGCAAACAGCTTCACTCGAATTTACCTGGCCATCTTCGGGCAGTACCCCTGGGAGCGATGTCCCGCGGTTCCACCTGAGATCGTTCTATTGCCGAGCTGGGCCCCGATCAATCTGTACGAGATGTCCGCGTGGACCCGCGGCATAGTGGTTCCGCTAGCGGTGATTTGGGCCAGCAAACCGTATTGCCCGGTTCCCGAGCAACAGAACATCGGCGAGCTTCTGCTGGACAAGTCGGTGAACATGTCGGCGCGACGAGGCTTCTGGAGGACAATCTTCAACACCACCGACTACACGCTGAAGCTGCTTGAACGCAAACGGTGGTCTCCCTCGCGCGAGAAAGCGCTGAAGACCTGCGAACAGTGGATGATCGACCACTTCGAGAAGAGCGACGGCATCGGCGCGATCTTTCCGCCTATCATCAACTCGATCATCGCGCTGCGATGTCTCGGGTACGATAACGATCATGCGCTGATGGCGTCACAGATTCGCGAGCTCGAGAAGTTGGAGATCGAAGAGGGCGACACATTGCGAGTCGCGCCGTGCTTCTCGCCCGTCTGGGACACTGCGCTTGCGATGAACGCATTGGCCGAGTCGGGCTTATCTTCCGACCATCCCGCGCTGCAAAGAGCGGCTGACTGGGTGCTGGAGAAAGAAGTCAAAGGGGTTGGCGATTGGAAGGTCAAGAACCCCGAAGGCCAGCCGGGCGGATGGTACTTCGAATACGCAAACGAGTTTTATCCGGACGTCGATGACACGTTTCAGGTGCTGACGGCGCTCAGCAAGGTTCGCTTTGGCGACCGGCGGCGCGACCAGTCCAGGCGCGAAGCGATGGACCGCGGGCTGACGTGGGTCCTGACTATGCAGAACAAGGACGGCGGATGGGCTTCTTTTGATCGCGACTGCGACGAACAGTTTCTGACTCAGATCCCGTTCGCCGATCACAATGCTATGATCGATCCATCAACCAGCGACATCACCGGTCGCGGAGTCGAGACGTTTTCGGCTCTTGGCTTCAGCCGGGATCATCCGGTTGTGCAAAGGGCGCTTGCGTTTCTGGCCAAGGAGCAGGAACGCGACGGCTCGTGGTTCGGGCGCTGGGGATGCAACTATATTTACGGCACGTGGTTGGCTCTGCACGGGCTGAATCGCATAGGCGAGGACATGATGGAGCCTCGGTATCAAGCGGCGGGGTGCTGGCTTCGCGCGAATCAGAACGAGGATGGAGGGTGGGGCGAGTCGCCAAGAAGCTACGACGATCCCGGATGCAAGGGGCAAGGGCCGAGCACGCCTTCGCAGACGGCGTGGGCTCTGTTGGGCTTGATGGCCGCCGAAGATCAAACCGACGGATTGAAACGCGGGATCGAGTACCTTATCAAGACCCAGCGCGAAGACGGCTCGTGGAGAGATGACTACTGGACGGGCACGGGGTTTCCCGGAGTGTTTTACTTGCGCTACCATCTTTATGCGACTTACTTTCCGTTGCTTGCGCTTGGGATGTATGAGAAGCAAATTGAGAAGGACTAGTTTGGTAGTACCGCCTTCAGGCGGAAGTTCGTAGCTCCGTCTTCAAGGCAAAGCCGCGTACTAACTTCCGCCTGAAGGCGGTACTACAAGCGAGTAAAAATATGCGATTTCCAATGCACATAACGACTGATGCGATCGCGCATCAGGTCAGGAACGGGCTCAAAGGAAACCAGCGCTATCCGATGGTGCTGATGCTGGAGCCTCTTTACACTTGCAACCTGGCGTGCCTGGGCTGTGCGCTCGAGCGGCACACCGGCAAGCTCGAAGATCGAATGTCGCTCGAAGAGTGCTTGAGTGCGGTTGAGGAATCCAGCGCGCCGATCGTTTCAATCTGCGGCGGCGAGCCCACGATTTATCCAGAGCTGAAAGAGCTACTCGAAGGGATCATCGAGCGCAAACGGCACATTTACCTCTGCACAAACGCGCTGCTGCTCGACAAGAATCTCTTCGGAAAAGTCGCCCCACACAAGCGGTTGACGATCAACGTTCACCTCGACGGCATGCAGAAGACTCACGACCTCGTGTGCGATCGCGCGGGAGTCTTTGACAAAGCGATCGAGATGATCAAGCAATCCAAGCAGTTGGGCTACCACGTCACGACGAACACGACCGTCTTCAAAGAGACCCAGATGAGCGAGATCGAGGAAGTATGCAAGCTGGTATCCGAGCTCGGAGTAGATGGAATGATGATCTCGCCCGGCTATCACTACGAGTCGGTCGATCGCGACATTTTTCTTTCACAGCTTGAGATTCAAACCAAGTTCAAACGCGTGCTCGAGCTTTCCAAGAAGTATCGGTTGATGTCCACGCCTATGTACCTGGAGTTCACGGCAGGAATGCGCGACTACAACTGCTCGCCGTGGAGCACAGTGACTCGCACGCCCCGAGGGTGGAAGGGCCCGTGCTATCTGATCGGTCAGAAGTACTACGAAACCTGGGATGAGTTCTGGAACGGCGTCGATTGGCCCTACTGGGAATCGCGCGAGGACCGGCTTTGCAAGAACTGCATGATGCACAGCGGGTTTGAGGCATCGGCGATGTTCGAGCTTCGGAAGAGTCCGAAGGATATGATGCGGATGGCGTTGTGGAATATGACGGGGTGAGTCGGCGTATGAGGCAGTAGTTAAATGGAGACGGAGAGGAAATCTACTATGCGTCGTGGAGGTCTTACCGAACGGCTGATTTCGAGATTGTCACGCCATGGCCGCCCTCGTGCTGGACGGGCTCCTTTTCCGGAGAAGACGTACTTTCACCCGATGTCGCCAGGTCTGTAGTTGCTGAAGTTGTTATGCGGAGAGAAGCAATTCGAATGTCTGTTAAGGACAGCGATCGACTTTTCACTACAGCCATCCATCTCGAAGGCAGCGTGCGGACTCTAGTCTTCGAGGTCCTAGCGCGTATGAAAGGCAGAACCCTCGCAGAAGCCAGCAAAGAGACTGTTGAGTCTCGTTAGCCTTGACCTTCGGAGTTGTCACAGAACGTTTCGAATTTTGGGAGAGCCTTATGTACCTTCGACGATTTCTAATTTGTGTATGCCTTGTGCCTCTTATTTATTCGAGTGGATTCGGCCAAGCTCAGCCGACACGATACGGCGACATTTGGTCGCACCTGAGTTCTTAACGAAAAGTACTTCTACCTAAGCGGCTCCCAAGAGGGCGTCGCTACATTCCTCGGTGAGAGGATACCTCAAATGGCTGGATGCGAATGTAGAGAGCCCAAGGAACACGGACTCAGTCGCGTACAACATACGTTTCAGGCCGTCCGTGTCGATTTCGATCTCGAAACAGTCGCCAAAGTGATGACGGATATTTACAGAGATCCAGCAAATGTCTTCATTATGTTTCCACAAGTGGTGCGCTTGGCGGTGGATAAGCTAAAAGGCAAGGACATAGGCCAGGACATCATTGACAATCGCAAGCACGTGATTGAGATCCATGAGTTGCTTAAGAAGAAGAACTGAAGTTGTAAGACATTGCGGTCTTTTGGTCACGGCTGATTGTCGAGAGACTGGCGGAGCATTGGAGGATTTGCGATGAGTGTTTTTGCGACAGCGTGGGCTTGGGACCAACGTGTGAAACAGAACGAGAAGCTTCTTCTCCTTTTCTTGGCCGACAATGCCGACCGGTCCGGCGTAGGTAACACCCTGACAGATGTTCTGGACCACGCACAGGAAGTATGCGGTTTCGACCGCCAGACCCTGAGGAAACATTTAGAGTACCTGGAACAATCAGGTCTTTTTCAAACCACCGACGGTGATGGATACCGTCTAAACCTCGGGGAGAGGAAACCGAAACTCACGGCCTTCCGACTGGACGTAGACTAGCAGCTAGATCTTACTGTTGAGGATAATTGCAATGAAAGGGATGTGATCCACCAACTCAAATGAACACCGCCGGCGAGATGTGGAATCGACTCGCAAGCGCTCGAATCTGTCCAGCATTCAGTTCCCGTTCACCTTTCAAGATTCCCGCCACCGCTCGTGGTGAACCGAGTTCCGGCAGATCCGAGTGTCTCAGTTCGTGCGCTTCCATGAAGAAGCGCAGCATCTCTGGACCGCTCGGTTCCGGCATCTCGAAATGCTCCTCCTCGTAGGCGTGGATTAACGTGCCAAGCGTATCAAGCAGACCGTACAACGCATGCTGCTCGTTGGTTCCGATCTCATCGAGCAAACCGTTCAGCCGTTTGACTGCCTGATCGTACTCGCCTTCGTTCCGAATTGCGAGTGTCCCAACCATTGCAACACAACTGTACCGGCGCTCTGGGTTCGTCGCAACGTAGAATACTCCTTGGAGCCCGTGGTAGAATCGAGTTGACTCAAGCGACTCGGAGGCCCGAACATGCAAGAAGTGGTGAATCAAACCATAGTCCGTACAGAGCGCGGCTTATCGATCGCCGGCACCAGAATCACAATCTACCAGTTGATGGACTACCTTAAAGCCGACCAGCCGACGTCGACGATCAAGGATTTGTTCAGACTGAGCGATGAGCAAATGACCGGCGTGCTCGAATACATTGCGCAACATCCAGAACAAGTAGAGGAAGAGTATCAAGAGGTTCTGAGGCAAGCTGAAGCGAGTCGTGCTTACTGGGAAGAGCGTAATCGGGATCGACTTCAGGCTATTTCTCAGCAACCCCCCACGCCTGGCACGGAAGAGATCCGTGCGATGATAGAGAAGAAGAAAGCAGAACTGGGTATCCGGTGATCACAATCTTTGTTGATCACGATATTGAGGGACAAGCAGCGCTTCTTCTGAGCACCCTAGAATCTCAAGGCTGGGTGCGCTTGGGCCTGCTCCGAGTAGCGACCTTTGAGGAGCTATCGTTACCGGTTGAGAGCTCTGACCGGGAAATCTGGCGATTCGCTCAGGAGCGCAGAATGCTCCTGCTGACCGGGAATCGTAATATGACCGGTGAAGACTCGTTGGAGCAAACTATCCGTAACGAGAATCGGCCTGACTCGATACCGGTAGTCACCATAGCAAACGTCAATCGCATCGCTGAGAGGAATTATCGCGAAGAGTGCGCGACACGATTGGCGGTGATCTGCTTGGATGTCGAAGGCTATTTGGGAACGGGCCGGCTGTTTACCCCTTAAGAATGCTACGCCTGCCAGCAATCTCACATAAATGAGCGCGTTAGTCACAGGAGGAACTGGATTCGTCGGATCGCATCTCGTTCGAGTCCTGATCGAACGTGGCGAACAAGTCCGTTGTCTCGTTCGATCAACCAGCCGCCGCGATAATCTAGAAGACCTTTCAGTCGAGTTCGTCACCGGAGACCTTCGCGATCTGGGTTCACTCCGGCTGGCTGTGAAAGGTTGTAACGTCGTCTATCACTGCGCGGCCGTTTATCGGCTATGGTGCAAAGACCCGAACGAGATGTATCAGAGCAACGTCGAAGGCTCGAACAACGTCATGCAAGCTGCCTTTGATGAAGGCGTCGAGCGTGTAGTCTACACCAGCACGGTCGGCTGTCTCGGTTTGAACGCGGATGGCACACCGGCGAACGAAGATACTCCGGTTAAGGTCGAAGACATGATCGGCCACTACAAACGAAGTAAGTTCCTTGCCGAAGACAAAGTCAGAGAGTGGGCAACTCGCGGCTTGCCGGTGGTAATCGTCAACCCCAGCACCCCGGTCGGCGAGCTGGACATCAAGCCCACGCCCACTGGAAAGATCATCGTCGATTTTCTTCGCGGCAAGATGTTCGGCTACGTGGACACCGGCATGAATCTGATCGACGTTCGCGACTGCGCTGAAGGGCACGTGTTGGCAGCAGAGAAGGGACGCATCGGCGAGCGCTATATTCTCGGCGGCCGCGACGTTACCTTGAAAGAGTTGTTCGATGCTCTCGCAAGCGTCACTGAAATCGCTTCGCCGAAGATGAAAGTGCCGCACTGGGTCGCAGAAACCTATGCGCGGCTCGAGAACTTTTGGTCCATCAACGTCGCTCGCCGGGAGCCCGACGTTCCGCTAGAAAGCGTGAAGCTCGCGCGGCACAAGATGTGGTTCGACGCGTCGAAGGCTGTTCGCGAACTCGGTCTGCCCAGCAATCCCATCGAAAGAGCGCTGGAGCGCGCCGTCAAATGGTTTCGAGAACATGGCTATGCCTAGCGCGGAACAAGCGCCTATCCTGGTGGTCGCGGCGCTAAGCTATGAACTAGCGAAGCTCAATCGCGCCGCGCACCGTGGGCTAGTGCTCCTCGAAACAGGCGAGGGCATCGCCAACGCCGAGCGACATCTCGAAGCGTCGCTCGAACGAGGCGCCGCACGGGCAGTGCTGAGCATTGGGTTCGCCGGCGCGCTGTCATCCTCGCTTCAGGTCGGCGATCTCGTGATCGGCCGCGAAGTGCGCAATTCTAAAGGGAGCCCCGATGCAATGCTGCTCTCCGCGGCAAAACGAGTGCAAATCGAGGTGCCGGTGCACTTCGGCGTCGCCCTCACTTCTCATGAGATTCTTTGGCAGGCCGAATCAAAGCGCGCACTTGCAGACTCGCTGGGCGCAAACGAGATCGGCTTCGTGGATATGGAGTCGACGGCGATAGCAAGAGTGTGTGCCAGACGCCTCGTGCCGTTTCTGATCGCTCGTTCGATCACTGACCGGTTGGACGAAGATCTGCCGCTCGACTTCAATCAATATCGAGACCGCGGTGGCCGGGTTGATCCGAAGAAGGTCGTGAAAGCCGCACTGCTCAGACCAGCCGCGATTAAAGGGCTGTTGGAGCTTCGAAAGCGCTCCAGGCTTTGCGCCGACCGGATGGCTGAATTCGTTGAGCTTCTGGTGCCGCTAATCAGCTAGATTGTGCGAGTTCGGCTACCAGGTGCTTTTTGTATGCACCGCCGTCATTCGCTGTAGTATAATCCGCATTCACCCCCAGGAAGACAACGACACACACACACAATGACCCATAGCACGCGGGAGGAGAAAAAACGATGGAAGCTCAAAAGGCCAGCAAAAGCAGCGGTGGCGCGCTTGACTGTCACTCGAACGAAGGCACGGTCAAAGTATTCTCAAAGACCATAACGGTTAAGACTCACGAGCGGACAGATCTGGTCAACCTGAGCGACGACATACGGGAGTTTGTAGAATCAACCGGAGTCAAGGACGGTTATGTTCAAGTGTCGTCGCTGCACACCACGGCCGGCCTGATCGTCAACGAGTGGCAAGACGCGCTGCTGACTGACGTCAAGAACCTCACAGAGAGCATCGTGCCTCGCGACACTTACTACAAGCACAACGATCCGGAGTTTTCGGATTGCGACCGGCACAACGCGGATTCGCATCTGAGAATCGTCGTGCTCGGCCATAGCGCGTCAGTACCGATCGATAGGGGTGCATTGGTGTTGGGCCAATGGCAGAGCGTGATACTGACCGAGTTCGACGGCCCGAACCAACGCAAGGTGTTCTTGCAGGTGTTCGGAATCTAGGCGAATGAGCGTCCCTGGAAGCGCAGGCATCGTTGCCTGCCTCTCGGGCACCGCCAAACAGTGAGGAATGGCTGGGCTTCCAGGACGCTTGTACAGGTCATCCAGGCACAGCGTCCCTCAAGACTCCTTCGATTTGTTAGGGTCTTTCGTCTCCCGGACAAAGACCAGATGAGCCGATAGCCGCAAAGCTTCGTCGCGGCGCTAATCTTCGATAATTAATCCCACAAAAGGAGCCGCTTGCAGCCATCCGTTGACGTTACGAGGCAGACCGCCGCGACTCGCGGACGGTTGCTTCAAATCCTCGGCGTAGGCTTCGGGCTGGCGGTGATCATCGGCAACACGATCGGCGCAGGCATTCTCCGAAACCCCGGCGAAGTCGCGGGCCACCTGCCTATCGTCTGGATGTTCCTCGGCGTCTGGATAGTGGGCGGCCTCTACGCGCTGCTGGGAGCGTTCTCGATTGCGGAGCTCGGCACGATGATCCCGCGCTCCGGTGGCCAGTACGTCTTCGCCCATTATGCGCTTGGCGATTATGCCGGCTTCGTCGTCGGATGGAGCGATTGGATTTCGACTTGCGGAACCAGCGCGGCGATCTCGGTGGTTATCGGCGAGTACCTCGGTGTTCTCTTTCCCTCGCTGACAGGCAAGACCGTCCACATAGCGTTCGTCATTGTAATAGCTTTCGCGGTCATGCAGTGGCGTGGGATTCGATGGGGCAGCAGCGTACAAAACATCACCAGCCTGCTCAAAGCTCTAGCGTTCGTTGCCCTGATCATCGCCTGTTTCGCGCTCGGCGGTAAAAACCAAGCAACAACTGGGACCGCAGAAACGGCGCCGCTTGCCGCGCCTTCCCTCATTGGCTTCGTGCTTGCGCTACAAGCGGTGATTTACACCTATGACGGCTGGACGGGCGTGATTTATTTTTCCGAAGAGGTCCGAAATCCAGCTCGCGACATCCCGCGCTCGATCTTCGGCGGGGTGCTGTCAATCATAGCGATCTATCTTCTGGTTAATCTGGCGCTGCTTTATGTCTTACCGGTCTCGCAGATTGCAGGCGCAAACCTCGCGATGGGCGCCGCCGCACAGGTAATTTTCGGCCAGCACGGAGATACGATCATTCGCTCTCTTACGATCATCTCGATGTTGAGCGCGATCAACGCCTGCCAGTTGATGGCGACACGAGTTTTGTTTGCGATGAGCCGAGACGGGCTTGTCTGGTCGCGCGCGGTCAAGGTGAATGAAGGCGGCACGCCGACTACGGCGCTCTTTGCCAGCACTGCCATCGCCGCGCTGTTCATCTTTGGTGGCAGCTTCAAGGAGTCTAAAAAGATTTTCGAGAGCATAATCGCGGTGCTGGCATTCTTCTTCGTTGTGAACTATGCGGTGTCTTTCCTTTCCGTGTTCGTGCTACGGAGGCGCGAGCCTGCGCGCGACCGGCCCTATCGAACCTGGGGCTACCCGGTTACGACAGCGTTGACGCTTGTAGGGTCGCTCACGTTTCTCGGGGCAGCGATCGCAACTGACATTAGCAACTCAACCTCGCCGCAAGACTTATTTGAGACGACAAGTTTCTATTCGTTGGCGCTACTTGCCGCCAGCTATCCGGCCTTTCGCCTGTCAAAATGGCTCGCAGGGCGGCAGTGATCGCCGAGCACCCCTAATGTGTTAACATTACATTCAATCAATGACTTTTGGAGTTGAAATGAGCATCACTGACTATTCATTCGAAGAGAGCCTGGCGCGAGCGGCGACCTTGCCGTCGAGTTGGTATACCCACGCTGAGATACTCGAAGTTGAGAAGCAGAAAGTGTTTGGCCGCGCATGGCAGCTTGTCGGGAGAGCCGAGCAGGTCGCGCGGCCCGGGGACTACTTCACCGCTCTGATCGCGGATGAACCCATACTCGTTGTACGAGGCGAAGATGAAAAGCTGCGCGCATTTTCTAACGTCTGTCGGCATCGCGCCGGTCCGGTTGCGGCAGGAAGCGGCACGCGCAGAGTCTTTCAGTGCGGTTACCACGGTTGGAGCTATTCGCTTGATGGACGTTTGCTCGGCACGCCGGAGTTTGACGGAGTCGAGTGCTTCAGCAAGGAAGCGAACTGCTTGCCGGAGTTTAGAGTCGAGACGTGGGGACCGCTGGTGTTTGTGAATCTCGATCCGCACAGCGCGCCGCTGGCCGAAACGCTCGAGGACTTGTCTTCGCCGATCAGCCACTGCGATCTCTCGACGATGCAGTTCGCGGCCCGCAAAGACTGGTACGTTGACTGCAACTGGAAGGTCTACATCGACAATTATCTCGAAGGCTATCACATTCCCATAGTGCATCCATCGCTAAACCGCGAGATAGACTACACACGTTATCGAACTGAGACGCGAGGCTACTATTCGATCCAGCACTCGCCAATCAAGGGGTCGGCTACGCGACTACAAAGAGACGAAGACCCGGAGAAAAACAAAGTGCAGTTCTCCTGGGTTTTTCCAAACTTGATGTTGAATGTCTATCCCGACAACTATTCAACCAATCTGATCGTGCCTCTGGGACCCGAACGCACGCTTACGGTTTTCGAGTGGTACTTCCGCGACCTCGACCGAAGCGATGTCCAGAAAGCGTTGAAGCGCACTATTGAGTTCAGCGATGAAATCCAGCACGAAGACACCGCGATCTGTGAAGCGGTGCAGCGAGGCTTGCGTTCTCGCACCTACACGAGCGGGCGATATTCCGTGAAACGCGAAAACGGCGTTCATCATTTTCATGGCCTGCTGACGGATTTTCTCGCACGCGAGTAACCGGACTTCCAATCCAAATCAATAACTCAATAACTGCCTGGCTGCCGATGCGATCTTGTCGACTGACGGCAGCATCGCCATCTCGAGCGGAGGACTGAAAGGCACCGGCACGTCGAGTGAAGCAACTCGCATGACCGGCGCGTCAAGATACTCGAACGCTTCCTGCGCGATCAGAGCCGCTACCTCCGCTCCGAAGCCCGCGGTGATGTTGGCTTCGTGAACGATCAGCGCTTTGCCCGTCTTCTTCACGCTCTCAAGCACGGTCTCTCGATCCAATGGTACGAGAGATCGCAGATCGACTACCTCGACCGACGCGCCTTCCTTTTCAAGCGTCCGCGCTACCTGAACGCAGAGATGAACAGCGGCGCCGTAGCTGATGATTGAAAGACTCTCGCCTCGCGTGCGCAAAGCCGCGATGCCGATCGGAACTACGTAGTCGCCGTCGGGCACTTCTTCGCGGTAGTGCCGATAGAGGAACTTGTTCTCCAGATAGACCACCGGGTTGTTGTCGCGAATCGCGGCAGTCAACAGGCCCTTCGCGTCTTTCGCGGTCGACGGCAGCACGACTTTGAGTCCCGGCGTGTGAGCGAACCAGGCTTCGGGGTTCTGCGAGTGATAAGGCCCTGCGTGAATCCCGCCGCCCGTCGGTCCTCGAAACACGACCGGCATCGAAATGCCCCAGCGGTAATAGCACTTTGCCGCGTAGTTCACGATTTGATCAAAGGCGCAGGCGATGAAGTCGATAAATTGAAATTCGACGACTGGCCGAAAGCCGACCGTAGCCGCTGCGCACGCCGCTCCGACGAAGCCCGATTCGGAAATGGGCGTATCGATGACGCGGTCGGGACCGAACTCTTCGAGAAAGCCCTGGGTGATTTTGAACGCGCCGCCAAATACACCAATGTCTTCGCCGAGCACGAACACGTTTGGGTCGCGTCGCATCTCGTCGCGTAGGGCGCTGCTTATGGCTTGGAGGTAGGTAAGCTGCGGCATCTAGGTCATCCGATGGATTTACGGCCTCGCCACACCAGCCGTATCGCGCAAAATATGGCGAAGATTAAGAGAAGAGCGGTTAGTCGTATCTCCGTTGGGGCGTCTATTTCGTAGCTTGTTCTGCCGATAAAGATGCCAAGTCTTCCGACAATCAGAGTGTAGACCAGCAAAAAACCGACCCCGAAGAGGACGAATATTGCCGTGCTCCTCAATGCTTGTACTAACCTTACGAGCATGTTTCCCTCGCTTACCGGTCCGCTAGAAGTGACCGTCACATCACAACGAATGCCGCTTCAGGGGCTGTAGTCCGTAGACGTACCTGTACACGGGTTCTGAATCCAGGATGCGTTTGATCTCTCGCTTCACGTCTCTCTTGTGCGTCAGGTTGTATGCCCTGTCGAAGAAGGACCACCCATAGCTATCGCGGCCTGCGTAGACATAACGGAGCAAGATATCGAGACGCGTTGCGAGGTATGAGCCTTTCGAACCCTCCCGCGGATTCTCGTTTGGGTCGATCTTTCGAACATCTTCGTCGATGTCCGTAAGACCGCGAAGGAACGCGGATTTGTCAGGCATGTACTTTCGAACATTGGCCTCATACTTGAACACCACATCGCGCATTGGGCTCTCGGCCATTGACATTGCGCCGAACCCCCAGAAGCTGGTGAGCAGCATCGAAATCTCGGAGATGCCATCGCCGTCGAAATCGTGAACGCAAACCTCCTCGCGGCCCAGGTCCCAATCGTAGCTGTCAAAGAGAGTCGCACCGTCGGACGAAATATCGACGATCCAATGTCGGCCGCCGCGCGGGACGGTCTGAGAAACGATGAGCTGTTTTGTTTCGCCGCCGAGAAGCGATGCGAAACCGAAGTCACGATTAGCAGCACTTTGCTCCGAGGCTTGCGATGCTGACCGAGAGGGCACCGTGCACGCAACGGCGACTAAGACCAATGGAAGGCCAACCGCCAGCAACCAGGGCTCCCTTGCTTGCGGCTTAAAAGTGCTCACCTGTCTTGCGTTCATTCGAGGCAGTCAGCGCTGGTATCGCGAGATTCTCAATTGGCTCAAGCGGGCTCTTTCGATCTTCAGGCTTCGGATCGTGCGGAGAAGGCGCGAACAGTCGATCGGTCACCGTTTCCGGCTTCGGAAACGGCAGCGACGCTGCATACTCCGCTGCCACATCGATTTTCTGGATACAGTCATCCTCCACCCGCATTAGGTCTGCTTCGTCGATCGCCGCGCGATCGGTCAGCCACTTTCGGTACATCGCAACCGGGTCGCGCTCCTCCCAAAACTCGCGAAGCTCCTTCGACACATAAGCCATATCATCGTGCTCGCCATGGCCGCGCTTGCGAAAAGTCTTGAACTCGATCAACGCCGGACCATTGCCGCTTCGAGCATGCTCGATCCCTCGCCGCGCGGCCGCTATCACCGTGAACAAATCGTTGCCGAAGGCGGTTTCCGCATAGATCCCGAACGCCGACGCGCGATCGGCAACGTTCTCTACAGGCATTTGCAACTGAGGCGGAGTCGAGTAGGCGAACTGGTTTACCTCGCAGATGATCACCAGAGGCAGCTTGTGTATCGCCGCGAAGTTGACGCCCTCATAAAAATCGCCGGGGCTGGTCGCGCCGTCGCCGGTGAAACAGAGACATACGTTCGGTTGCCGCCGCATCTTGAACGCGAGCGCATAGCCGGCGCCTGCGGGAATCCACGAGGCCATCGAGCCGTTGTGATAAGGGAAGATGCCGTACCCTTTCAAGTCGGCTAGAAATAGTCCAAGCTCGCGTCCGTTTGAAGGCGGCTGGTCTTTCCCAAACCAGCGAGCCATGACGTGCTCGGGTTTGACGCCTCGATAGAACCAGGCCGAAAGATTGCGCGCGACGGTCGAAAACAGATCGCCGTCTTTAAGCAGACTGACGCTTCCAACCGAAGTCGCCTCCTGACCCATGCCGAGGTAAACCGCGCCGAAGATCTTGCCTTGCCGGTAAAGCGCCGCGAGCTTTTCTTCAAACGTTCGGGCGAGCCTCATCGCTGAGTACATCTTGAGCAGTTGTTCGCGGGTGAACGAGAGCTCGCGCGGGTCGGCCTGGATTTCCCTCGGGTAATCAGGCAGGGCAATCTGTGGCCATGTCTGCGCCATTCGGTGTGTCTCCGGGTAAAGTCCGACAAAACTTCAGTTTGTCGCTGATTCCGTGTCGCGATCAGTCGGCCAACGACAAACTGAAGTTTGTCGGACATCAGAATCGATTCGCAATCAATGGGTAACCGGTCCGCGCGTGGGATCTCCGATGTACACGCCGAGCTGCAGGCTTGCCAAAACGTCATCCCAAACCGGCGCGCAGCGCGCTCGATCATCTTCCCAAAACTCCATTGTGATCAGCGGCTGAATGCCGGACCCGCGACCAAGGCATATCCGCGAACGGCAATCTCGCTGCTGCGTCGGATCGATGAACGCGAGCTCCACCCAAGCGAGTTCCAGATCCTCGCGCTTCACTTCATAGGTTTCGCTTCTCGAATAGATTGGCCGCGTATCGCCCTCCATCGCCACCTTGAGCATTTCCGAAACGGGCAACCCGCTCAAATCAACGGGCGGTAGCCGCATGTACGAGACGGCGAGACAGCAATCGTCATCCGGAGGTTGTTTGTCGTAAAACTTGATCGAGTCATCATCCGGTATGACCACCCAGTCTTCCGGGAACTCAATGCGCAGGGCGCCGCGATCCGCCACAAAGATTTTTTGTCCGGGCTTGTTTCTCCACCCGTGACTCTTCTTAAGCTCGAGTTCTTCTTTGTCCCAATTCGCCATAAAACTTCACCGCGGATTGTCGCCGCCTTCGGTTCGCAGATCGGAGCGAATCAGCGTCACTTCAGTCCGCGAGGATCAGCGGTTGCGTCTCCCGCGCTCACTCGCTCCCGCCCTTCGGTGCGAATGATGTCACCACACCCGCGGAGGTCAGCGCTCGGCGCATCTCTTCGGGTATCGGAGCGGACTTGAGTGTGCCGTCCTCATTGATGCGAGCGTAGACGCGAGTCGCAGTGCCCTCGGTTACCGGGGCGCCGGTCAAGGTTAGCTTAGCGCTGCAGTCCCAGTGCAAGGTGCGCTCTCTCATCTCGGTGAGCACCAGCTTGAGCGTAACGCGGTCGCCGTAGGCCGCTGGTCCGATGAAGCGAAAATGAATCTCGCCCATCACGAACGTCGTGCGATCGTTCTGGATCATCTTGTCGATCGGGTAGCCAAGCGTGCGAAACAACTCGTGCTCGGTGTCGTTGAACCAGGCGAGCATTCGCGGATAGTAGACCAAACCGAAGGGGTCCGACTCACCCCAGTTGACCGATATTTCGCGCCAATACATCATCGTGTGCGGTACTCCTCGGGGTCGACTTTTTTTCTACTCCTTGAAGCGAGCTACCTCGTGAACGAATTCCGCGACTCGCTTAGGAAGCTCATCTTCTTCTATGCGTGCAACGAGTACCATTCAACTGGTTCCGCATGAGGTTGAAGGACCGGCGGATCTCTCGTTCCTCCGTTAGTGGTTGAAGCGTCATGGACTCGATAAAGGAGATGCGGGTTCACCATCTCCTTCTGAGTTTGCAAAGCGCTCCTTCTGAGTTTGCAAAGCGCCGATCTCTACGGGCCAAAGCGAGCCCGCGTTTCCGTGACAACTACGAACTGATCGTGCAGCCGGTCCGCGTGCGACTCGAGAAGCCGTTGAAGAACTACAATCTTATTGCTAGCGCGCTCGTTGGCCAATCGCAGGAGCACAAGTCCTCCGTGCGGACGTCGCTGCCGGTAGACTTCTTCGCCGAAGTCCTTGTCATTAGTAACCAGAATCCAATTCTCGTTGGCCACCTTCTTGATGATTTCATCGTCGTGCATTCCACGGGCTTCATCGTAGATTGAGAAGACCTCGTGTTGCTGCTAGCGCAGCCAGCTTGCCACAACTGGCCCGGTGCATTCATCGACCAGGAACCGCACCTATACCGTCTCCAGAGTAAGCGGCATGAACGCCGAATCTTGGAGTGATTTAGCCGCAAACAACAGACATGCGCGAATATCGTCCCGAGTAAGATCCTGGTACTCCCCCAGGATTTCGTCCACGTTGGCCCCATGCGCAAGTAGATTCAAGATGTATTCGACTGTTAGACGAGTTCCCTTGATTACTGGCTTTCCAGCCATTACTTCAGGATCAAGGCTGATTCGCACAAGCAGTTGTTCATCTGTCATGGTTGTTGACCTCGAGGTCACTCTATGATAATTCGAAACAGAGTCAGTACACTTCTCGATGGGGATCTATCGCGGAGGAACTAAACGCCTTCGTCCGTCATCGCTCATCGTGATTCCCGGCTCATCCAGGTTGACTCGATCCCACAGCTTGCACGTCACCTGCTTGTGCATCTGATCCAGCCCTTCACAATAATTCGTAAACACGCACCTTCTAATTTCGTCTCCCCGTCCGAGCTGAATCTTCAGAAACCAATCAGGGTCCGCAAGCGATTGACGCGCGGCGGCTATGATATCAGCTTCACCGTTGCGAAGAATAGCTTCAGCTTGTTCGAAAGTGGCTATCCCGCCCGAGGTGATCACTGGAGTCGCAAAGCCCGCGTGGTTCACCCATCGCTTGATCGCCGCTGCGAGCGGGACGTTCCGGCCAAAAGGACCGCGCTCATCGGACAGCACGGTCGGCATGCACTCGTAGCCGCTGCGCCCGGTGTAAGGATAAACCGCGTGGCCGACCTTCGGCTGCTTCGCGTCGTCAAATTTTCCACCTTTTGAGACCGACAGATAATCGAAGCCGGCCCGCGCAAACTCGACGCCGAAGTAAACCGCATCTTCGAGATGACTCCCAGCCTCGATCGCTTCGTCGCCGAGGAATCTTACGCCAACCGTGTAGTCCCGGCCGACTCGCTCACGCACCGCGCGATGGACTTCGAGCGGCAACCTCACCCGGTTCTCTCGAACCCCGCCGTAGCCATCGGGCCGATTGTTCTTCGCGCTCAGAAACGACGCCATCGTGTACGCGTGGGCGAAGTGAAGCTCGACCCCATCGAAGCCCGCTTCTCGGGCTCGCACGGCGGCGGCTGCGAAAATTTCCGGCAACACGCGAGGGAGTTCGCGGATGTGGGGCAAATCCATGTCGGTGACCCGCTCGCGATAACCGTAACGCAGCGACTCAAGCTCGCGTTCGTCTAGCACCCTCTCCAATAACTCATCGGGCGCGTCATTGAGATACACGCGAATGTCTGCCTCATTCGCTTCAAGCCAGCTGGTATCGGAAGTCGCCCCAGCCAGCGCCGCGCGATGATGCGGCTTAAGCTCTAAGAACCGAGCGAAGTATTTGTCTTTCGGCGGACGGCGTCTTACTGAAAGAAAGTCGATGATCTGAATGAACAGTCGCGTGTGGCCGCGGCTCTCACGCTTCACCGTTTCGACTAGATTACGCAATCCCGGTATGAAGCGATCATCCCCGATGCGAAGCAGCGGCCCGCTTGCGATGTCGCGGATACCGGTCGCTTCGACGACGATTGCGCCGGGGCGGCCCGAGGCGAAGCGGCCGTACCATTCGATGATGTTTGGCGTAACTGAACCGTCTTCGGTAGCTCGCCAGGGGACCATTGCCGGCACCCAGGTCCGGTTTTCAAGCATGACCGAGCCGACGTTGACGGGAGTGAATAGCAGAGACCGATCCGCTTCCTCCGCAGTGGGCCAGCGCGCTTCGGGAATCGCATGCCTTACTGGATTCTCCGGATGCCACATAGCATAGACCACACGTCAGAAGTCAGAAGGCGGAAGGCAGAAGGCGGAAGGCAGAGGTCAGAAGTCAGAGGTCAGAGGTCAGGGGTCAGGCATGACAATAAACCTGTGCGCGGCCGTATGGCAGCGAGTAGATCCTTATCACTGCTTCCGACTCCTAACTTCCGTCTTCCGACTTCTGACTGCGGTCTTCTGCCCGACTGCCGGCTTCTGACTTCTGCCAGGTGTCTTCTGCCTGACTGCCGGCTTCTGACTTCTGGCTCCTGACTTCTGACCTGTGACCGCTGGCTTCTGACCTGTGACCGCTGACTTCTGGCCTCTGGCCGCTGACTTCTGGCCTCTGACCGCTGACTTCTGAACTCTGACTTCTGACGTCTGACTTCTGACCTCTGCCTTCTGACTTCTGACCTCTGCCTTCTGCCTTCTGCCCTCCGACCTCTGACCGCTGACTTCTGGCGTCTGTCCTCTGCCCTCCGCTTCCGCCTTCCACGAGTCGTAGGCCGCGATGAACTCCGGGTCGCGTTGCTTCAAGTTCTCGTAGTCGATCTTCTTGCTCCGAGTCATCAGCTTGTAAGCGAAAGGTATGGGGTCGAGGTGCAATTCCTTCTGGGCGTTCTCAAACAGGACCAGGCTTGCATAAGCCGCGTCTTGATATTCATCGACGATTGGCTTTCTGACTCTTTGAAACTCGGCGAGGGTTTGTTCAACATCGTTGCCCGCCTTGAAGCACTTCGCCAGGGCGATCGAATCCTCGACTGCGAGCTTGGTGCCCGAGCCGATCGAGAAATGCGCCGTGTGCAACGCGTCGCCAAGCAGCACGACGTTCTTGTGATGCCATCGTTTGTTCTTCACCAGCGGAAAGTTGAGCCAGCGCACGAAGTTGTTTGACAGCAACGTGTGTCCGCCAAGATCGGGCTTGAATACCTCGGCGAGGTACTGACACGTTTCCGGGTCAGACTTCCAGTCAAAGCGGGCGTTTCGCCAGGTAGCTTCGCTGCACTCGACGATGAAGGTGCTGTTGGTGTCGTTGAACTTGTATGCGTGCGCGATGAACAGCCCGGCTTCGTGCTCGCGGAAGATCAGCGTCAGCCCCTGGAACAACTGACGGGTGCCAAGCCAGATGTACCGGTTCTTTCTCAGATCGAGCGACGGTTGAAACTCCTTGCTGAAAGCTCCCCGAACGAAGCTGTTAGCTCCATCCGCTCCGACCAGCAGATCGTAAGGCGGGAGTTCGTTCAGGTCGGTAGCGTTAGTCTCGAATCGAACATCGACGCCGAGGTCGAGGCATCGCTTGTGCAAGATGTTCAGAAACGCCAGTCGGCCGATGCCCGAAAACTTATTTCCGCGAATGATGACTTTCTGGTTTTTGTGAACGACATCGACGTTGTCCCATCGCTGACAAGCGCGGGTGATCGCGGCAAAGGACTTCTTGTCGTTGTCCTTGAGGTAAGAGAACGTCTGATCCGAAAAGACTATGCCCCAGCCGAAAGTATCGTTTGGCCCGTCGCGTTCGAGGAGGGTGATCTCGTGCGTCCGGTCGAGCTTCTTCATCAGGATTGCAAAGTAGAGTCCCGATGGCCCGCCTCCGATGATGGTTATTTTCATTATTCCCTTGTGTGGACGGCCCCTCCGTTGGCCGCCCCCGTTTATCGTCAAGGCGCCTCAATTGCTAAAAAGAGGGGCGGCTACGGAGGGCCACCCTCAACAGACTCACTGCGGTATTATCGCGAATGCATTCGCTGCTGCGCCAGTCGCGCCTCTGATTCTGGGCGGGTTTAGAATGAGAGCGAACTCGTAGACCTTCGATTCGGCAAGAGTCCTCGCCAGTTCTTCGAGATTCAAGTTCTCCACAATGTAGATCCCATAGTCGGCAATCAGAATACGATGGCAAGGAAATATCGTACCTTTCTCGGGCACTACTTCAAAGCTCATCTGGTCATCGCCGGCTAGAAATATTTTCCTGCTCGCGAGCCATCGAGCCGCGGCTTCGCCAGGACCGGGTCTGAATCCCGCGTATTTCGCACGATCGGCTTCGAAGAACCTGCCATATCCGGTCCTGATCAGCACGGAATCGCCGGGCTGGATATCAACGCCTTCGGCTTTGGCAGTCGCTTCCAGGTCCCCGGCAGTGATCTCCTGGCCGGGCGCGAGCGCGTCGACGCTCTTGAAGCGTGCAACGTCGAGCAACACCGCGTGATTGATGAATCGCTCCTTCGGATAAGCTTCGATCCCCAGAGTGAGCAATCCAGCCGGACCCTCGCTTGCCGCGGCGTCTGCGCCGCCGAACAATTTCATGTTGTCGGAGATGTGCCCGAGCGCGTCGATGTTAGGCGAGCCGTGCTGCCCGCTGAAGAACATCATGTCAGCGGCGAACGCGATTCCACCGGGGATCATTCCGCTGGTTTGCTTGTGGCCCGTCTGCAGGCCGAGCGTGAACGGCGGATTCAATCCCAGCAGCGGCGAGTTGCGATCCCATATGAAATTCAACTCAATTATCCGAGCCGACGTGAGAGAGCTGATCAAAGCGGAGGTCGCCTTCTTCTTGTCTTGTTGGCCGGAAGCCGCAACCGATAAGCAAACAACAATCAGCGCCAGTACAGCAATTCTGTTTTTCATGAGTCCCTCTCGCTACGCGCAAAGCCCAGCGCGATGGCTGCCAGCGCGGTGATAACCAGGACAGCCCCAATTGCTGCGACCGCCTGCGGAATGATACCCCTGTCGAGCGTCTGCAGAATGACGCCAAGTGGAAACGTTACCGACCCGATGACCAGCGACCACGCCAGGAGCATTCGGCGCCTTTCCGTAAGACCCATGCGGTCGAACGCTACGCCAAAGACGATCAACATTATCGCCAGACCTATCCAATGCGAATGAACATCGACCGAGCGAACATAATCGAATTGCGTGTCGGCGTAAACTTGCAGGCATGCGTGCGCTGCTACCAGATCGCCCTGTGCCCCTTGCGTGAAACCTGTAGCGAGCGAGCCCCCAATCTTGTCCAGCGCTTGATGCTCGACAAAGAAGGCGTAGTACAGCCCGAAACTCATGCCCCAGATCGCAAGCACTACTCCTGAAATGATCAAGAGCTTTCTCGATCCGCTCATGCCGCTGCTCCTTGTCTCTTAGTGCGCACCACTCCAACAAGCGTTGCGATCAGAGCAATGATCACTAACGACCCTCCGACGTCCGCGATGCCCCCTGCGACCAATCCCAACCTCAACTCAAGGAGCACGAAGACGGGTAGGACTGTCGAGCCGGTAAGCAACAACGCCGCCCACCTACGCTTCCACGGTTCAGCCAGAAACACGTGTTCCTGGATTAGCGCCAGCATGATCGCGAGCAGTCCAAACTCGATGATGTGCGAATGAGCCGCGATGTTGACCGCCTTCTCAGCCTGGATGATGCCGTAGCCTTCAATCACCGTGCGTGCGTCCTTCATATTTGGCGTCGTCTTGCTCTGCTGCGCGGCCGATGCGTTGACCAGCGTCTCGAGCGCTATCTGGTCCTGCGAGTCGTGTGCCTGCAGGTCGAAAGCGGCATAGAACGCGCCGTGCAAGAATCCCACGAGTATTAGCAATGTGCCACCCGTGGACAATGCTCGAGACGCCCATCCACGATCCTTGTCCGATCGGCCTTCTGCGATCCGGTCGCCCGCCCCACGCATGCAGCGCCACAAACCGATCAGCTCTCCTACGCAGGCTATGATCACAAGTAACCCGCCCAGGTCGGCAAAAATACTCGCCCAGCCGATCGTCGAGAGCGGGCTGTACCTTATTCCGACGTAGTGAATCGAGAACACCGAGACCGGCAGCATCACCGCGCCGATGATGAACAGAAGGGCCAGACGCTTGCGCGCACGCTCCGCAAGCGCGACGTACGGTTGAATCAGAGCGAGCAAGAGAGCAAGGTAGCCGAAGTCGATCACGTGAACGTGAGCGTCTACCTTGGTCCCGCGATTTTCGAGAAGCCCGCCGATGTTTGTGAAAAGCGCATTCACCGCGGCCGTGTCTTTCGCTGCAACGGCGTCTGCCACCGCCAACAACGTCTCGCCGATCCGGTTGGCGTTTTGATGCAACACGAATACAGCGAAGACATCCCCGAAGATCATTCCGGCGACGATCAGAGTTATACCGCCGATGATTAGCAGCCTGTGTGCGGTCATGTCAGTCGCTCGCCTCGCGTTTCGCGCGCAAAGATCAGAAGGAAGATGCCAAGTATGTAGATCAGGCTGACCGCGCTCGCCGCTTTTGCGTATGAGCCAAAGAATCCCACGAGCGCGCCGGTGACGAGCACGCCGCCGGCCGTCACGATTCGGCCAAGATTGTAGCAGAAGCCCACCCCCGTCGTTCGGACGCGAGTTGGAAACAGTTCCGGAAGATAAATCGGGAAGCCGCTCGTGATGCCGAGCGTGAAGAAGCCGACCAGCGGGAGCAAGACGAAAATCTGCGTGATGCCGCTCGCCATCAGAAAAGTCACCGGGAATAGAATCACTCCGCCGATGAAGAAACTCAGAAATGCCGCGCGCCTGCCGAATCGATCCGCGAGCGGGCCGAATCCGAGGTAGCCAAACAGCGATCCCCCGTTGAGCAGCATCACCGCGTACGTCGCGTACCTGTTCTGATCGGCGCCGCTGAGCCCCTCAAGCGCGCCGACCTCGCGGATCACCGACGGTATCCACATCGTCGCGCCCCACAACGCAAGCAACACAGTAAACGCGAGCGCCGAAGCGACGAGAGTGTCGCGGCGAAGCTTAGGGCTGAACAGTTGCTTCAGCGTGAATGCGTCAAGCTCCGTCGCCTTCGGCCGTCCCTCAGCCTTGGCAAGCTTGCGTCGATCACGAACCTCGATCCAGCGCTCAGGTTCCTCGATCATCAGACGGATAAACAGGACGAAGATTGCCGGGACGGCTCCAACCAGGTAAACATACCGCCACGACGCCACGTCTACGATGCGGGTGATCAATGCCGCGAAGAAGTAGCCAAATGCAGCGGCCGATTGAAGCATCGCTCCTGCCTTGGCGCGAAGGCGGTCAGGCCAGACCTCCGCCACCAAAGCGGCTCCTGCAGCCCATTCCCCGCCAAGGCCTAGTCCCGTGATGAAGCGAAAAGCAGCCAGTTGCCACCAACTCTGCGCGGCTGCTGACAGGCCGGTGAACAGCGAATAGATCAAGATCGTTGCGACCAGCGCTTTGGTGCGCCCGATGTAGTCAGCGATTATCCCGAAGCAGATTCCTCCGGTCGCCCAGCCCAGCAACATCACCGAGAAAACCACGCTGCTGTAGAAGCCGATCGCCGCGTCGGTCGCGCCCGGTCCCATCAACTCGGTCATCGACGGTTTCTGAACCAGAGAGAACAGCGTTCCGTCCATGCTGTCAAAGACCCATCCCAACCAGGCGACCAGCAGCACTATCCATTGATAGCGACTGACTTCTGCCGACCACCCTAACAGCGACACGCGACTCTTTGCCGCTGTTCGTTGATGTGGGGAATCATCATCGAGCGGGTCCGGGCCGTCAGTCATGTGGTGTCGGGTGCCTTTCAATGCTTGATGAAACGCAGCGGGATTATATGCCGATCAACTTGGGCATTAAAGCAAAAAGAGGCAATGCATCGTGAGTTGGCGCAGTGAGTCTCGATTCCATCACCAGGAATGCGAGCGGTCATGTAGAGGCCGTCCCTGGTTAGAAACTACCGGGATTCATATACGGTGTCGTCCACACATTAAAAAAATCCCAGAGTTCGGTTGAGCCTGACCCAGAAGCGCAGTATCATCCGTTTGTGATACGAAGGCTCTACGTTCATAACTTCCGGTGCCTCGAAAACTTCGAGTTACCGATCTCCAGCAATTCGTCAGTCTTGTTAATTGGGAAAAATGGCTCGGGCAAAACAACTGTTGGCCTTGCGCTTGAGATATTACAAAAGATCGCGCGAGGTACCAACCGGGTGGGCGAACTTGTGAAGCCCAAAGATTTCTTTCTCGGACGGATAGACGCGCCCATGCGATTTGAAGTCGAGGTCAAGTTGGGCGATCACATATATAAGTACATCATCGCATTTGAGTTCCCTGAGGGTTTCAAGGAACTGCGCGTATTCGAAGAAGGGTTCGCTGTTGACGGGAAACCGTTCTATACACGGGAAGGCGCGCAAGTGTCTCTCGCAAGGGCGGGCGGAGAGAAGGAGGCACAGTTCCGAATAGACTGGCACCTCGTCGCGCTGCCGATAGTTCAGGAACAGTCTTCAAAAGATCCGCTGTCGATCTTTAAGCAGTGGCTCGCCCAAATGCTCATCCTTCGCCCGATACCGAGCTTGATCCTGGGAGAGTCCAAAGAAGAGACGCTGCAGCCGAATATTCAGGTCAATGACTTTGCTGCATGGTTCTCAGGTCTGCTGGCTCACGCTCCGGCTGCATACAACGACATCTATGCTCATCTCAAGCAGGTAATGCCCGACCTGAGTGACATCAAGAACCCGGTGATCGGCACCGACTCTCGAAGCCTTCGAGTAACATTCTCGAACGACCAGGGAGGAAACGTTACTCCGCCTTTCGAGGACCTGTCCGATGGCGAGAAATGTTTCATGATCTGCGCCGTGGTGATTGCCGCGAACAAAGCATATGGTCCGGTTCTCTGTTTCTGGGATGAACCCGACAATTACCTTGCATTGTCCGAGGTCGGGCACTTCGTATTAGCCCTTCGCAAAGCGTTCCAATCTGGCGGCCAGTTCATTGCGACGTCGCACAACCCAGAGGCGATCCCGCGCTTTTCAGAAGAGAGCACGCTTGTTCTCGATCGGAAGAGCCACCTTGAGCCTACCTTGGTCCGTCCGGTCAGCGATCTTCAAACGAGCGGTGATCTCGTCAGTGCGCTTATTCGTGGCGACTTAGAACTGTGAGCGTGAACCACTATCTCCCACATGTCTTTGTTCTTCCCGAAGACGATGCCAACAGTCGCCTCGCAGATGGGTTTCACGACGAAGTTGAGTGGACTCGATACCGTCAGATGCAAGTGCTTAGGGTAGCGGGTGGCAGAGAAAGAGTGCTTGAGCTATTCAAGGCACAGCACGTGAAGGGAATGGATCGCTTCACCAAACGCTTCGTCGTTCTGTTGACAGACTTTGATGGTGATGAGGATTGGCTTGAACACGCGCGTGCTGCGATTCCCGAACATTTGACCGACAGGGTATTCATTCTTGGCTCGCGGACCAACCCCGAAGCCCTCAAGATAGCCCTGGGTCTAGGCTTTTGCGAGCCCATCGGGTCGGCTCTGGCGAAAGACTGCCGCGACGATTCTTACACCTCCTGGGCGCACGACCTGCTTCGTCACAATGCTGTCGAGCTTGATCGACTACGCGACCACGTTCGCCCCATCTTGTTCCAGTCATAATCGGACCCGAGTGAACTGACCAAAACACTGCTCACGTTGATCGTCAGTCGGTTGTAACTTGCCGTTTGCGAGCCTGCTTTGCTACGATGCGCCCCAACAGTGGAAGCCCACTGCACCACATCATTGTCGAGGGGACCCAAACATGAAACGGCTTATTTCGACCAGCGTTATTGTGCTGACAATCTCATTTCTCCTGGTTCTTAGCGTGACCGTGACCGCCGCCGGCCCGCAACAGAAGGCAACGGCCGCGACTACAAGTTCTACAAAACCCGGGCGCGATCCGAATCAACCGATCGACGAGGAATACACGAAGAAGATCAGGGAGTACACCACCGAGACGTTCTTCAGTTCGCCGCTCGTCGACTACCTCCCGGCTTCTAAAACGGTCCCCACTCCGAAAGTCGTGCTCGGCGACGTAGCCGGAGCGCCGGGCAAGCTGCCTTATTCGCACGAGGTCTACAAGTACATGCGGATGCTCGAGAAGGCCAGTCCCCGAGTGAAGGTCTTTTCGATCGGGACCACCGAAGAAGGCCGCGAGATGATTGCCGTCGCGGTCACCTCGGAAGCGAACATGTCGGCGCTGGAAGAGAATCGCGCGCGCCTCGCCAAACTCGGCGACCCTCGCACGATCAACATGGACGATGCCGAAGGAGAGAAACTGGTCGCGGCCTCAACGCCGATCTACTACATCACCGGCACGATTCACTCGCCCGAGACCGGCGCGCCGACCGCTTTGATGGAGCTCGCATATCGGCTCGCCGTCGATGAGAGCCCCTACGTCAAAGCGATTCGCGATGGGGTCATCACCCTCATCACTCCGATAGTCGAAGTGGACGGCCGGGACCGAATGGTCGATATATACAACTGGCATCTCGCCCATCCGAACCAGAACTGGCCTCCGCTGATTTATTGGGGACACTACGTCGCTCACGACAACAACCGCGATGCGATGGGCATGACGCTCAAGCTCACGCAGAATGTGGCGAAAACTTTCATGATGTGGAAGGCGCAAGTGCTTCACGACCTGCACGAGTCTGTGCCTTACCTGTATGACAATACCGTGGGCGATGAACCTTACAATGCGTGGCTCGACCCGATCCTGACCGACGAATGGCAGTTGATGGGCTGGAACAACGTTTCGGAGATGACCAAGCTCGGGATGCCCGGCGTGTTCACACACGGTAACTTCGACACCTGGTCCCCGGGTTATCTGATGTTCATCGGCGCAACTCACAACGGAATCAGCCGCTTGTACGAAACATTCGGCAACGGCGGAGCCGACACAGTCGAGCGGACCCTGTCGCCGCAAGAGTACTCGCGCACCTGGTACAAACAGAATCCGCCCCTTCCGAAAGCCAAATGGTCTCAACGAAATAACAACAACTATGAACAGACGGGGCTGCTGACGGCGCTTTCTTACTTCAACGCCAACAGCAAGCTCTTCCTGCACAACTTCTACTTGAAGAGCAAGCGATCAATCCTAAAACCAAAGACGGAAGGGCCAGCGGCGTACGTGTTTCCCGGTGACGATCCGAGGCCGGGCGGGCAAGCCGAACTGCTCAGGACGCTTCAGCTTCAGGGCTGTGAAATATCTCGCGCAACCGCGCCGTTCTCGGCTACCGTCAAGAAGAAGAAAGCTCACCCGCCTGCAGGAAATCGAAGCGGCGCGGCGGCGCCGGATCAGAAACCGGCGGACGATCAGAAGAAGGCCGAGCCGACAACTGAGACTCGCCAGTTCCCGGCCGGCAGCTTCGTCATCCGGATGGACCAGCCTTACAGCCGCATCGCCGATATGCTGCTTGACTATCAATACTGGAGCCCGAACGATCCGCAGAAGCAGGTCTACGACGACACGGCGTGGACGTTCGGCGAGATGGGCAATGTTCAGGTGGTGCGTGTCACCGACATCAAGGTGCTGGATGCGGCGATGGACCGCGTGAACGGCGAAGTGCGCGCCCCGGGCGGCGTGACGGGAACAGGCTCGGTCTACGTCGTAAATCACAACACCGACAACGCGCTCGCGACGCTGCGGTATCGCTTCAAGGAAGCGGCGATGGAAGCTGCCGAGGAGCCGTTCGAAGCCGGGGGCCAGAAGTTCAATCGCGGGTCGTTCGTCATTCGCAACGTGAAGGGTCAGGAGCTTGAGCGTGCGGCTTCAGAGCTTGGTTTGAAGATTCTCGCGGTCGAGTCCGCGCCTTCGGTGAAGACTCACGCGATCAAATCCGCGCGCATCGCGATGATGCACACGTGGCTGGGCACGCAGGACGAGGGATGGTGGAGAATGGCGCTCGACAACCTGAAGGTGCCGTTCGACTACATCAGCACTCAGGACGTCGCCAAAAACAGCAACCTGAAGGCGAAGTACGATGTGATCCTGTTCGCACCGGTCGGCCGCGGAAACCCGATGGGCATCATCGAAGGCATGCCTATGTGGGGAAACCCTCTGCCGTGGAAGGTCACGCCTGAGACTCCAAGCCTTGGCAAGACCGATGAGACCGACGATATGCGGCCGGGTCTCGGATGGACCGGCGTCTCGAATCTTCAGAGTTTCGTGCGCAACGGCGGTTTGTTGATCAGCGTGATGGACACGGCGAACTTTGCAGTCACGCTGGGATTCACTCCCGGCGTTTCGATTTCGCCGGCGCAGAGATTGAAAGCCACGGGCAGCATATTGCGCTCGAAGTTTGTCGACGCGGCGAGCCCCATCGCGTACGGCTACGGCGAAGGGCTTTCGGTGTACACGTATGATGGACCGATCTTCAACGTGAGCAACATGATTGGCGGGGGCCGCGGCCGCCGGCGCTCACCTGAAGACCGCGAAAGAGCAACTGGGCGGGGCACGGCGGACGATCCCGACACGCCCCAGGGAAGACCGGGGGCGGAAATACCCGAAGACCCTCGCCCGGAAACCTGGCAGCCGTTTCCGGTGTCCGACGAGCAGCGCCGCAACGGGATCAACGTGATTCCTCCGCAATACCGCCCTCGAGTGGTGCTTCGATACGGCGACGCTCGCGACTTGTTAGTGTCCGGGCTTCTGGATGGTGGCGCCGAGATAGCTCAACATCCGGCGGTGATCGACGTGCCGCTGGGCAACGGTCACGTGGTGGTGTTCTCGAACAATCCGATCTGGCGCGGCGAAACGCAGGGGAGTTACTTCCTGGTGTTCAATGCGATATTGAATTTCGATAGTTTGAATGCGGGAAGAAAGCTTGATGAGAAGTAGCTGGAGAGTGTGCTGGGATCGCGTCCTGTGTTTGATTCCTGTGCGAACCTCTGCGTTCCTCAGCGCCCTCTGCGGTCAAGATCGGGATTGAACCGCAGAGGACGCAGTGGGACGCGGAGCTTCAATGTCCCTTTTGCTTCACGAGAATGTTGAACCTCCGAAGGCTCCGGGCAAAACTAAAGAACGTGCGGCTCGATTGACAATGCCGAAACGCCCTTGCAGTTTGGCTAAGGACAATCCGGCGCCTCGATGCTGATGCGCCTAGCCTGCACAGTCCCGCAAATGGACTGAACCACATTCCCGCCAATTATGACGTCGGTCTGAAACGGCCCGCTGAATGTGTCCGTATGGGAATCTAAGGTGATCTCTGCACGGACTTTCAATGTGCCCAAGGGGGCTCCTGCATCACTCAAAAAGTGAACGAACGTGACGGCGAACCGGTTGCCTCCCCTTCTGACCCAGGTCCCAATCCCCGCGCTTACATTTGGATCTGGATCAGTGCTTATGAGGCCTCCGCCCTCGGTCATGGTCGAAAAGTCTATGATCGGATCTCCTCCAGCTGGCATCACGGTGACTTCCCATGAGCCTTCCAATTGCGGGGCGGATGATGCGCCCGGGGTTGCGCTAGACTGCGTACTTGATAGTGTGATCAGGGTGGCAATCGCCACGACGACCAGAGCCGTTGAGATTCTTTTGCTATTCATGATTCTGTCTCCTTCTGTTTAGATTTGAGCCGTTGAGCGAGTTGAAGCAGATGAGAACCGACCCTTCTGTCGTCTCCATGAAGTGAAGCATTCCAGCTTCTACCTCGCGATAGATCTCACGCGAACTGAGGCGCGCCAGCGTAGCTGCCTGATCAATCGTGACCATGCGGACCTCATCTCCGCACGCCGAGCACAGACTGTAGAGACTTTTGCTGCTGCTCATCACAAGAAGCCGCTCGGTCTGGATCGTGATTCTAGTGCGCGTGGTCTTTGTCATTCCTATTGCCCGCCTTATCGCCTCACGATAGAATGAGCGCGGTTTCAGTAGTCTGAGCTGAAGACCCTGTTCTCCTCCTCGGTTCGCCGCGGACGATACTCTGTAACCGGTCAGAGAGTCCTTTAGAAGCGGTTAAGAATTAGTCAAAGAGTTGTTAAGACGGTCATGACGGCGCAAACAAAGCGCATATACGAATTCGGTCCTTTCCGGGTGGATGCCGGGGAGAGGGTTCTCCTGCGCGACGGCAAGCCGGAGCCACTTCCACCCAAGGCCCTGGACGTGTTGCTGATGCTGCTCGAAAACACCGGTCATATTGTCGAAAAAGACGAGCTGATGAATCGCGTGTGGGCAGACAGCTTCGTGGAAGAAGGCAACTTGAAAGTCACGGTCTCTGTGCTGAGGAAAGCGCTTGAACAAGGCGCCGGCGAGTATCATTACATCGAGACAGTGCCGCGCCGAGGCTATCGCTTTGCCGCAGATGTGAGGGAGTTAACGGACAGCGAGCCCGAGTTGATGCTATTTGAGCGCTCGCGAGTGCAGTTGGTCATAGAAAAAGATGAAGAACCAGAGCAGCAGGCGGTATTAGTTGGGGAAGCGGCCCGCGCGGGATCGCTCGATGAGTTCATTAGCACGATAGTGCAACACAAGAGGAGGCTGATGATTGCTGCTGCTGTGCTGGTGATTGCGGCATCAGGCATTAGCTTCGGGTTATACAAGCTCATCGGCGGGAACGGGTCTCAGACCAACCCGACAGAGCCTTTCCAGAAGATGAAGATGACCAGGCTCACCACGACCGGCAAAGCCTCAGCGGCGGCCATCTCGCCCGACGGCAAGTATGTTGCCCACGCGATGGGTGGCGGAGGCCAGCAGAGCCTCTGGCTCAAACACATCGCTACCGGCAGCGACAAGGAGATAGTCCCAACCGCCCAGGTCAGCTACAAGGTGCTGACCTTCTCTCCCGATGGCAATTACATATACTTCGTCAGGGTTGAATCGTCTGAAGGTAAGCTCTACCGAGTGCCGGTTCTTGGAGATTCAATTCAAAAACTGGTGAGCGATGTGGATTCAGGGATAACTTTTTCTCCTGACGCACGACAGATAGCTTATATACGCGGCTACACGGAAAGGAATGAGGCTCGGTTAATCACTGCAAACGCCGACGGCGCCAACGAGCAAACGTTACTCACCAGGCGCCAGGCTGATGTTTTTGCTTCATCCACCAGAGCCTGGGGCCCAGCGTGGTCGCCCAATGGACGAATGATTGCTTTTGCGCTCAGAAAAGATGAGCCTGAAGGTAAATACTGGAACGTGATGACCGTTCGAGTTAAAGATCAGGCGGAACAACAGATTACTTTTCAGAAGTGGTCTGAACTTGGACAGGTGACCTGGCTTTCGGATGGCAGCGAGTTAATTGTCACGGCTGCCAATGAGGAATCAGACCCGGCGCAGCAGATCTGGCATATCTCTTACCCAAAAGGCGACGTCCGCCGAATTACTAATGACACGAATGACTATAGTGGCGTCACCCTCACAGCAGATTCAACGGCACTTGTGACACTGCAGATCGAGCAAAGCTCGAACGTCTGGATGGCGCACGGCGGTGACGCCGGCCGCGCCGCTCAGATCACGTCTAACAATGTCGACGGGGAGAGCGGCGTCTCCTGGGCGCCCGACGGCAGAATCGTCTACACGACAAGAGCTCGCGATTCCTCCGACATCTGGATAATGAACGCGGATGGAACGGGTCAAAACCGACTGACTGTTGATGCCCGCAATAACTTCAACCCCTCGGTTTCGCCTGATGGGCGCTATATTGTTTTTACATCGAATCGCACAGGAGATCGTTGTGTTTGGAGAATGGATATCGACGGGAGCAACCCGAAACAATTGACCTATGAAATCGACGCTCAAACCCCGGACGTCACGCCCGATGGCCAGTGGGTAGTTTACAACAATGTTGGGTCAGGCAAGCGGACGTTATGGAAGGTTTCGATTGAGGGTGGCAAACAAATGCAATTGACCGACTACTTCTCGCGAACTCCGGCAGTCTCGCCAGACGGGAAACAGATTGTTTTTGTTTTCTTAGATGAACAGGCTACACCGAAACGTGCGAGAATCGCCATCATACCCTTTGATGGCGGCCCGCCTGCAAAGGTCTTTGATCTGCCGCCAAGGCGAGGAATTCGGTGGGCTTCGGATGGGCACGCGCTGACCTACGTTGACTTACGCAATGGCGTCTCCAACATCTGGGCACAGCCGCTTGACGGCAGTCCGGCGAAACAATTGACCAACTTTACAACCGATCGGATAATCGCTTATGCGTGGTCTCGCGATGGCAAGCGTCTCGCCTGCGCGCGAGGCAATCAGAATTCCGATGTGGTGTTGATAGCCGCTATCAGGTAATGACGAGAAGATAATTGTGACCAGTAGAATGGAATCTGAACGAATTAGCCACGACGAAAGGAAGATCATGAAAAAACCATTGGCTGCCATGCTAGGAACTCTTGTTCTTATTGCAAGCGGGGCGGGTGCGAAAGGGCAGAACCTGGCACAAGCCGACCTCGACCGCGGACTTCAGTATTTGGAGACCACTAAAAAGAACATTGTAGACGCGACGCGCGGTCTGTCCGTAGCGCAGTGGAACTTCAAGCCGTCGGTTTTCAAATGGTCAGTCGCTCAAGTGATGGAGCACATCGCCGCGAGCGAAGACCTGTTGCGACAGATGGCGGAAGGCCAGATCAAGCAGCAGGCACCGCCTGTTCCGGATCGTGACTTGAAGAAGACCGACGACCGGGTGCTCGAGGTGATTCCTGACCGCTCGAGGAAATTCCAGGCGCCCGAGCAGTTGCGGCCGAGGAATCAATTCGGCTCCCCCGAAGCCGCACTGAAGCATTTCCTGGAGAGCCGCGCGAAGACTGTCGAGTTGCTCAAGACCACTCCGGATCTGAGAGCTCACGTAGCCGACAGCGGGCTGTTAGGGAAAATCGATGCTTACGAACGGATACTCTTCATCGCCGCGCACAGCGAGCGTCATACGAAGCAGTTGCTTGAAGTAAAGGCGGACCCAAAGTTCCCGAAGCAGTAGTGCGCTAGCCGTCACTTGTAAACGTCACGCCGGTGACCCACGTGCAGGATCGTAACCGTCTGGCCCGCGTCGTCGATTTCGTAAATCACTCTGTAATCGCCCGCGCGTATCCGCCAGCCGTCGCGGCCGGTCAATTTTTTACAACCTGAAGGCCTGGGGTCATCCGAGAGAGTTCCGATGGATTCTTTTGCGCGCTCGTAGCCGTCTCTCGATAGTTGAGCCAGCTCTTTCTGAGCGCGGCGACGTATCAGGATGTCATAGCTCATCGCGCTGGCTCTCGATCTCCGCAATCGCCTGCTCAAAGCCTATGACCTCATCTGACTCGGCTTTGGCTTCGTCGTAAGCGCTTATCGCTTCGAGTTCTTCAAGCGCGTCTAGAACCTTATTATACTCCTCAATATCGAGCAGCACGGCGACTCGACTGCCGGTTTCATCGACCACGTAGCGTTCTTTCAGTTCGATGGACATCGTGACCTCCAAACAAAGTTATAGGAAAAATTTGTAAACTACTTTATTGCGTTACCCTTTAGGATCAATTCAATCTCATTCGGATTCTTTAGAAAGAGCTTCATCAGGGTCCCCTTCTTTCAAACCTCTATTGCTATGTCCTAAATCTTTCCGGATCTCGCGAAAGATATGGTCAACGTGAATGACGGTATTTGCTGGCGGCTCGGCTTGAGGGAGCATTCGAAATCGGGTGTAAGCACTTATTACGTTTGGTGACCCCCAGAGAATGATATCCCTCGTGAACGAGAAAAAGAAATCTTCCAGTTCCGACTGAGGCAAGCTCAGAGAGGCGTCGCCAGCAGTTTCACCCATTGAACGCCTCATTACATTAACGACGAATTGCATGAAGTTCTTATAGACCTCTATCTTCTGGGGTCTCTGAGCTTCGGCTATCTCGCTCTCCCGCGTGCGCCTTTGGCTGTAAACAACTGCCCCCACGGAGGCGAGAACAGTTCCAGATGCAGCAACAACGGCAGCTATGACTGACTTATCCAGGCTGAGCAGTGTCCTCCACGAGTTGAGCATTACAAAGAACAGGGCGTAGCCGAGCCCGCCGACCAATGCAATAGAGATCAGGAGAGCGAGGAAGGTAATGAGCCTTTGAACGCTATTCTTAGTCATTCGTGCACAATCCCCGAACCACCATCTCTAAATTACAATTATAGCCGCATCACTCAATTGACGTTCGTCCATCATAGCGATAACCAAGAAGCTACGCTGGATCTGCGACAGAACCGAAGAATTGCCCCAATGCGCTTCATTATTCCTAAGCGACGCGGTGGCCTGATTCTAACACGCCGCATGCAGTGTCCTCAGGGAATCTCGTCACGTGATCTTTACGCCCGACGTTACCCCTCCTCCACAGACTCGGGCCAACTGCTTCAACTCCGCTTTGTAAATGCGCTGTAAGAGAATCTTCGTAAGGAGCCGCTCAACGAATCCTAACCCTCCACTTCGACGTAGCACGATCTCAGTAGTAATTATCACTTTCACGCGAGTGCCCTCGTTGAGTGGCTCAACGATAAAAGCGGTCACGCCGCCGCCTTCCCCCAGGTTGGTTTCGACGAGCACCCGGCCCGGCTCCGGTTCGGTGATCGCAGCGCGGAAGCTCTGGGTCTCGCCGAGCACTCTCGTCTGGAAGTTGATGACCGTACCCTCGCCGAACCCGCCCTGCTCAACTTCAAGCGATAGGAAGTATGGCTTGGGAAGGATCGAAGGGTGACCGTGGCGGTAGTCCGCCAACGTCCGGTAGACCAGTTCCGCTGGAGCCGCAATAATGCTTGATGCTGTAGCTCGATATGGTTTCATAACTCAAACGCCCAAAATATAGTGAGCAACCGGCGACAAGCGTTCGGGGCTATCCACTTTGATCCTGGTAAACCGAACCTCATCACGGCCAACGAACGAACACTGCAACACACGCCGCGAACGATTTGATTTGTTCGCGGTTCCGCTGTGCCAGAGGTGTCCGTTGAAAACCAGAACCGAACCGGCTTTGGCGACGATGATTCTCTGATCCGGATGACGGCTCGATGGATCAGCAAAACTCTTTGGCGGTTGAGTCAATAAGTGATGAGTTCCAGGCACGACCCGCGTTGCTCCGTTCTCGCCAGTGAAGTCATCCAGAAGCCAGATCGCGGTCACGATGCGAAATGGCTCGCCCTTCGATCGAGCTGTCCAGTCCGCGTGTAAGCCTTGTTGACCGTAGCCAGGCAAGGGATCGCGCCCACCGATCTGGCTCACTCTGAAAGCATCCCGCAGGATGTGATGGACGGCTGCGAGCACGCGAGGGTGCGTGTAAACGTCTTCGAAGACCGGATCGCGATTCACGAGATCGTTGAGGTGTCGAGTGCCGCTCTCCTTAACTACCGTTGCGCCTCCATCCTTTTCACACCCGCTCTCGAAAGCAGCCCTAAGCTGTCCCAGCCAGTCCGCATCGATGACACCTGGAAGCACAACGTATCCGTCACGATCGAGCGCTTCCCGCTCGTGCGGAGCCAACGGTGTCTGTGTGATGTCGAATTGGGCTAGCATTTCATCGACCCCCATCACTGCCGGCTACTCTTCCACCTTGAAGACAACTGAAACACCGCTAACCGTCTGTCGCTCGACCATCGGGTTTACCTTCGCTCGCTTGTTGCCTCGCCTTACCAGCAAGTCTTGAATCACCGGAGCGGCTCGCCTGACCTTTACGGGATCATATTCTGACCCCTTAGATAACTCGATTTTCTGCTTACGCCATTCTTCCAAGACTTCCGCCTGCGTCGCTTGGTCTATTCCTTCGTAATTGATCTCGAGAATGAGTGGCCGCTCGGACACTTCGAAGGTGATGATCTTACCTCGGCGGAGCCCACCCTCCACATAGACCTTAACGTCGTCGAAATGACCGGTGTCATGGAGGGCCCTAACGTCACGATCAAGCTGCTCGGGGCTGTATGAATCGCCTTTACGAGCCCCGATCCAGGATTTGATCGTCGAGGGTGGAATTCGTCTATTGCCACGTATGAGCACGCGTTCGATGAGTTGTGACTCCGCCCGCTCGCCTCTATTTGCCTCTTGAGCGGATAAGGTTGTTGCAGAGAGTAGACTCAGCAAAACGACGGTGCAGATCCTTTTCATATTGCGGACCTCCTGTGTTTACCAATTACTGTTCACATCGTGATCGGTCTCGTTTGTACCAGCAAGATTTCACGGCGGTGGCAGGTGAGGAGGCCTGCTGCTCGTTTTCACGTAAGTCCCATCCGGCTCCACATTGAAGCCGAACCCGCATCCGAGTACTGATCCCCGTTGCTCGACGATCACTTTATTCGAACGGAATTCCAGCGTGACTGTGCATGGATCGTCCCCATACTGGATCTTCACAACCGCGGTGCGTCCTTTGAGCGGAACGGTCTCGTCGAAGTTTCCGACGTTGCGAGTTTCGACGCGTTTATGGTCATTGGGCCAAAAGCCGGAGAAACTGATGCGTACTCTGTCATCGGGCAGCTCGAGGACCTCCACAGTGTTGAGCACATACTTGTAGGTTCCGGTGACGCCCCTGGTCTGAACCGGCTTCCTGGCCTGTTGATAAGCGAAGCTGTCCGCGTGGAAGAGACCCACTAACAGGAGAGCGAAAGCGAGCGATGTCTGAAGTGATCTTTTCATATCAATCTTTGAGCACCAGGGTCTCCATCATTTTATTCCGTCGTGCAGCCAAAGGTGAAGTGGGATTGACTCCGCGAATTATTTGGCGTAGTTATCTCCCAGACTCGATTCGAAAGGATCAACCATGAACCTAATCCGCTTGATCCGGGAAGCACAGCCCGAAGTCGATCTGACGAAAACCTATGACGCCATCGTTGTCGGCTCGGGCGCGGCTGGAGGAATGGCTGCGCACGTTTTGACTTCGCACGGAATGAAAGTGCTCATGCTCGAAGCCGGCAAGAAGCTCGACATCGATAAGGAACTCAAATCAACCGAATGGCCTTATAAGCACAAGAGGCGCGGCGAGATGCCGCCCGACTCTCACGCGCTCTCGCTGAACGAATACAACATTCGGCAGCCGCCTTATGCCGCGGATAGCAAGGCCAAGCACGTCTACTCGTACGTTCAAGGCTGGGGTGGCTCGGACTACAGCAAGAACTTAGTCGTTGACGAGAAAGACCATCCCTACACCGGAACAAACTACGCCTGGGTTCGCGCGCGGCTTTTGGGCGGGAAGACAAACATCTGGGGAAGGCTCGCGCTGAGGCTGTCGGACCTGGACTTCAAGGCAAAGAGTCACGACGGCTACGGTGAGGACTGGCCAATCTCATATAAAGACATCGCGCCTTACTACGATAAGGTCGATCTATACCTCGGAATCTCGGGCGTAAAAGAGAACGTTCCGCATCTGCCCGATAGCATTTTTCAGCGCCCCATCAAGCTGGCTTACGCCGAGAACAAGCTGCGTCAGAGCTTGAAGAAGATGAACCGCCTGCTCACGCCTTATCGGGCGGGAGTAACCACCGATGGTCTAAAACACAATAAGTATCGCAGCAGGTGTTTAGGTCGAGGCGCGTGCAATCGGCGAGCCGGCGGCTGCGATATTCACGCAGCGTTCGATTCGCCGACCGGCCTGATCCTGCCCGCGATAGACACGGGCAACCTGACACTCAGAACTAACTCGATCGCCCACGAAGTGAGCGTTGATAAGAAGACCGGCAAGGCAACCGGGGTCGCGTTTATCGACGCCGAGACGGGCAAAACCTACGAAGCGAAGGCGAAGGTCGTGGTGATTGCGGCTTCGACACTGGAATCGGCCCGGCTGATGCTGTTGTCAAAGTCGAACGCGCATCCGAACGGCATCGGAAATTCGAGCAAGCACGTTGGGCACAACTTCTGCGAGCACATCATGGGGCCGCACGTAACCGGGCTGGTAAAGGACCAGGTGGGCAAGCCGCACACGCTTGACGACGGCAAGCCGGGCTCGTTCTACCTCGCGCGGTTCCGCAATCTCACCGAACGCCATCCGAACTTCATTCGAGGCTACGGATTCGAAGGCAGCTCCGGCACATCGATTTATCCCGGCAACGCGGGTTCGACGCCGGGCTTTGGATCGAGCTACAAGAAAAACGTGCGCGACTACTCCGGCGCGTTCATCTCGATGGGTGCGTTCGGCGAAGTGCTTCCCAGATACGAGAACCATGTCGATATCGATCCGGCGGTGAAGGACAGGTGGGGAGTGCCAGTGCTGCGCTTCCAATATAAATTTGGCGACAACGAAAGAAAGATGGCTGAGGACATGGCCGATACGGCCCAGGAGATGTTCACCGAAGCGGGTTTTGAGATAGTCGACGTTAGCCGCAGGATCTTGACCGAGGGCTGGTCGATTCACGAATTGGGAACGGCGCGAATGGGGACCGATCCGAAGATCTCGGTGCTGAACCAGTTTCAACAGTCGCACGATGTGAAGAACCTGTTCGTGGTGGATGGCAGCAGTCACGTGAGTGCTTCGTGTCAGAATCCGACGTGGACGATCATGGCGCTGGCCTGGAGGTCGTGCGATTATCTGGCCGACCAGTTCAAGAGAGGAAGTCTGTGATGGCTGAAGACAACAACGAGACTTATTCGATCGGCAAAGAGGAAGACAGCGAGCTTACGCGTCGTGAAATAATCAAGCTTGGCGCTAGCGCCGCGATGGCGGTGGCCCTGACTGGACTGGACGCGAAGGCCTTCGCTCATGCTATCCAGGACAAAACACCGCTGTTCTTCACCAAAGAAGAGTTCGCCCTCGTAGACGAGTTGACCGAATTGATCATTCCGACCGACGAACACTCACCCGGCGCGAGAGCGGCTCTGGTAGCCAGTTACATCGACTTCAGATTGTCGGAGTCATTTGAAGAACAGCCAAAAACTCTCTGGCGCGAGGGATTGAAACAGATCGAGCAGTTGTCTCAAGAAATGCACGGCAAGTCTTTTCTCGCGTCGTCCGCGGGGGAGCGCATCGCCCTGCTGACTCGGATCTCGCAGAACGAAGCGAAACCTGTGAAACCCGAAGAGCTGTTCTTCAGGGAGCTGAAATCACGCACCGCGAGGGCTTATTACACTTCGGAGATCGGGATCAAAACCGAGATGGAGTACAAAGGAAATGTTTCCTTGAAGGAGTTCGTCGGTTACGACGCGACCTAGCCGGTCGGCGTGACCCCCGCTGGAGCGATAGAGTAAGCTAGCAGTCATGAAAATGAGTTCAGGTCTCCTGATCATCTGGCTGCTCTTAAATGCGTTTCCTGCCTCTTCCCAACAGGCACCACCTCTGATTCCGCCCGATGACCGCTACAAGGCGGACATCCTTTTGGTGGTCGCTCATCCAGATGATGAAACGGCGATTTCGAGTTATCTTGCGCGAGCCATCTTCGATCAGCACAAGCGCGTCGCCGTGGTCTACGGCACGCGTGGAGACGGAGGCGGCAACAACGTTGGCAACGAGCAGGCGGCTTCGTTGGGAGCGGTTCGCGAAATCGAAGCCCGCCGCGCGCTTGCTTCGTTCGGTGTGATGAACGTCTGGTTCATCGGCGCGCCGGACACGCCAGGTCAGGACGTGCTGAGGTCTCTCGAAACCTGGCATCATGGCAATGCGCTCGAGCAGGTTGTGAGGCTCCTGCGCCTCACGAGACCCGAGGTGATCATCACCTGGCTGCCGTGCTATCTCGCCGGAGAGAATCACGACGACCATCAGGCCTCGGCAGTCATCGCGACCGAGGCGTTCGGCTTGTCGGGCGACCCCACGGTCTTCCCCTCGCAAGTTGCCGCGCCCCGCCAGCGTCTGCGAATAAACAACTACGGCGAAGGCTTGCGAGCGTGGCAAGCAAAGAAACTCTATTATTTCTCCGATGCGGATCACACCGATTTCCTCGAAGGCAAGGGTCCGCTCTATAAGGCTGCCGACGTTTCGCCCTCGCGAAGCGTTCCTTACTATCGATTGTCGGCGGACGAATGGAGTTTTCACCAGACACAGCGCGGAGTCGGCGACGTAGCCAAGTCGGCGATAGAGAAGGGCGATTTCACTGCGCTCAAAGAGCCCGAGCGATTTGTCTTAGGCAAGTCGCTGGTGAAATCAACGACGACCGGGGACATCTTTGAAGGCGTGACGCCGGGCGCTATCGCAGTTGTCCTCAAGAGCGGTTACCGCCCATTACACCGTGAGGGTATCTCACTGCAGTTGGGCGGACCGTGGGCGTTCTATCGAGAGTTCTGGCGCGCACAGAATATCGAGCACCTCACCGAGTTGGTCACTCCCGAAGTCGGTGTCGCCGGCGGACAGCCCTTGAATGTGCCGCTGTTGATCGTAAACGAAACCGATCAAGCGAAAGTGATCAGACTGATGACGGAACTGCCGGAGGGTTGGACTGAGCAACCGAGATTCGCGGAGTTCCCGGTCGCCGCGCACGAAACGTATCCGGTTCAACTAGTCGTGACTTCACCGGTCGGGCACGCGAATGAGTGGCAAAAGATTACATGGAAGATGGAAGCGGAGGGCAAGCCGGTCGGTTCAGTCGATCTTCGCGTGCATCTGCGTAGCGGAGGCCTGCCACAGTAGGTCTCTGAAGTTGGCAGGTGAGTCTGAAAGCGTGTCACGCCCGGGAACAGAGTCTCGCAAAAGACCGGGGGATCATTTCTTCGCGGTTGCGTCTTTGCCCATCACGTAGCTGTGCCGAGCTAGCAGCGCGACCTTTCCTTCACGCTTTTCGATTTCGGGCGCAAGGTCCACGCGAATACGGCGCCGTTTGCTGTCTCTTGCCGTGTTCGTGGGTGCGTACGCCAGCGAGTAGCTCGCCGAAATGTTATCGACCAGCCGATTGAGCGTTGCGTCAATCTTGTCAGGTGGAGCACCAGTCAGTTCCCCGCCTGTCTCGTCGACGAACATCTTCAAGCTTCCCGAACGCAAACCAAGATGACGAAGCAGGCTGGTGGGCTTGCCACGAATGCCTTGATCGATTCGCCCTCCCAGCGTCTGGACCAGAATACCCGACACTACGGCGCCGGATTCGAGAACCGAGAGAAGCGCTTCTTGTTCGGAGATCTTTGAGAAGTCGATGCTCGCCTCGAGGCTTGTGAGCGCTATGATCGCGCGACGGCCGGCGGGATTAGCTGCCTTCTTCATGTATTCGGACGCTTCGTAGATTGCGGCGTTGAAGTAATGCTGTTCGCTTTGATGCTGTCGCTCAACGCCGATGATTTTGTCGGCGACCAGGGAGCGATCTCGCGTAAAGGGCTGCACAAGCGCGACCTTGTTTGAGAAGCTCATGATCGCCACTTCGTCCTCAGGTTTGAGATGGCTGATGGCTTTGATAGTGGCGGCACGAATCTGTTCGTTGAATGGATTGACGCAGCCCGCGCGGTCTACCAGCAAGACTACTGAGACTGGCAGCTTGTCTTTGCTGAAGTACTCTACTGTCTGCTGTACTCCGTCCTCGGATATCGTGAAGTCATCGCGCTTAAGATCGCCGATGACGCGGCCGGTCCTCTTTTGCACGGGCAATACGTCGACGAGAACGAGATCAGACCTCAGCTTTAGCGTCTGCTCGTCGGCGGATGATTGCCTCGATGGCGAGCTGAAGATAAAACCATTTAGCCCGAACGCCAGGACAACAACGGAAACGATTATTTGGAACATCGTGTATACCCAAAGGAAGGCTGTCGCTGGTTCGTCCGCCGCTTAGGATAACACGAAGTCGGATCTATGTCGTATCGTTTTGATGTTAACTCATGCCTGGCCCCTTTTCTGAGGGTTGCAGACATAGATTAAAGTTTACGCTACCTCCGCCTGAAGGCCGAACTACGAACTTTTCTGCTGGTGCTGGAAGCGCTCTCAACCGATCACTGTCCCTTCTGCTTGGCTGCGAACAGGTGCCCTCCGATGTTGATCGTGCCACTGTGGCCAGCCGCTGGCGTCCGCCGCGACTGAGTACCATACAGTTCCATTTCCCAACGCTGCCCGCTCACTATCAAGGCCGAGGTCTTGCAAATTGCATTTTGCAAGCCGATTGGTCTGGTCGGCGTGACGTGGGGCCTGGCGGTCAACGGGATGAGCACGACTGTTCGCCGCAGTCTACGCGTTGGGCATCTACGTTTCGCCTATTCCGTTACGAAGACTTCGCGGGAGCATCGCACAGGCGGAGGATGGAACGCGAAATGTTACCACTCACATTGATGACTGCGTTGAGGCTTCTAACCCTCTTTTTTCTCATGTCCTATGCAGTCTTAAGATATTCTAGGGCATGTAGAGATTTTTCTTGACATCGAACTTACACAGGCGCATGATCGTGGCCGCTTTGATTAGGCCCGTGGTTAGAATCACAAATCAGGCTCGCTGATGGCCGCGAGCGCGACAAAGATTAAACAACCTCACTTCTCTTAACCATTAACCTTCAGACACAAGGCAGTCCAGCTTGTGGCTAACCTGCCCGAACTCACTGCCTTCGTTTGATTAGTCGGTCGATTGAACATTTTCACGCCGCAGGCGAGCACGCGCACCTGAGGATAGGAGTCTCCCAATGGTGTCAAATAATAGCGCCTTTCTCTTTCTTCGACCCTTCAAACACCTTGCTGAAAAGTTGGCTCTCCTGGTCCGAAGCACGGCAGGTCGGTCCCGAGGCTCGACGTCGAGTGCGAACAGTTAGCGTCTCATTCATCAGTCCCCGGAATAGTTCCGTATTCTTTCGCCGTCGTCGCCTTCTAACACGATTGGTCTGCCTTGCGATCATCGCCGAACTGCTCATCTGGCCTTCGCCCGGCGTGGCTCTCAAACCCATACTTGATCCGGTGTCAGTGCTGGCATCAACGCTTGACTCGACCGCCGGCTCCCTAGCCTTAACGGTTGGGTCTGCAGTCCGCGATCTTCGGTCGACGCCTTTTGTTTTGATTCCCGCCGGACCGATTCTGATTCCAATGCCAATGCTTCCGATATGGCCATTCAGGCTCGGATCTGCGCCTCAGGTACGACTGGTTGATCGAATCGCCCGAGTGGCTGCCATCACGGTGAGCCCATACAGAATGGTAGGATACGTCGCCGAGACCGTGACGTTCGTGGCTATGGGTGCAGACATTCGCGGCGACGTTGTACACGGCGCTAAGTTCACGTGGGAATCGTCCGACACAAGTAAGCTCACTATCGATGAAGCCGGCCGCGCAACCCTGCTTGCAGCGGGAACGGTGATCGTGACTTGTCGCGCAGGGCTGTCGGTGAAGACTGCGCCGGTGTTGATCAGGCCGATTCGGCGGCCCGTGCAGACCGACTCCGAGTGGCGAGCAGATCAGGAGAGTCTCGTAGCTGGGGCGGGACCTACGACGGGAGACGGACGACCGGGCTT
>WNFR01000086.1_pt1 | contig 86676 bp, 86 predicted proteins | sample 5400221 | NCBI WGS metagenome assembly WNFR01 (sample SAMN13153357, study PRJNA577476) | soil metagenome | isolation source: 40 cm soil under Madrone tree | place: USA:California | collected 2016-06-14
TCACGTTCGCGACCTCTCCGCACTCGACGATTGTAGAGATCCTGCAGGGGCCGACCAAATTCGCGGACGTCTCAAGAGCCAGATTGGCGGGTCGGTAGGCGGCTTCAGCAGCGCTCGCCACAGCAAAGGTTCCAGACCATGTGGCGCTCATCGTTCCACGCCCCGCGCCGGCCGCCGGGCGAATAAGTTCGCGAAGAGTAGCGCCCATGGTGGCGGGAGCCCCTTTTGCACACTGCCACACGGTGCGGAGTGAGGACCGTGACGAGAGCGCGTTCGGCACGATCCGGGAACCCGCGCCCAAGCCAAGAGGTACGCGAATTACAGGTGCGGATCGCGGATTCTCCGTACATCGGACTTTGGTGCTATAGACCGTTCAGCGATTGCGGTTCGTTGGTTACTCATGCTACATGCGACCATGAGTTTTTGTTCCCGCGCCTCCGCGGGCCCTGCGGCGCGCAGACCCGTCTGCCTACTGTTCGTGCTGCTGTCCGCGTGGGCGACCAATGGCGCCGCCGAGCAGGCACCGAAGACCGTTCTGCTGCTCTACGGCGAAGCGACGACTCTGCCGGGCGCCACGGCCCTCGACTATACCGAGCATCTCGATGCGGCGTGGTTTCCGAACCCCGCGGTCCAGCGTGGGATCGCGGATGTCCTGCGACGAAAGTATAAAGGGCGGAAGATCGACCTCGTCATCGCCGCCGCCCCCGGCGCTCTTCAGTTCGCGCTGGGCCATCGGGCGGTGCTCTTCGGCGGCGCTCCCGTCGTCTTCGTGAGCCTACGGCCGCCAGGCGCGGTCTCTCCCGTTCCCGCCGACATCACCGGGACCTGGTTCTCCGTGGACTGGCAGGCCAACCTGGACCTCATCCTGAGGCTCCAGCCCGCCACCACCCGCGTCGTGGTCGTCTACGGCACGTCGGCCTTCGACCGGAACGAGACCGGGAAGATTCGCGATGCCTTCGTGGCCTACCGCGGCCGGCTCGAGCTCATCGAGCTGACCGATTTGCCGTTCGCCGACCTATTGAAGAAGGTCGCGGCCCTTCCCGACCGCACCGTGATCTTGTTCTATGTGCTGCTGCGCGACGGCGCGGGAGCCAACCACGTTCCGACGCACGCGCTGGCGGCGATCGCGCGCGCGACGCGGGTCGCCGTCTACGGCGTCAGCGACACGTTCATCGGCCACGGCATCGTCGGCGGCCACGTCCTCAGCTTCCGCGGGCACGGGCGGCAAGCGGCCGCCCTGGCGGCCCGCGTGCTGCGCGGAGAATCGCCGGGCCCGGCCGGCGCCGGTGACCCGGACCTCAACGTGGCAATGTTCGACGCGCACGAGCTGAAGCGCTGGGGGATCAGTGAGACTCGCTTGCCGCCGGGCAGCGTCGTCGTGAATCGAACCCCGTCGGTGTGGGAACTGTATCGAGGGTACGTCGTCGGAGGACTGGCCGTCGCCGGCGTCGAAGCGCTGCTCATCGCCGGGCTGTTGGTGCAGCGCCGGCGCCACACCCTGGCGCAGCAGGCCCTGGCGCTGAGCCTGCGCTTCGAGCGCCTCGTTGCCGAGACTTCGACCACGTTGGCCGCCACCCCTCTGGATGACGTCGAGGCCGCAGTACAAACGGCTCTCGGTCGGATCGTCGAAGAGCTCCAATGCGATCGGGCAAGCCTGTTCGAGTTCACGGACGATCGACGGGTCGAGCGGGTCGGGTTCTCGATCGACGCTGCCGGCGTCGTCCCGCTGCCGACAACGATGCAGACCGATCGGTACCCCTGGACGCTCGGGACGCTGCGCCGGGGCGACCTCGTACGGTTCAGGTCACCCGAGGACCTTCCCGACGACGCGGCGACCGACCGTGCGACCTTTCAGGAGCTCGGCACGCGCTCGCTGGTGTGCGTCCCGCTGGAAGTCGGGCACATGATCGTCGGTGGCATCTCGCTCGCAACCGTCCGGGCCGAGCGTGAGTGGCCTGACGCGTTGATCCCCCGGCTGCGGCTCCTGGGCGACATCTTCGCCAACTCCCTCGTCCGCCGGCGCGCGAGCCACGCCATGTGGGAGAGCGAGGTGCGATTCAGGCTCGCCGCCGATACCGCGCCGGTCATGATGTGGATGTCCGGCGTCGACGGGGGCTGCACGTACTGCAATCACACCTGGCTCGAGTTCACGGGGCGGCCGGTGGAGGAGGAGCTGGGCAACGGGTGGGCGGCGGGCGTGCATCCCGACGACCGCAAGAGTTGCCTCGACCGCTACCAGCGGGCGCTCGATGCGCGCGAGCCGTTCACGATGGAGTACCGCCTGCGCCGCCGGGACGGCGCGTATCGCTGGCTCCTGGATCATGGCGTCCCGAGGTTCACGCGAGATGGCGCGTTCAGCGGCTACGTCGGCGGGTGCACCGACGTGACGGAGACCAAAGTCGCCCACGCGGCATGGCTCGAAAGCCTCGCGCTTCACAGCGCCATCTTCGGCTCGCTGTACGGGCACGTCGCGGCGCTCGACAAGGACGGAGTGGTCGTCGCCGTCAATACGTCGTGGACCGAGTTCGCGGCCGGTGGCTGGAACACGCCTCGCCCCCCAGTCGGCGCGAACTACCTCGAGGCCTGCGAGCGAGCGGGCCACGTCGGCGCAGGCGCAATGGCCTACGCCATTCGCGCCGTCCTCGACGGCGCGCGCCCCCAACCGACCCTGGAGTACGCGGCCCGCTCGGGCGCCGAGGAGCGGTGGTTCGAGATGACCGTGGAGCCGTTTGAGCGTCTCGAGGGTGGCGCCATCGTCTTGCACGTGGATATCACGCGGCGGCGGAGGGCGGAGGCCGAGGCACAACGCCAGCGCGACGAGCTCGCCCACGCCTTGCGCGCCTCGACGCTGGGGGCGCTGGCAGGCTCGCTGGCCCACGAGATCAACCAGCCATTGGCCGCGATCGCCGCCAACGCCCAGGCGGCTCGCCTGGTGCTCACGGGTGGAACCGCCGATCAGGGAGAGCTCCGGGAGACGCTGGCCGATATCGCTGCCGACGCCAAGCGGGCAGCCCAGGTCATTCGCCGGCTGCGGGCGCTGTTCCGCAAGGAGCCGTCGGAATACAAGCCTGCGGACGTCAACGCGCTCATCATGGAGGTGATGATGCTGCTGCGCGGCGAGCTGGAGGCGAAGGGCATCGGCGTGCACCTCGCGCTGGCGAAGGACCTGCCGCGGGTGCTCGGCGACGCCATCCAGCTCCAGCAGGTCGTCCTCAACGTTCTGCTCAACGCCGCGGAAGCCGTGGCCGATCGCTCGACCGGGCAGGCTCTTCTCAGCGTCGAGACCGCCGAGCATCATCCGGGCACCGTCGAGATCTCGGTGCGCGACAGCGGTCCCGGCGTGAAGGACGTCGACCTCGAGCGCATCTTCGAGCCGTTCGTCACCACCAAAATCACCGGGCTGGGCATGGGGCTGTCGATCAGTCGATCCATCGTCCAGGCCCACGGAGGACGCATGTGGGCGACCCGCACCGACCCGCATGGCCTGACGGTGCACATCGAGCTGTCGCACGAAGAAAACGGGCCAGAAGCGCGATGAGCCAGCCATTCAGCGTGGCGCAGGTGTTCACCGGACGAGCGGGCAAGCAAGTCCCCGTGGCAGAAACCGTGCGCGGGTTCAAGGAGATCTTGGAGGGCAAACACGACGCCGTGCCGGAAGGCGACTTCTAACATGAAAGGCGGGATCGATGAAGTCAAACCCGCGTGAGAGGTCGGGCGCGACATGGCCGCCACGCTGAAGCTGGAGATCGTCACGCCGGCTGGCACGGTCTACGCCGAGGACGTGGAGATGGTCACCCTGCCGGGCGTGGCGGGCCAGATGGGGATCTATCCACGACACGTGCCGCTGATGACGCAACTGGTGCCGGGCGAAATGATCGTGCGCAAGGAGGGCCGTGATCTGTTCATCGCGACGGGCGAGGGACTCATCGAGGTCACCGCCCGCCGCGTGGCCGGACGGCTCGCCTCCTGCCGGTAGCCCTTGCCATCAAGCGTCTCGTCCACCGAGCGCACGATCGCGCTACCCAGTGCCGCGTCATCCACCGACCCGTAACTAGACGCTCGATCGTGCGAGATTCCGCCCAGGCGGCAAATCGGACTTTGGTCGTAGCCAGCACGCGCGTGTAACGGCGTTCGGGCCCTCAGACGCTGTCGAACCACAACAAGCGCATGATGGCCGGGACCCGCGGCGGCAGCATCAGCTCGTTGGCTGGCGGCGACGACGTCCTCACTGGCCTGGACGGCGGTGGTCGCTCCCGCCTCGGCGGACCGCTTCCAGCTGCGAATCACGCCGGGCGAGACATCGAGCTCGCGGCTGAGTTCGGCGCCGTCCGCATGTTTCCTCCCCTTGTCTTCATCGGTTGCGGGGGCTGGATATGTTACTCAAACACGGGTTCGGGATAGTCGGACATTGGTCCTAGCGGCGGCGGGCTAGGACGTCTTGGAGGGCTCGATGCCGATCCGCTGGGTCATGCGCACCAGGTCCGCCACCGACTCGACCTGCATCTTGTGCATGACCCGGCCGCGGTGAATCTTGACGGTCTTCTCCGCGGCCCCGAGGTTGAAGGCGATTTGCTTGTTCAGCAGGCCGGCCACAACCAGTTCGAGCACCTCCCGCTCGCGGCGCGTCAGCGTATCGAAGCGGCGCTGGATGATGAGCCGTTCGGCGCGCTCCGCGCGGGCCTGGCGTCCGCGCGCCAGCGCGCGTTCGACGGCGCTCAACAGCTCGTTCTCGTCGAACGGCTTCTGGAGAAAATCGATGGCGCCGCCCTTCATGGCCTGCACGCTCATCGGCACGTTGCCGAATCCGGTGATGAAGATGGTGGGCATGGCGCGGTTGGCCTCGAGGAGGGCGGTCTGAAGGTCGAGACCGCTGGCGCCGGGCAGGCGAACATCGAGCACGAGGCACGCCACTCGATCGGGCAGGTCGTGGGCGAGGAAGGCCTGCGCGGATGAGAACGTTTCCACGGTCAGGCCGGCCGCACGCATGTTGCGGGCGAGCGAGCGACGGATGCTTTCGTCGTCGTCCACGACGTACACCACAGAGTCGGGACCCGTCGCCACCGCCGGTCCTCCCTGGACCGCAAGGTTCTCGGGTACCGCGCTCGTCCGGTCCGGCCGCAGATAGTGAATCATCGACGGCGATGCGCCATATGACGTTGGTCCGTTGAAGCCGGGCGTAGTGCGAGGGCCCGCTCGACGGCGCCGAAGAGCTCCTCCTCGCTGACCGGCTTCGAGAGGAAGTCCACGGCGCCGGCCTTCATCGCCTTCACCGCTGTCGGGACGTCGGGATTGCCCGTGATGAAGATGATCGGGATCGGCACCGGGACTTGCGACAGGATCTCTTGAAGCTCAAGTCCCCCCGACCCTGGCATGCGGACGTCGACGATCACACAAGCCGTGCGACCGAGGTCGCCGTTCATGAGCAAGTCGCGCACGGATTCGAAGGTCTGGACCCGGTAGCCGGCGGAGATCAAGAGCCGGGACAGCGCACGGCGCACCGAGATGTCGTCGTCGACCACGATGATCCGGGCGCCGTTCCGGCTCACGTCGCCGTGCCGTTGCGGATCGGCATGGCGAAGCTGAAGGTCGCTCCGCGGGCCGGGTTGTTCGTCGCCCAGATGAGGCCGCCGTGCGCCTCTATGATCGAGCGCGAAATCGACAGGCCCATGCCCAGGCCTGTGGGCTTGGTCGTGTAGAAGGGCTCGAAGAGCAGATCGTGCTGGCCGGTGAGGATCCCCGGCCCGGCGTCCTGGACGGACACGCGCGCCGTCTGGCCATCGCACAGCTCGGTTTGCACGGAGACGACACGTTCCTCCGTGGGGCAGTCGGCCATAGCGTCCATGGCGTTGACCAGAAGGTTCAGGACGACCTGCTGCAGCTGGATGCGGTCTCCAGCCACGATGAGAGGCTCGGCGGCGACGTCGAGGTGCATTCTGACCCGCCGGATGAGCGCATCACTGCCGAGGAGCTTGACCACGTCCCGGATCAGGGCGTTGAGGTCAAGAAGCACGACTTCAGTCTCGCCCTTGCGGAGCAGCTCGCGCAGGCCCTCGATTACCTCGCCCGCGCGCTTGTCGTCTTCGACGATGTCGCTCAGGATGCTACGGATTTCGTCCAAGTCGGGCCGCGCCGCGCCCAGGAAGCGGCGCGCGGCCTGGGCATTGCTCAGGATGGCGGCCAGGGGCTGGTTCAACTCGTGAGCCAGCGACGCGGCCAGCGCGCCCATCGTCGAGACGCGGGTGAAATGCGCGAGCTCCTGGCGGCTACGCTGGGCGTTCACCTCCGCCCGCTTCCGCTCGGTGACATCCGTGTGCGAGATGACCGCGCCGCCGTCGGGCTGGTTCAGGGGCACGACGACCATCGAGTACCAGCGCTCCGCCGTCGGGTCGCGCGCCGTGTACTCGAACGCGAAGGAGTCGCGCTCGCGAGCGAGGACGGCGGCGATACCAGCAGCCGCGTCCGAGCCGTGTGAAGCACCCGCGCGCGCCGTCTCCCGGCAGGCGGTCACGTAATTGCTGCCGACGGTCGCGCCTTCGATCGTCCAGCTCTGACTGACTGCGACGATCGTGCCGTCCGAGTCCAGCACGGCCACGCCGTTGCTCAGCGAGGACAGGATGGCCGACTTCATCCCCTCGCTGGCCCGCAGCGCATCCTCCATCGCTGTCCGCTCGAGCGCACTGGCGAAGACCTCCGCCACGAGACGAAGCCATCCCGCAAATGGCGCGGGCGACGCCCGGTCCGCGCCGGTCGTGGCGACCGCCAGCCCACCAAGAACCCGCCCACCAGCCTCCAGCGGCACTACGATGCACGACCTGATCCCGTACAGGCGAAACATGAGCCGCTCAGCGTGGGCGTGGGGCGGAAGATCGCCCGCGTCATGGACCGCGACCGTCTGGCTCTGGCGAAGCTGGTTGTCGGCCCACGGCACCTCGCGGCAGGCGACGGTCTGGGGCTTCAGCGGTCCCGATGGGGCCCACGCGCGGACGACCAGCTCATCGGCCGCGGTTCTGGAGTACTCCGCGATCGTGATGCAATCGAGGCCCAGGTGCTCGCCGAGACGCCCCAGCCATTCGTCGAGCGCCCGATGCGTCTTGGCGCTCGGGAGGTGGACGAAGGCCGCCGACAGGCGGGAGAGCATTTCCTCGAGCCGGAGCCGTGTGGCAAGGGCCTCGGTGGCCTGCCGGCGCTCCTCGATCACAGCCGCCAGGCACATCAGCGGGATCGCCATAGTGCTGAGAAGGATCTGAAGCGAGAGTACGGCCTCCGCGGCCCGCTGCGTCACGAAGATCCCGCTCTCGCCCGTGCCGGCGACGACCGCCAGCAGCGCCGTCGCGACGAGGCAGACGCTGAGTCCGCCCGGCCCGAAGCGGACCGCCGACCAGAGGAGGAACGGCAACAGGACCGCGACCGGAGCGGACAGCTCCGCCGGCAGCCCCAGCCCGAACTCCGACGGATTCCCGAACTGACCCATACTCGCCAGGAAGAGCCCGCTGGCGAGCAGGCCCGCCTCGAGATGGCGGCGCGGAGCCGCTGCGCGGAAATTCGGCAGCCCGTTGCGTACGGCTATGACGACTGCCGGCACGATCGTGAGCGACGCGAGGACGTTGGAGAAGAAGCGGGTGCGCCAGACGAATGAATAGGATTCCCCCTGTATGGCGGTGACGAGGGCCGCGTCCGGAAACGATGAGACGAAAGGCGCGGCGAGAGCTCCGACGAGCACGAAAACCGCCATGCGACCGAGCGTGTCGAAGCGCGTCGGCGCGTCGCTCAACCATCGGAGCCCCGCGGCGGCGACGAGCGCCTCGGCACAGTTCGTCGCAAAGAGGCCGAACACGAGGAGCGGGGGCCACACGGGCAGCCCGGCGGCGAGATGCGCTGGAAGCGCCGCCAGCAGGTAGAGCCACCACCGCCGTACCGGTGTGAGGAGAAGCGTCGCGGTCAGGATCGAGTTGGGTGGCCAGAGAACGGAGGGCGTCGTCGGCGGGAATCTCAGGATGAAGCCCAACTGGGCGCCCACGTAGTAGGCGACGGCCACGGCCAGAAGCGTCGCTGCCGGCCTCCAGCCCTGGACCCTATTGTTCCCGGTTTCTGCGATCATAGCCGGCCTGTGAGCTTAAGAGAACCGTCGCCCGGCGTATATAAGACCTTGGTCGTATTCAGGGCTTCTCTACCATGGTCCTCCGGCCTCTGGCGAGGAAATGCGCGACGTCAGGAACCCCTGATGGCCCGATTGATTGCGTCTAGGTGCTGCGCGCGCTGCGACGGTCACCTGGGCCGAGGCGTTCCGCCGTCGAGGCCTTCGGCTCGGCCGAGGAGTTCCTCGCCTCCGAGCACCGGGCGTCCTCGCCGTGATTGCCCTCGCTCCACGGTATCCGGGCCTCGCGGGTTTCCTCGAGACGGCGTTTCTCTTCAGTCATCGACGGGTCTCCTCGTCTCCCGTTCGCTCGAAGGCCAAGCGGCCGGCGGTGCAGCGTTGCTCGGCGTAGTAATCGGTGAAGATCATGCCCTCCCGGCCGATCCGATCGATGCTGGGGGCACCGACCCCAGGGAATAGGCGCTGACGTTCGAGACGCCGATATCGTCGCCGAAGATCACGAGGATGTTCGGCTTCCGCTGCTGCGCGTACACCGGACCGACGACGAGCACGATGATGGCGCCCGCGAGCAGGGCAGCGCACGCAACCAAGCCGCGGGTGCGAAAGAATTCTCGTCGCGCTTCGCATCGGGAGCCCTCCGCTACTCCGGCTTCGTGAGGAACATGGCGCGCCGATTGCGTGCCCAACACGCCTCGGTCTCGTCGACGCACAGTGGTCGCTCTTCGCCGTACGAAACGATCGCAACGCGTCTCGCCGCCACACCCTGGGCCACGAGAAAATTCGAGGCCGCGCGCGCGCGACGCTCGCCGAGCGCGAGGTTGTTCGGCCGGCGGCGCCGGCCGGGCGCGGCAGGAGCGGGGGCCGAAGCGACGCTCACCGAAGGGCGCTTCGCACAGCCACCGAAGACGATGAGGACCGCCGCCAGCACCAGAGCGACTGTTCGTCGGCGTCGAATCATGGCGCCCCTCGATCCGCTTTAGTTCTGAGGCACCTCTGTGCGCATCCCGCTGGGTGGGCCGTTGCGCGGAACCGAGGGGAGCGCCGTTCCAGCGTCCGCATATCGGACCTTGGTCCGATGAGGCTACAACGTCACTGATGGCACTCTCGGCCCGTGCCGAAGATTGATGCCGGCCATCCTGTGAGCGAGCCGTCGGGCCTCGCCCGGCTCGCGCTCCTGCCGCTCGCGCGCATGAGCGCGCTCGGGATACCGTACGCGCAGCTCATGCGCGCGGCCGGTCTCGACGAGCGCCAATTACGAAATCCGGACGCGAGAATTCCGTTGGCCGCAGTGGCGCGCCTGTGGAAAGCGATCACGGTGCAGGCGACGGAGCCGACGATAGGGCTGCGCCTTGGCGCCGACTGTCGCGTGCGCGACCTTGGTCTCGTCGGATGCGTCATGGCGTACAGCACGACCGTCTCGGCGGCGCTCGAGCGTCTCGCCCGTTACGGACGGATCGTCTCCGACGCGTTGGTGGTGAGCCTCGCCCGCGACGCCGAGGCGACGTGGGTGCGGGTGGACTCGCAGCCGGCGCTGCGCTCATTGCGCCCGGCGGTCGACAGCCGGCTCGCCGTCCTCCTCGCTACCCTGCGTGAGATCGCCGCGGCGCCACTGGCGCCACTTGTCGTCCAATTTCCGTATCGGCGGCCGGACGGCGTAACGCCCTACGAGCGATTTTTCCGGGCACCGCTGGAATTCGGCACCCTCGCCACGGCGCTGCTGCTCGACAACACGGATCTGCAGCGGCCAGTCGTCCTGTCCGATCCGACGGTGACCGGCTACCTGGAACATCTCGCCGACGACACGCTGGCGCGCCTCGGCGACGACCGGTCGACGGCGCGTCGCGTGCGGCGGCTCCTCTGGTCGGAGCTCAGCGAAGGCGTCCCCGGGCTCGGCAAAGTGTCGCGCGCGCTGGGAGTCAGTGCGCGGACACTCCAGCGTCAATTACGCGCCGAGGGCACGACGTTCGCCGCCGTGCTGACAGCGCTCCGGCAAGAGATGGCGCGGCCGCTGCTGCGCGACGGCCGTCTCGCCGTGTCCGAAGTGGCGTTCCTGCTCGGCTACCGCGATCCGAGCGCCTTCCAGCGCGCGTTCCGGGCGTGGCATGGTCTATCGCCGCGGGCCTTTCGACAGGCGCCGCAGTGACCGCCGCTGTCGTCGCCCACGGCAACTTTGTCGTGCCGAACCCGGGTCGCCAGGTCTCCGCCCCATCACACTCACCATCAATGGGCCAGAACGCTTGGCAGGGACTCGAAGGCATCCACGTCCTCGTCATCGACGGCGATGCGGACGTTCGCGCGATCGTCAGAGCCGTGCTCGAGCCTCTCGGCGCGCTCGTCACGACCACGACAGGCGCGGGCACCTCTGAGGCAACGCTCGTCGCGGACGTGATCCTGTGCGACCTCGAGCTGGTCGAGTCAGCTGGACCCGGGTTCCTCGCCGCGCTCAGAATGAAACACCACCGTCGCGGCCGGCCCGCGCCGGCTCTTGCCTTCGTCACCGCCGAGCCTCTGACGGATGCCCGTGTCCGCGCCGCTGGCTTCCAGGGTTACGTCACGAGGCCGATCCGGGTCGACGAGCTACGTACGGCGGTGTGGCAGTCGACCGTACGCTGAGCCCACACGGCTTACGAGCCGACTTTCTTCCGGCCCGCTTCGAAAATCTCTCTCATCTTGCGCGCCATGACACTGCTGCCGATGCTGCGCTTCATGGAGCCGCCGAAGCCAGCGACCTGGTCCGTGAAGACGTGGCTGGCTAACACCCCGACGGTGCCGTCCGAAACGGGCAGGAAGCCCGCGACGGACTGCTCGCCGTTGTAGCTCGTGCTCGCATAGTACTGACGCCGGGCGAGCGCGTACGCGGCGCCGTCCGGCGTGGCCATGAGGTGCGTCAAGATGTAGGTCGCCTTGCCCTCGATGCTGGACTTCACCCAGAAGAAGCTCTCGCGCATCTGCGCTGCGGTCGCTTTCGGATAGCCGAGCAGGACCGCCTGGGACGCGGGCAGGTATTTCTTGAGGCCCGCGCTCGCCTCGCTCGCCCGGCGCAGGTCGGCGGCGTGATCGGTGGTGCGCCCGCCACCGCGCGGGACCCTCATGGGAGCCGGCGCCGAGTCATGTGGGAGCCCAGATCTGCGCGCAGTGCCACGCCGAGGAATTCCAGCATGTACGGCGTTGACCGTGCGCAGCTGCGGCACGACCAGCGCGACCGTGCGCAGGCCGGGCGTGGCGGCTTCGGCGTCCGTGATCGCGAATTGAACCCTGACGACGCCGGGTCCGGGCTCGGACACGACCTGGAACTTTTCTCCGAACTCCTTGTCGAGGGCGCCCTTGAAATAGGTCGCCAGCGCCTGTTGGTCGGAGGGCGCCACCTTGCTGGTCTCGTCACCCCAGAATGTCACGGGCTCGATGAGGACGCTTTTGTACTGCTGCCACTGCGCGGCCGGGTTGAAATAGCGCAGACTCGCCTGGCCCTTGCAGACGTCGCCCGGCGTCAGCAGGCGCGCGTCCGGCCCGAGAAAGCTCGACGTTGGCGCTTTCACGTCGGCGCCCTCGGCCGGGGCGCACGCTGGGGCGAGAAGGGTCAGACCTGCGAGGGCGAACGTTGAGCGGGGAATCTTCATGCTCGTGTCCTCCGCCATGGCCGCGACGTGGCCTGCAGCGGGTATCGAAGGAGCCTGCCGGCGCCGTGGCCATCGGACAATCGGGCGCATGTGATGGGACCTTCGCGGGGTCGTAACATTCGGCTAATGGCGACGTCGCAGGCACGCGCCGTGTGCGTCGTCGACGACGACGTGTCCCTGCCCCGGGCTCTGCAGATCTTGCTCCGCGCGGCCGGCTTCACAGTCGGGGCGTTTGGATCGGCGGAGGAGTTCCTGCACGCGGCCCGGGCTGCGGTCGCCCATTACTCGCCGTCAAACGCGTGTTCTGATCGCGATGGAAGTGCTCGAGCAGCACCACGACCTCGAGCAGGTGCGCGCGCTCCTCGGTCCCGCGCGGATCACCACGCAGATCTATACGAGCATCCGACCGCCGCCTCAAGCGCACGGGTCATTTGTGAGGAGCGTGGGACGAAGATATTGAGCGAGTGAGGCTGTGCACGCGCTCCGTGTTCGAGGAAGATTTCGATGTTCCTAAAACACTTGAGCGAAAAACGTCAACTAGATCGAAATGGTGGCCCCAACGGGATTCGAACCGTTTGACGGAGGAGCTTCTCCGTGACCTCCGAGGAAGCCCGACAGACTTGGCTAAGCTGGTGACGAGAATCCAACAGCGGCCACGCCGTGTCGTGGCCATCCCAGGGAAGGCGATCGAGCGCTGGCACAGAGACGATCCTCACGCATGGGAACGTGCACGCGCGTGGCTGACGAAACACGACATGCGCATCATCGTCAACTGAGGGCGCCGCGTTCGTTCGAACCCGGCGGCGTCGGGAGGTGACCTTGAGGACTCTCCGCGTGGTCCTCTCGAGGCACGCGCCGAGCGCCCGCTGCTCTTTTATTACGCCCCCGCCCCTCCAGCCTCGGCACTCCGGAAGCCCGGTAGCTCGTCGCGCCGCTGTTCCGGCCCCGCATCGGACCAAGGTCCGATAGGCGCATCCAGCCACCGCTATACCCTTGACCGCGCTCGGATAGCTCGTGGCGTCGAAAGGAAACCGGCCATCCGTGTCATCACCCTAGTCAGCGTTCTCGTGCGCGTCGCGGTAGGGATGATCGGCTGCGCGACGCCTCAAGAGTGGGCTGAGTGGAAGGGCCACCCGGTGCATTTCACCTCGGGCGATCACATGGGCTTTCGGTGCGCGACCGGGACGGGCCGCAGACCCGGGTGACCCGTGACGACGTCGCCCTCGCTCGCAGGACTGGTTCGGCACGGCGATCGCCGTTGATCAGAGCGCCATTGTCGAGAAGTGATTAGAAAGGAGGAGACCGCCATGATCCGTCTCCCTCGCTCGATCCTCGTCGTCGCCGTCACCCTCGCGCTGGCGCTCGGCACCAGCGGGTGTGCGAAGCGCCCGGCCGTCGCGGTCGCCACGGCGCCTGCTCCGACCGGGGCGGCGACGCCGCCCGCCGCCGAGCCGGCACGTCCCGAGCCGGCGGCCGCGCCCGTCCCGCGGCCGGCACCGGCCGAGTTCGGACCGAACGACGCGCTCCGGATGATCCATTTCGAGTTCGACAAGGCCGACATCCGTCCCGACGACGCCAGCATCCTCGAAGCCAACGCGCGCTGGCTTAGCGACAACCCCGGCCATATCGTGCTGGTGCAAGGGCATTGTGACGAGCGAGGCACGAACGAATACAATCTCGCGCTCGGTGAGCGCCGTGCGCGGTCCGCGACGAATTTCCTTGTGGCGCAAGGCGTTGCATCGGCGCGATTCACGGTCGTGTCGTACGGAGAAGAGCGGCCGCTGTGCCGCGAGGAGAGCGAGACGTGCTGGGCCCAGAACCGCCGCGCGATGTTCTTCATCAGGCCGCAGTAAGGAGTGATCGCCGACCCATGCACGACTCTTTCATGGCTCGACAAGCCGCGCTCCTCGTCAACACGTGGGAACTCGCACTGATCGAGCGCCCTGATGGGCAAGCGCTCACGCCCGACAAGCCGGCGCGCTACACCCTTCGGCTGGTCGAAGACGGCGTCGTCGCGATCCGGGCCGGCGACGCCTGGGGTGTCGGCGCATTCACGCTCGCCGGGCAATCGCTCACGTTCGACCGGATCGTCTTCGCGGAGGGCCTCCCATCGGAATCGTTTGCCCAGGTGTTCGTGGAAGCGCTCCGGGCCGCCCGAACATACGTGACCCGTCCCGGAGATCTGTGGGTCTCGGCGCACCCGCCGTTCCGCATCCTGAAGTTCACTGCCATTCAGCCTCACCGATGGTGACAGCCGCCGCGGTCCAGGAACGGCCCCATCGCGGGCCCGACGTCGCGTGACGTCGTGAGATCGCTCGGCGTCCTCCTGATGGTGGCGGTCTGATACCCAACGGTCCGATGCGACCGCCTACGTGTGGTTACGGCCTCCGTCAGGCTGAATCACTTAAGCAAATGGGCCGTGCTTTGCCGCATGTGTTGCCAAGATCGTTGGCATTCTGGTCAACCCGCTGCAGTCGTCGAGACACCGCCAGCGACCGTTGGGTTATGAGTTCCACGCATCCGAGCCGACGTGGCCGCATCTCGCCCTTGATACTCCCTGGCTGTACAGCGGAGCGGTATGGGAGGGGATTGAAATTATTCAAGGCTAAGTACACGTGATTCAAGTGGTGGCCCCAACGGGACCCGAACCATCGTTCCCGGATCACTGCTCGCTTTTCCCACGAATCAACGAGTTGCGGCGTGTTGAGTCAACGGGATGCGCACGGGATGGAAATCTGGTCGGCGATCGCGCGCGTTTCCCACGCGAGTTTGGGCGCGAGATCTCGCTTGTGACTGGTCGTGAGCCTCCGTGACGTCCGAGAGTGCATGCCCCCTCTCACGATGCATCGACTCGTGTTAGCCGTGGGGCAGCTCAAACGGCGACATGATCGGGAGGTTCCGCCACGCGGACGTACGTACACTCGGGACGATGCTCCGCTCGATCACGTTCGCGACCTCTCCGCACTCGACGATCGTAGAGATCCTGCAGGGGCCGACCAAATTCGCGGACGTCTCATGAGCCAGATTGGCGGGTCGGTAGGCGGCTTCAGCAGCGCTCGCCACAGCAAAGGTTCCAGACCATGTGGCGCTCATCGTTCCACGCCTCGCGCCGGCCGCCGCGCGAATAAGTTCGCGAAGAGTAGCGCTCATGGTGGCGGGAGCCCCTTTTGCAGACTGCCACACGGTGCGGAGTGAGGGCCGTGACGAGAGCGCGTTCGGCACGATCCGGGAACCCGCGCCCACGCCAAGAGGTACGCGAATTACAGGTGCGGATCGCGGATTCTCCGTTCATCGGACTTTGGTCCTATAGACCGTTCAGCGATTGCGGTTCGTTGGTTACTTATGCTACATGCGACCATGAGGTTTTGTTCGCGCGCCTCCGCGGGCCCTGCGGCGCGGAGGCGAGATAGTGCGTTCAGCGGCTACGTCGGCGCGCGCACTGACGTCACGGAGATCAAGGCCGCGCACGCGACGTTGCTCGAAAGCCTGGCGCTTCGCAGCGCCATCTTCGGCTCGTTGTACGGACACGTGGCGGCTCTCGACAAGGAAGGCGTCGTCGCCGCCGTCAATGCGTCGTGGACCGAGTTCGCGGACGGCGGCTGGAACACGCCTCGATCCCCGGTTGGCGCGAACTACCTCGAGGCCTGCGAGCGAGCGGGCCACGTCGGCGCAGACGCTTTGGCCAACGCCGTTCGGGCCGTTCTCGACGGCGAGCGTCCCCGAGCGACCCTGGAGTACGCGGCCCGCTCGGGCACCGAGGAGCGGTGGTTCGAGATGGCCGTGGAGCCCTTCCAGCGTCCCGAGGGTGGCGCCATCGTCTCGCACGTGGACATCACGCGGCGGCGGAGGGCGGAGGCCGACGCACGACGCCAGCGCGACGAGCTCGCCCACGCCCTGCGCGCCTCGACGCTGGGTGCGCTGGCAGGCTCGCTGGCCCACGAGATCAACCAGCCATTGACCGCGATCGTCGCCAACGCCCAGGCGGCTCGCTTGCTGGTCACCTATGGAACCGCCGACCAGCGAGAGCTACGGGAGGCGCTGGCGGACATCGCCGCCGACGCCAAGCGGGCAGCCCAGGTCATTCGCCGGATGCGAGGGCTGTTCCGCAAGGAGCGGTCGGAATACAAGCGTGCAGACGTCAACGCGCTGATCGTAGAGGTGATGATGCTGCTGCGCGGCGAGCTGGAGTCGAAGGGCATCGGCGTGCAGCTCTCGCTGGCGAAGGACCTGCCCCCGGTGCTCGGGGACGCCATCCAGCTCCAGCAGGTGGTTCTCAACGTCGTGCTCAACGCCGCGGAAGCCATGGCGGATCGCTCGACCGGGCGGGCCTTCCTCAGCGTCGAGACCGTCGAGCATCATGCGGGCATCATCGAGATCTCGGTGCGCGACAGCGGTCCCGGCGTGAAGGACATCGACCTCGAGCGGATCTTCGAGCCGTCCGTCACCACCAAGAGCACAGGGCTGGGCATGGGACTGTCGATCAGTCGATCGATTCTCGACGCCCACGGTGGACGCATGTGGGCGACGCGTAACACCGAACATGATCTGACCGGGCACATCGAGCTCTCGCACGAGGGGAGGGTGCGGGACGATGAGCGATAGCATGGTGTACATCGTGGACGACAACGCCACGGTCTGCCGCGCCCTCTGCCGGCTGATGCGGGCCTCCGGGCTCGGTGCCATGTCATTCAACTCGGCGCAGGCGTTCCTGGATCATCGCAGGGCCGACAAGCCGGGATGTCTGATCCTCGACATGCGCATGCCGGGGCTGAACGGCCTGGATCTGCAGACCCGGCTCGGAGAGGTCCAGGAGACGCTGCCCATCGTGTTCATCACCGGCCACGGTAACGTGCCCGCGAGCGTGCGCGCCATGAAGAGCGGAGCCGTGGACTTCCTGCAGAAACCGTTCGGGGACGACAAGCTGCTCGCCGCCGTTCGGGGCGCGCTTGCGCTGAGTCGCGAGCGGCGTGCCAATTGGGCGATCCGCGTCGAAATCGAGCGCCGGGTGGGAACACTGACGCCCCGCGAGCGCCAGGTCTTCGAGACCGTCGTCAAGGGGCTCCTGAACAAGCAGATCGCCGACGAGCTGGGCGCAGCCGAAAAGACGATCAAGATCCACCGCGGCCGCGTCATGCAGAAGATGCAGGCGAACTCCGTGGCCGATCTCGTCCACATGGCCGAGCGTATCAACCTGCCCACCGGCTCGGATCCGCAGCGATAAAACTGCCTACGACCAAGGCCTGACGACGCTCGACACCGTCCGAGGTGTAGTGTTGGGCCATGTCGGGCGAGCCCAGTTCTGTAGCATCCCGAGATCACTACGTCGGCAGCCGGCTCGTCGCTATCGTGGACGACGATACCTCGTTGCTTCGAGCGATGGGAAGGCTCGTGCGCGCCGCCGGTTTCGTCGTGAGGATCTTCGCCTCGGCGGAGGAGTTCCTGGAATCCGACCGGAGCATGCCGCTCCGCTGCATGGTGCTCGACGTATGCCTCGCCGGAATGGATGGCTTCCAGTTGCACGAACGACTACGCGCGCTGGGGGGGACACAGCCGCCGGTGATCTTCATCACGGCGCACGATGACGTCGCCAACCGGGAGCGCGCACGGCGTGCGGGCGCCCTGCATTACCTGCGCAAGCCGTTCGACGACGCCGCGCTGATCGATGCGATCCGTCGAGCCGACTGCGCGAGCCCAGCCTGACCGGACCGCTGCCGCAGACAACATCGGCGAGCAAGAAGCGGGAACCCGCTTCCGCTCGCCGATCCGAGCCTCTACATCTCGGCGTTCAATGACTCTCGACGACCAACCGACCCGACGCTCCCTGCGCTCCCCACGCACCGGCGATTCCTGACCGTCCGGACGAACCCGCGGCCCCCGCGCTGCCCTGCGGTCCCTGCGGCCCTGCGGGCCCGACCGACCCGTCCGGCCCGGCCGGACCGTTCGGACCGGCGAACGTGTACCACTCCGCAGAACCAGGGATCCAGTAGTAACGCCTGGAGCCCGGGATCGTCGAGTTCTCGCCCGCATTCGTCGGCATCGGTCCGTAGGGCGAGCGATCCTCGACGTAGCCGTCCTGGTACTTGAACAGCGGCGGCGGACCGCCGTAACCGACTCGCGGCGTCGCCGTCGATGCACATCCCGCGATCGCCGTGGCGACGATCGCAACCGCAGCCGTCTTCGTGAGACATCCTCTCATGACAATCTCACCTCCCCAGGTCGCTACTTGGCCTGGCCCAGTTGTGGCGACGCGCTGGCCTCGGCGCCAGCAGCCGGAATGACCTTCACTTCGACTCGACGACCGAGCTGCCAGCACTCCTCGGTCTTGGCCGCGCACTTGGGCGTCATCTGGCCGTACGCCCCGACCTCGATCGCGTCCGCCGGGACGCCGGCCGCGACGAGCGCGCTGCGAACGGCGTCGACGCGGCGCCGGCTCAGCGCCAGGTTGTACTTGTCCGTGCCACGCGGATCCGTGTACGCCTCGAGCTCGACCTTGTATCGTGGATGGCTCTTCAGCACGGAGGCGAGATCGGCGATCTTGCTCGCCTCGCTTTCGCGGATCTCGGCGCGGTTGAAATCGAACAGAACGTCGGAGAACGCCGTCCACACGAAGTCGGCGCCTTTCGGTCCCACCGCTCCGACAGCACCGGCCTGTCCCTGGGGACCCATCTGGCCGGGCGCGCCGGCAATCCCCTGCGGCCCAGCTGCCCCGGCAAGCCCGGCAGGCCCGGCGACGCCTTGCGGTCCGGATGGTCCATAGACCTTCCAGCCATCCGGTCCGCCCACGGGGCGGGCGGAACAGCCAGCGACGACGACAAGCGCAGCAGCGACGAACAGCACGCGTCTCATGGTTGTCTCCTCCTTCCGAGTGTCATCGCACTCGGCTGTCCCTGTTTATCGCGACGCCCTCGTGCACGAAATACGATGAAGGGCGTAGGGCCGACGGTCGATAGCGCCACCGCGGCGCGAACGCTCAGTCGCTGGTGCGTGTCGCCGATGCGGCCGATCCGCCGAGTCCCTGCCGATCGGGATGCCGCGCGCGCTCGCGATCCTCGTCTTCGACATACTGCCGGTCCACTGCGCGCTCGAGGAGCGACAGCTCCCGGCGCAGGGCCGGCGCGCGGCTGGCAGGTAGTACCTCGAGGAGGTGCTCGAGCATCGCGCTGAGGCGGCGCGGGATCTGGATGCTGCCGACGCCGAAGGACCTGATCTCGCTGACGGCAAGCGTGACGAAGTCCTCCCAGTTCGGCGTCGCGTAGACCAGACGCACCTGGCCGTGCGCATCGCGCATCGGTCCCGTATCGAGGTCACGCTGCCCGAGGTAGGCGAGCAGGCGATGGATCTGATCGATCGCGAGGACGGCGGTGGTCGGATCGTTCACCGCCGGCGAGAGTGCGCGGGATGCGATGTCCACCATGATGCGGAACGCGAAGGCCGGATCTTGCTCCAGCGTCCGCTCGTGCCCGAACGCCACGCAATGGTACAGAGCACGCTCATTCACGCGCGCCGTGCCGGGATGGACCCGGAACAGCGGGTCGCCGTGGGCGACGAAATCGCCGACCTGGGGAATCAGCTCGAGGACGCAGCCGGCGCTACGTGCTAGCGCCACCAGCTCACGTTGGCCGAAGGCGAGAAACGTTCCCGAAGCACCGACGTGAAGGATGATCCGCGGCGTGCCGTTGCCGACCAGCCCCACCGCCACGGCCGCCGCGGCACCGCCGGCGTTCAGCAGATCCGGATAGACGCGGTCGACGACCCCGCACGCCGTGTCCCAGAGCGACTGAAGAATGAATACCGGCCGCAGACCGGTGCCGAGCTGCTGCACGAACCAGAAGAAGACGGCGATGCTCACCAGCGTGAGGAGGACCGCCACCGTCACGAGCAGCTCCGGAACGCGAACGGTCTCGATCCGGCCGAGCGCAGCCAGCGTGAACGCGTACGCGAACACGAAGACCCCGACCGAGATCCTGAGCATCGGCCGCGCGAACACGAGGCTGATGATGCGCGGCGTGAGTTGACCGCTCGCGATCTGGACTGCGAGCAGCAGCCCGGACACCGCGAACACGATGAAGGTCAGCATCGACGAGGACAGGCCGCTCAAGATGGCCTGTGCGCCCTCGACGCTGAAGCCGAACCAGTGCCATTGCGTCCGCGTATCGAGCCAGAGGACGAGCCGCATGGCTGGGACGGCGGCCACCATCGCCAGCGCCGGGACGAACCAGAAGCTGGTCGCGACGAAGTGCCTCAGGTGATAGCGCGGCAGCCACGTCACGGGCCCATTCCTCCGGAGGCGGGCACGACGTCAGCGCGCCGGCGCCGGGCCGGTCTGGCGTCGCTCGCTCAGGCAGCGCTGGTAGCGGTCCTGGTCGATGCTCATCTGCGGCGGCCGGCCGCCAAAGCCCGGCGTCATCCGGCGCGCTTCGTCGAGGCAGTCGAGCGTCGTGCGGTCCGGCGCCTCGGCGCCGGCGGGCTGCGCCGATGGGGCATCGGATGTCGCGCAGCCCGCGCCGATCAGCAGGAGTCCCGCGATCGCGAACAGCCAACGGACGAACCGCATGGCGTCACCGCCTCTCGAGCTCGGCGGCCGTACAGGCGCCGAAGACGACGAACGCGGTCTGATCCTCCACGACGGCGACCGCCATCTGCCCCGTCTTCTCGGCGACTGTCGCACTCCACGCGCGTCCCTGCTGGCCGCCCTGCAGGACGAGCTGATCGTTGACCAGCTCAACACTCTGGATCGGGGCAGTGCGGGCGTCGTCCGGAGAACTCAGCGACTTGGCCGCCGGGTCGACTCGGATGAAGCGCGGCAGGTTCGCCGTCTCGATCGTCGAGCGCTGGCAATCACCCTGCGCGCTGCACTCCACGACGTTGACCACGGCACAGAGCAGCAACGACGCCTGCTCAGCGAGTGCGGAGACGCCAGCGGCAAGTGTGAGCGCTGAGGCGAGAGCGATCGGAATCAGCACGCGCATGAGAAGTCCTCCCTATCTGACCGTGTAGCCGCGCCCCGCCAGGCAAGCATTGAGGGCACGGTTATACGCATCCAAACGCGACGCGCTCGCCTGCTGCGCCTGGCTCTGCTGCTGCGCGTACGCGTCCTGTTGCGCCGCATACTGATCCCGCGTCCGCATGCCGCCGATGAGGCCACCCATCGCCGCGCCGGCGGCCGCCCCCTTTCCCGCATCTCCGGCGATGGCCCCGCCGACCGAGCCGACTGCCGCGCCGCGCAGCGCACCGCGGGCCACACCGCGCCCAGGCGGCGGGGCGGAGGGCGGCGGCGCAGCGGGCATCGCGGCAGCCGAGGCCGGGTCAACGCCCGTCTGCTGCACAGCCCACTGATGGCATTCGCCGCGATCGCGCGACTCCTGCTGCGCGCTCTGCCCGTTGCTCGGATACGTGAACGTCTGTCCCGCGGCCGGGACGAGGCTTCCGCTCAGGAGCGTGAGCGCGACGCCGATCGCTCCGGCATTTCCGCGTGTGAGCCGCATGGGTTCCTCCTCGACGGCCTGCACGATCGCACGCAGCCGCGTGGGCGAGCCATGGGACTTTCGTCCCTCACCCGAAGGTCCGATCGTGGCGTCATCGAGTGCACGCTATCGTCGCGACGCAGTGATCGGTCGCTGGAGGGCCCAATGTTGATCCGAGTCGTGCCGATCATCGTCGTGGCCGCGTCTCTGTTGTTCCCGCTCACGTCGCCCGCCGCCGAGGATACGCCCGCCGCCGGCGTGGCGGATGCGGTGACGGTGCGGGGCATCGTGGACGCGATCGACCGGACTCTCGGCACTGTCGCGCTCCTGCGCCGCGAACGTGGCCTGCTGGTTCTCGAGGTGCGCGATCCCGCGGAGCTTGACCTCGTCGGCGTCGGCGACCCCGTGATCGCGCAGTACTACCAGGCGGTCACGATCGAGGTCCCGGAATCGGGCTACCCGGCGTCGAGTAAGCTCGTGCGCATCACCTACGCCCGCGCGCTCGCGGTCACCCTGGACACGCAGTGATGACCGACGACGGCTCGCTGCTGCGCACCGCCCGCGCCGCGCTCAACGATCTGGGGCCGTTGCTCCTCAAAGCCATTCTTCTCGTCGTCGCGCATGGCTGGTTCGCGGCTGCGCGCGCGACGGGAGGCCTTCCAGGTTCCACATGCGGACCGCGACAGGCGCCGACGCCTTCGCCCCAACGGGAGAGCAGATCATGAGCATCAATCGAAGGATCGTCACGTGGCTCATGCTGTGCCTGGTGCTGGGGCCGCTGCTGCCCGCGACGGCGCAGGACGCAGCCAAGACGTTCAAGCCGGAAGAGCTGGATCAGCTGGTAGCGCCCATCGCGCTCCACCCCGACGCGCTGCTGGCCCAGATCCTGATGGCCTCGACGTACCCATTGGAGGTCGTGCAGGCCGCCCGCCTGGTCAAGGAGAACCCCGGCTTGAAAGGCGATCCACTCAACGAGGCCCTCAAGCAACAGCCCTGGGACGACAGCGTGAAGTCTCTGACGACGTTTCCCCAGGTGCTCGGGATGATGAGCGACAAGCTCGACTGGCTGGAGAAGCTTGGTGACGCCTTCCTCTCACAGCAACAGGAGCTCATGGCCGCCGTTCAGCGCTTGCGCGCACGCGCACAGGCCGAGGGGCAACTCAAGAGCACACCGGAGCAGAACGTTATCGTCGAGCCCGCCGCGTCGGTCGGGACGCCGCCCACCACGGTGCAGCTGCAGCCTGCTCCCACGACGGTACAGGTCGTCCAGGCGCCTCCGACAATCATCAAGATCGAGCCGGCGAACCCGCAAGTGATCCAGGTGCCGAGCTACGACCCCACGGTCGTGTACGGGGCCTGGCCCCCGGCGTACCCTCCCTATTACCCGTACCCGCCCGGCTACTTCGCCGCAGCGGCATTCACCTTCGGCGCCGGCATCGCCGTCGGCGCGGCTCTGTGGGGCGAGGCCGACTGGCATCACGGCGACGTCAACTACAACGCCAGCCAGGCCAACAACTTCACGAACAATGTGAACAACGCGAACACCGCCCGCAATCGCGTCGAGCATTACTCGGGCGGCGCGGGAGCCGGACAGGGCGGACGCGGCAACTGGCAGCACAACCCCGAACACCGCAAAGGTGTGCAGTACCGGGACGCGAAGACGCAGCAGCGCTTCAACAAGACCGGACCCCCCAACGCCCAGGCGCGCGAGGCATTCCGCGGCCGGACGGCGTCGCAGCAGCCGGCGCTCGGCCAGCAAGGCCCACGCGCGGCACAGCAACCGGCGCTCGGCCGGCAAGGCGAGCGCGGCGGCGGCGCTGATCGTCGCGGCTCCAGCCAGCCCGGCGGCTTCCAGGGCAGCCGCACGGCCGGGGCCTTCGAAGGGGTCGGCGGCGGCCGTGACGCTCAGAGCTTCAGCGATCGCGGCCGAGCCAGCCGCGAAAGTTTCAGCCGCTCCAGTGCCGGCGGTGGAGGCGCCCGCGGTGGTGGCGCCGCCCGGGGTGGCGGTGGTGGCGGTGGTGGCGGTGGTCGAAGCGGCGGTGGAGGACGTTCGGGAGGGCGGCGATGAAGACTCGGATACGCTCCGCGACCCTCGTAGCGATCGTCGCACTCAGCCTCGTCGCTCCACGCCTGGCCGCCCAGGCGCCGGCACAGCCAAAGACGGACGCGTCGGCACAGCAGTCCACCGCGCCGAAACAGTCCACGGCGCCGAAACCGCCACTGGTGCAGCCGAAGAGCTTCGCGTCGCCCGAGGAGGCCGTGCGCTCACTCGTGGCCGCGCTGCGCGCCGGGGACCAGCGCGCGCTCATCCGTGTCCTGGGCAGCGAGGGCCGCACGCTGGTCTCCTCGGGTGACGACGTCTCCGACAAACAGACCCGAGCGCGGTTCATAGAGGCGTTCGACGCGGCGAACAAGCTCGTCAAGACGCAGACCGAGGCGACCCTTCGCGTGGGGCCTGACGAGTGGCCGTTTCCGATCCCGGTGGTGAAGACCGCCGACCGGTGGCGGTTCGACACGCGGCGAGGGCGGGAGGAGATCGTCGCGCGACGCATTGGACGGAACGAGCTGAACACGATGCAGGTCTGCCTCGCCTACGTGGACGCCCAGCGCGAGTACTTCTCCGAGGACCGCAACGGCGAGGGCATCCTCGAATACGCGCAGAAGTTCGCCAGTACTCCAGGCAAGCATGACGGCCTCTACTGGAGGACCAAGGCCGACGAGCCGCCGAGCCCGCTGGGCGACTTCGTGGTCCGCGCCCACGCCGAGGGCTACCGGCGCTCGGCGAGCGGCGAGCCGACACCATACTGGGGCTATCTCTTCCGTCTCCTCACGGCCCAGGGGCCCGCCGCGGACGGCGCGTACGACTACGTCGTCCGAGGCCACATGATCGCGGGCTTCGCGCTCGTCGCGTTCCCCGCCACGTACGGCGTGTCGGGCGTGATGACGTTCATCGTCAATCACGACGGTGTCGTGTACCAGAAGGACCTCGGGCCGACTACGAGGGCGACCGCCTCCGCGATGCGGCTGTTCAATCCGGATGCGACGTGGACGAAGGTCGACGTGCCCACCCAGGCCCTGGCGACTCGCCAGCCGCCGCAATGAGGAGAACGTCATGGATGCATTCACAATCCCGAGTGCCGTCGGCCTGCTCGCGCTCGCGTTCGTACTCGCCGTGGCATGGCTCGCAGACACGTCGGCGCCGAACTGCCCACCGCAGTTGGCCGAGGGTCAAGACGCGCTGGCGCGCCCGACGGTCGGCGGGCAGAACGCCGACAAGCGCGCGATCGAAACCCGACAGTGAACGCCGCATGAAGCGCTTCGTCGTCGATCGATACGGCCGCATCGTATTCCCCTTCAACTTCTTCCCAGCGCTCGACGTCTCTGTCTTCGAGAGGCTCGATCAATTCGAGGCGGTGATCAGACGCGATTTCGCGGACAAGGCGCGGACGCAGGCCGAGATCGTAGCGCGCCTCGACACCGGCGGCTATGCCGGGCGTTACGAGCTTCTAAGAGACCTCGCGACGAATCTCTTCTGGGCGAACCGCTACCTGATGACGATGTACGACAAGCGACCGACACGCTGGCGTGATGTTCCGCGGCGTCGCGGCCACGTGTTCCTGCCGGTCGTCGCTCCGATCGACCCCGGGCCGGCGAGCGCCGTCATCGAGACCGGTTACCGGTCTCTCTCCCCGACCTGGGACGCGGCCACCGAGCGGGCGATCTTCGGTCTGTTGATCGAGATTCTCAAGAACCGCGGAGCGGTCGAGCTCGACGCCCATGCGATCGTGCCCACGGTGGCGGAGGCCCTCGGCGATCGGCGCGCTCGCGTCTACGAGATCTCCGCGTACGACCCGGACTATCCGCGGTACAGCTACGACGACGTGGTGGGGTACCGCCACCGCGTGCCAGAGCTGGAAGCGCTGATGCGACACGCCATGGTGTTGCGCAGAGAGTCCCCATGGAGTCTCGAGGGTACGCGCTGCACCGCCATCGAGGACCTCCGAGGCGACGAGGTCGTGCTGGTGCTCCACCCTCGAACGGCCGAGGTGAGCCGGTTTCTCGACAGGATGAAGACACCGCCGACGTGCGCTCGATCGAATCCTGCTCCGGCGGTCGCGCACCGGCGCCCGCCCACGCTGGTGCCACCGATCGACGTTCGGCGGCGTTTCACGGTCATGCCGCGCGTGGAGGCGCTCGCCGCCTGCCGCGGAGAACGCGTGTGCACGAACGAAGACCTCGTTCGCAACGCCGCTTACTGCTGGTCGCCGATGACCGCCCGCGACATCACCCTGAAGACCGGGATCGAGCAGCGAACCTACACGGACATGGAGCTGGAGGAGCTATCGCTGCAGGCGGCGCGGCAGGCCATGGCGAAGAGTGGACGCGAGCCGGAAGAATTCGGCTCGGTGCTCTTCTGCTCGTGCACGAGCACGAAGGCGATGCCGTCAGTCGCCGCCTGGCTCTCCGGGCGACTCGGCATGCTCCAGACGCATGCGTCGTGTGACCTCATCGCGGCCTGTGCGGGTCTGCCCTATACCGTCGCCGAGGCGATTCGTCTGCTCGAGGAAACCGGGCGGCCGGTGCTCGTGGTCGCCGGCGAGAAGTTCTCGGACAAGATCGGGACGGTTCGAGCCTCCCGCATGCTCTTCGGCGACGCCGCCGCGGCCCTTGTGATCGGCCCGGCGCCGGCGGGGGCGCCGCCAGACGTCGAGGTCTTCCAGACCTATGCGAGCGGCCCGATGAGCGAGGTCGAGTCGATCATCTGGCCGAATCCCGATTTCGACAACAACGTGACGGTCTACGGCCCGGATGTTCGGGCGCTGGTCAAACGCTACATGGAGCAGATGATCGCAGAGCTGACGGCCCTTCCCCATCCCGATGGCCGGGGTGGCTCGCTGCTCGATGCCATCGAGCTGGTCGTTCCCCACCAGGCCAACAAGACGATGGTCACGGCCATCGCCGAGGCCGCCGGCCTCGCTCCCGAGCGTCTCTACTTCAACATCGATCGAGTGGGCAACACCTCGTCCGCGAGCATCCCCCTCGCACTGCAGGATGCTATCCACGACGGCGTTCTCACCCGTCCGACGCGGATCTTCGCCCCCGGCTTCGGCGCGGGGGCCGTCGGCGGCTACATCGTCATGCGCATCGGTCCGGGAATCGTCGCATAAGGCGCCCGAAGCGAGCTACTCAGGGTGCCGAGCAGGCGCCGAACATGAGGAATCCGCCGACCGGTGACAGCACCGCACCCGACATCGCGCCCGTCTTCTCCGTGACCGTGACGCCCCACGCTTTACCGAGGGTCTCGACTTCCTCGCCGTGGATCATCAGCTGCCCGGCGCCGCGGCCTGACGAGGTGATGCGCGCGGTCCGGCCGGAGGCAGAACCGCTGATGAGACCCTTGCCGACGTCGACCGTGACGACGGTCGGAAGGCTGACCGTCTGCGCGGTTCCGCGGACACACATCGCCGCGTCCTGGCACACGAACACCGCCTCGATCGTGCACTTCATGGGCTCCGAGCCATCGTAGGGAGCGGCGGAGGCCACCGACACGCCGACGAGAAGAGTGCCAACGAGCATCAGGGCTTTCACGCTGCGTCCTCCTATGCGGAGTGAGTGTCCGCGACATTCGACCATCGCAGGATCTGCCCCACCATCGGACCTTGGCCGTAGAACCGCGATGCCCGAGGCATGGGCCGAACGTCTCATAGCCGCCGCCGCCGCCGTGTCGCTACCGTGCGGACATGGCCCGTCGAGGATCCGCCGCCGGGGTGCTCGTCTTTGCCGTCCTCCTGATGCTCGCCGTGACCTCACTCCACGCACAGGAGCGCGTCAGGATCGACGGGCAGGTCCAGTGGGTCGCCGGAACCAGAATGCAAGTCATGACCGGCGGCGGCAGCGTCGCGGTGGATCTGCGACAGGCCGATCAGGCCGCGCACCGAGGGCTTCGCCCCGCCGAGCGCGTGATCGTCGATGGCTTCGTCGCCGAGGACCGGCGCAGCATCGTCGCGCGTGAGATCTGGCGCATCGGCTATGATCAATCGGCCGGACAAGCTCCCTGAGATCGAAGGCACGCCACAGACCGATGAACCGGAGCCGTGCGCGCTGACCGACGCTCGGTCGTCCTCGCGGCGATCATCGCCGGCGCGTTGCTCGCGTCGCGAGCCGTGGCGCAGGAAACGATCCGCGACGAGGAGCCGCCTCCGTCGTCGGTGGAGCAGGAGATCACACCCATGGAGCGCTCGTTCAGGCTCCTCCCCGAGCGTCCGGGGCTTGTTCCCTGGCTGAAGGAGCAGCTCAAGGACGCGCCGCCATTCTTCCGGGACACGAAGATCGACGTCAATCTGCGGACGTACTACCTGAACCAGAAGAAATTCGACGACAGCCATGCCGAGGCCCTGGCGGGCGGCGGCGCGCTCACGTACCGCTCCGGCTGGCTGCTCGATCGGCTATCCATCGGCGCCACCCTCTACGTCTCGGAGCCGCTCTATGCCCCCGCCGATCGCGACGGCACGTCGCTGCTTCAAGACGGGCAGCGCGGTTACGCCGTTCTCGGCCAGCTCTATGCCCGCGTGAAGCTCTTCGAGGGGCAATTCCTGAACCTCTATCGCCAGACCTACGACACGCCCTACATGAACCGGAACGACAACCGCATAACGCCCAACACGTTCGAGGGATACAGCTTGCAGGGGACCGTCGGAGGCAAGGACGGCGGAACGGCGCTCAGGTATGGGGTCGGTTATATGACCAAGATCAAGGAGCGTACCTCCGACATGTTCGTCTCGATGTCGCGGCAGGCGGGCGCCGCGGTCGACCGCGGCGTCGGCGTGCTGGGCGCCCTCTTCTCCCACGGCGAAGCCTCGATCGGCGCGATTGATTACTACTCGGAGGACATCATCAACATCGGTTACGCCGAGGCGAAGTACGTGTGGTCTCTGCCGCACGACGTGGGTGTGCTGTTCGCGGCGCAGTACACGGACGAGCGCAGCGTGGGCGGCGACCTCCTCAAGGGCTACGGCTTCCGCACCGACCAGCTCGGCGTCAAGACCGAGGCGAGCTACGCGGGAGCGGTCCTCACGCTCGCCTATACGCGAGTCGGCGGCGGCACCGATATCCAAAAGCCGTGGAGCGGCACCCCAGGCTATACCAGCGCCATGGTGCAGAGCTTCAATCGCGCGGGTGAGCAGGCGTTCCTGGCCAACGCGTCCTACGATTTCTCGCGGCTGGGCGCGCAGGGGTTGACGGTCTACGCGCTGTACGTTCGCGGCTGGGACCGGATCGATCAGCGCCAGAAGACTCCGCTGCCGAACGAACACGAGCTCGACGTGGACGTCCAGTGGCGACCCGCCTGGAAGGCGATGAACGGCCTGTGGCTGCGCGCCCGCTACGCACACGTCGAACAGTACGGGAAGCCCGGGCACACGATCCAGGACTTTCGCCTGATCGCCAACTACGACTTCTCCCTCTTCTGAGCCGGGTCCACAGCGCCCGCCCGTACGACGACAACGCCCGTCCGTACGACGAACGTCCGATGGCCTGCGCGCGCCCCAGGGGATATGAAGAGCCGGGGGATCCGCGGAGCGAAAAGGGGGAGCGCGATGGACGCCGAACGGGCTCGTCTCACGGAAGCGCGCGTCAGCAAGAGCGCGGCGTGGCGGAAGTGGGGGCCGTACCTCTCGGAGCGCCAGTGGGGCACGGTCCGCGAGGACTACAGCGAGGGCGGCGATGCCTGGCACTACTTCACGCACGACCAGGCACGCTCGCGCGCGTATCGCTGGGGCGAAGACGGCTTGGCGGGCATCTCGGACGACCACCAGCGCCTGTGCTTCGCCCTCGCCCTCTGGAACGGCCGCGATCCGATCCTCAAGGAGCGCCTGTTTGGCCTCAGCAACAGCGAAGGCAACCACGGCGAGGACGTCAAGGAGTACTACTTCTATCTCGACTCGACGCCGACCCACTCGTACATGAAGTACCTGTACAAGTATCCGCAGGCCGCCTACCCCTACAGCAACCTCGTGGACACCAGTCGCGGGCGGAGCCGCCGCGACTTCGAGTACGAGCTACTCGACACGGGCGTGTTCGACGACGACCGCTACTTCGACGTGTTCGTCGAGTACGCCAAGGCGTCGCCCGAGGACATCTGCGTGCAGATCACCGTGGAAAATCGCGGCCCGGAGCCGGCGACCCTGCACGTGCTGCCGACGCTGTGGTTCCGCAACACGTGGTCGTGGGGCGGCTCCGCCGCTCGCCCGGTATTTCGCCAGGCCGCGGCCGGCCCCGCGGGTAGCGCGCTCGCGGCCTCGCATCCCGACGTCGGCGAGCGCATGCTCTACGCGGAAGGCACGGCCTCGTTGCTCTTCACCGAGAACGAGACGAACACCCAGCGCCTGGCCGGCGTGCCCAACCGCACGCCGTACGTCAAGGACGGGATCAACAACTACCTGCTCCACGCCCGGCAGGACGCCGTGAACCCGGAAAAGACGGGGACGAAAGCGTCCGTGCACTACACGCTCGAGCTGCCCGCGGGCGGATCCCGGACGGTGCGCCTGCGACTGACGGACGCGGCGCCTGCGACGAACGGACTCGGCACCGCATTCGGCGAGGCCTTCGACGGCGTGATGGCCGCCCGCCGGGGAGAGGCGGACGAGTTCTATGCGTCCGTCATCCCCTCCTCGCTGGACAAGGACGCGGCCAACGTCATGCGCCAGGCGCTCGCGGGCATGCTCTGGTCCAAGCAGTTCTTTCATTACGACGTCGACACGTGGCTTTCGGAACACGGCGCCGACCCATTCAACCCGAGACGCAGCGCGCCCCGCAACAGCCACTGGCACCACATGTACAACGGCGACATCATTTCGATGCCGGACAAGTGGGAATACCCGTGGTACGCGGCCTGGGACCTCGCCTTCCACACACTCGCGCTGACCCTGGTGGACGAGGACTTTGGCAAGCAGCAGCTGAGCCTCATGCTTGCCGAGAACTATCTCCACCCGAACGGCCAGCTCCCCGCCTACGAGTGGAACTTCGGCGACGTGAATCCCCCGGTGCACGCGTGGGCCACGATCTTCACCTACCGCCTGGAGGCGATCCGGAAGGGTCAGGGCGACCTCGACTGGCTCGAGCGCTCGTTCCAGAAACTGCTGCTCAACTTCACCTGGTGGCTGAACCGCAAGGACCGCGCCGGCAACAACGCCTTCGAGGGCGGTTTCCTCGGCCTTGACAACATCGGCGTCTTCGACCGGAGCGCGCCGCTGCCGACCGGCGGCTACCTCGAGCAGGCCGACGGCACCGCGTGGATGGCGCTCTTTTCGCAAAACATGCTCGAGATCTCCGCGGAGCTGGCGATGAGCCGGCCGGCCTACCTGCCGATGACGGAAAAGTTCCTGAGCCACTTCCTGTGGATCGCGACGGCCATGCTCCACGCCGGCGAGCACACGGGGATGTGGGATGAGGAGGATGGCTTCTTCTACGACGTGCTGCGACTGCCGGACGGCCGGGCACAGCGTCTGAAAGTGCGCTCCATGGTCGGCCTGCTCCCGCTCTGCGCGGTCACCGTCTTCGACGGGGAGGCGCTGGAGAAGTACCCTGAGGTCCGTCAACGCTTTCGCCGATTCCTCGAGGCCCGTCCCGAGCTGAGGGAGTTCATCCACGATCCCGTCGCCACCGGTCACGGGGGCCGGCGCCTCACCGCGGTCCTGAACGAGGCCAAGCTGCGCCGGGTGCTGACGACGATGCTCGACGAGAAGGAGTTCCTGAGCCCGTATGGCATCCGGGCCCTCTCCCGTCACCACGCCGAGCATCCGTACGTGTTCAGCATCGCGGGGCACGAGTACCGGGTGTCGTACCTCCCGGCGGAATCGGACACCGACATGTTCGGCGGCAATTCCAACTGGCGGGGACCGATCTGGATGCCCGTCAACATGCTGATCGTGCGGGCGCTGATGCAGTATTACTTCTACTACGGCGATCGGTTCACCATCGAATGTCCCACCGGCTCCGGCCGGCACATGACGCTCTATCAGGTCGCCGAGGAAATCTCGAACCGTCTGGGCAACATCTTCCTGCGTGACATGAATGGGCGCCGGCCGGTGTACGGCGGCACCCGCCGGTTCCAGGAGGACCCGCACTGGCGCGATCTCATCCTGTTCTACGAATACTTCCACGGCGACAACGGCGCGGGGCTCGGCGCGAGCCACCAGACCGGATGGACGGGCGTCATCGCGCGTGCCATGCACCTGTTCGCGACCACCACCGCCCAGCAGGCTCTCGAGCTTGGCAAGAACGCTGCGGCCATCGAGACGACGCCGCAGGCGGCCGCGGGCCGTGGCCGGAGGTCCTGACATGTCACCTGCTTACCCGTCGCTCTACCAGGTGAACACGCGTGTGCTGTTGACCGCGCTGTCCCGGACGCTCGGACGGCCCGCCACGCTCGACGACATCCCGGACGCCGAGCTCGACCGCATCGCCGGGCTCGGCTTCGACTATGTCTGGCTCCTCAGCGTGCGGCGCACAGGGTCCGCCGGCCAGCGCGTCTCGCGCGCGCATGCCGGGTGGCGCCACGAGTTCGAGGACACGCTGCCGGATCTGTGCGCGGAGGATATCGCCGGCTCCGGGTTCGCGATCACCGGCTACACGGCGCATCCCGCAGTCGGCGGCACCGCGGCGCTGGCGCGCACTCGTCGGCGGCTGCAGGCGCGCGGGCTCAAGCTGATGCTCGACTTCGTCCCGAACCATACGGCGCTGGATCACCCGTGGGTCGAGGACCACCGTGATCGCCGAGCAGTGCGACGCCGTGCGCTGCGACATGGCGATGCTGGTTCTGCCGAAGATCTTCGAACGCACCTGGGGCCGGCGACCGCCCCCGTTCTGGGCGCAGGCCATCCAGCGCGTGAGGAAGCAGGTGTCAGGAGGGCTTCGACTACGCCTACGACCGGCTGCGCGAGGGACACGCGCGGCTCGTGCGCGAGCACCTGTGGGCGGGTCTCGACTACCAGAATCGGCTCGCGCGGTTCATGGAGAACCACGACGAGCCCAGGGCCGCCCCGACGTTTGCGTCGGGGATGCACGAGGCCGCGGCACAAGCGTATCTCGCCGCACCTGGTTCGCGCTCCGCGCGAGCCCGTCGACGGCCAGCGTCTCCTCGTGGCCGTCAACTATGCCGGCAACCAGAGCCAGTGCTACGTCCGTCTGCCGTTCGCGGACCTCGAGGGCCACTCGGTACAGCTCAAGGACCTGGGGCTACCACGTCTTCGAGCTGACGGCGCTGTGACAAGGAGAAGATAATGACAACGGATGTTCCACGTCCCGTCCTGCAAAATAAGCGCGCGCTCGTCGTGGGCATCGCCAACGAGCATTCGATCGCGTACGGTTGCGCCAGCGCGTTCCGACAGCTCGGCGCCGAGCTCGCCATCACCTACCTCAACGATAAGGCGAAGAGCTACGTCAAGCCGCTCGCCGACCAGCTGGGCGCCGCGATCTTCATGCCGCTCGACGTGTCGGTGCAGGGCCAGCTGGAGGCGGTCTTCGATGCCATCGACGCGACCTGGGGGCGACTCGACATTCTCGTTCACTCGATCGCCTTCGCTCCCAAGGAGGATCTCCAGGGCGGTCTGCTCGACTGTTCGGCCGGGGGCTTCGCCAAAGCGATGGACGTCTCGTGTCATTCGTTCGTGCGCATGGCCAAACGCGCCACGGCGATGATGCCGGACGGCGGCACTATGTTCGCGATGAGCTATCACGGCGCCCAGAAGGTCGTTCCGAACTACAACGTGATGGGCCCCGTGAAGGCGGCCCTCGAGGCCTCGTGCCGTTACCTCGCGTACGAGCTGGGGGCCAAGAACATCCGCGTCCACGCGATCTCGCCGGGGCCGGTGAAGACGCGCGCGGCCTCGGGCCTCCGGGACTTCGACCTGATGCTCAACGAGGCCGTCCAGCGTGCGCCGCTCGGCGATCTCGTAGACATCATGGACGTCGGCTTCGCGTGCGCGTATCTGGCCACGCCGTACGCGCGCCGTCTCACCGGCGCCACCATGTACGTCGACGGCGGCATCCATATCATGGCGTGAATCTCACCGATCATTTCTCGAGCCGGCTGATCTTCGATCCCTGCAGCCCCAGACCCGCCATCAGCCCCTTCTGGTCGAAGAACACCGCGTAGATGTCGGACTGGATCGTCGAGGTGGTCAGCGCCCGGGCACCTCCAGTATCCAGAATCACGATGCTGGGCCCGCTGCCGAGCTCGAATCCGCCGCTGGTGTCGAGATACCGAAGGGCGGACTCGCTCATGAAGAACAGGGCGTAGCCAAACACCTGCACGCCGGCCTGAAGCCCGTACGAGGCTGCCACGGAGTTGTAGTAACCGGTCGTCCGGCCGCGCTGTCGGAGGGCGCCCTCGCCGTATTGGGCCCCGAGCAGAAACCCTGCCTTGACGATGTCGGGGAAGACCAGGATCCCTTTCGCCCGTTCGCTGAGGTTGCGGGCGTCCGGATTGCTCTTGAACAGCAGCCCGAGGGCGTTGTCGACGCCGCGGTCGATCTCGCCGGCCGATCCCGCGACGACGGCCTGCGGCGTCCCGAGCACGGTGAGCGCGAGCACGAGGACCAGCAGACCGACCGCACTCCGCACGTTGAGCAGCATTATGGGTTCTCCTTGGCTCATCGGGACTTGATCAACGGGATCTCGCGCGCGAATTCGTAGTCCACGAGCGCGCGGAGCTTGTTCTCGATCTGGTAGAAGCGTGCGACCTTCTGGGGCGGCAACGCACTTCGCAATCGCGGCAGGTAGCCATTCAGCAGCGCCGCGTACGCCGTCTCGAGCGCCAGGAACTCTCCCACCAGCTGCGTCGCCGTCTCGTCGTTCATCGTCTGGTACGCGGCCCCATACACGCCGATGAGTTTGAAGACGCGGTCGTAGTGAGTGATCATGTCACTCTGATAGGCGTTGTAGACGGGCCAGAAGGACTTGGCCTCGCTTTCCGAGAGCTCGAGGGCCGTCGCCACCAGCAGTTTCTTGTCCGCCCGCACCTTTTCGCGTACCACGTCCATGGTATCGGCGGGCTTGTCCTGCGCGATGGCCACTCCGGTTGCCGGGCCGACCACCAGCACGCAGCCGATCAGCACGAAGGTGAGCTGCCACCACGTTCGGCGCGTCATATGGCTCTCCTGGTGTGAAGGTAGGCGACGCGGGCCACTCTGCGCGGCCGCGCCAGCTCCACCGCGGTGATCCGCACGCACCCCTGCTCGGCAAGCATCGTGACGATCGAGCGCACCGCGTCCTCCGACATGCCGAGGCGGCCCGCAAGCTCGGCCAGCGTGAGCTTTCCACCGGCGGCGGCGAGAACGTTCAGCGTCGCGTCGTCGACGTCGCGCCACCAGCTGTCCATCAGGCTGTCCCCTTGACGACGGTCCGCTCCACGACCATCGCGATACCCTGCCCGCCACCGATGCAGAGCGTGGCGAGCCCCAGGCGGCGCGACAAGCGCCGCATTCCGTGCATGAGCGTGACGAGGATGCGACAGCCGCTGGCGCCGATCGGATGTCCGAGCGCGATGGCGCCTCCGGAGACATTGGTGATCTGCGGCGGCAGCCGCAGGGCGCGGGCCACCGCCAGCGCCTGCGCGGCGAACGCCTCGTTCGCCTCGATCAGCTCCAGCTGCTCGATCTTGACGCCCGCGCGCGCGAGGGCCTTTCCGACGGCGGCGATCGGACCGGTCCCCATGATGGCCGGCTCGACGCCCGCCGAGGCGTACGCGCGTACGCGCGCGAGCGGTGACACGCCGAGACGCTCGGCCTGGTCGGCGGCCATGAGCACGACGGCCGCCGCGCCATCGTTGAGACCCGACGCGTTGCCGGCGGTCACCGTGCCGTCCTTCTTGAAGGCCGGACGCATCGTGGCCATCACGTCCGGCGCCGGCCGCGTCTTCGGATACTCGTCCGCATCGAAGACGAACGGCGGCCCCTTCTTCTGCGCGATCTCGATCGGCATGATCTCCTCGTCGAAGTGGCCCGCTTCGAGCGCCGCGAGTGCGCGGCGGACACTCTCGGAGGCCAGGGCGTCCTGATCGGCCCGGGAGATGGCGCAACGCTCGGCGACGTTCTCCGCCGTGATCCCCATGTGCACGCCGCTGCCGGGGTCGAGCAGCCCGTCCTGAAGCATCGAGTCCACGAATGGCTCGTTGCCCATGCGGAGGCCCCATCGCGCCTTGCGCACGAGATACGGCGCGTTGCTCATGCTTTCCATGCCGCCCGCGACCACGACGTGGGCGTCGCCGGCGCTGATCGCCTGCGCGCCGAGGGCGACCGCTTTGAGGCCCGAGCCGCAGACCTTGTTCACGGTAAAGGCCGGGATGTCCACGGGGATGCCGGCGTTGAGGCTGCATTGACGCGCGGGATTCTCACCGAGCCCGGCCTGCAGCACGTTGCCCATGATGACTTCACTAACCGCTTCGGGGCGCACGCCCGCGCGCTTGAGCGCTTCCTGGATGACGAGGGAGCCGAGTTGCACGGCCGACAAGTCCTTGAGGGCGCCCCCGAAGGTCCCGATGGCTGTACGGCAGGCGGCGGCAATGACCACGTCGCGCATCACGCGGCTCCTCCGAAGTCGACGGCGATCCGCTCGCTCGACTCGGTCTCGAGCACGTCGATGAGCGCACGGAGCAGGTCGGTCTCCGTGACGATGCCGGTCAGCTCGCCGCCGTCCACGACCGGCAGACCGCCGAACCTCCCGTCAAGCATGATCCGCGCCGCCTCGTCCACACGCATCTGCGACGTGACGGTGACCACGTTGCGCGTCATGATCTGCGCAACGGGGGTACGGTCGTGGCTTGCGCTCGCCGACCTGACGTCGCGGTCCGACACGATGCCGACGAGGCGGCGCCCGGCGATGACGGGCAGGCGGCGGATCCGATGTTCGGCGAGCAGGTGGCGCGCCTCCGAGAGGGGCGTGTCGGGCGTCACGGTGACGAGTTGTCGGCTCATGATCTCGCGCAGCAGAATTACGATCACGAGAGTGCCTCGCTCGTGAGGGGCATCGGGTGAACGTCGTCACGCACGATCAGGGGCGCTTCCGTGGCGGCCAGCACGTCCGCCACCGCCACGCCCGGCGCGAACTCCAGAAGTGTCGCGCGCCCGTCCGGAAAGGCGATGACGGCGAGCTCGGTGACCACCAGATCCACCGGACGTACCGCCGTGAGCGGCAATCGGCACCGCGGTACGATCTTCGATTTGCCTTTCGCGGTGTGCTGCATGGCGATCACCACTCGGCGCGCGCCGGAGACGAGGTCCATCGCGCCGCCCATGCCGGGCACCATCTTGCCGGGAATCGTCCAGTTCGCCAGCCGCCCGGTCACGTCGACCTCCAGTCCGCCGAGGACGGTCATGTCGACATGACCACCACGAATGAGACCGAACGACATGGCGCTGTCGAAGGTGGCGGCACCCGGGAGCGCAGTGACCGCCCGTCCGCCGGCGTCGGTCAGCCGGGCCTGGCGCAGGCCTTCCTCGGGCACCGCGCCCGTGCCGATCAGGCCGTTCTCCGACTGGAAGAACACGTGCAGCCCCGCGGGCACGTAGTTCGCGACGAGCGTCGGGATCCCGATGCCGAGGTTGACGAGCATCCCGTCTCGCAGCTCCTGCGCGATCCGTCTGGCGATGATGGTGGGCGCGTCCATGACGATGCTCAATGCGCGACGAGGTAGTCGACCAGTGGGGCCGGAGTCACGACGTGATCGGGCGGAATCACACCCGTCGGGACGACGTGCTCGGCATCCACGATGACGGTGTCGGCGGCCATGGCGATCACCGGATTGAAATTGCGCGCGGTGAGGGCGTACTGGAGATTGCCGAGATAGTCGGCGAGGAACGCGCTCACGAGCGCGTACTCGGCGCGCAGCGCCGGCTCCACGAGGTACGTCGTACCGTCCAGCGTGATGGTGCGCTTGCCCTTCTCGACGACCGTGCCGATGCCGGTCATGGTCAGGACACCGCCAAGTCCGCACCCGCCGGCACGGATGCGCTCGATGAGCGTGCCCTGGGGCACCAGATCCACCTGCGTCTTGCGGGTGATCATCTGCTGCTGCGTCTCGGGATTGAGCCCGATATGGCTCACGACGGCGCGCCGGACGAGGCCCGCCCTGATCAGCTTCCCGATGCCCACGCCGGGCATGGCGGTGTCGTTGGCGATCACGGTGAGCCCTCCGGTCGCCCGGCGCACGAGCTCGTCGATGAGGCGCTCCGGGGTGCCGACTCCCATGAAGCCGCCGATCATCACGGTCGCGCCATCGGGGACCAGCGCCGCCGCCTGCTCCAGCGCAATAGTCTTCACGGCTCGACGACCTCCCGATGCGCCCTCATTGTGCGAGCCACCCACCGTCGACGGGCAGCGCGGCGCCGCGGATCTGCGCGGCCACCTCGGAGCACAGAAATGCGACGGCACCGCCGATCTGATGCGGGGTCGCGAACTCGCCGGACGGCTGCTTGTCCGCGAGCAGCGTCCGCCTGGCCTGCTCGAGGGGCACGCGCTCCCGCGCGGCGAGGTCCTCCACCTGCTGTTCCACCAGCGGCGTGAGGACCCACCCCGGACAGATGGCGTTGCACGTCACTCTGGTCGCGGCGGTCTCCAGTGCGACGACCTTGGTGAGCCCCAGCACGCCGTGCTTCGCCGCGACGTACGCGCCTTTGTGAACTGAGCCGACGAGGCCGTGCGTCGAGGCGATGTTGACGATCCGTCCCCAGTTCCGCCTGCGCATCCCGGGCAGTGCCGCCCGGATGCCGTGGAAGACCGCCGACAGATTGATCGCGAGGATGGCGTCCCAGCGGTCGACGGGAAAGTCCTCCACGGGCGCCGTGAACTGGATGCCCGCGTTGTTCACCAGGATGTCCACGGCCCCGAGCTCACGCTCGGTCTGGGCGAGCATCGCCGCGATCTCGTCGGGCTTCGACATGTCGGCCGCGCTGTGGGAAACGGCCACGCCGTGGAGCGCGGCGATCTCCTTCTTCACGGCGGCGATCGCCTCCCGGGAGCCGAAACCGTTGAGCATCACCGCCGCCCCGTGTCCCGCGAGCGCCTCCGCGATTCCCAGACCGATCCCACTCGTCGATCCCGTCACGACAGCCACGCGTCCCTTCAGCATCATGTCGCGGGGCTCATGCGTCCCGTAAGGGCTCGCCGTCGATGTCGACGAAGACCAGGTGCGGGCGCTCGTCGCTGACGATCCACACGGCCGAAGCGACCGCGCCGGTCTGCCGATTGAGCCCCTGCCACACACCGCCACGCGAGTGGCAGTGCGGATCGCGGGTCTCGGTGTACTTGCACTCCTCGAACCCGTCGCGCGCGAGCGCGCTCACGACCTCCTCGGCCTCCGCGATCCAGCCCTGGGCCGGGCTCATCCAGCGCATCCGGCCAGTCTCACGCAGCTGGTTCAGGCACTCCGTCGTGTGCATGGGACCTCCTTCCCTCATGCGTGCGCCAGGCCTCGAGCGTGTGCTCGGCGATCATCCCCTCCTCGTCAGTCGGGATGACCCAGACCGACACGGCCGAGCGCGGGATCGAGATGCATGGGCCTCCGGCGCGATTGGCAGCCTCGTCCATTTCCAGCCCTAGCCAGCGCGAGCGCGCGCAGACACGCGCGCGGATCTCCGGTGAGTTCTCGCCGATGCCCGCCGTGAACACCAACGCGTCGATGCCGTTCATCGCCGCCGCCAGCGAGCCGATCTCGCGCGCCACCCGGTAGACGAAGTAGTCCAGCGCGAGGCGGGCGGGCGCATCGCCGCTGGCGAGCAGATCGCGGACGTCGTTGGTGATGCCCGAGAGACCGCGCAGCCCGGCGCGGTGGTAGAGGAGGTGCTCGACGTCCGTGGCGCTGTAGCCCTTCTCGGTCAGCAGATACAGCACCACACCGGGATCGAGCTGGCCGCACCGGGTGCCCATGGGCAGCCCGTCGAGCGCGGTGAAGCCCATCGTGCTGTCGACGCTCCGGCCCGCCTTGATCGCGCACATGCTGGAGCCGCTGCCAAGGTGGCACACGACCACGGCGCCGCGGGCGATCTCCGGCGCGACCGAGGGCAGACGCCGCGCGATGTACTCGTACGACAGCCCGTGGAAACCGTACCGCCGGACCCCCTCCTTATATAGGTCGTCAGGGAGGGCATACCGATCAGCCACCTCGGGGTGCCCGCGGTGAAAGGCGGTGTCGAAGCAGGCCACCTGAACGACCCCCGGATATCGCTCGGCCAGCGACCGCATCGGCCGCAGGTGGTGCGGCTGGTGGAGTGGGGCGAGCGGAACGAAGCGCTCGAGCGCGGCCAACACGGTGGCGTCCACGATCACCGGCGCCGAGTAGCGGGGACCCCCGTGCGCCACCCGGTGACCCACGGCGACCAGGTTGCTCCCGGCATACTTCTCCCGCAGCCAGGCGCCCACGCGGCCCATGGCGGCAGCGACGTCCGCAATTTCAGTAGGACCGAACGTCTGATCCGCCAGGGTCGCGCCGCCGTCGTCGCGGGCGCGGAGCCGCGGGTGCGTGCCGATGCCGTCGACCTGGCCCCGGGAAACCAGTGCCGGCGTGGGAGCCTCGGCGATGGAGTACACGCAGAACTTCAGACTCGACGAGCCGGCGTTGACGACGAGCAGCAGGTCCATGACGCGACTCAGGCCGCGACCGCGGCGCGCAGCCGCCGCGCGTGCGCATAGAGCGCCGCCACCGCGCACGACGCCAGCCGCGTACGCTCGCTGTCGGCGCGGCTGGTCAGGATGATCGGCACGCGCGCACCGAGCACGATGCCGGCGGCGTCGGCTCGCGACAAGAAATTGAGGTTCTTGACCAGGATGTTGCCCGCCTCGAGGTCCGGCACCACGAGCACGTCGGGATCGCCGGCGACCGGCGAGACGATTTTCTTCGTGCGCGCCGCTTCCGCGCTGATGGCGTTGTCGAACGCGAGGGGACCGTCCAGAAGGCCGCCTTCGATCTGGCCACGGTCGGCCATCTTGCACAGCGCCGCCGCGTCGATGGTGGACGGGATCTTGCTCGTCACCGTCTCGACGGCGGACAGGATGGCGACCTTGGGCCGCTCGACGCCGAGGGCGCGCATGAACTCGATCACGTTCTGGATGATGTCGCGCTTGTCATCGAGCGTCGGGAAGATGTTGACCGCCGCGTCGGTGATCGTGAGGACCTTGTGATAGGTCGGCACGTCCATGACGAAGGCGTGGCTCACGCGCCGGCTCGTGCGCAGGCCGGTGTCCTTCCTCACGACCTCGCTCATCAGCTCGTCGGTGTGGAGGCTGCCTTTCATCAACACCTCGGCCCGGCCCTGGCGCACGAGCTCCACCGCGCGCGCCGCGCTTGCCTGGCTGTGGGCGGCGTCCTCGATCGGAAAGGCATCGATGTCGAGTCTGAGATCCTTCGCGACCCGGCGGATCCGGTCGGCGGGACCGACGAGGATGGGCTGGACGACGCCCGCGCGCGCGGCGCTGATCACGGCTCCCAGCGAGGCGTCATCGCATGGATGCGCGACGGCTGCCGTGATCGGGGGAATGTCCTTGCAGCGGGCGAGGACTCGCTCGTACTTGCCCGTGCCACGTGACTCGCTCATGCGTTTCCTCCGCGCGATCCCGTTCTTGCCGAAATCGGCTCCATGAGGATGGACTCGACGCGGGCCAGGCGGTCCTTGCGCGCCGGACTCAGCTCCCCTTTGGCGGACAACACTCTGCGCACCGCGTCCATCGCCGCATCCCGCTCCGGCTGCGTGGGCAGGAGCTTCGGCAGAGACGCCAGCGCCTCCGCCTCGTCGAGGAGCAGCATGAAAAACTGGTTCTTGAACAGCTCGCGGCGCTCCGCCGCCGGCAGCCGCTCGCCGAGCAGCTCGCCGTACTCGTCACGAACGCGCTCGAGCATCTTGAAGCCGCGTGTGTCCACCATCGCCTCGTCGCTGCCGGCGTAGAAGAGGATCCGCACGGCGGCCTCGCGAATCGCCCCCTGGGCGAATCGTGATCGCAGCGCCGTGATCTTCTGGCCGACCAGCGTTTCGTAAGCGTCGTCGCGGGCGGCGCGGGATTCCCGCCGCGGCGCCAGCCCTTCGGCGAGGCCGACCATGGCCTGGAGCCACGGCGAGGTGTAGATGGCATTGAAGGTCAGCTCGACCATCTGGTCGCGCGCGTCTCGATAGCCGTCGAGCGCGCGCTCGATGTTCTCGGACATCTGACGCTCGAGCGCGACGAACGGATTGTCGGCCGCCACCGGCCGACGCTGAGCGCGGACCTGCTCGGCCAGGCGCTCGACAGAGCGCATCCAGGGGTTCCGATCCGACCAGAGGTAGTGTTGCATCCGGCTGGGATGCAGGCGCCGCCCTGCCGCTGCCGACGCCTCGCTGATCCACGGCTTGATCAGCGGACTCACGAACGTGCGATACAGCCCCTCGTTGATCTCTGACACGCGTGCCACCACCGAGAACGGTCGCTCGTCCTCACGCGTGTCCTCGAGAGCGCGGATGTCGTCCAGGGTGCGTCGCGCGAAGCGCACCAGGTAGCGACCGGGAATCAGCTCGCTCCCGGGCGCATCGGGGTTTTTGTCCTCGATGAGCATCTCCCAGAGGCCCGGCGGGAGCAGCTCGATCAGGTCCAGCCCCGCCACGATCTCCGCGTGCTCGCGCTGCGCGACCTTGCCCGAGACGAAGATGCCGAGGTGGCCGATGTCGTGATGCAGGAGATAGACGATCGTCTGCTCGCGCGCGACGATCTCGCGATCCGTGGCGTAGCAGTCGAGAATCCAGTTCAGGGCCTGCTGCGGCGGCGTGATGTTATCGCCCCACGAGGCGAACACGACGACCGGCGACTTGATGTTGCGCAGGTCGATGCGCTTGCCCGTGGACGTCACGATCCCTCCGCCCGCCAGCTTGTTGCCGACGAAGAGGTTGTCCACGATGAATCGCATCTCCTCTTCGTTCATGAGGAAGAATCCGCCCCACCAGCGCTCGAACTCGAGATAGCGCGGACCCTCGGTGTCGATCTTCGAGTACAGGTTGTACTGCTTGGTCCACAGCGTGTTGGATGGGTTCAGGCTCTCGAAGTTGGCGACGACGTGGGCGCCGTCGAAAATTCCATTGCCGAGGTCGCCGGCAAATGAGGCCAGCCACGAGCCCCCGAGCAGTCCGCCGCTGTAGCGCATGGGATTCTGCGTGCCCTTGCCCGACCAGTAGGACAGGGGCGCGCCGGCGAGCAGAATCGGGCCCATCAGCTCCGGCGCCGCCGCGCTGAGCATCATCACCGCCCAGCCCGCCTGGCAATTGCCGACGATGCAGGGGCGCCCGTCGGCCGCCGGATGCAGCTCGGCGACCTTTTTCAAGAAATGACCTTCGGCGCGTCCCACGTCTTCGAGCGTCTGACCCGGTTCGGGATCGGGGCGGAAGCCGACGAAATAGCACGGATGGCCGGCGCGCATGGCGACGCCGATCTCGCTGTCCACCTTGAAGCCGCCGATGCCGGGCCCGTGGCCCGCGCGTGGATCGAAGACGACGAACGGGCGCTTGCGCGGATCAACAGTCATTCCGTCCAGCGGCACGACGCGCACCAGGAAGTAATTCACCGGCCGCTCGAGCGTCCGCCCGTCCAGGACCATCTCGTGGTCGAAGACCAGAAGCGGTGGCTTGCCTCGCTCCTCGTGCTCGAGGAACGTGTTACCGCGTTGCCGCATGACGTCCCAGAAGAGGATCGTGCGCTGGCAGGCGTCCACCCAGTAGCTCCAGGCGGCCTGCCAGTCGGCGAGCCGCGCGTCGGGCACGGGCCACGTGATCGGGCCGACCGGCCACGTCACGCCCTCGGCGCCATTCGCACTCGGCCAGACCTTCGTCATCCAGTCTTGCCAGAGCTCGATGGGCCCGCGCACCGCATCGGCCGGCCAGCCGGTCGTGCGAGTCGCCTTCCCCGCCGGCCAGATGGTCTGCATCCAGTTCTGCCACAGCTCGGACGACGACCGGAAGAAGTCGGCGGCGGTCCAGCCAGCGGCGAAATGCTTGTCGGTGTCAGCGCTCATGGCCCGGTTCCCTTTCGAGGAATATCTCGCTCGACGAAATTTCTTATCGCAGGTCCGCCGCGACCGGAAAATCAGACCTTCTGCCTAGGCCGTCTCCCGATTCGCGCGTATTGATCCAATCCGCGAGCAGCGAGTAGGCGACGGCGAGCACGGCCGGCCCCACGAAGATTCCGACGACTCCGAAGGCCAGCAAACCACCGGCGACCGAGACGAAGACCAACAGCAGCGGCAGGTCGGCGCCCTTGCGGATGAGGATCGGGCGCACGACGTTGTCGATGCTGAGGACGAAGAGCGACCAGACGAGCAGTGCCGTGCCCCAGCCGCTCGCGCCGGACCAGTACGTCCAGAAGACGGCGAGGAACATCACCGGCCCCGCCCCGATCTGGGCGACGCAGAGTAGGAACACGAGCGCCGTGAGCATCCCGGGAAACGGCACGCCGACGACAAACAGACCGGCGGCCGCCAGGACCGCCTGCATCAGCGCGGTGACGACGATCCCCAGCGCCACGCTGCGGATCGCCTGCGCGGCGAGCCGGGCGGAGTGCTCCCCACGCGCGCCCGCCAGCCGGCGGGCGAAGCGGCGAGCGGCGCCCGCAGCCGTCTCGCCCGAAGCATAAAGGATCGCCGCGAACAGAACGACGAGAAGCAACTGCAGCATCAGCAGCCCGAGACTGCCGACCATGCGCAGGACCCAGCCGATGGCGGGTCGGGTGTACGGCACGAGCCGGGCGGCGATCTCCGCCGGAGGCACGGCGGCGGCATCGCTCCACTTCGTGGCCAGCTGCGGGCCGGCGATGGGCACGTGGGCAAGCCAGTGCGGAGGCAACGACACCGCCGACGTCGCGAGCGACTCCACCCAGTCGACGATGTCGTGCGCGTGGGTCACGATCGTCAAGAGCGCCAGGGTGAGCGGCACGATGAAGCCGAGCAGCATGAGCAAGGTCATCACGGCCACAGCCAGTCCCCGACGGCCCCACAGCATCGACTCCACGCGCAGCATGAGAGGCCAGGTCGCGATGACGATGGTGACGGCCCACAACGCCGCCGGCAGAAACGGCTGCAGGACCCAGAAGCTGGTGACGATCAGCCCGGCAACGAACGAGACGCCGAGCGTGACGCGAACCGGATCACGGGGCGCGAGCGTATCCATCACTGTCCTGCCAGCCTCCGCCCAGCGCCTTGTAGATCCTGACCACGGCCAGCATCTCGTCACGTCGCGTGCGCACGAGCCCGAGCTCCGAGTCGAACAGCTGGCGCTCGCTGTCCAGGACCTCGAGATAGCTCGAGACTCCGCCACGGTAGCGGGTGTTGGCGAGGCGCGTCGTTTCGCGCGAGGCCACGACGAGCGCTTCCTGCTCGAGCCGGAACTCCTGGCGCTTGCGGTACTCCACGAGCCCGTCCGCCACCTCGCGAAACGCCTGGATGATCGTCTGGCGGTACCGGGCGAGCGCCTCCTCGACGCGCGCCCGGGCGGCGTCCACGCCTGCCCCGATGCGCCCGGCGGTGAAGATCGGCAGGGTGATCGAGGGGCCGATCGCGAACAGGCCCTGCGGCCCGATCTTCGATCCGTCGAGCGAGAGGCCGCCGGCGGCGGCGGCGCCGCTGAGGAAGACGCGCGGGAAGTAGTCGGCCTTCGCGACGCCGACCCGCGCGGTGGCCGCGTGCAGCTCGGCCTCCGCCTGCTGGATGTCCGGCCGTCGCTCGAGCAGCGCCGACGGCACCCCCGGCGGCGCCGGCGGCGCGGCGAACTGGTCGCCGACGGGGCGTCCGCGGGGCATGGCCGCTGGACTCTGGCCGAGGAGCACGCCGAGCGCGTTCTCCGTCTGTTCGATGGCGCGCTCGGCGTCGGTGACGACTTCAGCGGCCTGCGCGACCAGGATCTCGGCCTGGTGCCCGTCGATCAGCGCGGCCACGCCACCGGCCACGCGCATCCTCACCAAGCGCAGCGCATCCTGGCGGCTGGCCAGCGTCTGAAGCCCGATGTCGCGCTGGAGGTCGAGCGCACGAAGGAAGAAATACGTGGAGGCGACGTCGCTCACGAGCGTCGTGACCACGAAACGCCGCGCCTGCTCGGTGGCCAGCAGCTCCGCGCGCGCGGCCTCGGTGCCGCGCCGGAAGCGGCCCCAGAAGTCGATCTCGAAGCCGATGTCGAACCCACCGGTCCCGGCGAGCGCGTCCCCGAACTGGAGCGGCGACCGGCGGCCCTCGATGTGCGACCACGTCCCCGAGGCGGACGCATTGACGAACGGGAACTGGAACGAGCGCACGATCGTCACCTGGGCGCGCGCATCCAGAATGCGCGCCGCCGCAATACGCAGGTCGTAGTTCTCGCGCAGGGCGATCTTGATCAGGTCGCGAAGGATCTCGTCCTGGAAGAGGTTCCACCATGCCACGTCGGCGAGGGACTCGATCGCGCCAGCATCGCCGGGCGCCGCGCCACGGAAGGACGGCGGCGTCGGCACAGGCGGCCGAGTGTAGTCGGGACCCAAGGTGCAGCCTGTCAGCACGAGCGCCGCTGCCACGAGCACGCAGCACCTCACGCGTGCTGCTCCGTGGGCACATGGCCGGGCGGCGGCTCCGGCACCGCGGGCTGCATCGCCGCCGCCCGCCGTCGGCCGAGCCGCTCGACGAACGCGAAGTTGCCGGGAATGAGGAACACGCCGAGCGACGTGGCGACCAACATTCCCCAGAACACCGCCGTGCCCATGACGTTCTGAGCGCCCGCGCCGGCCCCGCTCGCACGGATCAATGGCACCACGCCGAGGATGAACGCGAACGCCGTCATGAGAATCGGGCGGAACCGCAGGCGGGCCGACTCCAGGGCCGCCTCCTCGACCGACTTGCCTTCGTCGTGCTTGGCTTTCGCGAACTCGACGATGAGGATGGCGTTCTTGGCCGCCAGCCCGATCAGCATGATGTTGCCGATCTGCACGTAGACGTTGTTGTCGTAGCCGAGGAGCCAGACACCGAAGAACGCGCCGAGGGCGACCAGCGGCGAGCCGAGCAGCACCGCCCACGGCAGCCGCCAGCTCTCGTACATCGCGGCCAGCAGCAAGAAGACAAAGACGATGGCCAGGATGAACGTCGGCGCGGCGGGCGGCGCGACCTTCTCCTGGTATGACAGCTGGGCAAACGCGTAGCCCATCTCCTTGGGCATCGTCTTGCGGAAGACGTCCTCCAGGGCGGCCAGCGCCTGCCCGGAGCTGAAGCCACGCGCCGGCGTTCCCTGGATCTCGACCGAGCGCAGCAGGTTGAACCGGGTGGTGATCTCGGTGCCCGGCACCGACGTGATGGTGACGAGCGTCGAGAGCGGGATCATCGTACTGGTCGTTTGGCTGCGAACGTAGACGTCACCGATGTCCGCGGGTCGGCGCCGGTAGTCGGCGTCCGCCTGGACGTACACGCGATAGAGCCGCCCGAACCGATTGAAGTCGTTCACGTAGGAGCCGCCCATCGCCGCGGACATCGCCTGGAAGACGTCGTTGACCGGCACGCCAAGCGAGCGGGCCTTCTCGCGGTCCAGCTCGACCTTGACCTGTGGGTACGTCGGATCGAACGACGTGAACAGGGTCGCCAGCTCGGGCCGCTGGCGAGCCGTCGCCAGGAACTCTCGCGTGCGGGCGCCGAGCTCCTCCACGGTGATGTTCCCGCTGCGGTCCTGGATGAGGAAGTTGAAGCCGGCCGCGGCGCCGAAGCCGGACAGGGTCGGGATGTTGAACGGGAACGCGATCGCCTCGGCGATCTGTGAGAGCTCGCGCTGCAGATGCAGCATGATGCCCTTCACGTGCAGCGCCTCGCCGCGCCGCTCCTCCCATGGCTTGAGACGGGCGAAGACGGTGCCGAAGTTCGGCTGGTAGGTGCTCGTCACGACGCCGAAGCCGCCGATGGTCTGGAAGGACTCGATGCCTTCCGTCTTCGCCAGAATCTCTTCCACCCGGCGCAGCACCGCGTTCGTTCGCTCGAGGGAGGCGCCCGGTGGCAACTGGACATTGATGCCCACGAGGCCCTGATCCTCGTCGGGGATGAACCCCGCCGGCAGCGCACGGCCGAGGATCCCGACTCCGAGCACGACGACGCCGACCACGAGGATCGTGAGCACGGCTTTCCGTACCAGCAGCCGCGCCACGCTCACGTATCCGCTGGTCGCGCGATCGAACACGCGGTTGAATCCCCGGAAGAACGCGCCGAGCAGGCCCCGCATCGGCTTCGCGGGTTTGAGCAGCATCACGGAGAGCGCCGGCGAGAGCGAAAGCGCGCTGAAGGCGGAGAGCAGCACCGAGATGGCGATGGTCAGGGCGAATTGCTGGTACATCTTGCCGGTGAGTCCGCCGAGGAACGCGACGGGGATGAACACGGCGCAGAGGATGAGGGCGATGCCGACCACCGGCGCCGACACTTCCTTCATGGCCTGCAGGGTCGCGTCCCGCGGGCTCATGCCGTGCTCGATGTGGTGGATGACCGCCTCCACGACCACGATCGCGTCGTCCACGACGATACCGATGGCCAGCACGAGGCCGAACATCGACAGCGTGTTCACCGAGAAGCCGAGCAACGGGAAGAAGATGAAGGTTCCGATGATCGACACCGGAACCGTCAGCAGCGGGATGATCGTGGCGCGGATATTTTGAAGAAATATGAACACGACGAGGGTGACGAGAATGAGCGCCTCCACGAACGTCTTCACGATTTCGTGGATCGACGCCTCGACCGCGGGCGTGGTGTCGTAGACGATCCTGTAGTCGAGATCGGGAGGAAACAGCCCCTTGGCGTGCTTCATCGTCTCGTAGATCGCCTCGGACGCCTTCAGCTGGTTGGCGCCCGGCAGGAGATACACGGCCATGGCCCCCGACGGCTTGCCGTCGAGCCGGCCGAACGAGTTGTAGTCCTGACTGCCCAGCTCCGCCCGGCCCACGTCCTTGATCCGCACCGGTGCCGCGGTGCCGGTCGCCGTGCGGAGGATGATGTTCTCGAACTCCTGCGTGGTCACGAGGCGGCCCGGCGCGCTCACGGTGAACGTGAAGGCCTGGTCCGGCGGCGCCGGCGACGCGCCGATCCGCCCGGCGGGCGCCTGGAGGTTCTGCTCCTTGATCGCCGAGATGACATCCGCCGGCGTCATGGCGAGCTTCGCGAGCTTGTCGGGCCGCAGCCAGATGCGCAGGCCGTATTCGGTGCCGCCGAAAAGATCGGCCTGCGCGATGCCGGGAATCCTCAGGATCTGGTCGCGGATGTTGATCGAGGCGTAATTGATCAAGAAGTTGGCGTCATAGCTGCCGCCAGGCGAGTAGAGCGAGACGAGCATCAAGATGCTCGGGCTCTGCTTCTTGACCGTGACGCCCTGCTGGACGACCTCCTGCGGCAGCCTTGCCTGCGCGGTGGAAACGCGGTTCTGAGTGAGGACGTTGGCCGTGTCTTGATCGACGCCGACCTCGAAGTTCACGTCGAGCTGCATGCGGCCGTCGCTGGTATTCGACGACTTCATGTAGACCATCCGGTCGACGCCGTTGACTTCCTGCTCGATCGGCGTGGCGACCGACTGCTCGACCGCCAGCGCCGAGGCTCCCGGATAGGTCGCGGTCACGCGGATCGTCGGGGGCGCCAGGAACGGGTACTGCTCGAAGCTCAGGCCGCGCAGCGTGTTGATGCCCATCAGCACCGTGAGGATCGCGATGACGATGGCGACGATCGGACGACGGATGAAAAAATCAGCCACGCGACTAGCGTTCGCCGTTGGCCTTCGTCGCCGGCGAGGCGGCCGGCGCGGCCGCGGCGGCCGGAGGCGCCGGCGCCACCGCATCCGATTTGAGCGTGGCCTTGACCTGCATGCCGGGCCGGGCCTTCTGGATGCCGTCCACGATCACGCGCTCACCGGGCTTGAGTCCCGCCGTGACGATGTAGAAATCCTGGTACACGTCGCCGAGGGCCACCGTGCGCTGCGCGACCTTGTCACCGTCACCGACGACGAACACGGTCTTGGCGCCCTGCAACTCCTGCACGGCGAGCTGTGGCACCAGGATCGCGTTGGGCACATCGTCGGCGACCAGGCGCACGCGGCCGAACTGCCCGGGCCGCAGCGTCCGCTCCGGATTGGCAAACTCCGCGCGGACATGGATCGTCCCCGTCTTGACGTCGATGGCGCGATCCACGAACACGTACCGGCCTTTGTGCGGCGACATCGTGCCGTCGGCGAGGATCAGCTCGAGTGCCGGCGGCACGTCGCGGCGCAGCTCTCCGCGGGCCACCCAGGGCGCGCGCTTCACCACCCGCACGTAGTCGGCCTCGGTGAGCGAGAAGTCGACGAACATCGGGTCCACCGCCGACACCGTGGCCAGCAGGGTCGCCTCGCCTCTGCCGACGAGGTTGCCGCGGTCGACGGCGAGCTTGCTGATGATTCCCGAGATCGGGGCCTCGACGACGGTGTACCCGAGGTCGAGGTCGGCGCGGATCACGGCGGCCTTGGCCGCCTCGACCGCAGCCTCCGCCAGGAGGATAGCCGTGCGCTGGTTGAGGACCGTGTCCTTGAGCGAGGCTGTGGCGGCCTCGACGTTGGCGGCGGCCGCCTGTTCCCTGGAGATCGCCGTGTCCAGATCCTGCTGCGGGATCGCCTGCTCCTGAGCGAGGGGACGATAACGCGCCACGTCTTGCCGGGTCTTGCCGAGCTCGGCCTTGGCCTGATCGAGCTGGGCGCGGCCGCGATCGATGATCGAGACGTCGTGGGCGCGCGTCAGGTCGGCCTGAGCCTTCGCCAGCTGCGCGCGGGCGCCTTGAACCGCGGCGCGGTACTCCTCCTGCTGGATCACGAAGAGCCCCTGACCCTGCTTGACCTCCGAGCCTTCGCGGAACCGCACCTGCTCGAGCACGCCGGCGACGCGAGCCCGGATCTCGACGGTCGGCACCGCCTCGGTGCGGGCCACGAACTCGCGCAGGATCGGCGCATCCCGCTGCACCACCTGCGAGACCACGACGGCCGGCGCGACCGGTGGGGTCGCCGCCTTGGCACCTCTCGCGCGATCACAGCCGGCGACGAACAACCACGCGCCGAGCACGACCGCAAGGAGGGACCGCAGCCAGAAGTCGCTCATCGCTCGCCGCTCATCACGCCGCTCCTCCGGTGGCGGGCACGCTGCGTCACCCGCGGTCCCGATGTAAGCAGCCGTGGGGCGGATCGGACTATCGGACCTTGGTCTCAGGAGCGCGAGGGATCGACGCCGTCGATCCTCGGGAGCGGGAGCTGGCGCCGCCTGAGGACCGCGCGGCGCACCGCATCGAGGAGGATCTCATGGTCGAAGGGCTTGGCGATGAAGTCCACGGCTCCGGCGGTCATCGCCTGCAGGGCCATCGACGCGTCACCATGACCGGTGATGAAGATGATGGGGATGTCGTAGCCGGCGTCGACGAGCATACGCTGCAGATCGAACCCGCTCTGTCGCGGCATCCGGACATCGAGCAGGAGGCAGGTCACGCGACCGTAGTCCCCATGCTCAATGAACGCCCGGGCCGATGCAAATGTCTCGACGTCGTATCCCGAAACCCTGAGCAGGCGAGTCAGTCCGCGCCGTACGGCGCCGTCGTCGTCGACCACGACGACGCTGACCCTGGGCTCCGTCACGCCGGGGCGGCCGTGACGGCGGGCATCGCAAAGTGGAACGCGGCACCTCCGGAAGGGTTGTCCTGCGCCCAGATGACGCCGTCGTGGGCTCCGATGATCGATCGGCAGATGGCGAGGCCCATGCCCATGCCCGTCGGCTTCGTCGTGAAGAAGGGTTCGAAGAGCAGGTCATAGGTGCCTGCGCGCAGGCCCGGTCCACAGTCCTCCACGCAGACGTGCACCGTGTCCAGCTCGGTGTTCCGCGTGTGCACGACCACGGCGCGTCGAGCGCCGGTGGATTCGGCCACCGCGTCCATCCCGTTGAGCAAGAGGTTCAGGACGACCTGCTGGAGCTGCACGCGGTCGGCGAACACGAGCACCGGCTTCTCATCCAGGTCGACCGTAATGGGGACATTGCGAATGATGGCATCGCTCGCCAGCATCCGGACCACCTCGTGCACCACGACGTTCAGGTCGAGCGATGCGCGCTGGGGGTCGCTCTTGCGCAGGAAGTCGCGCAGGCGCTGGATGACCTCGCCCGCCCGTTTGCCGTCGTCGACGATGTCGGACAGGATTGCCCGCATCTCGCTCAGGTCTGGCGGGGCGGCGTCGAGAAAGAGCAGGCCCGCCCTGGCGTTGGTGAGGATGCCCGTGAGCGGCTGGTTCAGCTCGTGGGCGAAGGAGGCGGTCATCTCCCCCGCCATGAAGACGCGCATGAAATGCGTGAGCTCCTGGCGGCTGCGCTCGATGTCCAGCTCGGCGGCCTTCCGCGAGGTGATGTCGGCACACGACACAACGGCGCCGCTTTCCGGACGGTCGAGGCGAACGATCGACACCGCGAACCATCGCTCGCCCGCTCCGCTCTGGCAGGGATACTCGAACGAGAAATCGTGCCGCGCCCCGTGCAGCACTTCGAGGATGCTGGCCGTGATCTTAGCGGCCCCGGGCATCCAGACGCTGGCAGTCTGCCCCCACGCCTCGAGAAAGTTGTCGCCGAGACCGAGCCCGGCCACCGCCGGTGCCCCGCCCTGGCCACTGCCGCGGAACCAGTTCGACCCGAGGTCGATAATCCTGCCGTCACGTCCCAGAACGGCGACCGCGGGGTTCAGAGAGTTCAGGATCGCCGACTTCAAGGCCTCGCTCTCGCGCAGCTCGTGCACTCGCTCTCCCAGCGCGGACCTCGCTCGACGGTGGTCGACGAGGACCGCCGCCAGGCACAGGATGGGGGTCGCGAGCATGATCAGGAGGATCTGCAGGGCCCGCACGGTCTCGGCGGGCGGCAGGCCCGCAAAGGGTCCGCGTCCCCCGGCGGCCGCCCAGACCGCGACGACGGAAGTACCGACCATACAGAGACTCGCGCCGCCGGGTCCGAACCGCACCGACGCCAGCAAGATGATGGGCAGGAGGAACACGATGGGAGTGACGGGTCCGCCCAGGATCGTCGGATGAACGGTCATCAGACCGAAGACCCATCCGCCGACGAGCACGAGCGCTACGGTCAGGAGCGCCGCCTCCGCGCGCCGCGCGCCGGGCGCGCGGCGAAGCCAGGCGGGGCCGGCCGTGACGCCCATGACGATCGCCGGAACGAGCATCAGCCCGGTCAGGGCGTTGGAGAAGAACCGCGCCTGCCACACTGACCAGTACAATTCCCCACGCACGATCGTCACCGCCGCCGCGTCGAGGAACGACGAAAGGAACGGGGCGACGAGCCCGGCGGCCACGAGGAAGACCGTCATCCGGCGCAGCGTATCGAACCGCGCAGGAGTGTCACTCAGCCATCGGACGCCGACGGCCGCGATCAGGGCCTCGCTGCAGTTGGTCGCGAAGAGGGCCAGCACGAGCGGGAGCGGCCACCCCATCCCGAATTCGGCGGCGAGGTGCGCGGGCAGCGCCGCGAGCAGGCAAATCCACCAGCGTCGTGGTGGCGTGAGCAGCAGCGCCGCCGTCAGAATGGCATTCGGCGGCCAGACGAACGACGGTGTGGACGGCGGGAATTTGAGAACGAGCCCAACGTGGACGCCGGCGTAGTAACCGAGCGCAACGAGGACGGCGGTCGTCGTTGCCCTCCTCACCCCGGCATCGTAGTGGATCTCGGTGGCTCCTGCCTGTTCCTAAACCCGGCCAGGCCCGGCATCGCCCTTCGAGACTTCACGCGTCATGAGGGAATTCTCCTCGGCGCTTTCAACGAGACCGACGCCGTTCTTCGAGCGCGATCCGCGACGCCGCCGGCGAATCCCGCGAGCGCTCCGACGACCATCATCTCGAGCAACGACGGTGCCGTCGCCACCCCGATCACCGTGACGAACAGCGCCAGCGGCATCATGATGACGTAGACCGCCGCCGACAGCACGGCCCCGAGCACCGCTCCAATTCGCGGGGACCCGCTCAGCCCCGCCAGCCCTCCGATCATCACCCCGATCATCGCCGCCCAGGCCAATACGGGCATGGCCGCCGTGCTGATCGCGTCGAGGTGGACGGCCACGACGGCCGCGCGGCCGAAGGCTGCAATCGCAGCCCCGGCCAGCAGACCCGTTAACGATGGACGCCACTGACGCATCGATCGATCTCCGTGCCACATTCAAGCAAGCCCCGGCCTCGACTCACCATAGGACGTTGGACCTAGCCGCATCCTGTGTCCGCCTCACCGCGTGCTCGCCTGGACACCGCTTCGAAGGGCCGCGGCGATGTCCCGACTCAGCGCGCCAACGAGCCGGCTCTGCGCGGCAACGAGGCTCTCGTAGTCGGAGCCGGATGGCTCGGTGAGGTGCGCCACGCCCATCGTGACCTCCTCGCCGGAGCGACCCAGGATCCGCCAGCGGGCCGCGAGCACGCTGTCGGCACCGATCTTTCCCTCGAGTCGTGAGATGTCCACGATGACCTGTGCGTCCGGAGCGAACGCACGGCCCCAGGGGAAGACCATGACCTGGTCTGTCGGGACGAGTCGCGAGAGGTTCTCGGCCAGGACCACGGGCACGGCCTGTCGCAGCGGCGCGCCCCACTGGTGGAAGTCCGCCACCTCGAGGCGGGTCTCGCTCGCTCGGGTGACGATCTTCGGTCGCTCGAGGTATCGCGGAAGCTCGACGCTCCGGATGCCGATGCGGAGATCCCGTTCGCTCGCGCTCCTGGCAGCGGCGCCGGCGGCCGAATCCGTGGGGGCGAGCACGTAGAAGCGTGTCGGGTCGACCGAGCCGGTACAACCGGCCGCGCCGAGCAGCAGCAATGCGACAAGACCGTTCATCCGGATCATTTCGGTACCCGTCCTTTCCCGAACACGACCGAGCTCGGGTTCCGCTCGAGATAATCCGCGAGGGCCCGGATGCTCTGCGCCGCCTCCGCCAGCTCGTCGAGCGCGCTGACGAGGCTCACACGAACGTTCGAGCCGTCGGCCATGACGTCGTCCGCGCCCCCAAGGGTGCGATCGACGCTGACGAGCGTGCGGTCCAAGCTTGCCGAGAGCCGGCCGAGGCGATCGTCGAGATTGCGGGCGAGCGTCTGGTAGTCCTTCAGCGAGTCGTCGACCCGGGGCGTCAGGCGAGCCAGCGAAGATTGCGCCTGATCGAGCGCGCCTCGCGCGGACTTGGCGGTCGCATCCAGCTTCGTCATCACCGGATCGATTTGCGCTTGCACGTGCTGGGCGAGCTTCTGAATCGCGACCAGTGTCGCGTCGGACCGCTGGACCGCCGCCTGCAGCGAGCGCAGCGTCTCCTTGGTCTCCGGCGCCTGCACGAGCGCGCGGACGCCGTCGATCGTCTCTTTGGCCGAGGTCATGATTTCCGCGAGCGGCAGGTTCTCGAGCGTTCGCGTCAGCTTCTCGATGTTCGACGGGACGGTCGGCACCTCGACGTAATCTTTCGACAGCCCCGTCAGCTTCACGGGAGTGTCGGGCAGGAACGACAGCGCGATCCCCACCTGGCCCGTCACGAAGCTCTGCATCTCGAGCTGGGCCCTGAGCCCGCGCTCGATGAGCTGCCTCGTGTTCCCGGAATCCTTGCGGAACGCGAACTTCGCGCCGCTGGTCTCGGTGAGCCGCGAGGCGTCGATCTCGAAGAAGACGGGCGTGGTGATCTTGAGCGTTTTCGGGTCGATGACGACGCGGACGTCAGTCACCGTTCCGACTTTCGCGCCTTGAAAGGTCACCGGCCCGCCGATCGCGACGCCCTTCACGGAGGCGTCGAAGTACGCGACGGCGGCCCTGGTCTGACGAAAGAAATGGCCGCCGCCGAGCACGACGAGGCCGACGACGGTGAGCAGCGCTGCGCCGACGACGAAGCCGCCGATGAGCGTCGGGTTCGCTCGCCTAGCCATGAGGCTTCCTCCCGTTCGATGCGCCCCGGGTGAGGAACTGCCGGACCTTGGGGTCGGGCGGGCGCTCGAGCAGCACCTTGGGGTCCCCGGTGGCGATCATGGTCTTGGTCTCCGCGTCGAGAAAGACGCAGTTGGTTGCAATCGCGAAGATACTGGCCAGCTCGTGGGTCACGACCACGACCGTCGCCCCGAGGCTGGCGCGCAGCTCGAGGATCAGGTCGTCGAGCAGCTTGCTGCTGATGGGGTCGAGCCCGGCCGAGGGCTCGTCGAAGAACAGGATGTCGGGGTCGAGCGCCATCGCCCGGGCCAGGCCCGCGCGCTTGCGCATTCCGCCGCTGATCTCCGAGGGGTAGAAGTCCTCGAAGCCGGCGAGGCCGACCAGCGCGAGCTTGAGCGACACCAGCTCGGCGATCCGGTGGCCGTCGAGGTCCGTGTATTCACCGAGCGGCAACGCGACGTTCTCGGCGAGGGTCAGCGAGGACCAGAGAGCGCCGCTCTGGTAGAGCACGCCGAAGCGGCGGGTCATCCGGTCGCGCTCGTCCGGCTCCGCCGTCCAGAAGCTTTCGCCGTCATAGAAGACGTCGCCACGCGCGGGCCGCACGAGCCCGATGAGATGCCGGAGCAGGGTGCTCTTGCCGCAGCCGCTGCCACCCATGATCACGAAGATGTCACCCGTGCGGACGCTGAAGCTGAGGTCGTGCTGGATCACGCGCTCGCCATAGCGCATGTCGAGGTCGCGGACCTGGATGCGGAGGTCGGACGCGCTCATGGCAGCGTCCCGGTCAACTCGACGACCTTGCCCGCCCGCAGCACGGAGAACGTCATCGGCGTCCCCGGCGGCATGGTGCCGAGCTTCTCGCGAATCGCCGTCAGATCCTCCACGCTCTTGACCCGGATCCCGGCGATTTCGAGGATCACGTCGCCATGGACGACGATCTCCTGGCCCTGGATGGTGGCCGTCCGGTCGCCGCCAAGCACGCCGGCCTTCCAGGCAGGCGAGTTCTTGGCGACGGTCTTGATGAGATAGCCCACGCCACCCGGCACGTTGAAGATCTCGGCCAGGTCGCCCGTCAGCATCATGCCGTCGATGCCGCCCCAGACGGACTTCTTCTCCAGCAAGAGCTCGCGCGCCGTCCGGAGCGTCACCACGAAGCCGAGACCCTCGCTGCCGCCGGACTTCGAGATGATGTGGCTGACGATGCCGATGACCTCGCCGGATGTCGTGAACATGGGGCCGCCGGAGTTGCCCGTGTTGATCGTCGCGTTGGTCTGGAAGAACTCCGCGAGCGGTATCGCGCGGTACACGGTGTTCGGCTGCCACCGCGCGCTGATCCACCCGATGCTGAGCGAATACGAGAGCCCATAGGGCGCGCCGACCACGACGACCTGGTCACCCACCAGCACCCGATCCGAGTCGCCGAGACGGGCGACCTTCGCGCCCGCGGGCACGCGTTCGAGTTGCAGGAGCGAGAGATCCGCCGCCGGCTCCGACTCGACGATCCGCGCCGCGATCCGCTCGCCGCCGAGGAACTCCACGCTGATCTCGTCCATCGAGTGCACGACGTGCGCCGCGGTCATCACCTTGCCGTCGGCCGAGATCAGCACGCCGGAGCCCGTCTCGCTGAACTGCCCGACGCCGCGGGCCGCCGTCACCTCGCGGCCCTTCGCGCGCACCACGACGACGGAGGGGTTGATCTCACGGAAGAGCGCGGCGAAATCCTGAGCCGTCGCCACCAGCGGCATGAACACCCCGGCGCTCAGCACGGCGCAGGCCACGAGTCGTCGCATCATCGCTCTCCTACAGCCCGATCAGGTCGAAGATGACCGTCGTCGCCGCGTCCGACACGATGATGAGCACGATGCCGGTGACGACGGCAGACGTGGTCGCGGCGCCGACGGCGGCCGAGCTGCGGCCGCACTGGATGCCGCGCAGACATCCGGCGACCGCGATGAGCACGCCGAAGAGCGAGGCCTTGATCAGCCCGGCCACGCAGTCCTCGACGCCGATCGCCCCGACCGTTCGCAGGTAGTACTCGACGACGCCCAGATCGAGCATGCCGACGCCGACCGCCATCCCGCCGAGGAGCCCGAGCAGGTCGGCGTACAGAGCGAGCAGCGGCATCATCACGGCGAGGGCGAGCATTCGTGGCAGGACGAGGAACTCGATCGGCGAGATCCCCAGCGTCGCCAGCGCGTCGATCTCCTCGTTGACCTGCATCGTGCCGAGCTCCGCCGCGAAGGCCGCGCCGGTGCGCCCGGCCATGATCACGGCGGCCATCATCGCGCCCATCTCACGCGTCATGCCGATGCCGACCAGATCGGCGACGTAGATCTGCGCGCCGAACTGGCGTAGCTGCATGGCGCCGACGTAGGCCAGGATCACGCCGACGAGGAAGCTGATGAGGCTGACGATCGGCAGCGCCTTCGCACCGACCTCCTGCAGGACCAAAAGGAAGTCCGAGCGACGGTACCGGGCGCGGCCGAGCAGCGAACGCGCGAAGGCGATCGATACCGCCCCGAGGAACGTCAGCGTCACCCCGGCATCGCGAATGCCCTCGAGCGTCGCGAGGCCAACGCGCGCCAGCCACGACGGCTTCGCGGCGGTCCCGGTGTCTCGACGCTCCGGGACGGCCGTGGCCAGCGCGAGCAGACGACGCACCCCCTCGGGCAGCCCGTCGCGGTCCGCGGCGACGCCGCGGCCGTCGGCCTGGGCGACGACTCGCAGGAGAAACGTCAGCAGGGCGCTGTCCCAGGCCGCGAGACCTTCCGTCTCGAAGCGCACCCGGCGCACGGCGCCGTCGGTTTCCAGCTCCCGCTGGACTTCGTCCACGGCGGGCAGCCGCTCGTGAATGGTCCACGGGCCGGACAGCCGCAGGACGAGCGTGTCCGCGACCTGGCGGCCGAACTCGAGCGTCGCTTCCCGTGCCTCGACGACCGCCATCTAGTCGATGATCTCCACGCGCCGGCCAGCCTCCTCGAGCAGGAGGACGCCGCGCTCGCCGAGCCGCTGCCTCACGGTTGGCGATGCGGCGCCGGTCAGCCAGAGCTCGAGCTTGCCGGAGCCTCTCGCCTGATACGCCGTGAGCACCTCCTCCAATCTCCGCGCTGTCGTCGGCGTCCAGATCAGATAATCCACGGGGAGCGCGAGCAGGGCGTTGCCGTTGCTGGCGCTCGCCAAGACGACGCGATGGTTCATCCGGATCTCGGTGATCGGCGCGAATGCGTCGTGATAGCCGCGCAGGATCTGCGCCGTGTTGACGAAGAAGCTGGCCTCGACCTCGTCATCGGATCCGAGCGTCGCCTCGAGGAACGCGTCCCGCCCTCTCGCCGGAGCGGGCCCGAGCTGCGCCAGTGCCAGCGCGATCATCACGTTCTGCCGCGGCGTGAAGCGCGGCTGCTCGATGAAGCGGCGAATGACCTCCGGCGGGACCCCGGCTTCCTTCAGCTTGTCTCCGGCGATGATGCGCAAGCGGTTGGCCGGCTCGACCTTGAGGTAGTCGTTGAGCGCGTTGCTCCAGCGGACGCCGCTCAACACCGCGCCGGCGGCGCCGCCGACCGGCATCAGGGCCACGCTCACGCTGAGGTTGCCGACGGCGGCCGCCCAGGCGACGCTGTTCAGCTCCTTCTGGAGAACGGCGTTGCTGGAGTACACGTCCACGCCGAGCTGCGCGGCGTAATCGCGCCGGCGACCGGACACGAGCAGGGCCTTCTGGTACAGCGGATCGTCGGCCGGGTTCCGCTCGGTCGTGGCCGCCTCGCCGACTTCTTCCATGAGCTTGTAGGCGCCCTTCGGAATACCGGTCAGCGTGTCCGCCGGATTCACGATGAGGTTCTTGGCGAATCGGAATGGTCCGGCTGCCGAGTCCGCGACGGCGCTGGCGAACGCCTTGCTCGCCTTGATCTCGCGCAGCTTCGCAATGGCGCCGATCTCGACAACGAGCTTGCGGAGTGCCGAGGTCCCGGTGATCTCGAACGGTCCGTAGTCGGAGCGCACCGTGAACCGGTACATGTAGCCGTCGAAGGCGACGGGGTTCTCGACCTTGTAATGCGGGCCGCTGACACGCTCCTTCGAGAGCACGTCCGAGGGACGATAACTCGCAGGCGCCTCGTACGGATCCGACGGCGTGGCGGCCGTCGCGGCTGTGGCGGCGAGCGAGAGCATCAACGCGACCGCCATTCTCATGGACGACTCCTCTGTGACGTCATCGCGATGCGGCGCGCAGCGCGCCGAGCACGGCCAGCGAGGGTGTCGCGCGACACGAGGCCAGCATGCGATCGATGGCCGCGCCCGTCGCCTCGGCGTCGTAGACGGTGGCGGCGCGACGGCCGTCCGCCACGCCGGACAAATAGATGAGGGCGCGCTCCTGCATCTCGGGCTGGAGCACGAGGAGCTCGCGGCAGGTGAACGCATCGAGCTCGGTCCGCGGCGGCAGCGGCTCGATGCCTCCGGCCGCCGGTGCAGCACCGAGCATCGCCAGCACCAATCCGCCAACAAGAGCCGACGTCGCGCGCATCATAGCGATGCATTCAACCAGACTGCGGGCGGCGACCTGAATCGGACCTTGGTCTCATCACATGGTGAAGGCGCTTCGTTCGCCGATGAGCCGCTTGTCACTCCACCAGTTGCGGCGCGTTCGAGAAATTGGACCTTCGTCCGATGGTGCGCGCGAGGGTGCGGACCTAGGCTCACGTCGTGGCTGTGACATGCCCGCGCGAGCGTCCGGCGATCTCACGGCGCGCGTTCGTCGGCGGCGCGCTTGCCGTCGCGTACGGACCACGCATGGCCGAAGGGCAACCGGCGGGGAAGCTGGCTGCCATCGGCTTCGTCTCGGAGCGCGTCCTGCCACCGCGCTACCTCGATGCGCTTCGGGAAGGTTTGGCCGAGCGCGGCTGGATCGAGGGACGCGGCTTCCGCATCGAGCCACGCTCCGCGGAGGGAGACCTCGAGCGGCTTTCCGGACTCGTCGTAGAACTCATCGGCCTCGGGGTGACGCTCATCGTCACGGGCATCGGGACTCCCGTGGCCCTCGCCGCCAAGCGGGCGACCGCGAAGATTCCGATCGTGTTCGTGACCGGCGGCGACCCCGTCGACTTCGGAATCGTCCCGAGCGCGGCGAAGCCCGGAGGCAACATCACCGGCTACGGCGGCGGGAGCTCGCTCATCCAGAAGCGGATTGCGCTGGTGCAGGAGACGAGCCCGCGCGTGAAGCGGATGGCCTTTCTCGTGAACCTGACGAATCCGATCCATCCACGAATCCTCCGCGCGGCCGTGAGCGCCGGCGCGCCGCTGGGCATCACGCTGGAGGAGATCGGCGTGTTCGAGGCCGCGGAATTCGGCGACGCGTTCAAGCGCATTGCGGCCAAGCGACTCGACGCGCTCTTCGTCCCGGGGGACGCCATGTTCAGCCATCATCGGGCGCGGCTCGTGGCGTTGGCGGGGGCGGCCCGGCTGCCCGCCATGTATGGTGACCGGCTCTTCCCCGACGCCGGCGGCTTGATGTCCTTGTCGGTGGACCTCGTCGAGCTTTGCCGACGCGCCGCTGGCCACGTCGACAAGATCCTGCGAGGCACACGCGCCGGCGACCTGCCCGTCGAGGAAGCCGACCGGTTCGAGCTGGTGATCAACCTCACCGCGGCCCAGACTCTCGGCCTGACGATTCCGGCCGCGCTTCGGCAGCGAGCAGAGACCGTGTCATGAGCGGTCGCGGCGTCGCCGGGTCCGGGGTGGTCGTCGCGGTCCTGCTCGCGGTCCTCACCGCAGCGCACGCCGAGTCCTCGCTCGACGATCTCCGCGCCCGCGGTGTCCTCCGCGTTGGTGTCAAGACGGATGCCCCTCCCTTCGGATCGCGCGACGTGCATGGCCGCCCTGTCGGGTTCGAGATCGATCTGGCGCGGTATCTCGCGCGCGTCCTGTTCGACGACGAGCGCCGGGCGCGGCTCGTCCCGGTAACCACGGCGACTCGATTCGCGGAGCTACAGGCGGGCCGCGTCGATCTGCTCATCGCCACCGTGACGGCGACCGACGAGCGGCGGCGACTGGCCGAGCTCTCGGAGCCGTACTTCGTGTCGGCGTCGCTGGTCCTGGTGCCGGCCGCCAGCGCCGTGGACGGCGTCGGCGCGCTGGCCGCGCGGCGGGTGACCGTCATCCGGGGCTCCGTCCAGGAGCGCGACGTCGCGCGGTGGCAGCCGCGCGCACTCCTGACGGCGGTCGGCTCGGTCGCGGAGGGCGCGCGCGCCGTCAAAGGCGGCCAGGCCGACGCGTTCGTCTACGACGACGTGACGTTGCTGACGCTGGCGCAACACGACCCGGCGCTACGGGTCACCGGCGGGCCCCTCGCACCGCGAGGCTACGTCGCGGCGGCGCGTAAAGGCGACGCCGGGCTGATCCGCTGGCTGGATGGCTGGCTGGCGAGGATGCGCAGGGACGGCAGCTACGTGGAGATCTGGCGCCGCCATTTCCGGGCGTTCGAAGGACGCCTCGTCGGGAGCTGAGCTGAAACCCGTCTCACTCCGGACCAGGCTGCTCTGCGCGTTGCTCGGGGTGGGGCTCCTGGCCCTGCTCGCGACGGGCTGGCAGGCGGACCAGCGGGCGGAGGTGTCGCTACGCCGCACAGCGATCAACCAGCTCACGTCGATCCGCGCGGAGCGCAAGCGGCAGATCGAGGCCTACTTCGCCGGCGTGCGGCGTGACGTCCTGACGCTTGCCGAATCTCGCGACGTCATCGCGGCGATGGAGGAATTCAGGACGGCGTATCGAAGCCTCGAGGCGCAGGTGGCCGGTTGGCCTGACCAGATGCGGGCCCGCTATCGCTCCGAAGTCTCTCGGCACTACCGCGAGGCGGTCGTGCCGCACCTGCGGGCGTTCGAGCCGGACGCTGGCCCGGAGCGAGCGCGGGACGATGTGCCGGAGGACGCTGTGACCATCGCGTTGCAAGCGATCTTCATCGTGAGCAATCCCAACCCTGAGGCATCGCGCGATCGGTTGGACCGTCCGGCGGGCGGCGGACGGTACGCGGAGACGCATGCGCGATTCAATCCCGTCCTGCGATCGATGGCCCGTCAATTCGGGTATGAAGACATATTCCTGATCGAGAGCGAGGGCGGCCGCATCGTCTACACCGCGGCCAAGAAGCTCGAATTCGGCACGAATCTTCTGTCGGGGCCATACCGGAACACGCGGCTCAGCCGGGCGTTTCGCGCGGCCCGCAAGGCCGTCGAGGCCGATTTCGTGCAGCTCGTCGATTTCGAGTCGTACGCCCCCTCGCTGGGCGCGCCGGCGGCCTTCGTCGCCGCGCCCGTCTTCAGGGACGGCCGGCGGCTCGGCGTCGTGGCCCTCCAGCTGCCGGTCGATCGGATCAACGCCGTCATGACCGGCGACCGGAAATGGGAAGCGCAGGGATTGGGCCGGACCGGAGAAACCTACCTCGTCGGCCCGGATCGCCGGATGCGAAGCGATTCGCGGTTCTTTCTGACCGAGCCGCAGCGATACCTCGAGACGGCCGCGAAGACCGGCGTGTCCGGTGAGCTACTCGCGCTCATGCGAACCCATCAGCGCACCGTCCTCTTCCAGCAGATCACCGGCGCGGCCGCTCATGCCGCGCTGAGTGGCCAGACGGGCGTCTCGACGGGGCTCGATTACCGCGAGCAGCCGGTCCTCGCCTCGTACTCGCCTCTCGACGTCGGCGGTCTGCGCTGGGCAATCGTCGCCCAGCTCGACACGGCGGAGGCGTTCGCCCCGGAGGCCGCTCTTCGGCGCGCGCTCCTGGCGACTGCGGCCGGCGTGACCGCGCTCGTGGTCGTCACCGCCGTTCTTCTCGCACGCTCACTCACGACGCCGATCCGACGCCTGATCGCCGGTATGGGCAGGCTCGGCCGGGGCGATCTCGGCCATCGCCTTGCGGAGGCGCGTCGCGACGAGATCGGCCAGATCGCGATGGCCTTCGACCGAATGGCGAGCGACCTCCAGGAGACGACCGTCTCGCGTGACCACGTGAGCAGCATCCTCGACTCGATGAGTGACGCGGTGATCGTCGTCCGGCCGCTCGAGGGGGGGTCCGACTGGCGCGACGCGACGGTCGTCACGGTGAACCCGGCGGCGTGCTGGATGCTGGGCCACGCGGCGGACGAGATCGTCGGGCGACGCGTGGGCAGTCTGATCTCGGCGATCACGTCCGCAACGGGGCCCGCTGACGGCCGCGCCGGGCTCTGGCTCGAGGATGTCCTCCGCGACGGGCGGATCGGCGGCCGTGAGGCCGTCTACAAGATCCATGACGGCCGGCAGATCCCGGTGCTCTTCTCGAGCGCGATCATCGGACAGGGGCGGAGCGCCGTGGGCGGCGTCGTCTGTGCGGCGCACGATCTGACGGAGCTGAAGGCCACCGAGGCGCGCAGCACATTCATTCGCGAGACGTTCGGACGTTACGTGTCCGACGACGTCGTCGCCAGCCTCCTGGGGTCACCCGAGGGGCTCAAGCTCGGCGGAGAGCTGCGAAAGGTCGCGGTGATGATGTCAGACCTGAGAGGCTTCACCGCCCTGGCCGAGCGCGTCACGCCGGAAGAGGCGATCCGGTTCCTCAACGACTATCTGCAGACGATGGTCGACCTGATCCTTCACTATCGCGGAACGATCAACGAGATCATGGGCGACGGCATCCTGGTCATCTTCGGCGCCCCGACGGCGATGCCGGACGACGCCGAGCGCGCCGTCGCCTGCGCGGTGGCCATGCAGCGAGCCATGGACGACGTGAACGCGCGAAACCGCGAGCAGGGAGTGCCCGAGATCGAGATGGGCATCGGCATCCACACCGGCGAGGTGATCGTCGGCAACATCGGCTCGGACCGCCGGATGAAATATGCGGCCGTGGGCAGCTCCGTCAATCTGACGGGACGGATCGAGTCGTACACGACCGGCGGACAGATCCTCATCTCCGACAGCACGCGGCGCGAAGTCGGCTCGGTCGTCACGGTGACCCGTTCGCTGCAGATCGAGCCGAAGGGCGCGCGGCATCCGCTGACGGTCTGGGAGGTGGGCGGAATCGGCGGCGCGCATCAGCTGTTCCTCCGCCAGGGAGAGCCTGCGATGGCCGCGCTCGCGGCGGAGATCCCGATTCGCTACGCCATGCTGGAGGACAAGCACGTGGCAAGCCGCGTCTTCGACGCGAGCTTCGTGGCGCTGTCGAAGGGGGGCGGCGAGATACGGTCCGCCGCGCCGGTGCCGCCGCGGAGCAATGTGAAGATCTGGGTCGGTGACGCCGAGGTCAGCTCCGAAGCGGGTGAAATTTATGCGAAGGTGGTCGAGAAAGTCCCGGCGACCATGCCCGGCTTCGTGGTCCGTTTCACGGCGGTGGCGCCGGCCATGACGCGATACCTGCAGCGCCGGCTCAGTTAGTAGAGCCACGAGAGCTGCGTGTTGAGCACCCACTCGGGGGCTCCGGTCGGCTTCTTGACGTTGTAGTAGGCGCCGATCTGCACGGTGATGCCCTGCGAGCCAATCGTGAACGTTCGTCCGACGTCCACCCCGATCGGGATGACCCATCGCTCTCCGCTGGGGGCGTTCCAGTCATGGGAGAAGGTCGGAGACGTCTGGATGTACCAGTCGTTCGAGAAGGTGTAGCTGAATTCCACCTCGACCTGGGTCAGGCTCACGTCCTCTCGACTGCCGCGACCCGCGAAGGACCAGAGATGGCTCACCAAGATGCCGTTGACCCACGGTCCATCCACGTAGAGAAGTGCCGCCGTCGGTCCGGCGGACCACTTCTCAGTGCCCAAGGCCGTGTCGGTCGCGGTCGGGAATTGGACGATGGGACCGGCGCCCCAGACCCACTTTGCTGTCTTGGTCGGCGTCAGGAAAAGGGAGACGTCGATGTCCCCGAGCCCTGTCGTCTCTTCAGGGCCTGGGACATGGATGATCGACACGTTGGAGCGACTGATGACACGCCAGTCCTCGGTCAGCCGCAGGGGGATACGCGGCTGGAGACTCAGCGTCGGCTGGGTGTCACGGCGTGGCCCGGCGCCGAAGCCGAGACTCAGCGTCGCGGGCAGGTAGATCGAGTACGCCAGCGGATTGAGCTTTTGCTGGGCGACACTGCCCACCTCTTTTCCGGATTCTTGCCCCCATGCGGGAAACGCGCAGAGCACCAGATGGGAGAGCGCCAGGTTGACGATCAGCCTGATGGCGACGCCGATCTTCATATGGACGACCGAACCTAGACCAGGTGCGTCCGAAGCACAAGGCGCGGGGCTCCCGATCAGCTCGTCGTTCGCCTGGGTAGGACCAACGTCCGATGATGAGAACGCCCATGCGCAGTCTACGCTCGTCCACGCAACCGAGGTGACGACGCGTGACAAACACGTCCCGGTCCGAGTCCGCGCTCCTGGCTGGTCTACGCGCGCCGGCGTCGGCTGAGCCATCGCTCCCGGATCCCTACGACTTCTCGGTCGTCCTGGGTGGACCGCTCTACCAGATCATTCGACGAGCTCACCTGTCCGGCGATGCGCTGCAGCTCTGGCGTCGCCGGATTCTCTTCATCACGCTCATCGCCTGGTTGCCGTTGCTGATCCTGTCGGTGCTCGGTGGGCGAGCGTGGGGCAACGCCGTCGCCGTGCCATTTCTCCTGGACATCGAAGTGCACGTACGGTGGCTGGTGACCCTGCCGCTGCTCATCGTGGCCGAGCTCGTCGTGCACCAGCGGATGCGCCCGCTGGTGCGGCAATTCCTAGAGCGTGGGCTGATTCCCGACGTCTCCCGCGCGAAGTTCGACGCGGCCGTAACCGCGGCGCAGCGGCTGCGGAACTCGGCGGTGGCGGAGGGACTGCTCATCGTGCTCGTGTACGTCGTGGTGCTCTTCATCTGGCCTCACTACGGCGTGCTGAATGTTGCGACGTGGTACGCCGTGCCTGGGGGCGGCGGGCGCCAGCTCTCGCCGGCCGGCTGGTGGTTCGTCTGCGTGAGCCTGCCGCTGTTCCAGTTCATCCTCGTCCGGTGGTATTTCCGAATGTTCCTCTGGATACGCTTTCTCTGGCAGGTGGCGCGGTGCACGCTCACACTTGTGCCCACACACCCGGATCGCGTCGCCGGCCTCGGGTTCCTGTCGAGCAGCGTGGTCGCATTCGCGCCCCTTCTGGCGGCTCACGGGACATTACTCGCCGGGGCGATCGCCAATCGGATCTTCTTCGAGGGGGCGACGCTGTTGCAGTTCAAGGTGGAGATCATCGTCGTCGTCGCGTTCCTCCTGCTCGTCGTGCTCGGGCCGCTCCTGCTGTTCACCCCACACCTGGCGGCGGCGCGGCGGGTCGGCCTGCGCGAGTACGGCACGCTCGCCCAGCGCTACGTGCGGGAGTTCGACGACAAGTGGCTCCGTGGCCACGCCTCCGCGGGCGAGCCGCTTCTCGGGAGCGCGGACATCCAATCCCTGGCCGATCTCGGCAACAGCTTCGAGCTCGTCCGCAGCATGCGGGTGGCACCCATCACCAGGGATGCGATCCTCCAGCTCGCGGTGATCACCCTGCTGCCGGTCGCTCCGCTCCTTCTCACGATGATCTCGCTGGAGGAGCTTCTCAAGCGGCTCGTACAGGTCCTGCTCTGATGTGGCTCCAGCCGAGGTGGAACGACGTCCTCGCGCTGGCTCTCGCCAGGATCCGGCGCCCCCTGACGAGCGTTCGCCCCGCCATGGTCGTCGCGCACGATCGATCGGCAACGCGTGGCACGACCGCACAGGCGGAAACCGAAACCCCGACGAACGAGGCGTGCTCGAGAGCCGCAATGCACGGCAGGCGCGCGTCCTGAGACATAGGTCCTATCGATCGCGCCGGCAGCCTGCGGCACCCTCACCCGGGTGAAGACAGACGTTAGGGACCTTCCGCCGACCGGGGCGTCGCTGTCCCGAGTGGTCCGCGTGGTCACCATTCGACCGAGTCTCACCATCATCGTCGGTCTGGTGCTCGCGCTCGCCGCGCTCGGCTTCGCCGGCCACCGGCTGACGTTTCAGAGCTCCTCGGTACAGCTGCTGCCGCAGCATCATCTCTACGTCCAGCGCTTCAAGGAGCATCTGCGCGACTTCGGCGATCTCAACGACATCGTCATCGCGATCGAGGCGCCGAGTGTGCCGCGGGCTCAGGCGTATGCCGACCGGCTTGCCACCGAGATCAAGCGTCTGCCGAGCGCAGGCAGAGTCGCGTATCGGGTCGACCCGGACCTCTTCGCGGGCCAGGCACTGCTCTATCTCTCGACGGAGCAGCTCGCCGATCTCGCCGACACGATCAGGCTGTACCGTCGCTTCGTCGAGCAGTACGCCGCCCGCCCGACCCTCGCCGGCCTCTTCGAGGGCATCAGCGCGGAAATCGCGCGGCGCTTCGCCCTCGGATTCGTCGACCTCGGCCTTGGTGACGGCCCCGCAGCCAAGTTCGATCCCGGGTTCGTGGACACGCTGCTCGGTGCCGTCGCCGACGGCCTCGACAGACGCGGCGAGGACGTCTCGCCGTGGACGCGTGTGTTCACGTCGGCCGCCGATCGTGCACGCTCCGGCTATTTCTTCTCCGCCGACGATCGGCTGCTGTTCCTTCTCGTCGAGCCGCAGCGGGACGTCGCCAGCTTCACGGACAACAAGGAGTTCATCGCGGCGATTCGCCAGATCATCCGGAGCCTGCGCGAAACGTATCCCGATGTCGCCGCCGGCGCGACCGGCACTCCCGCCCTGTCGAATGACGAGATGCTGACGACGTTCCACGACAGTTTGGTGGCGACGCTGCTGGCGATTGCGGTGACGGTGGGCCTCCTCTTTCTCGTGATCCGGCGCACCGTCGAGCCGCTCTTGATGCTGGGCGTGCTCCTGCTGAGCCTGGCCTGGTCCTTCGGCGTCATCACCGCCGTCGTGGGCCACCTCAGCGTCTTCTCGGTGATGTTCATGTCACTCCTCGTCGGCCTCGGCATCGACTACGGGATCTACCTCTTTCTGCGTTACGAGGAAGAGCTCAGGCTCGGCCGGACACCGCGGCACGCCCTCATGACGACTGCGGGCCACTCCGGGCCCGGAATTCTCTTCGGAGCCCTCACCGCCGCCGGCACGTTCGGCGTGTTGATGCTGGCAGAGTTCCGGGGCATCCAGGAATTCGGCTTCATCGCCGCCACCGCCATCGTCATGGCATTCGTCGCCATGATCACGGTCTTTCCGGCTCTGCTGGTCATGACGCGGCGGCGGCTGCCCGTCGTGCCGGCGACAGCGCCGATCGGCCAGAACGACGCGCCGTGGCCGCGCCGGCTGATGCGCCACCGGCTGGTCATCCTCGTCGTGGCCATGGCGTTGACGGTCGGCGCACTGCTCGCGCTGCCGGCCATCCGCTTCGACTACAACCGGCTCAATCTTCAGGCGCCGGGCATGGAGTCGGTCATCTGGGAGCGAAAGATCATGGAGTCGCGCCGCTCGGGATTCGCCGCGCTCGCCACCGCGGATTCGCTGGCGGAGCTGAGGGCGAAGCAGGGCGCCTTCGCCGCCCTGCCTGGCGTGTCCGAGGTGGTGAGCGTGCTCAAGCTCGTTCCGGCCGATCAGGAGGCGAAGATCGGCGCCGTGCACGCGCTCGCCCCTCTCGTGGCGGCCATCCACGTCGGTGACCAATCCGCGGTCGATCGGGCGGCGATTCAGCGCGCGCTGCAGATGCTCCGACGTCGCCTCGAGATCGCCGCGGCAGAGGCGGAAGGTCATACGGCCGAGACAACGCTGCGCTCGGCTCACGAGCGGACCGTCGCACTCCTCGCTCGCCTGGCGAGCGGCGACGCCCAGCTGACGTCTCGACTCGCGCACGTGCAGCGCCTCCTTCGCGACGACTTCATCGCCACGCTGCGGAAATTGCAGGACAACCTCGCGCCGCGTCCCGTCACGGTGTCGGAGCTGCCGCCGGAGCTGACGCGGAAGTTCATCGGCGCCAGCGGGCGTCTGCTCATGCTGATCTACCCGGGCATCGATACCTGGGAGCGCGAGGGAGCAAGGGAGTTCGTGCGGCAGCTGCGCTCGGTCGACGCCGCCGTCACCGGCTCTCCGGTGATCAGCTACGAGGCGAGTCGAATGGTCGAGGCGGCGTATCTTCAGGGCACCTTCTACGCCGCCGGGGTCGTGACGCTGCTGGCCGCGGTCATGCTGCGACGCTCCCGGGACACGCTGCTGGCCCTGGTCCCGCTCGGGCTGGCGACGCTGTGGACCATCGGGCTCATGCACCTTCTGGGCCTGTCCTTCAATCTCGCCAACGTCTGGGGGCTGCCGCTCGTCGTCGGAACTTCGGCCGAGTACGGCATCAATGTCATGCTGCGCTACCGCGAGCAGACCGCCGCCGGGCGCACGCCATTCCCGCGCAGCGCGATCCTGGCGGTCGCCCTCAACGGCCTGACGACCATGACCGGCTTCGGAAGCCTGATGGTGGCCCGCCATCGAGGGATCTTCGGCCTGGGCCTCTTTCTGACGATCGGAGCGGCGGCCGCCCTGGCCGCGTCGCTCGTCCTCCTCCCGCTGCTCCTCATGCTCTTCGACCGTCCCGCGGCCGGTCCCGCGCGGGAACAGGACGGAAAGGAGTCATCATGTCATCGCGCCGTGCGTTCGTCGTCTGTGGGCTGATCGTCTGGGTGCTCGTTCACGCGGCCGCGGCCGGGGCCGGCGCACCGACCAACCAGCTGCGGGCCGACATCGACGAGCTGTACCGGTCCGTGCAGCCGTCCCCGGCGCCGGTTACCGGACCGGGCCGGGCGACCGGCCGGGCGATACTCGATCGGATGTTCGATTGGACGGCCATGGCGGAGTCCACGCTCCGCGGCCAGTGGCAGAAACGGACGCAGGCCGAGCGCGCCGAGTTCACCCATCTGTTCTCAGACCTCTTCGCACGCGCGTATCTCTCCCGTATCCACCTGGTCGACGCCACGACCTTCCAGTACCTGGGTGACACGATCGCCGGCGACCGGGCGACGGTGAGGACGAAGGTCTTCGTCAAGCGTGGCAACGCCATCGACGTTGACTACGTGGTTCGGGAAACGAACGCGCCGCGCTGGCGCGTGCAGGACATCCGGGTCGAATCGATCAGTCTGGTGGACAACTACCGCGTCCAGTTCGCGACGATCATCGCCCGGTCCTCGTACGAGGATCTGGTGCAGCGGCTCCGCGCGACGGCGAAGTAGTCCCGTGCTGTCGGCACTGCACTTCCTGACCCACGTCGGCATCAGCTGGATCGTCGCCGACCTGGCGCGACTCACGCCGAGAGATCGCTGGATCGTCGTACTGGCGGGCACGCTGCCGGATCTCGACGGCATCGGCATCCTGTGGAGCGAGCACGCCTACGCCGCCGCCCATCGCGCGGCGGCGCACAGCGTGCTCTTCGCGGTGCTCATCGTCGTCCTCGCCGTCCTCGTCGCGGATCGTCCCTGGGCCGCCGGCGTCCTGGCCGCGGTCAGCTTTCACCTGCACCTGCTGCTGGATGTGATCGGCACCGGCGGGCTGCCGATCCGCTACCTGTGGCCGCTCACCGAGCGGGAGTGGTCGTACGACGGCCACTGGGTGCTGGCGTCGTGGCCGAATGCGGCCGTCATGACCGCCACCGCGCTCGGCGTCGTGGTGATCGAGTGGCGACGGAGGAGCCTTCGGGAACCGCCGCGCTGACCGGCGCCGGTGTCGCCGAGTCCCGCAGCAGAGCGAGGGCGACGAGCCCCGCGACACTCCAGGCCACCATTCGAAGCCGCCGGACGAGCGTGAAGGACAGACCCAGGCCGCCGTCGAAGCCGAACGCGCTGAAGAGCACCATGTACCCGCCCTCGAGAACGCCGAGGGCGCCCGGGATCGCGAAGGCCATGAACTTGATCCCTGCGCCGAACGCATCGATGGCGAGAGCGGCTGCAAAGGATGCCCTGACGTCCAGCCAGCGCAGTACGAGATAGACCTCGAGGCTCCCCACCAGCCAGGCCAGTAGATGGACGAGGACGCAGGCGAGGACGGCGCCCCGCCGCTCGCGATAGGCCGCGGCGAGCATACGGTCGAATCGCGCCACACTGCGCGCGTGGGCGCCGCCAGCGTCGAGCCCGAGCCGGCCGAGGACCCGCACCGTCCGGTCGCCGAGCCCGGCGCACTGCACGAACATGAACGCCGCGACGACGATGATCTGGACACCGAGCAGGGCCACCATGGCCCAGAGGACGTCGACGGCCAGATCGAAGCGTAGGATCGCGACGACGAGCCCGACGGCAAGAAAGAGGACCTGACCGATTGTGATGCCGGTCTTGTCCACGATCTGCGCGGCCGAAGCCTGCGCCAGCGGCACCCGGCCCCTGAGGAGATAGACCTTCACCGGCTCACCGCCGACGGACGCGGCGCTCAGGTTGAGGGCCTCGCCTGCCAGGCGTATCGAGAAGAGCCGTCCCAGGGACAACGGCGCGGGCACGAGGACGAGGCGCCAGGCGATCGTGTGCAGCAGCGCCACCACGGTATAAGGGATCACGATGAAGACGGCGAGGCGCCACGAGAGCGTCCGGACCGACGCCACCAGCACGTCGATGCCCGTCGTGGCCACCAGATACGCGACCGACGCCAGGCCGGCGACGACGAGCAGGTAGCGGGCCAGCCCCATCGAGGTGCTCATCTGCCGATTCGAGCCTCCGCTATACTGGACGTGATGATGGTAACGGCAGTCCGACGACCCGCGGCGCTCGCCCTCTTCGTGCTCGTGCTCGGCGCCGCCCTGCTGTTCGACGGGCTCGTGGCCGCCTCGATCCCGCACTTCAAGAGTCCGATCCTGAACGCGCTGGTCGGCACCATCAACCCGATCGGCAGCGGCGTGACGCTCCTGGTCGTATGCGTGGCGCTCGCCGTCATGAGCCGACGGATTCGGCGACCACGGCTGCACGACGCGGCCTGCATCTCCGCGCTCGCGTTCGCCTCCGCCGGCCTCATCGAGTTCAGCCTCAAGCACCTCGTCGGCCGGCCGCGACCGGACGCCGCGCTGGCGAGCGCCGGCGTTCTCGGCCCCTCGTTCGCGCCCGACATCGATTCCTTTCCCTCCGGCCATGCCACCTCGGTGTTCGCGGTCGCCACCATCTTCGCCGCGTACTATCCTCGCCTGCGCTGGCCGCTGTACGCCCTGGCCGCGGCCATCGCCCTTGGACGCGTCTATCTCGCGCGTCATTACGTCTCCGACATCATCGCCGGCGCGGCGCTCGGGACGATCGTCGCGGCGTGCCTCTACCGGCACCGGCAGGCCTTGCCCGGCGGGATAACGCTGGAGGCGTCTGCCGACCGGTCCGACTGACGCCGGCCGGGGGCGAGCTCACCCCGCGCGCTCCAGCACGCGGATCCGGCCGGTGCTGCCATCGAGCTCGACGCGATCCCCGTCCCGGAGGCGTCGCGTGGCACCGTGCACGCTCACGACGGCAGGCAGCCCGTATTCGCGGGCGAGAATCGCGGCGTGGGAGAGCAGACCGCCCATCTCGGCGATGAATCCTCGGACGAGCGGAAAGATCGGCGTGAGGGTCGGCTCGATCGCCGGAATCACGACGATCTCGCCGGACAGATGTCCGATCGTCTCCGCCGATCGCAACACGCGGACGCGCCCGGTCACGATCCCCGAGCTCACGCCGTAACCGAGCAGCTCGTTGTCACCCGGCGCGTCCGCCGCGCGCTCGACACCGCCCGCGGTCCCGTCGTCGCTGACGATGTCCGGCGCCTGCAGCTGTGCATCGCTCTCGCGCTGTCGCCGCCGTTCGGCCGCCAGGAGGCGCCAGGCGCCGTCACGCTCGACGAGCACCCGCGGCATCTCGTCGAACGTCAGGAAGAACACGTCCGTGGGATCCGCCAACACGTTATCTCGGCGCGCGCGGCGCCCGATCTCCAGCGCCACGCGCCGCAGATGCGCCACCATCATGGTCATGACGTGGCGGCATTCGTCGCGCAGCGCCAACAAGCGGTGGAGCGCGCTGCACATGATACGAAACAGCGTCCACTGCGCCACGAACGCAAGGGAGCCACGGCGCTCGTGAAGCACACAGCGCACGTCGGCCATCGCGACGTGCCGGACGCGGGATCGCTCGGCGGCGTGGCGCGCGGCATCCTGCGTGGCACCTGCGCGGACGTGGAGCTGGACGAGGCGCAACACCGGCCCCGGATCGTCGGCGAATCTGGCCGACATGACATCGGACTCGTAGGGACCACGATGGCCGAATTCCCGCAGGAAGGCGCGCAGGCCCGCGAGCACGGCGGTGCCGCCGAGGGCCGCCTCGTACCCGGCAAGGGCGTCCTCGTCGAGGTCGCCGGTAAAGTACGCGCGCGCCCGGCTGTCTTGCACGGCGAGAGCGGCGAGATCCATGAGGCGATAGGTCATCCGCACGTTGGGCAGCGTACCGAGTCCGGTCATGAGCCGCTTCAGCAGGCCGTCGACATCCGTCGGCATCCACGCCGTGAGCAGGGCCTCCAGCGTCATGTAAGCGCGGGACTGTGCGGAGACCACCTCGTGCAGACGCCCGAGTGTGCTCTCGTGCATGAGCGTTGCAAAAAACGCGTCGGCATGTGCGCTCAGCGCTCGGTCGTCGAGAGCCTCGAGCGAGCGGTCGTCGAGCGCGGCCGCCCGGCGCCGCATGCCGCGGAAGAGTCGGTGGCCTCGATAGGGTGTCCCCAAAAAGGTCGCGAGCATCTCGCGCGCGAGTCGGGCGCGACCACTCCTCGGGATCTCGGGGCGCGAGGCCGGCGCCGGCGGTCTCGGTTCCACGGGGCTCGCGCCCCCGAAGAGCCGGCCGACGATGGCCGGGTCGCCGCCGCGCTCGATCGTCATCTGCTGCATCAGCGAAAGGTTCAGATACGGGCGGCCGTGGATCACGCAGACGAGCCTGGAATCCGGCGCCACCGAATACCCGTGCGCGGCATGATATGTGCGGAACATTCGGTTCAGCGCCAGCGTGAGGTATGAGAGCGCCAGCGGGCTGGGCAGCTCGGGAAAGACCTCTTTGAGGTTGGCCCGCGTCCACAGCGTCGGGGCATGCGCCGATGCGTGCAGGGCCTCTGTCAGCGTGGTGATCGGCCTCGCCTGCACGGCCCACAACGCGTCTCCGTCGCAGACCCACTCGAGGTCAACCGGCGTCCCGAGCGTCCGTTCGACGGCCTTCGCGACACTGGCAAGCTCCCGCACCTGCGAGTCGTTCAGCACCGGCCGGCCTCGTCGCGTGTCGTCGAGCGGCAGAGCAGCCGAGCGACCATCGCGCCAGACGGTCATCTCCTCTTGCCGTCCCGGGCGCCGGTGGGCGCCGGCAGGGCCATCGCCATTCAGCGAGACGCGATACTCCTCGGGCGTCATCTTCCCTGAAACCAGCGCCTCGGCGGTTCCCCATCCCGCCTCGATCACGACGGTTGTCCGGTCCTTCGTCAAGGGATCGGCAGAGAAGGCGACGCCGGAGCAGACCGCGGCCACGTAACGCTGGACGACGACCGCCATCGCCGCCGAGGCGTGAGGGATGCCGAGGCGCTCGCGATACGTCCACGCCGTCTCCGTCCACACGGAAGCCCAGCACGTCTTGATGGCCGCGATGATGGCGCGCCTGTCGTGGCCCGGGACGATGCGGCTCGTATGGAGGCCGGCGTGGGACGCGTCGAGGTGATCCTCGTCCACCCCGGACGACCGCACCGAGAGAACGTCGCCGTCCCGCCCAAGGGTCACACGGCCGATCCCCTGCCGAAGCGCTGCCTCCGCATCCGCGGAAAGCGGCGTTGCCTCGACCTCACATCTGATCTGTTCGAGGATCTTGCGTCGAACGTCGGCGTCGCCCGCGGTCGCGACGAGCTCGGTCAGGCGGGGCCCGAAACCGGATACGTCGAGCCAGTGCCGGTAGAAGTCCGTTGTTAGACATACCGCGCGCGGCACGGACACGCCGATCCGCTTCAGCATCGCCAGGCCCACCGCCTTGCCTCCGCACAACGTGGGGTCGGTCGCGTCGACGATGTCGACCAGCCAGCGGTGCGTCCGGGGCGCGGTGGTAGCGAGCACGCGGCGATGCTAGCGGCCATGCGCTTGAGCCTCTATGAGACGAAGGTCCCATGGAGCCTCGGCTCCTCGCGGCGGTAGAAGAGACGCGTATGGCGCTCGCCGGCCACGATGCATCGAGCAATCCGAAGCAGGCCGCCATCGCCGCGATCGCCCGGGCGCAGATCGATCTGGAGCGCGCGGTCGGGGAAATCGACATGCTGCCCGCGGTCGACGTCCATTCGGTCGCCCTCGCCGCCCATGCCCTGAACAATTTCCTGACCGTGTCGGGCGGTGTCGTCGATCTCCTGCTCCCGCTGCTGCGTCACCATCCGGATCGCCAGGTGACGGTGTGGCTCGAAGGCCTCGCGCACGCGACCGATCTCATGAGCCACACGGTGAGCCAGTTGATGAACAACTCCGTGGGCGTCGAGATGACGTTGCAGCTCGAAGACGTCGACTTGCCGCGGCTGGTCGAGCGCGCGTGCGGGTACTACAGGCGGGCCGCCGAGATCAAGAGCATCGAGCTGAGGTTCAGCGCCCACGGCGATGTCCGGCCCGTCCGAACGGACCGCGTGGTCGTCGCCGCCGTCCTCGACAACCTCCTGTCGAACGCCGTGAAGTACTCGCCCCGCGACCGCCGGATCTGGGTCGAGTTGCGCGGCGAGCGCGATGGCGCTGTGTGCAGCGTGCGGGACGAAGGTCCGGGGCTGACCAGCGACGAGCAGGTACGCCTCTTCCGACCGGGCGTACGTCTCGGGACGACGCCGTCCGGCGGCGAGCCCTCCAGCGGCTACGGCCTCGCCGTCGCCATGAGCTTTGTCGACCGTCTCGGCGGCGAGCTCACATGCGCGAGCACTCCCGGCCGGGGCACCACCTTCTCGTTCTGGCTGCCGATGGTTCGGCCGCGCCCCTGACCGCCCGCGCTCATCTCCGCCGGTTTTCCCTGCCCTCACGTCGCGGACGCATGGGACCAGGGTCCGATGGAGAGAACCCTGTCGACCCGCTACCCTCGCCCATGGTCACACGGAACGAGCAACGCCCAGCAAGCCAGGAGAAGGGTACGTCATGAGCGCAAAGGCCTCTACGAATGTCGATCGGCTCGGGCTTCACCGCCTCGCCACCGTCGCCTGCTTCGGCGCGCTCGCGCTCGGGTTGACGGCCTGCGGCACGTTCTCGGGCACAGCCCGTGTCGACTCCGCCCTCAACGTCGGCCCGCCGCGCACCATCGAAGCCGCCCTCCCGAGTGACGCCGACCTCGCGTCGGTGCTCTCCGCCGCCGCTCCCGAGCGCGACACGACGCTCGTCGCCGCCGCGCCCGCCGACACGGCAACCGACGCCGAGCCGCAGGGCGCGGAGCCGGTCGCCGACATCTCGGCGCCCGGCGAAGGCATGGCGCAGGCGCGCGAGACGGCCACGGACGTGGAGCCCGAAGCGTACGATCCGTGGGAGCGCTGGAACACGAAGGCGTTCGATTTCAACCGGCGGGTGGACAATTACGTCCTCAAGCCGATCGCCAAGGGCTACAACTTCGTCGTCCCCGACGAGATCCAGACCATGATCGGGAACGGCTTCGACAACATCTCGTTCGTGCCGCGGTTCATCAACAACCTGCTCCAGGGCAAGATCTTGGGCGCCGGCCGCGAGGTGACGCGCTTTCTCATCAACAGCACGGCGGGCGTCGGGGGTCTCTTCGATCCGGCCAAGGACGTGTTCGGCATTCTGAAGAGCCGCAAGGACTTCGGACAGACGCTGTGTGTCTACGGCGTGCGACCCGGCCGGTACGTCGTCGTGCCGTTCCTGGAGCCGCTGACGATCCGCGACGGCGTCGGGAAGGCGATCGACAGTGCGATGGACCCGCTCTCCTACGTCCTGCCGCTCATCTGGGACCGCCTGGGCATGAAGGTGGGCGACGTCGTCAACGAGCGCTCGCTCAACCTGGACCTGTTCCAGGGCTTCGAAGAGAGCACGCTGGACATGTACAGCGCCGTTCGTCACGCGTACCTGCAGCGCCGCGAACGTCTCTGCCGCGAATAACGGCCTCGGGAGAGGGCCGGCGTGGCGCGGTGGGCTGGGCCGCTCACGGCGCGGCACGAGGGCACGATCGCGGCGCCGCCGCCTGCCCTTCAGCATTCCGTCGCGGTGACGGCGTTCAGCATTGTCGACGTCGGCGTGGCGAAGGTGTTCGCAAACGGCGACGTGTTTAAATGGCCGCCGTGGCAGGCGCCACGCTCGGTGGGGGCGCGGGTGCGGCAGCCATGCAGAACCAGAACTACGTCAACATGGTGTGGACGGCCACGAACCAGGGGCTGAGCCTCTCGCTCGCTCAGGCGGGATTCAACGTGAAAAATTAACGGAGAACGGATATTTTCCCCCGCGGTACTCGAGGACGCCGTTTCCCCACGGGAACCCGAGCCCGGCAGCAACGGACCAGCTCTCGATCGAAACCTTCCCCCTGATCTCCTGTGCCGCCCACGCCGGGCCGGCGGCGAGTATCAGGGCGCCGACTGCGACTGCGACGAGCGTCTGCACAAACGATCTACCGTTTTTCATCACGCGGCCTCCTTTGTTCCCGCGCCATCGTCCACGCGGCAGGGGCATGTTGCCGTCAGCGTGCCGCTCGCAACAATCGGACGTTCGTCCTTGAGGCGAGGGTCCGCGACGCGTCGCCCTACCGCGACGCCTCGATCTCGAGACCGAGCTCGCGGAGAACGGCGCAGGCGTTGCCGCGCCAGGCGCCGGCGATCAGCTGATTGGTTTCGCGCGCCACTTCTCTGAGTCGATAGACACACGCCGTCTCCTGCCAGGCCCGCGCCTGCTGGCGCTGCTCGTAACCCCATCCGACGGGGAGCAGGATCGCCGCGATCAGCCCGACGAGGGCGACCCCTTGGAGCATCCGATCGATCTCCGGTCTGAAGAATCTCATCGTCGGCTCGTGTGAAGTCGCGCTCGCATCGCATCAGCCGGTGGGGATCGTGAGCACCGGCGGGGCGTCCTTGCTGCCCGGCTCGACGAGCGCGAAGACGAACATGATGAAGCTGAACATCCGCTTGGACGGGACGTCGCGATCGTCGATCCAGAACCAAAAGTCGCGATAGGACACCGCCACGAACGCGTCGGCCGGCCGGTCCCTGGAGCTCTTGATCTGGATCAGCGGCCTGACGGGCCCGGCCGGGCCTTCCTCGGCGGCCGCCGTCGGGCTCACGCGGCGCTCCGCGATGTGCTCCTCGGGCACGGTGATGAACGACGACAGGTCGACCAGGATCTCCAGGGCGGACCGGGTCAGGATCGCGATCTCCTTGTCGCTCGCCACCGACCCGTACCCGACCCGGAACTCTCGGGCACCGGGGTCGAGGCCGAGGAGCTGCCGGATCTCGCGGAGGTCGGCCTCGATGGCCGGGTCCACCTTCTGGCGGAACGTCATCAGGCCGGCTTCGTCGCTCTCGAGCCGGCGCACGCGCATCCCGATTCCGCCGGAGAGCTGGACCCGGCGCATCCGCGCGAGGAGCGCGTAGTCGGCGACCGCGGCGCTGTAGTCGAAACGGTCGCGGATCCCGGTGCCCGGCCCGAGGACGCACCCGGCCGTCAGGCCCACCAGGGCCAGGATGAGGAGCGCGGAGTGCAGCCTCATGATCGGCTCACGGCTTGGTGATCCTGTCGCTCGATGCCGCAGTGTGGATCGAGCCATGCGCGGATACCACACGACCTAGGTCCCACACGGCTATGGGACCTAGGTCCGGTAACGGCGCGCGACCGCCCGGTGGTCCACTGCCCGTGATGAGAAGGTTGCACGACACCGTCGCGGTGTGCGCGCTCCTCTGCGTGCTGGCGACCGCGCCGGCCGCCTTCGGCGCGCCGGCCTCGCCGGCCGCAGCGACCGTCCCGCCGGCCGAGGCTCCGCAGAAGGCGCCGCCGGCGCCGGGGACGCCGCTCGAGGCCGCGGCGCCGCAGGCGCCGGTGTCGATTCCCGTGCCCCAGATCGTCGCGAAGGCCGAAGAGGTGACGAAGCTCCTGCGCGAGCTCGACGCGCTGGCCGCGCCGGTGCCCGCGATCGTGGCGATCCAGACTCGGCTGCCCGACGTCAGCACGAAACTCGGCCCCGAATTCAAATCCACGATCGACGTCCTGGAGCAAGGGCCGCCGATCGGCATCCAGGAACGCTTGACCCAGTCCTGGCAAGCGAGCAGCTCGGAGCTGGCCGGGTGGCTGGAGATCATCACGAAGCGCGCGACCCAGCTCGAGCGCGAGCTGGACCGCCTGGTGGGCCTGCGAGCCACGTGGGCGCAAACGCGCACGGACGCGCAGGCGTCGCGTGCCCCCACCCCTGTCCTGCAGAACGTGGAAACTGTCCTCGCCGACATCGACGCTGCACGCCTGCAATTGCAGGGTCAGCGCACCGCCACGCTCGTCTTGCAGGACCAGGTGGCCGAGCAGGCCAAGCGCTGCCAGCACGCCCTGGCAGAGATCACCCGGCTCAAGCTCGAGCTCCGGGCGTGGACGGATCGCTTCGACCGGTGGCTCACGATCAAGAGCGACCTGAACGTTGCCGTCTACGCGGCGCTGCAGGACGCGGGAATGGAGATCCCCGTTCCGCAGCGCGAGGTGCGGCTGCGGCCGGCGTGAGACGGGAAGCAAGATGAAGGCCACGGAAATCCTGGAGGGGAGGCCGTCGATGAGAGGGTACGCCACGTCCGCTCGGCTGCTGCTGATCGCGATCGTGACGCTCGGATACGCCGCGCCGGCGCCGGCGATCACGGCCGAGGAGTTCCGCCTGCGATCCGGCGGCGACGTCGTCGCGCTCTGCGCGACGCCCGCCGCCGACCCCCTCTACGCGGCGGCCGTCCACATGTGTCACGGGTTCGGCGCCGGCACGTACCAGACCATCATGGCGCTCACCAGGCACGAGAAGCTCACGCCGTCGGATTGCTCGGTGGGTCGAACGTGGCATTTTTCTGGAAACCGTCGGGCGGCAACGTCCGCCGGTCCATCCCGGTGTAAATGATGGGTGTCTTCGGAAACAGACGATCCTGGTATTTTGCCAACGCCTCGCTCTCCCGCCCAATTGCGCGTCAAGCGACGCCGTCAAGTCTGATCCGGGGGTCGGCCTCCGAGGCTATGGCGGAGGGAATCGCTCGAGGATCCGTCGCACGGCTTCCTGGATGCGCGCTTGCCGAGTCAGGGGTTCGCCGGATCCCGCGAGCTGGGCCTGGGCCGAGCCCCGCCAAACGACCGCGTCCGCGCCGGCATCCACGACGTCGAGGATGAGCGTCCCTTCCCTGTACTGGCGGGTCACCATCACCGGCACGCTCGGACTCCCAGCCCACGGCATCGGCCGGACATCTCGAAAGGTCGGAGTGTCCATGGTCGTCGGCTGAGGCCTGCTCCCGACGCTCACGTACCACTTGACGACGAAGTCCGGGCGGCTCGCCTCCTGCCGATAGCCCTTGCTCCCAAGCGTCTCGTCTAGCGAGCGCACAATCGCGCCTCCCATCGCGACGTCATCCACCGACCCGTAACTTAACTAGACGCCGGCAGGACACGGTATGTGCGGTAGCTGCGCAGCTGAGTGGCCTTTGCCGGGTCGTGACCCGTCTCGACCTTCATGGCCGGCAGCGTGCTGCATGCCACCAGCGTGACAGCCGCCACGACGGACATCTGTGATCCTCGCCATCCTCGCAGATCCTCCACGCTCGATCGTGCAAGACCCCGCGCCGGGGGGCAAATCAGCTGCGCAAGGAATTCTTACAACAACCTTCGGGCTGGATCGTGTGAATCTGGTTCGTGCGAATGAAAAGCCACATCGAGTCGTCGCACGAGAGTGGCCCGGGACATCGACGTCGCGACCAAAGATCCGCCCACCGTCTGCATCGTCGAAAATGACGCGTCGTTGCGTCGTGGCTTGGTGCGACTCGTTCGCGGCCATCGCTTGACGGTCGAGGCGTTTGCCTGGCCCGGTCAGGTCCTTCGGAGGCTACAAGCCGGACAGCTTCACTGCGCGGTCCTGGTGCTCGACATACACCTCGGCAAGATGAGCGGCTTCGATCTCCACGATCGACTGACCCAAATGGGATTGTCCATTCCCACGATCTTCATGACCGGCCGCGACGATACGACGAGCCGTGAACGTGTCCGTCGGCTCTGTGCGAAGGCGTATCTCGTCAAGCCATTTGAGGATGCCGCCTTGATCGGCGCGATCAGGATGGCGCTGAAGGAAACCCGATGACGTAGACCACGACGGGTGCCTTCATCTTGCGGCGCGTCGCCACACGTACAGCGCGGGCAACGTACAACCCCGCCCGCTGCCGACCAAAGGCACGGGCGGGTTCTTCATCGGCCTCTGCTGGCCCGCATCGCCGCCAGGCCGGACCTCGCGACCTCGAAGGCGACCGTCCGCGCGACCTCCTTACCCTCCGCCTGGGACGGATCCGGGCAGATCGGAGCACACGACACCCGTCCCCGTGGCGCTGCGAGGGACCACGCGAGTTCGAATCTTCTTCGTCTTTCCTCTAATCAAGCACGGACAGAACACAGACAAATACAAAAGGGTTACGGAGCCGCGCTCCGTAACCCTTCCCCTTCATGGTTGCGGAGGCTGGAGTCGACCTGTCGCGTCTGGTCGAGCGCGCGTGCGCGTACTATCGACCAGCTGCCGAGGACAAGGGCATCGAGCTGAGCTTCAGCGCCCGAGGCGATGTGCGGCCCGTCCGAACCGACCGCGTTGTCGTCCCGGCCGTCTTCGACACTCAACCTCGACCTGTTCCATGGCTTCGAGGAGAGCACGCTGGACATGTATAGCTCCGTCCGTCACGCCTACCTGCAGCGCCGCGAACGTCTCTGCCGTGAATAGCGGCTGGCTGGCTCCGGCCGGCCGCTCATTCTCCTTGTAGCTTCGGCGCCCGCGCGCCCGCGCCACGTCGCCTCACGGGCGCCCGGCCACCATCCCGCCACCATCCCACCGGCCGCGACGGTGAGGACGGCGACCATCACGCCGATCGCGAGCCGCTCAATGCCACTGCGATCAGGATGCTTTTGCCGTGCCCTTCGTCCATGAGGAAAGGCGCTGGGCGGCCAGCTGCGCCCAGGCCGTCATCGCGTTCTCGGCGTCGCCCCACTGCCACTGCGCGGCCGTCGTGATCGAGCCACCGCCAATGCGGCGGTCCACGCCGGCCGCCAGGAGCGCACCGGTCGTCGAGTCGGTGAGCTTGAACTCCGCCTGCGCACCACCCACGAAGGGATAGGATCCGGTGGCGCCGCGCTTGATCGTGCTCAGCAGCCGCGCCTGCGGAATCGCCATGGTCATAGTCCGAAGGCCGGGCGTCGCCGCGGCGAGATCCGTCACCGCCACCTGGAGCTTCATGACGTCCGGACCATCCTGGTCGACGACCTGGAACTGCTTGGACACTTCCTGGTTCAGGGCGGTATGGAAAAAGTTCACGAGCCGCTGTTGATCCTCGGTCGAGACCTTCGAGTTCTCGTCGCCCCAGAACGTCACCGGCTGGATCATGATCTTCGTGTACTGCGTCCACTTTGCGCTCGGGTTGACGTAGCGCAGCGCGATCTGGCCGTCGGTGCCAGGGCTGAGCTGCGAGCACGCCGACCCCAGGAAGCCGCACTTGACGTCCCCCTGCGACACCGCCGCCTGCTGCGTGGTGCTGCATCCCGCCAACAACGCGGCGCCTACGCCGATCATGAAGACGTGCTTAAACATATTATTCTCCTTTGAAGTCGCAGCATGTGTCGCCATCACGGCCTCCTCAATGATCGCCGTGCGCAGGAGTTACCCGGCGCGTTTAGGCACGGTACCGGCCGCTCCGCCGGGTTGGCTATTGGACGTTCGCCCTATGTCGATCCGTGGCGGTCGAAGGAGGCGCAGCGAACACGGAGCACGGGTGGCGACGCAACCGGCGGCGAGGACGAGGCGCATCCGGCGATCGCGGTGTTCATAAGCGCGAGAGCCGGCGTCCACATTGCGGCCGATCGGCGACTGATCATCGTGGCGACAACCTAGGTGGCCCCCCGTTCGGAGGGCCGGCTGCTCCGGGTCGGCGCTCACTGAGGTGGCGGCGCCCCGGGGCAGTCGGCCGGAGTTTCGCGACTCTCGACTATTGAGTGGTGCGCGGCGCCGCGGCAGGCTGCCCTTCGGCATTCCTCCGCATCCTCGCCGCCTGCTGTCGTGCTTCGGGCGTGAATTTCACGTTGAGTCCCGCGTGAGCCATCGAGAAGTTCAGCCCCTGATTCGTGGCCGTCCACACCATGCTGACGTAGTTCTGGTTCTGCATCGCGGCCGCACCGGCGCCCCCACCGAGCGAGGCGCCCGCGATGGCGGCCATGAACATCCCCTCGAAGTCTTCGACGTTCTTGAGGTTGAACACGTCGCCGTTCGCGAATACCTTCGCCACGCCCACGTCGACGATGCTGAACGCCGTCACCGTGAACGGATATTTCGCCCCACGGTACTCGAGGACGCCGTTCCCCCAGGCGTACCCCAGCCCGGCGGCAACGGACATGCTCTCGATCGAAACCTTCCCCGTGGTCTCTTTTCCCGTGGTCCCCTGTGCCGCCCACGCCGTGCCGCCGGCGAGGGCCAGGGCGGCAACGGCGGCGAGCGTTCTCGCAAACGACCTACCGGTTTTCATGATCGGCCTCCTTTTGTTCCCGCGCTGGCGTACACGCGGCTAGCGCACGATGCCGTCAACGGGCGCTCGCGCCAATCGGACGTTCGTCCTAGAGGCGGATACGGACCTCTTTCCGTCGCGCTGGAAATGTATGGGACCAGAGTCCGATAGCGAGCGTGCTGTCGTCAGGCTAGGCTCGCCGCGTGATGCGACCGCCGGCCACCGGCGCCTGCGGATCGAAGATGAAGATGAGGAAGACCGGCGCGTTGTGGGGTTTCCTCGCCGCCGGCCTCGCCGGGTGCGCAAGCTACGGTTCGGTGACCCTCGACCGCGACCGACTGGACTACACGTCGGCGGTGGCCAACTCCTGGAAGCAGCAGACACTCCTCAACATCGTCAAGCTTCGCTACGCCGATACCCCGATCTTCGTGGACGTCGGGCAGATCGTGGCCGGCTACCAGTGGCAGGTCGGTGCGAACGCGACCGGCACGATCTTTCCAGGCGGCAGTCCGGGCAATCTCCCCAGCCCGAACTTCTTCAGCGTCGGCGCGGCGGGGACCTTCACGGATCGTCCGACGATCACCTACACGCCCCTGACCGGTTCGGCGTTCATCCGCACGCTCATGACGCCGATCCCACCCGTGCGGCTGATGGAGCTGATCGACACCGGCTACGCGGCGGATCTGCTGTTCCTGGTCGCCGTGCAGCAGGCCAACGGTGTGTCGAACCGGCGGGCGGGCGGGCGCGCGCAGGCCGCGGACCCGGACTTCGTGCGGTTTCTCACAGCCCTGCGGCGGATCCAGGACTCCGGGGCCATCGGATTCCGCGTCGAGCCGGACAAGGAGTCGGGCAAGCGCGAGCGGCTCGTCATGTTCTTCACCAGGGAAGAGATCGAGCCGGACGTCCAACAGGAGCGACAGGCGCTCAGGAGGATCCTCCATCTCAGCCCTGACCGGATGGACTTCCAGGTCATCTACGGGGCGGACACCGACCGGGACGATGTCGTCGCAATCCAGACGCGCTCTGCGATGCAGATCCTCGGTGTGATGTCGTCGTTCATCAGCATTCCGGAGGAGCACGTGCGCGACGGTCGCGCCTTCCCCGCACCGACGCCGGCGGCGGGCGTGCCGCCCATCATGGCCATCGCGAGCGGGCCCACCAGGCCGGACGGCGCCTTCGCGGCCGTGCAGTATCGCGACCTGTGGTTCTGGGTCGACGACCGCGATCTGCGGTCCAAGGGCGTGTTCACGTTCCTGCTGATCCTCATGACGCTGGCCGACACCGGCGAAAAGCCCCCGCCGCCGGTCCTCACGATTCCCGCCCAGTGACGCGCCCGGCGGCGTGGGACTTACGTCCAATAGGGCGCCCGTGCGGCCCGGTGATCCACTGCACCTGATGCGAAGATCGCGCGGTGTCGTCGCGGCGTACGTGGTCCTCTGTCTGATGGCGACTGCGCCGGACTGCGTCGGCGCGCCGGCCTCCCCGGCCCCCGCCACCGTTCTGCCGGCAGAGGCCCCGCAGAAGACGCCTTCGGCGCCGGGGACGCCGCTCAAGGGGGCGGCGCCGCAGGCGCCGGTGTCGATTCCCGTGCCAGAGATCGTCGCGAAGGCCCAAGAGGTGACGAAGCTCCTGCGTGAGCTCGACGCGCTGGCCGCGCCGGTGCCCGAGATCGTGGCGATCCAGACTCGATTGCCCGACATCAGCACGAAACTCGGGCCCGAATTGAAATCCAGAGCTGGCCGGCTGGCTCGATATCATCACGAAGCGCGCGACCCAGCTCGAGCGCGAGCTGGACCGCCTGGCGTCACTACGCGCCACGTGGGCGCAAACGCGCATCGACGCGCAGGCATCGCGTGCCCCCACCCCTGTCGTGCAAAACGTGGAAACCGTCCTCGCCGACATCGAGGCGGCACGCGTACGATTGCAGGCACAGCGCGCCGTCACGCTCGTCTTGCAGGACCAGGTGGCCGAGCAGGCCAAGCGCTGCCAGCACGCCCTGGCAGAGATCACCCGGCTCCGCCAAGGATCGCTGGCGCTGACGTTGACTCGCAGCTCGCCGCCGATCTGGAGTCACGAGCTGCGCAGAGCGGATTTCGAGCGGATGCCCGCGCGCCTTGGGGAAGAGCTCGGCGCCAGCGTGACGCTGTTGAGGCAATTCGCCACGGAGCACGCCATCCGCCTGCTCCTGCACGGTCTGCTCTTCATCGGGCTGATCCTCCTGACGCGTGGCGCCCGATCGTGGGCACACGGCGCCGCGGCCCGCGAGGGAGCGCCGCCGGCTGCCGCGGTGTTCGATCGCCCGTACGCCGCGGCCGCCGCGGCCGCCCTGGTGTCCGTCCTCTGGATCTATCCGGCCCGGCCTCGCACGATCGGCGACGTCTGCGGGATCCTGTTGCTCGTGCCGCTGCTCCGGATCCTCCGGCCGCTCATCGCGCGCGCGATGGCGCCGGTGCTCTATGCATTCGCCGTCCTGATCCTCGTAGATCGCGTCCGAGCCCAGTTGGTCGTCACCCCCCTGGGGGATCAGGTCGTCTTGCTGATGGAAATGCTGCCTGCCATCGTCGTCCTGTCGTGGCTCCTCGGCTCGCGGCAGCTCCGGCGCACTCTCCGCGTGGACGGCATGACGCCCCAACGGCTGCACGTCCAGGACGCCGTCGCAGGCGTCTGCCTCCTCGTCTGCGCCGCGTCGTTCGTCGCGGCCGCTTCTGGAAGCGTGCGCCTGGCGCGAATGCTCGGGTCCGGCTTGCTCGTCGACGTGTTCCTGGCGATTGCCGCCTATGCCGCGGTCAAGGTGTTGGACGGTCTGCTCGCCTTTGCCTTCCGGGCGTGGCCGTTGTGCCGGCTCGGAATGGTCGCGCGGCATCGCGATCTCCTGCAGCGGCGCGTCCACCGCACGCTCGTCACGATCATGGTGGGCACGTGGGCGTTGGCCGTGCTGACCCACCGCGGTCTCATCGATGTTGCCGCCACGGTCGGACGGGCAGCCCTGGCCGTCGAAGTACGGCG